>JGI20152J14361_10001175_pt1 | contig 17575 bp, 16 predicted proteins | sample COG_02_FD_14361 | JGI IMG/M metagenome (IMG submission 14361)
TCACGCCAGCTGGTAGCTCACAATTCAATTGTGGTGAATGGTCAGAAGGTCAACATTCCCTCTTTCAAAGTTCAGGAAGGTGATGTTGTTGGTCTGCGTGAAAAGTCTAAGAAGCAGTTGCGCGTTCAAACCGCTCTGCAATTAGCCGCGCAACGTGGTGAAGTTGAATGGATGAATGTAGATAGTAGCAAGATGGAAGGCACGTTTACGCGCAATCCGGATCGCTCTGATCTGCCAGCCGAGATCAACGAAAACCTGATCGTCGAACTATACTCGAAGTAATTTTTGAGATCACACGGGTAAAAATATGCAAAATTCTGCGAACGAATTTCTGACGCCACGTAACATCGACGTCACGTCTTACAGCCCTACTCACGCCAAGGTTGTCTTGGAGCCGCTCGAGCGCGGATTTGGACACACTTTAGGTAATGCGCTACGTCGCATTCTGCTTTCTTCAATGTCTGGCTGTGCCATCGTTGAAGTTGAGATAGACGGTGTTGAGCATGAGTACAGTGCTATCGAAGGTGTCCACGAAGATGTCATGGGTATCCTGCTGAACCTTAAGGGTGTAGCAGTCGTTATGGAAGGTCGTGATGAGACCACTGTATCGCTTAGCGTCAAAGGTCCCTGCGTTGTAACTGCAGGTGATATTGAATGTGATAGCCATGTTGAAATTATTAATCCGGATCACGTGATTGCAACTATCTCTGATAAGTGCACTTTAAACATCCAGCTGAGAATTGAGCGTGGACGTGGTTACCAGCCGTCTGATGCTCGAATTTCGGACGAAGAGAATCGTACTATCGGCCGTCTTCAGTTAGACGCATCCTTTAGCCCGATCCACAAAGTTTCTTATAGTGTTGAGAACGCCCGTGTTGAGAACCGTACGGATCTTGATAAGTTAGTCTTAGAGCTTGAGACTAATGGCACTATCGACCCGGAAGAGTCTATCCGTCGCGCCGCGACCATACTGCAACAGCAGATGGCTGTATTCGTGAATTTGGAAGGCGAAACTGCTGTTGAGCCAGAAGAGAAAGAAGAAGAGATTGACCCAATCCTGTTACGTCCGGTTGACGATCTTGAGCTGACTGTACGTTCAGCAAACTGTCTCAAAGCAGAGAGCATATATTACATTGGTGACCTTATTCAGCGCACAGAAGTTGAGCTGTTGAAGACACCTAACCTCGGCAAGAAGTCCCTGACTGAAATTAAAGATGTCTTGGCTTCACGCGGTCTTTCTCTGGGCATGCGCCTTGAGAACTGGCCACCAGCCAGTCTGAAAAGTGAACGCGAACTCGTTTAATCGATTTTTTAAATCGTTTAATAACAAGTTGGTATACATCATTGCTGAGAAAGCAACGAATTAAGGAATAAGAACATGCGTCATCGCTATAGTGGCCGCAAGCTAAATAAGACCGGCACTCACAAGAGAGCTATGTTCCGTAACATGACGGCTTCATTGATTGAGCACGAGCTGATTAAAACCACTCTGCCCAAGGCTAAAGAACTGCGTCGTTTTGCTGAGCCATTCATCACTCTTGCTAAAGAAGATAGCGTCGCTAATCGTCGCTTAGCTTTCGACCGTCTGCGTAACAAAGCAACTGTCGGCAAGCTCTTCACTGATCTGGGTCCGCGTTTTCTCGAGCGTCCAGGTGGTTATGTTCGTATTCTAAAGTGCGGTAATCGTACTGGTGATAATGCACCTATGGCCTACGTTGAGTTAGTAGACCGTGCAGCTAACGATATGGCTGATGTTGCAGAGACAACTGGCGAATAAGCTCGATCTTTCGCAGTAAAAAAACCGGACTCTTAATAAGTGTCCGGTTTTTTTTCGCCTTGTTTTTTTAGATGTGGGGTCTATCCAAGGATAGATTTGATGATAGCCTCAAGCTAAAGCTCGTACGCTTACCAGATCTTAACCCGCTGCTGCTCAGGCAGGAATAAGTCGTCTCCAGGCTGAACATCATAAGTACGATAGAAGTCGGACATATTGGGAAACACACCATTGATACGATACACATCGGGGGAGTGGGGGTCGGTTCGGACGATAATTTCTAGGATCTGGTCGCGCCACTTAATTCGGCTGGACTGTGCGTTGCCTAGGAAGAAGCGCTGTTCGCCGCTGAAGCCATCTATAGTCGGGGAGGGCTGGTCATCTAGTGACATACGATAAGCCTTTAGCGCGATGCTGGTGCCGCCTAAATCACCTATATTTTCTCCCAGTGTGAGTTCTCCGTTAACAAACAGTCCTGGTAGCGCCTCGAACTTGCTGAACTGTTCTACTAAGCCTTTGGTGCGGGCTTCAAATTGCTCTCGATCTGCGTCAGTCCACCAACTTACTAGATTGCCGTCACCATCGTACTTACTGCCCTGATCGTCAAAGCCGTGGCCAATCTCGTGGCCGATGGTCGAGCCAATGGTGCCGTAGTTATAGGCGTCCTCAGCTTCTGGTATAAAGTTAGGTGCCTGCAAGTAAGCGGCGGGAAAGACAATCTCATTGAGCCCAGGATTGTAATAGGCATTCACTTCCTGTGGCGCCATAAACCATTCGTTTCGATCTATGGGTGCGCCCAGTTTGGCCATATTTTGATTGTGGCTAAAGGTCCGTGCTCGCTTAATGTTGCCCGCTAGATCATCGGCTTTAATCGTCAGTCCTGAGTAGTCTTTCCAGGTATCTGGATAGCCAATCTTAGGGGTGAACTTGGAGAGCTTAATCAGAGATTGCTGCTTAGTTTCGTCGCTCATCCATTCTAAATTTTCAATCGATTCGGCATAGGCCGCAATCAAATTTTCCACCATAGTGACCATGCGTGCCTTGGATTCGGGAGCAAAGTGTTTGGCAACATAAAGTTGCCCGAGCAGCTCGCCAATATTGCCATTGATTGAGCTAACTGCTTTGCGCCACCTCGGCTGCTGCTGTTCACGGCCGTATAGATACTTGGAATAGAAATCGAAGTGGGTGTCGACAAATACCTTAGGCAGATAATTGGCATAACTAGCGAGTACATTGGCCCGCAGATAGTCCTTCCACGCCAGGAGTTCAACTTCTTTGAATAGTTGGTTTACTGCTGACAGATAGCTAGGCTGGCCAACCAGAACATAGTCAGGCAATTCCACGCCTATGCCAACCATATATTTCTCTAGGTTAAATGCTGACAGTAATTGCTTGAACTCAGCCCTCGAAAGTTTGTTGTAACGCTTGTCTGCATTGCGGTTATCTACTTTGTCCCATTGATGGGCTGCTAGTCGTGTTTCTAGCGCCAAGATACGTGCTGCGGCAAGTACTGGCTGTTCATGCCCAGATAGAGTCAGTAGCTGTTCAAGATACTGCTGGTAACGAACAATTATATCTTTGCCCCGTTCCGACTCGTCGCTGTAATAGTCGCGATCCGGTAGCCCAAGGCCAGATTCAACAAAGTGTAAAATATAGCTAGTGGCTTCCTTATCGTCCTGACCCACATAGAGATTAAATGGGCCGTCGATACCGGCAGGGTTTACCCTGCCGAGAAATTCGGCAACCTGATCGTGATCCTTGAGCTGGTCTATAGCACTCAGGTAATCATTGATGGGTTCCAGGCCCAGAGTCTCTATTTGCTGTTCATTTAGAAAGGCGCTGTAGTAGTCGCCAATCTTGCGCTTAGCTGGATCAGTACCTCTGTCACTGGCTGCCTCTTCTACTATTATCCGAGACTGCTCAAGGCTCTTTTTGCGCAAGGTCATATAGCTACCCCATCCCACTTCATCGGCAGGAATCTCGGTGCTATCTAGCCAGCCTCCGTTGGCATACTGGTAAAAATCATCCTGTGGCCTCACTGAGCTATCCATACCGATCTTATCAATACCCGAGATTAAGGCCCCCGGCTCAGCCGGAGGTTGCTTGTCGGCGCAGCTGGCAAGTAGTGCTAGGCTAAATACTGAAATGGTTAATTTAGTGAAGGATAATTTGCTCATCTACTACCTCATTAATTTAATAGGGTTAGCTAGTGGGAGTTTTAGGATGGGGCTTGTTGCTCAGTATAATCACCGCTGCTGAGGTTCATTAGACGCATTGCGCCACCCCATACATAGCCTGTGTCTAGTGGAAAAAGATTATTGCCAAGGTGTCTGCCCTCAAGTGCGGCCCAGTGACCAAAGATGATTTTATCGTCGGCAGTCCTTCTTGAGGGGTGACTGAACCAGGGCGCAAATTGTGCGGTTAGTTCTGCGGCCTGTTGATCTGGTGCTGTCTTCGCCTGTAATTCTAGCTGACCTGAAGCCGTGCAGTAGCGCATCCGGGTCAGGTAATTGGTAATCAGTCGCCAGCGTGCTGGGCCGCTTAGGCTTTCAGACCATTGATCTGGCTGATCACCATACATCCCTTGAAAATAACTCTGAGCCTGGTCGGACTTCAGTACCTGCTCAACCTCTGCGGCTAGGGTTTGCGCTGTGCTGAGAGTCCAGTTAGGGGGTATGCCGGCGTGCACTATGGTGTATTGGTCGACACTGAGTAGAAGGGGTTGTTGCTGCAGCCAACTTATAAGTTCGTCGCGATCACTGGCGTTAAGGATTTCGTTTAAGGTGTCTTTGGGGGTTGGCTTTCGAATGCCGTGGGCAATTGCCAGTAGATGTAGGTCATGATTGCCCAATACGGTTTTAAAGGCACTGCCGAGATCCATGCAGAAGCGTAGTGTCTCTAATGACTGAGGGCCGCGATTGATAAGATCACCAGCGGCTATTAAGCGATCAGTGGTTGGCTCAAACTGCACTCTATCCAACAGCATGAGCAGCGGATCCAGACAGCCTTGAAGATCGCCAACCACATAATCAGTCATTTAGTTCACGGCGTGAGGCGTTGAAAGTAAAAAGGGCTCTATGGTGGCGTCAAACTCGCAGCCATCATCATCGCGCATTTTGTAGCAGCCCTCCATAGTACCTATGGGCGTGTCGAGCATGACACCGCTGCTGTACTTGTAGGATTGTCCCGGGGCTATAAAGGGCTGCTCGCCGATAACGCCGGCACCTCGAACTTCCTGTTTAGCTTCATTGGCATCGGTGATTATCCAATGGCGACCTAGCAGCTGCGCAGGGATCTCGCTCTGATTGTGGATGGTAATGTGGTAGGCGAAGGCAAACTTAGCCTCATCAGGCTTAGATTGCTGCAACAGGTATTCGGTTTTAACTTCTACTGTGATTGCGTCGACGCTCATTTTTTACTCAATATACTTTGATTAACGTAGTTAGATAGGGCAACAAAGTCGGCCACTGACAGCTGCTCGGCACGGCGTGATAAATCCACAATCTCGTCCACACCGACAAGATGTTCGGCGTAGGCGCGGATGCCGTTGCGTAAGGTTTTACGTCGCTGCTGGAAACCCAGACTGACGATTTGACTAAGTAGCTCTTCATTCTCCGCCACACAGGGTTTGGTTGTGTGGGGTTTGAGCCGCACAATCGCCGACTGAACCTTGGGTGCGGGGCGGAAAGCTGATGGTGGTACCGGTATCAGTGGCATCACCCGGCAGTGATACTGAACCATAATCGACAGGCGACCATAGGTCTTATTGCCCGGTGCGGCACTGAGACGATCTACCACTTCGCGCTGCAACATAAAGTGCATGTCTTTAATCAGCGTACGATTCTTTAATAGATGAAAGAGTATTGGGGTCGAAATATTGTAGGGCAGGTTGCCGACAAGCCGCATCTGCCGCCCTTCATGAAACTGGGCGAAATCGGTTTTGAGGGCGTCGCCACTAAAAATACTAAAGTCTGGGTAGTCGGCAAATTTCTCAGTGAGAAAGCTCACCAGATCGCGATCCAGCTCAACCACTTTCATNGACGGGCAGCGTTTAATCAAGTGCTCGGTGATAGCCGCTGTGCCGGGGCCGATCTCAATTAGATTGTCATCAGCGCTGGGGCCAATGGCGGCAATAATTTGGCCAATAATATGCTGATCGACGAGAAAGTTCTGACCGAAACGTTTTCTAGCCTGATGTTGAATTGTCATTATTTAATCGCGTAGGGTTTGGTGGGTCGCCATATCGACGGCGACTTGAATAGCTGTGTGCAGACTGCCGTGATCGGCCTGACCAGTGCCTGCAAGATCCAGTGCTGTGCCGTGATCTACTGAGGTGCGAATAATCGGTAGTCCCAGTGTGATATTGGCGGCGCGGCCAAAGCCTTGGTATTTCAACACGGGTAAGCCCTGATCATGATACATAGCCAATACGGCGTCGGCATTGTCCAGATACTTGGGGGTAAACAATGTATCGGCTGGCAGTGGGCCAACCAGATTGATACCCTGCTGACGAAACTCTGTCAGCACCGGTTCAATCACTTCTATTTCTTCACGTCCCAAATGGCCGTTCTCGCCAGCATGGGGGTTTAGGCCACAGACCAGAATCGATGGGTCGGCTATGCCAAATTTGGTTTTCAAATCGACGATCAAAATGTCGATCACCTGACGCAGGGATGACTGAGTAATACTGTCGGCTACATCCCGCAGGGGCAAATGCGTAGTCGCCAGAGCAACCCGCAGCTCGCTGGTTGCCAGCATCATTACGACTAGAGGGGTAGAGGTCTTGTCTGCAAGATATTCGGTGTGGCCGGAAAAGGCGAAGCCCGCATCATTGATAATCGACTTCTGCACTGGGCCTGTAATCATGGCCTGGCAATAGTTTGTTCTGCAGGCCTCTATAGCCGCATCTAGACAGGCTAGCACATAGGGAGCATTGGCTAGGTTCAGCTGACCGGGAATAGCGGGCTGTGCCAGGTCGACAGGAACAATTGCTAGCTCGCCTGGCGCCAGNGGTAATGCTGTTTCACCGGGCTCACGCAGTACCAGAGTTAATCCGAGCACTGCTGCGCGCTGCTGCATCAGCTGTGGATCTGCATAGGCGACCAACTCATGATCACAGCCAGCCTGCACCAGACTGATTAATATATCAGCGCCAATGCCGGAGGGTTCTCCTGGCGTCAGCGCCAATCTAAGGGTCATGTCTCTTTTGACTCTTTTATTTCAACAAAGGCTTCGTCGCGGATCTCCTGTAACCAGACCTGGAGTTCTTCTTCATACTTGCGCTGGCGGAGCAAATTTTGTGCGCGATTACGGGTAATGTTTTCGCTAAAGTCTTGATTGCGGCGCTCAGTAACTTGCAGGATATGCCAGCCAAACTGCGACAGGAAAGGCGCGCTGACTTCATTTATTTCTATGCTACCCATGGTCTGTTCAAACTCGGGAACAAACATCCCTGGAGTTGACCAACCTAACTCACCACCATTGAGGGCAGAGCCTGGATCTTCGGAAAACTCTTTCGATAAAAGAGCGAAATCTTCGCCCGCTTTAATGCGTTCGCGCAGCTCAGTGAGCTGGCTGACAGCAGTTGCCTCATCACGGATTTCGTTGGGCTTGATCAGGATATGGCGGGCGAAGTGTTGCTCGATAAGTTGCTCGCCACCACCTTTGCGCTCATAGAGCTTAATTAGGTGATAGCCCGCATCGCTGCGGATCGGCTCTGATATCTGATCTATCTCTAGCTTTTCTACCGCCTCAATAAATACGCCTGGCAGCTGGGCCATTTTACGCCAGCCCAAATCACCACCCTGAAGGGCAGTCTGATCTGAGGAGTTGGCAATCGCCAATTGACGGAAGTCAGTACCATTGTTGGCTTCGTCGAGCAGATTCTGAGCACGCTGGAGAATAGCGTTGACCTCATCGTTGTTTTTGCCGCTAGGTACTGGCAGCAAAATATGACCAACATTAACGTCTGGAGAGGTCATAAAACGACCCTCTTCAGAGTTGAGGAAGTTATCCAGCTCTTGGTTGCTGATACGAATGCGGCGCATCACCTGGCCCTGTTGCACACGCATTAGGATCATTTCATTGCGAATTTCTTCGCGCACATTAGACAGGGTTGAACCAGTGGCATGGACCTGTTCGGCGTACTGCTCCATGGTTAACTGATTGCTGCTAGCAATTCGTGCTATAGCATCGTTCAGCTCGGTATCGGTGATACGAATACCGGCGCTGTAGCCCATATTCAGTTGCAGGCGCTCGGAGATCAGGCGTTCTAAAACCTGCTGAACCACGATCTCTTGTGGTGGTGGCTGAGTGCCCGACTTTTGAATCTGGGCATAGATGGTAGCCAGCCGACGCTGCACTTCGCTCTCTAACACTACATCTTCGTCGACTATAGCAACCACCTTGTCGAGAATTTGAACCTGGGCGCTGGCAGTGACTGAAAAAGCGGCGAGTAGCACTGCAAGCAGAGCTGTATTACAAGTTTTCTTGAGATCCATAACCGTAGATACCATTTTTTAGCATTGAATCAACCCGACCATTCGCACCGGCCAGACCTTTAAATTGTATTTGGAAAAAGATGCCGTTAGTCGGCTTCAAATCTTCTTCCGGCAGTAGTATTTCATCTTTTCTGTCGAGGGAGCGCCGGGCAATCAGACTCGCGCGCCAGCAGCAGCTGTTGTATTCAAATCCGGCAAAGACATCGAGCATACGACTGTTGGTAAAGTCGTGGTTCCAGCGACCCACCAGATTAAAGTTACCTTGCATTGGCAGAAACGCGGATATGTCTGCCTGCTTTATGTTCTGGTCAAAGGACGCCCCATCAAATAGTCTCGGCGCTCTGCGAGTTGAGTTGTAGCTGAAATTCAACAACCGATTCTGGCGATCATTGTAACGTAATGCAATGCTACTTTTGGCCAGATCATTATCGTGGGTGTCGTAAATAATATCACTGCTAACGCGCCAGCTCTTGTTTAGCCGACCCGCCAGTTTGATTGCCAGGGGAGATTGCCTGCGTGCAAGCTCGCCGGCCTCTTCTTCGCTTGGGTTAGATGACAGAGTGACTCTGCGATCAATATAGTTAATGGCCTGGGCGACGCTAGCGCTAAAGCGTTCCTGTCCAGACTTGCTGTCGATATAGCGTGTGGTTAGTGCAATGGTTAGGCGCTCTTCGTCAGAGATGCGATCACCGCCATTAAAGCGTTCATCGCGAAACAGCAGGTCGTAGGACGGGGTGTATTCGCGAGTGTCAAAGTCTGGAAGTCCCGACTGGTCTCTAAATTTCGATTTCACATAGTAGAGTCGCGGCTCTAAGGTTTGGGTATAGCCGTCGAAAAAGCTCGCAGGACGCTCCAGAAAAAGACTGGTATCCAGTGAGGACACCGGAACAGTTACTGCTGATACATTAGAGGCCTGTGGACTACCGGTCTGATTGTCGAGATTATAAGCTAGATGTTTAAGGCGATATTGGGGGCGAAAGTAACCCCAGGTCCAGCGTTTGTCCCAACTGATACCGTAATCAAGGCGATGTCTGTCACCAGTGACAAAATCAGGATCATCATGGTCAAAGCGCGCGGTCTGATTGTTTAAGTCGACGACTAAATTGTTATCAAAGCGATAGTAACCATTGGCAGTAACCTTAGGTAACACCGAGTACTGATCTTCCAACCCATCAATAATGATTTGATGATCCTGGGCTTCGACTCGGTAATCCCAATTGTCTGTTTTATAACTCACACCAGCGACTCGGCGAAGATTAACCCGGCTTCTCGATTCCTGGCCTAGGCTACCGAAGTCATTAAAGTAGTCATTGTCAGAAACATTGTTCAGATCAATGAAGGTCGACCAGGCTTTGCCTATGCCTCCGAGGTGGGTAAGCCCGGCCAAATAGCGATCGTCACCAAGGTGTTCTTGCAGGCCAGTTTCGGGGTCTATATTTTCCTCGTCGCTGCCGCCTTTGTCACTGCCCAAAAAGGCGCCGGTCACTGTAGTCTCGGAATGACGAGATAGATGACGAAGCTCGACCTCAAGGGCTATACCGCGTTCCTGCAGCAGTCTTGGTGTAATGGTCGCGTCGTAGTCTGGTGCTAGATTCCAGTAGATTGGCTGGGCATAATCAAAACCGTTGTCGGTGCTGGAGTTAATGGTTGGAAATAACAGCCCCGAGGTGCGTTGGTCATTGATCGGAAATTTAATCCACGGGAAGTAGAATACGGGAATATCTTTAACCCTCAACTGGGCGTTCTTCACCGTAGCAAATCCGGATTCCTGATCAATGGCAATCTCACTGGTCGCCATCTGCCAAGTTGAGTCCCCGGGTTCGCAGGTTGAATAGGTCGCATCACTAATTGTGATCACGCCATCATTGGTTCTGGTCAAAGTTTTGGCGCTGCCGCGCACTGCTGCTTCATGGAGCACGTAAGTGGCGTTATTGATCGTCACTTCTTTACTGTCGATATCAATTTCTGCACTGCTACCTAGGAGTAACATACCAGGTTCGCGAAACTGCACATTGCCTTGCAGGTCAACATTACGGTTAGTCTGGTCGATGCGAGCACTGTTACTGCGAATTTGGCGGTAGCCCTGAGATATCTGCACATCGCCCTCCAGCACTGCGACATTATTATCTAATGCTTCGGTGGAGTTAGCGTTTACTCGCAAGGAAGCTTCTTCAGGGTTGAGATCGGCATCAGGATAATCGCGTGCCGGTTCCACATAGGCACCACAGCAGTTTCCTTCAATTTTTAGCCGCTGCTCATCGGTCATCTGGCCTTCTTCCAGCCAGTCTAGGTTGCGCACGGCGGCAACTCTGGGTTCATCTGAAGTGGCTAGGCTATTCTCACTGGCTCGTGCTGGGCGGTTTCGACTAGAGGCGACAATTTGTTCTTCATTGCAGAGCCACTGGCTATCGGGACCGGCTGCACAATTCCAGGTTACGTGGACTTCATCAGCAGAGATGTTGGACGACAGGCCAATAGACAGAAAGGGCAAAACCGCCAATGCAAATAGTGCCTGGCGACTGAGCTGACGCGGCCCTGCACTGGCCATACCCAGGCTCTGCACCATAGAGGAAATAGGACTTAATTTAGGGCTCAAAAGAGGGCTCAAAGGCGCGCCTGATTGCTGGTTGCTAATGTGCTGGCATTTTACCTGATATCTTGCCAGAGTAGAGGTCTGAATTAGCCTAAATACTCGAGAATAATACTTTTCAGCCACTGCTTATGGCTGTGAAGCCGCGCCGGTAAAAATAGCGCCGGTAAAAACAGCATTAAGGAATAGACTACCATCGATCTTTTAACCACCCAGCGTCGCCAGACTTTTATCCATTGGATAGAGGCCTGCTTGCCGCCATTCCATCAGATTGACCTGCCATTGCTGCTGCAACCCCTTGCCGGTGATGCCGGGTTTAGGCGTTATTTTAGGCTCGCGGGGCGGATGTCACTGATCGCTGTTGACTCACCGCCAGATAAAGAGAATAACCCCGCTTATATCAAAGTAGCCATGGCATTCCAGCGCCATGGCGTGACCACGCCGAAAATACTCGCGGTGGACTTTGCCAATGGGTTTTTCTTGCTGGAGGATTTTGGTCACCAGCTGCTGCATCCGGAGTTATTAGCCGGCAGCGTTGCTAAGGAAAGTTCGCCGGCGCGATTATCCGCGGCTAATTATTACCAGCAGGCTGAATCAGTGCTGTTGGATATTCAAAGAGTGGAGCCCGGCCCCAGAGTATTTGCGGCTTATGATGCCCAACGCTTGCAGTCAGAGATGGATCTATTCGCCGATTGGTTTGTCAGCCAGTTGTTGGGTGTCGAGCTGGATGAACATGAGTCCAGCATGCTCAGCAGGTTATTCTCCCGATTGATCGAAGCTGCTCTGGAGCAACCCCAGGTGGTTGTGCACCGAGATTATCATTCGCGCAATCTGATGCTCTTAGAGGATGGAGCTCTTGGGGTAATTGATTTTCAAGACGCCGTGGTTGGGCCCATGACTTACGATTTGGTATCGCTGCTCAAAGACTGTTATCTGCGTTTGCCCCGAGATCAAGTGATCAGTCGCGCGCTGGACTATAAACAGCGTCTTGAAACCGAGCTATCTATGGCTCCGGTAAGCGACGACCAATTTATGCGCTGGTTTGATCTGATCGGTTTGCAACGTCACATTAAAGTGCTGGGTATCTTTGCGCGCCTGTCTCTGCGGGATGGCAAACAGGCATATCTGAAGGATTTGCCGCTGGTGATTCGCTATGCTCTTGAAGCAGCTCAGGGCGACGAGGTTGGTCAAGCTTTTTACAAATGGTTTGTCGAACGCATCGAACCATTGTTGCCTGGCCAGGATTGGTATAGCGATTGGCGTACTGCTGGAGCAAACCACCAATGAAAGCCATGATATTGGCCGCTGGCCGTGGTGAAAGACTGCGCCCACTAACCGACAGCACCCCGAAACCAATGTTGCAGGTGGCCGGCAAACCTTTGCTTGAACATCATTTGATGCGCCTGGCCGCAGTAGGAATCACCGATATAGTGATCAATACCAGCTGGCTGGCAGAGCAGATTGAAGAGTACTTTAGTGATTGCGAAACACGCCTTGGCGTGACCATTAGCTGGTCACGTGAAGTCACGGCCCTAGAAACTGGGGGTGGCATTGCCAGAGCACTACCGTTACTGGGTGACGAACCTTTTATATTAATAAATGGCGATGTGTGGAGCGATTATCCGCTTAAGGGTTTGCTGGGCAACAAGCTGTCCGATAGCCTAGATGCCTGGTTGTTGTTGGTCGGCAACCCGACTCATAATCCTGATGGAGATTTCGCGCTGCAAGGCGGGTTAGTCAACTATGCTGGGGACCATGCAGCAACCTTTAGCGGTATCAGTTTGATCCGCCCAGCGCTGTTCGCCAATTACCTTGAGCGAGATAGTGCATTTCCACTGCGAGATGTTTTGCGTCCCGCTATTGTTGCCGGCAGGGTGGGTGGCGAAATTTATACTGGCAGCTGGTGCGATGTTGGAACTCTTGAGCGTTATGAGCAATTACAGGCATTGTTCGACTGATAAAAAGGCCTAATAAAAAGGCCTAATAAAAAGGCCCATGAAAAAGACTTAAGAGAAAAATCTCAAAACTAAACCTAAGGAAAACGAAATAAAATGATCACTGTTGCCAAGTACCAAATTCTCTTTTGGCTATGCCTAATTGGCACGATATTTTTATCGCTGATGCCGGTGATTGGGGGCAGTGCGCAGCTCTTCGAACTTCAGGATAAGGTCGGTCACAGCAGTATCTATGCCGCTCTGTTTTTTCTCTGCGCCAGTGCTTACGGGCGTCGCTATCCCCTAGCTCTGCTGGCATTTATTTTAGCGGCCTTTGGCTTGAGTATGGAAATCGCCCAGTCTATGACGACTTATCGGCAGGGTGATCACTGGGACATGTTAGCCAATCTAAGCGGTATCCTAGCGGTTTGGGCAGTGATGGCTTGGAGGCGTAAGAAGCATGATTGAAGTTTATCGCGGCAGTGACTATTTCGAAGCTCAGCTACTCAAGGGGTTGATGGAGCAGGATGGACTGCAGGTGTTTTTGCACGGTGCGGCACTGCAGGGCGGTTTGGGCGAAGTTCCCGCGCTGGGCCATCTGTCGATCGCGGTGAACGACGCCGATGCGGACTTAGCCGGCGAGATTATTCGCGCCTATGAGCGTGGTGATTTTTCTTTAGAGGATGAATCATGACACCTAAGCTTCGACGCCTTTCGCTATGGTTAGCTCCACTCATTGCGGTGGCAGTCACTCTGTTAATGATGAACGCGGGTTGGGCTCGTGAGGGCGCTCTGGTCGGCGGTTTGACCGTACTCTGCGCGCTGTGGTGGATCTTTGAGCCGATTCCTATTCCAGCCACAGCCATGATTCCTCTCGGCGTGTTTCCATTGCTCGGTATTCTCGATGGCAAACAAGTAGCTCAGGCCTATGGCGACCCGCTGATTATTCTATTGATGGGTGGCGCCATGTTGTCCAAAGCGATGGAAAAGAGTGGTGCCCACCGACGTCTGGCCCTGTATATGGTCAATCTGTTTGGCGGTGATAGTCAGCGGCGACTGGTTTTGGGTTTTATGGTGGCTTCGGCGGCATTGAGTATGTGGGTGTCGAACACCGCCACCACGCTGATGTTGTTGCCGGTAGCCTATGCGGTGCTTCAGAGCACTAACGTCAAGGATGCTAAAAAGCTCGCCGTGCCGCTATTTTTAGGTATCGCCTATGCTGCCAGTATCGGTGGTTTGGGCACGCCAATCGGATCGCCACCAAATATAGTTTTTCTTAAAATTTATGGCGAAGCCACAGGTTCGATTCCCAGTTTTACTCAGTGGATGCTCTGGGGGTTGCCTGTGGTCATATTGTTACTGCCCCTCGCGGCTCTCTGGATAACCCGCCATCTGGGTGCTGCCGAGCCGCTAAAAATTCCACAGGCCGGTGTTTGGCGCACTGAAGAGGCGCGGGTACTGGTGATATTTTTCCTTACTGCTGTGGCTTGGATTACTCTGCGCGAACCTTTTGGCGGTTGGAGCCAATGGCTCAATGTGCCCAGTGCTAACTATGCGGCAGTGGCTTTAACCTCAGTGATACTGATGTTTATTCTGCCCAATGGTCAGGGCGGAAAACTCCTCGACTGGGAATCTGCGTCGACTATTCATTGGGGGGTGCTGTTGCTATTCGCTGGCGGTATCGCCATTGCCAAGGCCTTTACGGCCACTGGTATCAGTGCAGCCATTGGTGAGTCACTATCCGCTGTTACAAGATTGTCGATTATTGCGCTTATTGTGGTGGTCGCCCTAACCGTTACCTTCCTCACTGAAATTACCAGCAATACCGCAACCACCACTTTGTTGATGCCTATTCTCGCTGCTGCGTCACTGGGAGCCGGCTTTGATCCGGCACTGTTAATGTTGCCGGCGGCGTTGTCTGCTAGTTGCGCCTTTATGCTGCCGGTGGCCACCGCCCCCAATGCCATAGTTTTTGGGACTGGAGAGATCACCGTTGAGCAGATGGTCCGTGAGGGCTTCGCCCTCAATCTGATTGGTGTGGTGGTGATCTCCGCAGTAGTTTTCTTTTGGCTCGGCTAATAGCTAAAACCGATAGGGAAACTTCACGCCAAAGGTAAAGTCCGAGGTGTCACTGGTCACCATCGTCAGATTTGCTGTCGATCCATCTGTTACGCTAAGGTTAAAGGTCCCTGTTATGGCTTCTTTTGTAACATCCCTGAATAGTTTTTTAACCAAATCATTGATGCCAATTATTTGGTTTTGCAGCGCTTGACGGCCATATTTTTGATGTGTATCGNTTAAGNAATTCTTGTTCGATTAGTTTGCTAGTCCTTAGATATCATCATCAAAACGGATTATAGGGATATTTTATCCTCGCCAAGTTATTCTCTATAGATCTCCATTCAGGGCTCTGAGTATAGTCATCGGTATAAATGGCTTTAGGGTATCAATCAAAAAGTTGATCGGGAGCGGATTTGGCCCACAAGAGTGCTGAACTGGGGGTGTGGGTGGCTGGCGAGAAAAGGGCGTAGCGGTTTTAGTTCTGCAATAAAATTTTAATATTACCCGGCTGCAGTGTCTGGCTGCCGGCGAAGGAAAGTACCAGAGTAGCCAATTCGTCCCAGACATCCCCGTCACGCATACCTTTAATGCCGCGATCTATGGCCCCAGCCTGACGCAACAACATGCGCAGATGAGCCGGACGTAAACGCTGCAGGGCGCCTTTAAACAGTGGCAAACGTTTTTCCCAGACCCCAGAGTTTTTTAGTGCCCAGTCGCTGTGTTCGCCACTGGCAACCAGGTCGCTGGCTTTGACTAAAATACGCAATTCTCTGGTGATCGCCCAAAGTAGGGGAATAGCATCTGTGCCTTCATTCTGCAGGCCGCGCAGTGATCGTGCCGCAGATTGGGCATCGCCCATGAGGATCTTATCGACAAATTCAAAGAGGTTGTAACGGGCGCTGTCGGCCACCACCGATGACATGGTGCTGCCATCAACTGTGCCGTCTGTCGCCAGTAACTTAAGTTTCTCAATTTCCTGAACTGCTGCTAATAGATTGCCTTCAACCCGGTCGGCGAGAATTTGCACCGCTTCTTGGCTGGCATTGATATTAGCGCTGCGCAGGCGCTGTTGAATCCAGCGGGGCATCTGCTTGGCATCCACTGGCCAGACCTGAATATGGCCCCCGGCAGCTTCAAGATTTTTCATCCATTTGCTGTTTTTTGCGCCGCCTTCAAGTTTCGGCAAAATCACCAGCACCAGATTGTCGGGATTGGGGTTGGCGCAGAGCTCGCTTAGAGCTGCCGCACCTTTGTCTCCGGGCTTACCGTTGGTGATCCGAATTTCGAGAATTTTTTTGTCGGAGAACAGTGACAGTGCATTGGATTCGTTGAGTATTTGATTCCAATCGAAGTTGCCTTCGGTATGGAAAATATCTCGTTCGGTAAAGCCCTGGGCTCGTGCGCCGCCACGAATACTGTCGGCAGCTTCCTGGGTTAAAAGCGGATCGCCGCCGCTGATCACATAGACCGGCAACAGCTGTTTTTTGATTTGATCCTGAAGTTGCTCGGCGCGTATTTTCATCACTAGTTCTCAATTGGCTCGAGAGCTTCTAGTTGAATGGCCTCAGAGGCCTTATCTGCGTCATTTTGGTTTGGCAGGACTTTCAGGCGATTGAGAATCTGACGCACAATTTCCTGACGCATTTCCTGCTTGATCAACCGCTCTTCATTTTCCGAAGACAGCAGATCGCGCTCTTCAATTTCATAATTGCGCTCTACCGATGCGGTGAACAGATTGGTTAGCGGTGTTCCACTGGCGTTGGCGATTAAAAAGTCGACGTCTTCATTGAGTTGATACTCTGCCACTCGACCACTGGCATTTAAGGTACCGATAAACCGATTCTGGCGAAAATCGACAATCACCACGGAATAGTTCGCCGCTGCGGCAGAGGTCACCACTTCTACGCCATAGACATCCAGCGCCCGTGTTAGCTCACTGACAAAATCGCGATCAGCCAGCTGTGTGGCAATATGCAGGATGCCGATACTTTGCGGCACTACTTGAGCGTCACGCAGCTGCCAGCCGCAGCCAGAGAGCAGGGTAATCATTGTCGCTAATAGAATATTTCGCATTATCCTCACCCTACATACCCCTTTTGGCTACAGCCTAGTTGGCTACTATATTAACCAGTCTTCCTGGAACAACAATCACTTTTCGAACTGTCACGCCGTCGGTAAAGCGCTGCACATTGGTATCCGCCAGCGCCAGTTGCTCAATGTTCTCTTTGGAGGCATTGGCGGCCACTTCAATTTTACCGCGAACCTTACCGTTTACCTGTATCACCAAATCAATCGAGCTGCGCACAAGTGCGGATTCGTCTAGCTTAGGCCATGCGGCATCGGCCACGGCTTCACTGTTGCCCAGCGCGGGCCACAGGCTGTGACAAATATGCGGTGCGATGGGAGCCAGCAACAACACTGCACTGCTCAGAGCTTCATGGCGCACGGCAACACTTTGAGCGTCATTATCGCTGTGTTTAGCCACTTCATTTAACAGCTCCATCACCGCGGCAATTGCCGTGTTAAAGGTGTTGCGACGACCGTAGTCATCGTTGACCTTATTGATGGTTTCATGGGTCTTGCGGCGCAGATCTTTGTGGCTAGCAGTAAATGATTCTGGATTCAGTTGAGCTGGTTTACCGCCCGCTGCAGCCTGATCCAAATGACTGTGAACCATGGTCCAGAGCTTGCGCAAAAAACGGTGAGCACCGGATAC
>JGI20152J14361_10001178_pt1 | contig 17566 bp, 15 predicted proteins | sample COG_02_FD_14361 | JGI IMG/M metagenome (IMG submission 14361)
CAAAGGATTACTTGTAAATACGAAAATGCCAATAAAATAAGGTGACAAGGCCAAAAAAATCATCAAAAAGAGAAGTTAATATATTGTAAATGCCAATTTCAACACCATGTATTTAACAAGCCGAGCAATCGGACAGACTGCCAAAAGTGACTGCCACTTAGCAAATATCAAATTTCGCGACATCTGTCGCACCACAATTTAAATCACGTTTAGGGGTGTCTGCATCTCTATGGGGGAACGAAAAATGATTAAAAATATTTTGACAACCGCATTTACCATCTGCTTTGCATTTCCTGCAGGCGCTAACACTTGGACGTCTGAAACAACAGATGGTGTTCACATGGCATCTGTTATCAGCGACGAAAACGAAATATCAGTTTTTTGCGATGCTGGTATCAACGCACCCATCACATCTATCAACTTTGTGGTCGACGGCGTTACACCTGTACCGCTCAGCAATATCGCGTTGTTCTTTGACAAAGATCTACCAATCTATATCGCCACGGACGTCGAAGGCGGCATTGGTTCCACCACGCAACAAGACGCCATTGAATTCACAAACATCATTGGCTTGATGAAAAGCGCGAACAAATTAAAGGTCCGCCTGTTTAACGGCTCTCAACACACGTTCCGCCTGTCAGGTTCAACCAAAGCCATCGGAAACTGCACACCTGATTTCCAACGCTTTACGCTGGCGTTAAACTAAAGGCGAATTTTATCGCCTTTTGCCACCTGCCCCCTATACCAAACCCTTGGTGATCGTGTAACGTCTGTCAAAACGAGCAACACGGAATCAAGAGCCCAAAATGGCCGATAATCTATTTACCGACGAAACGCCTTCGGGCAAATCCTATGACGCCTCCTCGATCCAAGTGCTCGAGGATATGGAACACGTCCGCCTGCGCCCTGGTATGTATATCGGCGGCACGGACGATCGCGCCCTGCATCACATGGTGGCGGAAATCGTCGACAACTCGATGGACGAAGCCGTCGCAGGCCACGCCACATGGATCGAAGTCGAACTTCACGAAAACTTCCACGTCACCGTACGCGACAACGGTCGCGGTATCCCTGTGGATATGCACCCCAAATTCCCAGACAAATCAGCCCTCGAAATCATCTTTTGCACGTTGAACGCTGGTGGTAAATTCTCGGGCGACAACTACGAAACATCGGGCGGCCTGCACGGTGTGGGTTCATCCGTTGTAAATGCCCTCTCCGATTACCTGCACGTCGAAGTCGCCAAAAACCGCGAACTCTTCGCGATGGATTTCTCGCGTGGTATCCCACAGGGCAAATTGCAAAACATGGGGCCAACCCAAAACCGTCGCGGCACATCCGTGTCCTTTCACCCTGACCCCGACATCTTCGGCACATCCGCCAAATTCAAACCAAAACGCCTGTACGATATGGCCAAATCCAAGGCATACCTGTTTTCAGGCGTCGAAATCCGCTGGAAAGTTGCGCAATCATGCCTTGCCGCTGGCGATGAAACACCCCTCACAGATACCTTCAAATTCCCCAACGGTCTGGCCGATTACCTGACCGAACGCCTTGAAGGCGCATCGGTCTATTCCGAAATCCCCTTCGCTGGCAAAGTCAAATTCGCCGAAAAATTCGGCAACAACGTGGTTGGCTACGTCGAATGGGCCATCAACTGGACGCCCTCACGCGACAGCTTCACTCAATCCTATTGTAACACCGTCCCAACACCCGAAGGCGGCACACACGAAAGCGGCTTCTGGGCCGCTGTCCTAAAAGGCATCAAAGCTTATGGCGAACTGGTGAATAACAAAAAAGCGGCGAGCATCACCCGCGAGGATGTAATGGGCGGCGGTTGCGCCCTCGTCTCCTGCTTTATCTCTGAACCAAAATTCGTGGGCCAAACCAAGGATCGCTTGGCAACGGTCGAAGCTCAAAAATGGGTCGAAAACTCTGTGCGCGATCACTTTGATAACTGGCTGGCCTCCAACAACAAATCCGCTGGCGCAATCCTTGATTACATGGTGCTCAAGGCCGAAGAACGCCTGCGTCGCAAAGCCGAAAAAGACACCCAACGCAAATCCGCCACCAAAAAACTCCGCCTACCCGGTAAACTGACCGACTGTTCGCAAAACACCCGCGAAGGCACGGAATTGTTCATCGTAGAGGGCGACTCTGCGGGTGGTTCCGCCAAAATGGCACGCGACCGTAAAACGCAGGCATTACTACCATTGCGCGGTAAAATCCTGAACGTCCTTGGCGCGGCCAGCAACAAAATGACCGCCAACAACGAAATCAACGACCTATGCCAAGCATTGGGCGTGCAAATGGGCACAAAATTCAACGTCGATGATTTACGCTATGAAAAAATCATCATCATGACCGATGCGGACGTCGACGGCGCCCACATCGCCGCATTATTAATGACATTCTTCTTCACTCAAATGCGCCCATTAATCGACAACGGCCACCTGTATATGGCCTGCCCGCCCCTGTTCCGCCTAACCCAAGGCGCAAAACGCGTGTACTGTATGGACGACGCGGAAAAAGACGCATGGATGGAAAAGGGTCTGGGCGGTCGCGGCAAAATCGACACCTCACGGTTTAAGGGTCTTGGTGAAATGGATGCCAAAGATTTGAAAGAAACCACAATGAAGAAAGACACCCGTCAGCTGATCCGTATCACGATGGACGAGGATGAACCGGGCCAAACAGACGATCTGGTGGATCGTTTGATGGGCAAAAAGCCAGAGTTGCGGTTTGAGTATATTCAGGCGAATGCGAAGTTTGCTGAAGATTTAGATGTATGAGAAATTGGGCCTAGCCCAAATTCTCTAACCGGCAGTTTATTGCGAAGTGATGAGTGAGAGGGAAACGGTTGCCTGATTGCGTTCCTTTTTAAAATTGTACATTACAGAAGCAACATTTATTTAAGGATTTTATTGTGCGTAAAACTTTCTGGGTCTCACTTTTTAAACTTAAAATCCATGAAACCAATAAAACCTTGAGATATTTAAATCGCAATGGTGAGTCAGATGAAGATATTTTTCTGAATCTTGGAAATTTATTTAGGAAGCAATCTATTGGAATTGTCAAAGATTGTTCTACACTTTTTGTCATTTACCTACTGCTTTATGCATTTGGTAACACTAGTGAAACAAAAGTTACAATAGCTGGTGTTTCGGCGTCAATTCCCTCTACTTTTGTTACCTTAACCGCCAGTGTTCTGTTTTTCTTTTTTGTAATGAGGCTTATATCAATTTTACAACTAATTTTCACCCGAACAACGTTTGGCCTAAGAATGTCAAAACACAAGTTCGATTTTGGCTCGTTCGCATTTTACCATGGTCAAGAGGACTTGGCACAATCGGTGCCAGTTTTCTACTCACACTTTTTCAAATCAAAAATTCCGTTTTCCAATTTACCTTTGCTTATAATTATTTTTCCTTACTTGGCATTACTTATGCCATTATCAGCGTTCGTTATGTTTTTATGGAGTTTTAATATTGATGTTTTACTCGAAGTGGATAAATTCTCTATAAACTGGATTATCGCTTGCATAAGTAATTTAATCCTTTCTCTAAGTTTTTTATATTTGATACTTTTTGTGGTTCCATTTCCCTATGTAAAAGACGCATCTGGAATTAGTTGGTTTCTTAAGAAAACTAGACCAATAAAAACACCAGCGCCTTCACTTGGGGAGGCGTAAAACGCCTTCCCGGGGGGAAGTGAAGGCGCGGCATGTTCTGGCGAACATGCCAAAGATAACCATACTGTCATCCCCGACTTGATCGCGGGTATCTCTCAAATTTGGCGTTTCCCAATCACCATGCTACCCTCGACCCACCAACTCGGAGGCTCCCATGCTAAAACAAGCCCTACTCGTAACCGCCCTACTCTGCACCATCAGCACAACCGCCAGCGCCCAAATGGTCGACGCCGCCCAAATCCGTCCTATCCTAACGATGACAAAATCGAGTTGGGTCGCCGTACGCGAATGGAATGGCCAAGATTTGATCTACTTCACCCACCTCGAAAGCTGGCGATGTGGTCTGACGTCTGTCACCTACACAATCAACGACGCCCCCGAGCCAAAAACATGGGAACTGGCCCCGTGTGACGAGGCCAACCCAATGGCCATCCCAGATGGTCATCTCGTCTACACAGATTTCCCACTGGGCAGCATCGAAACCCTGCGCATCGACATCATATATGACGATGACACCACCGACAGCGAAACATACGCACGCAAGGCTATTCAAATCCAGTAATTTTGGGTTTAATCACAACCGAACCGTACACTGATTTAAAATATATATTTTAAATCAATTACTTAACATAGTGCCCCCATGCGGACACTACCCCTTGGACCGTTCCAACATCCCAAATAAATCACGTGGATCATCAGGATCAGCCAGCATATCCAACTGCTCAAAAAACGCCGTACCTTCGATGTTTTTCAACACATACCGCAACGCCGAAAAATCCTCGATCGCGAAACCCACAGAATCAAACAACGTGATCTGCGATTCAGACGTCCGCCCCGTGGCCGCGCCCGTCATAACTTCCCATAATTCCGTAACAGGATGATCCGCATCCAACTGCTGAATTTCCCCCTCAACCCGCGTCTGTTCTGGATACTCAACAAAGATATCAGAGCGCTTCAAAATATCCCCATGCAATTCCGTCTTGCCCGGACAATCCCCACCAATCGCATTGATATGAACGCCCGCGCCCACCATATTATCCGTCAAAATCGTCGCGCTCGCCTTATCCGCCGTACAAGTCGTAATAATCTGCGCCCCAGCAATCGCTTCCTGCGCCGTTTTACACGCCACAACAGTCAATCCTTTGCCCGTCAAATTACGAACCGCCTTGGCCGTGGCCGCTGGATCAATATCGTACAACCGAACAGTATCAATCCCACAAACCGCCTTAAACGCCATGCACTGAAACTCGGACTGTGCCCCATTCCCAATCATCGCCATCGTCGTCGCACCTTTAGGCGCCAAATACTTGCCCACCAACGCAGACGTCGCTGCCGTCCGCATCGCCGTCAGCATCGTCATTTCCGACAGCAAAACAGGATACCCAGATTGCACATCCGCCAACAATCCAAACGCCGTAACAGTCTGCAAACCTTCCTTGGTATTCTTGGGATGCCCGTTCACATATTTAAACCCATACATGTCGCCATCCGATGTCGGCATCAATTCAATCACACCCACATCAGAATGCGATGCCACGCGGGGCGTTTTATCAAACAACGGCCAGCGTTTAAAATCCGCCTCAACCTCTGCCGCCAGTTCAACCAGCGCCTTTTCAATCCCGATGTGGCTTATCAACCCCATCATGTTATCCACGGAAACAAACGGCACATATGCCTTATCGGATGGTGTCAGCATTTAAAAACTCCAAGTCGTTCTGTCAAAAATTCGCCGCCCTAAAAGCGACCCCAATAAATCCACCATCAAACGCGCGGTTTTGCCCGTGTCGTCCAAAATGGGGTTCAATTCTACAATGTCCATGGATGAAACCAAGCCACTGTCATGCAGAAATTCCATCACCAAATGTCCTTCGCGTTCCGTCGCACCACCTGGCACAGTCGTGCCAACCGCAGGTGCAATCGCAGGGTCCAGAAAATCCACATCCAAAGACACGTGCAACAGACCGTTTTCATCACGCACGCGATCCAGAAACGCTTTCAATGGCGCCTTCATCCCAAACTCATCAATATAACGCATATCAGCCACGGAAATATTCAACGCCTGCAACGCCTTCTTTTCCGCCAAATCAACAGACCGCAATCCAATCATTGCCACATTGCAGGGCGGCACAACGACGTCCAACGCTGGATAATCCTCAAACCCAGCCTGCCCCGTTACATATGCCACAGGCGTGCCATGCAAATTGCCACTGCTTGTTGAATGCGGCGTGTGAAAATCGGGATGCGCGTCCAGCCATAATACAAACAGCGGTCGATCAACCGATGCGGCAAAGGATGCAACACCCGAAACCGTCCCAGACGATAACGCATGATCCCCGCCCATAAAGATTGGAAACCCATGCGTCATCTGTTCCTTGGCCACATCAGCCAAGGCGCGCGTCCACGCCACATTTTCCGCCAACTTATGAACGCCATCGCGATCCGCTGGATCATCCGCATGGGGTTTGGGTGCAACATCACCCAGATCAACCACCCTGTGCCCCTGATCCGCAATCGCTTGCTCAATCCCAACTGTTCGCAAGGCATCCGGCCCCATCAAACACCCTTTTTTGGCTTTGCCACAATCCAGCGGCACACCAATCAATATACAATTTTTCTGTTCCATAGATGCAGTTTGCAATTCAAAACGGGAAACAGTAAACCAGTCATATTGCCCAATTCAAGCAGTGATTGAGCGAAATGGATACCATGCATGGACACTTTGGATAAAAACCTACTGAACGCGTTGAAAAAGAACGCCCGCGCCAGCCTGTCCGATCTAGCAATAGACCTCAACATCACCCGCGCCACAGTACGCGCACGCATGAACGCTCTAACCACATCGGGTGAAATCGCAGGCTTTACCGTACTGACAAAATCAGACGTCACCCCCCACCCCGTGCGCGGCTTAATGATGCTGGAAATCGAAGGCACCGGTGCGCATACAATCCGACAAAAACTACTGTCCATGCCACAGGTCACATGCGTTCACACCACCAACGGCAAATGGGACATGATTGTTGATATTGGCACACAGACTTTGGGACAGTTTGATGACTGTCTGTTTAAAGTGCGCAAGATTAGCGGTGTTAAGGGGTCAGAGACTAATTTGCTTTTGTCGACGAAGCAGTCATAAAGTGGACATAGTGAAAACGCCAGCTTTAGAACAATGTTTAAAAACAATAGACTTAAGAGCCAATGTCCGCTTAGAGCCATGAGCAGACATGGCGCGTTTGTCGAAGCTAGAACCATTCAGAATTGGCAAAACCGTCGCCTTTGGCACAAAGCTGACATATCATTGTGTCGTTTTTCGGCCCCCTTGGATTCTATCGTGTTACAGATCCACTTCCCATTGCTTCTGGATCGATACAAGCAATAAAAGTCCATTGAGATGGTACGACACCAAGTTTACCGCACAACGCCATCGATGATGCATTGTCTGCTGTGATCCCAGTATTGAATGAACAAGCTCCAAGATTTTCCCACATCCAAACAATTGACTGCGCCCCAAGAATCAAACCGATCCTCTCGCCACGGCGGGCTTCATCGGTTGCCAGCATGCCCCAAAATGCATCCTTGGCTCTCGTGCTATTAGGGTGATTGCTAAGATAGGATGATGCGGTTGCCACCACTTTGCCGGCGCAATCTACCGCAGCAAGACAAACGCCCTCCCGGCTGATTCCGCGCATGGCGGAACCTGGAACTGGCATCACACCGCAGGCAAGCGAAACTTTAGCAACCTCACTAACCAATTTAGTAGATGATCTTTGGTCCAAGACTACAACAGACAAATCATCCGGCAATTGGTGCTCACTCAATACTTTCCTGCTGATATCTAGTGCAGGTTTTTCACCTCGACATTGTTCGTAGCGACTTGCATTCATGCCATGAGCTTTGAGCTCCGAGCAGAACTTGTCCGCCTGATCAATTGGGTAATACTGACAGCTTGCTGCGCCTTGAAGGCTTGCCAATGAGAGCATTTTGTAAACGGCATCGTCTTTTGGATCACACAGGGAAACCATCCGGCCATAGAATGAGTAAGCCGGATTATCTTTCATCAGTTGCCACAGCTTCTGGCCTCTCTGCATCAAGGAAATCTGCTCGGCACTACCAAAATACTCGCCAGTATCACTCATTTAGGAACTCCTACGTATTATAATACTCCTAGTGAAAACATTAGCATCCAAAAGCCTAATTTTCTACATAGTGAAAAATTTTTATCAATGTCTACAATTGGTACTAGATATCGATGGGTGGCTTGTCGTTGGCGGTACGGCGAACAAGTAAGAAAATCGTCGCTTCGTCCGCACTGCTAACCTTCTGATATTATATTATGCTGAATTTGATTCATCTAGATGATTTCGCTAAATACAATAAATGTACTCAACCCTCCCAATACACATCCATCCCATAACCGCCGCCGATACAATCGACCTGCGCCACAGCGTCATGTGGCCCAACCACCCCAAAGAACATGTCATCATTGATGGCGATGGAACCGCCACCCATTTCGGCGCGATCCATCAGGGTAAAATCATCGGCGTCGCCAGCTTCTTCCCCGATGGTACATCATATCGCCTACGCAAACTTGCCGTTGATCAAAAATTCCAACGCATGGGCGTCGCCTCTGCGTTATTAACCACCGCCACGGCTGAACTTAGAAAAATGGGATGTACGCAAATCTGGTGCGATGCGCGACAATACGCTTCCGCGTTCTATCAACGAAATGGTTTTGAATTGGGGGCGCAGACATTCCAAAAGAACGGGATGGATTACGTCAAAGCATACAAAACGGTGTAATGCCCTGCCTGTGTACGGGTTGTGCATCACTTGTGCACAGGTTGTGCATCGTGAATTTAAGCCTCATGCCCACGGGCATTTGATTTTATCAAATCCCTACCGAACGGGCCAATTCTACGAATTGACCTCTTTCAATGCTTCCAATCCGATCCACTCTTCTTCCAGCTCGGCCAATCTCTCGTGACGTTCAATCAGCCCGTCGGTGGCCTTTTGGAACTTCACAGGATGTTCTGTAAACAGATCAGGTTGCGACAGAAACTCTTCCAGTTTGGTAATCTCCGCTTCGGTGCGTTCAATCAATGCAGGCAGCTTTTCCAGACGATCCGTTTGGGCAAACGTGATCCCGCCACCAACTGCTGTCGTTGATGACTTATCCGTCTTGCCTTGCTTTTTCTTACCTGCCTTCTTGGTCACGACATCACCGCCACCACGCAATTTCTTCTGCGTCTGATAATCAGTCCAGCCACCGGCATATGGCGTCACAACACCGTTGCCTTCAAAGGCCAAGGTCGTGGTCGCCACACGGTCAAGGAAGTCACGATCGTGGCTTACCAACAAAACAGTGCCATCATAGCCGTCCAAAATTTCCTGAAGTAAATCAAGGGTTTCCACGTCCAAGTCATTTGTCGGTTCATCCATCACCAACAAATTGCTTTCGCGCGCCATGATCCGCGACAACAACAAACGCGCTTTCTCGCCGCCCGATAAAACGGACACAGGGCCACGTGCTTGGTTTTCATCGAACAGGAATTCTTTCAGATAGCCGACAACATGTCGAGGCATTCCGCGCACCATGATTTGATCGTTCTTCCCTGAAACGCCCAGATCCTTATCCTCGGTCAAACTCTCCCACAATGTATGGGCCGGGTTCAGCGCGGAACGGTTCTGATCGAAAATCGCAGGCAACAGGTTCACACCCATTTTCACGGTACCACTGTCAGGTTCCAAAGCACCCGTCAGGATATTCAAAACGGTGGTTTTACCAACGCCATTTGGCCCAACCAACGCAATACGTTCACCGCGTGTGACCTTAAGTGTCAGATTTTCAACGATTGTCTTGCTTTCAAAGGCCTTTGAAACCCCATCCACATTCACAACCAACTTGCCCGATTTAGGCCCATCCGCAAACGCCATCGCCGCCGCACCTTGGCGCTTGATCTGGCCCGAACGCTCGTCCTTTAGATCACCCAAACGGCGTACACGCCCTTGGTTACGTTTGCGACGTGCCGAAATACCTTCAACCGCCCAACGTGCTTCTGCCTTGATCAAACGGTTCAATTTGTGGCGTTGTTGATCTTCTTCTTCGAACGTCTTGTCGCGCCAATCCTCGAATGCCTCAAACCCCTGTGGATTTTGGCGTACCTTGCCGCGATCCACCCACATGGTGGCACGGGTCAGTGTGCGCAGGAATGCACGGTCGTGTGAAATCAACACAAACGCCTTTTTGGTTTGGCGCAATTCATCTTCTAGCCATTGAATGGCTTCGATATCCAAATGGTTTGTCGGCTCGTCCAGCAACATCAATTCAGGCTCTTCGGCCATGATTTTAACCAATGCAGAACGGCGACGTTCACCACCAGACGCCGTAGCAGGTGACGTATCCAAATTCAGCTTAAGCCCATCAGCAATGATATCAACCTTGTAGGAATCCAACGGATCCAATTCAGACCGCGCGTAATCGCCCAACGTGGCAAACGCAGATAAATCAGGGTGTTGATCCATATAACCAACAGTTTGACCAGGACGCAGGAAAATATTCCCCTGATCCGCTTCGATCAATCCAGCGATCACCTTCATCAAGGTGGATTTACCCGAACCGTTGCGTCCAACTAAACACATGCGATCACCCTCTTGGATCGTCAGGCCAAGGCCATCAAAAACAGGGTTTCCGCCAAAAGTTAGCGATATATCAGAGAGGGTCAAAATCGGAGGTCGTGCCATACCGCCCTAATCCAGCAAATGCACAGTCGCGTCAAGACGTCAAAATTGCTTACAAACACAGTCTTAACTTGCCAGTACAGAGTCTGTTGCCTAAAACATCCAGAGTGAATTAACAAAGGTCTTATAAAATGCTGTCGTCATTCCGTCCAAACAAGAAGAACCAACCCTTTGTTTTAGGCCTTTTAGGGCTCTTAGCCTTTGGTCTTGTTGGGTTTGCATCCGGGGGCATTTCAGGTGGTCAAATCAATTCGATTGGCTCGGTTGGTAACGAACCTATTCCAGTAAATACATATGCACAAAGCTTACGCGGTACCGTACAAAACATTTCACGCAGCATTGGCCGGGAATTAACGGCCCAAGAAGTGTTGGCATCAGGTATGCAAAGCACAGCGTTGCAAAACGTTATATCAGCCGCAGCCCTGTCCAACGAAGCGTCGCGGATTGCACTAAGTGTCGGCGACACGCAAGTGGCCGAAGAAATTACATCATCACCTTCATTCACGGGTATTGACGGTAAATTCGATATTGAAGCATATGAATTCACACTTGAACGTAATAATTTATCCGTAAGGGACTATGAAGATCAAACGCGCAAAGCTTTGGCGCGGGGTCTGGTAGAAGCAGCGATCGCAAATGGTGCGGAAACGCCAAAAGTACACGCCATGTCACTGATTTCGTTTGCACGCGAAACACGCTCATTTGATTGGGTTAGCATTAATGTTTCATCACTTGAAAATCGCGCCACTGCGCCATCTAATGCGCAGATTGATGCGCAATATTCAAAAACACCCGCGTCTTATACTGCACCGCTAACACGCAAAATTACATACGTACACTTAGCGCCAGAAATGCTGGCCGATCGTGTAGAGGTGCCAACAGGCATTTTAGAACAAGCATACAAAGATCAAACGTCACGTTTTAGCCGCCCAGCACGTCGCGCAGTTGATCGCATTTCGTTCCCAAATATGGACGCCGCAAACATAGCAAAAGAACAATTGGATGCGAATGTATTTACATTCGACAGCTTGGCGACAAACCGTAATTTGACACTTGCCGACATTGATCTGGGCGAGATTGAGCAAGGCCAATTAGAAACTGTCGTAGACAGTGCATTATTTGGTACAAAAGAGTTAGGCATCATTGGCCCATTTGAAACGGATTTGGGCCCGGCTCTGTTCCGTGTAAACGCTATAATGGATTCACAAAGCACATCGTTTGACGAAGCAAAGCCAGAATTGATGGCCGAATTTGTCGGCGAAGAAAGCCGTCTGCTAATTGTTGAAATGTACGAAGATATCAACGATCTGTTGGCACAAGGTTTAAACTTAGAAGAAATCGCATCTGAAACCGCTATGACATTGGGCCAGATCGAAATTCACAGCGACACCCAAGACGGCATTGCCGCCTACGATGAATTTCGCATTCAAGCTCTTAACGCCACCAAAGATGACCTAGGAGAGCTGTTTGACCTGTCAGACGGCGGTGTCTTCTCGCTTCGTCTAGATGCAATCATTGAACCAACATTGCGCCCACTTGCAGACGTGAAAGATCAGGTTGTTGCCGATTGGATGCGTGACACTGACCAAGCCGCTCTTGAAGCACAGGCCAATGGAATTGCCAAAAAACTAGAAAACGGTCAAACATTCGCGGATTTGGGACTGACCCCAAAAACACAAACAGACATTACACGTGATGGCTTTATCGATGGTGTGCCCCGCGCATTAATTCAAAACCTTTTCACAAGCAGCGTCGGTGATACAAATCAAATCACCCAAGAAGACACTGTCATCATTACAGATTTGACGAACGTTACTGACTTTGATGCATCCAGCGAAGAGGGATTAGCTTTAATTGCGCAGGTTCGCCGCGAGTTAGGCACACAAACAACAGGTGACCTACTCATCATGTTTGCAGATGCCTTGCAATCACGCGACGGTGTTGACTTGAATCAGAATGCGATCAACCAGATCAACACCCAAATTCTTGGCGGTACAGGCGGTTAATTTATGAATATCCTTCCAAGCGTTTCTGATTTCGCGGATCAATATAACACGGGCGCAAACAACCTCGTTTATACACGTTTGTCCGCGGATTTAGACACACCCGTGTCCTTAATGCTAAAGCTGGCTCAGGCCCGCAAGAACAGCTTTATGCTCGAAAGCGTTACGGGCGGCGATGTCCGTGGCAGATATTCCGTTATTGGTATGAACCCCGATCTTATTTGGCGTTGTAACGGGCAAACTGCATCCTTGAACCGAATGGCACTAATTGACGACGAAGCGTTTACAGAGGAAACGACAGATCCACTGACATCGCTACGTGTACTGCTTGAAGAAAGCAAAATTGATTTGCCCGATGATCTGCCACCAATGGCGGCTGGTTTATTTGGCTATCTGGGTTACGATATGATCCGTTTGGTTGAACATCTGCCAAATGTGAACCCAGATATATTGGAATTACCAGACGCAACAATGATGCGCCCATCAGTGATTGTTATCGTTGACGGTGTAAAGGACGAGCTGACCATTGTAAGCCCAGCTTGGAATACGGGCGACAAGGATGCCAAAGCGGCCTATGCACAGGCCGCAGAACGCGTGTCCGCTGCGTTGCGTGACTTAGAACGCTCCCTGCCCCGAAATGGTGGTTTGGGTAACTCTCATGCTGTGGGGGAACCCATATCAAACGTTACCAAAGCACAGTATTTTGATATTGTCGCCAAGGCCAAAGATTACATCAAAGCGGGTGATATATTCCAAGTCGTGCCCAGCCAGCGTTGGACCGTCGACTTTCCGTTGCCACCGTTTTCGCTGTATCGCGCGTTACGGCGCACTAATCCCTCGCCATATATGTTTTATTTCAACTTTGGTGACTTTCAAGTGACCGGCGCAAGTCCCGAAATTTTGGTTCGCGTCCAAGGTGACGAAGTAACCATTCGCCCGATTGCAGGTACACGACCACGTGGCGCCACTGCTGCGTTGGACAAAGAGCTAGAATTGGATTTATTGGCTGATCAAAAAGAATTGGCCGAGCATCTGATGTTACTGGATTTGGGTCGAAATGACGTTGGACGTGTGGCCAAAATTGGCACCGTAAACCCCAATGAGCAATTCATCATTGAACGATATAGCCACGTGATGCACATCGTATCGAATGTCATTGGGACATTATCTGATGATCATGATGCCCTGTCTGCATTATTGGCAGGGTTACCAGCAGGCACGGTTTCTGGTGCACCCAAAGTACGCGCAATGGAAATCATTGACGAGCTAGAGGTCGAAAAGCGCGGCGTTTATGGCGGCGGTGTGGGTTATTTTTCATCAAACGGCGATATGGATATTTGCATTGCGTTACGCACGGCCGTGACCAAGCAGAATAAATTGTACATTCAAGCAGGTGGCGGTGTCGTTTATGACAGCGACCCAGAATCCGAATTCCAAGAAACCGTCAACAAATCCAAAGCATTACAAGCCGCAGCCAAGTTATCTTATCAATTTGATGATCAATCTGGCAACGGCTAACTGGTGGCTTATCTATTGAGATAACCTAATAATAGCAGAGCTAACTGGCACAAATTCAACTTTGCTCGCACCACTTGTTTCTGACCAATCTTTGATTCCTTTAATCACAGCAGGCGTTGCTGCCGCCATGATGATTGTTGCACCGTTTTTACTGGCATCAATCGTTGCCCGATCAATCGCACGCGACACAGTTGATGAATTTGTAATCGTTTCATCTAAGTAACGACTTATCACACCACTTTGTAGACCAGCATCATGGGCGGCGTTTGATGCAGAGTTTAGCCCGCCCTTGTACGTCAATATTGCAGGTGACTCTTTTGACGCGGCTTCCAGCATAAACCCAAACAAGCGCCTATCTTTTTGCAATCGCGCAGACGGTGCGTCAACGATGGCTAACGCTTGTGGCATTGCACTAAGGTTGGCATTTACGATGTCAGCAACCTGATCTGGCAATGTGATATCTTGGACTTGTTTTTCATTTAAGAACGCAACAACTTCAAAACCGGTTGCCCGATAATCACCTGCCACACGCCCTGCGTCAGAACGCGTGCCGTCAATTGCAAAAGCGAACGGAAATGTTTGTCGTAATAATGCAGACTGCGAAACACCCGCAGAACCAATATCAACCAAGATAATCGAAATGAATCCTGTATCCAAATCAATTTTTGCATTCGCGTTGGCTGCAAACATTGTGGTGTCTTTTACAATGGGAGCCTCATCAACCGCGGCTGTACCGCCCGACGAAACACTCGGAAGTCTCGAGCTCCCGCCCCCCAAAGTCAACGTGTTCCCCGTTATTTTCAAAACATTTGCCGGTTTTGGTTCTGTAACGATTGGTGATTCCGGTTCCGTTACCTGGGAAAGATCGCCACCAACATCGGGTTCTACGATGTCTTCGATGGTGATGCCAGAAGGTTGCAATGCAGCTAAATCGTCAACCAATGCTTGGTCATTTGATTCCGGCAATGCGCTAACGGGTGCATCCGGATCAACATCGACGCCAAGATCAATAACATCAAGTTTGGGCGCATCCCGAACCGCTATCGTGTCGATGTTTACCTTTTGTTCACTACTTTCGCTATCAGCGCTCGCTACTTTCATGTCTGTTTGCGTTGCCAATGTGTTCGAACTTGCCAGAATTGGGGACCTAATTGAAATCAATGCCAACAAGATTCCACATGCGATAATTCCAACCAAAAAGCCTAAAACCAATTTTAAAACCGACATATTGCGTTTTCCCTTACGGTATTGTGCGAACAGCACTTGACCAATCCCTACGAGTTTGCGCATTTATAGCTTGAAAACAAGGGATAAACACCCCTAAAATCATACGAGTTGGGACGGCCAATGCTGCTACTGATAGATAACTACGATAGTTTTACTTACAATTTGGTTCACTACCTTGGCGAATTGGGTGCCGAAGTGGTTGTGAAACGCAATGACGAGCTGAACGTTCAAGAGGCAATGGGTCTAAACCCATCTGCAATTATGTTGTCCCCCGGCCCATGTGATCCAGCGCAGGCCGGCATTTGTTTGGCATTGACCAAAGCCGCCGCAGAAACAAAAACGCCCCTGATTGGCGTGTGTTTAGGGCACCAAGCCATCGGTGAAGCATTCGGTGGCAAAGTCGTGCGTTGCGGTGAAATTGTTCATGGTAAAATGGGCACGATGCATCACACAGGCAAAAGCCTGTTCAAAGATTTACCCAGCCCATTTGAAGCAACACGTTATCATTCCTTGATTGTAGAACGCGAAACCCTGCCCGATTGTTTAGAAGTCACGGCCGAGCTGGAAGATGGCACCATCATGGGATTGCAACACAAGACATTGCCAATCCACGGTTGCCAATTCCATCCAGAAAGCATTGCATCCGAACATGGGCATAAAATGCTGCAAAACTTCCTTGATTGCGTAAAGGTGCCTGCATGAGTGATGCGTTAAAACCATTAATCGCCGCTGCTGTAGACGGCCCATTAAGCCGCACACAAGCCGAGCAAGCGTTCAACATCATTATGAATGGTGAGGCCACACAAGCCCAAACTGGTGGTTTATTGATGGCCCTGCGCACGCGCGGTGAAACGATTGATGAATATGCCGCTGCCGCAACTGTGATGCGCGCGAACTGTGTGCCCGTGAATGCGCCCGCAGGCACGATGGATATTGTTGGCACTGGTGGTGATGGCAAAAACATCTTTAACATATCCACGGCTTGCGCCCTTGTCGCCGCTGGCGCGGGTGTACCGATTGCAAAACACGGCAATCGAAGCTTGTCATCGAAATCTGGCTCTGCCGATGCGCTGACGTTGTCTGGTGTGAATGTGATGATCCCAGCGGATGTTGCGCAACGCGCATTGGATCAAGCAGGTATCTGCTTTATGATGGCACCAATGCATCACCCAGCAATGAAACATGTTATGCCCGCACGCATCGAGTTGGGGACGCGCACTATTTTTAACATTCTTGGCCCGCTAACCAATCCCGCTGGCGTCAAACGCCAACTTACAGGCGCATTCTTACGCGAACTTATTCACCCAATGGCACAAGTGTTACAGCAACTTGGCTCGGAAAAAGCATGGCTGGTGCATGGATCAGATGGCACAGACAAATTATCCATTTCTGGCAAATCATGGGTTGCTGCACTGGAAGACGGAAAAATCACCGAACGTGAAATCCATCCCGAAGACGCAGGCCTGCCCGTGCATGATTTCGCCCAAATCGTTGGCCGCGACCCAGAATATAATGCAGCCGCGATGCGCGCCGTTTTGGATGGCGAAAAATCCGCCTATCGCGACTCTGTGTTGCTCAACACATCCGCTGCATTGGTTATCGCTGATAAAGCCGCAGATCTGAAAGAAGGCGTTGAAATCGCATCTGAAAGCATTGCGAGCGGCGCGGCAAAAGAAAAATTAAGCCTTTTGGCGCAAATTACGACAGAGGCATAGATGGCTGATATTCTCGAAAAAATCAAAGAATACAAATTAGTAGAGGTCAAAGCTGCCAAATCAGCCCTGCCCTATAATGATCTTGAAGACATGGCAAAAGAGGCTGATGCAACGCGCGGTTTTGCCGATGCATTATATACAGCCTGTAAAACAGGCTACGGGCTGATCGCCGAAATCAAGAAGGCCAGCCCATCCAAGGGCCTGATCCGCCCTGACTTTAATCCACCCGCACTGGCAGAAGCTTATCAAACGGGTGGTGCGACATGTTTATCCGTTCTGACAGACACCCCATCATTCCAAGGTGCACCAGAGTTTTTGATGCAGGCGCGTGCGGCATGTGATCTGCCGGCATTGCGCAAAGATTTCATGTACGACACATATCAAATCGCTCAAGCACGTGCATGGAATGCCGATTGTATTTTGATCATTCTGGCATCTGTTTCTGATGCCCAGGCCCAAGAACTGGAAGCATGTGCATTTGAATGGGGCATGGATGTATTATTGGAAGTGCACAATCGCGAAGAGTTGGATCGCGCATTGGAATGCAAATCTCCTCTGCTAGGTATCAACAACCGTAATTTGAAAACGTTTGATGTGACATTGGACACCACACGTGAATTATCCAATCATGTGCCATCTGATCGCCATATGGTGACCGAAAGTGGCATTTTCACACC
>JGI20152J14361_10001183_pt1 | contig 17518 bp, 16 predicted proteins | sample COG_02_FD_14361 | JGI IMG/M metagenome (IMG submission 14361)
TCGACTATGTTCGAGCATCCGATGCGTCGAAGGTTCTCATAACGGGACATTCCCTCGGGGGTGCACTCGCAACGCTGTGTGCAGCCGACATTGCCCACCAGTTCGCAGATAAGACAATCGACTGCTATGCATACAGTTCACCCCGAGTTGGCGATCGTAGGTTCGTGAACTACGTTGAGCACCAACCCAACCTCACCGTGCTCCGAATTCGGGTCCCGGGCGATGTTGTGACATCCCTGCCGTATTTTGGATTCGTGCACACTCGAGGAGTCACGTCCGTGCCGCTTCCGAAAAGCATGAGCAGTTGGTGCGGCAATTTGCGGAAGCGTCACTCTCTTCGATTCATTGCCGATCGTATGTATTCATAGCACAGGGGGATTCTGTGGTCCTCCTGGTTCGACCCACCCGTTTTTTCATCTCGGCCATGTAGTCCCATTCGCGTCGTCTCCCTTCTTTTCCCATCTGGATGTACTCCCTGCGAGTTTTGGGTATCTGGCGGCAACTCGAGGCCCGGAACAAGTCGTCTTCACGCCTCCATGCCACCACCAGGTCGGACGAGTCTGTCAGGTCACTCCAGTCAGATTGAATCTGTTCCCATACACGTCGCCTCTCTCTGTCCCCCATATTTACGTACTCTTTGCGGGAGGTCGGGGTTTGGTACTTGGTACCTGTCCAGAATAGATCGTCCTCGCTGCTCCGTATCAACATCAAGTGTGTGATCAGGACCTCCCGGTCCTTCAGGTAAGTCAACTGTTCCTCTCGGACCGCTTCGGACATGTCGAGGATGGACATGCCCACTTCTCGTACTGCGCCAATGTTACTGTCCCATTGGTCAAGCAGAAGTTGCATATCCATGGACCACGGATCGTTCCATTCCTGATAGATGGTATCCGTGTGTCTCGGATCCCTGCTCAAACACAGGTGAACCAATGGTCTGTATTCCGCACGAACGAGCATAGCCCTCCCTTTCCGTTCACGACCAGTCATGTTCATAATGACCCCTCCGTATGGATGACCAATGCCAATCATATAAATATTCCGTCTCCCACCATGGATATATATTCAGACCGGTTTTATTGTGTTCGGGGTCTAATTAATACATGGTCAACAATTTACGGATGCTGCATGTACCAGCATGACCCAGACTCTGTTGTGATTTACAGATTGGACATGTGTAGAAGGGACGATTATACTCGACCCGATTGGCGTGGTCACAATAGTATCCCGACAGCACCCATTCAAGGTGCGACAGGATCTGGTGGGTCCGACTGCGCATATTCAATGGGTCCTCCGGTTTCCTCTTTCGAGTTTTGGGTATCGTCGGTTTCGTCTTCACTTCAAACGTCGATGTGGTGACGGAGTGGTCCCCCACCGTGACACGGATACAGAATGGTCTGCCCATGTGGTTGTTGGTGATTTCCCCCACGCGGGTTTCACACGTTCCGTCAGGCTTCCATCCGATCACGGTCAGGGCCTGCGTAGCTATCTGAGTCGAAGGGACGAGAGTACTCTCGTCCTCCCCAAATACCAGGGCCACGTCGGCATGCTTGGTCCAGTCCACTGGATGCGGGGACTCCACCCGGAAGAAGAGATTACGGCCCGTTTTCAACTGGAACCATTTCCTCGGCGGTTGCACCGTGACACGAAGAGGAGTCAACTCCACCTCGTCAGCGGTGGGACTTGGTGGACGGACGGGATCCGACAAGTCGACGGCGTCCTCGAAGTCGTCGTCGTCGTTGAAGGTGCGGTCGTCGAAGGATCCATAGCCGGCGTCGTCACACGTCATCGTAGGAATCTGAATTATAAGAGTTTTGAAATATAATGTTCCATGTAAATAATAAATAATTTCCATATATGTATATCACTCTGTATTACTATAGGAATTTCCACCACTGACTACAGAATTTTCCATTATCCCGTCGAATGAATCACATATCTCGAAACAAGGAGGTCGATATTCAATAATCATCCCAAAGATGAATGGAGTTCGGAACAAGCGTCACCGTGAGGTGGAATCGTGTGTGGTGGATGCTCCATCCACGTACGTAGGAGTCCTGCGTCCCCATCAGCGCACTGCGCTTGGATTTGCACTCGATCGTGAACGTGCCATGCTCGCCCTGGACTGCGGGCTCGGCAAGACGCACATCGGCATCGCTTACATGTTGAGTTTCCTCCCGGCGCTCGTGGTATGTCCAGCAAGTCTCAAGGCCAGCTGGAAGGAACACATCCTGCTGTTTGCACCTTCCGCAGCCACGCAGATCGCCATCGTGTCGTACAACAAACTCAGCACGCAGGATACCACCGAAATCCAATGTATCGTGGCGGACGAGGCACACTATCTGAAGCACGAGTCCTCCCAACGTTCGAAGACGTTCTCGACAATGGCCACCTCCTGTCCGAGAATGTTACTGATGACCGGCACACCCGGCCAACGGAACTCGGACCTGTTCCATCTTCTGAAGCTGTTGGATCCGGGTCGATTCCGACATTTCTTCCACTACGGTCGTAGTCGCATTCCGGGGGAACAGTACTTTGCAGAACAGTACTGCAAACCCCAACCGGTGTGGATCGGGGGCACACGACATGGGTTCAAGTTCACAGTGAACCACAACGGTGCCGAGCTTGCTCGTGTGTGTGCCAACTACATGCTGCGGATGCGAAAACAGGACGTCGTGGCTCTCCCCCCACTGCGCCGCGTAGCTGTCTCGGTAGGCGCCGTTGACAACCCACAATACTTCCGGAAACGATGGGACGAGATCGCCGACGTCCGTGAGCGAAAGGGAAGCCGACGCGCGGATGTCGAAATGCTCGCTCTTTGTCGGGAAACGTCTCAGCTGAAGGTCGTGTCCGCAACGAACTACACGCTCGCGTGGATGGAAGCTGCAGTGAACGAGAAGGTCATTCTGTTCTACCACCACAAGGACATCGGTGATCAGATCGTGACGCTTCTCCAGGGGCGACCACATATACGAATAGACGGAAAGACGACACTGAAAAAACGTGTCGGGCTGCTGAACGCATTCCGACGTGATCCGGAATGCCGAATCGGGGTGCTCTCGATGTGTGCCACATCGACGGGTCTCAACCTGCAGTTCTGTACTAAGATCATATTTGTCGAAATCACATTTCTGTCGGTACACCATACACAGGCGGAATCCCGCATCCACCGGATCGGTCAGGACCGCGACGTCTCCGTTGACTATCTCATCCTCGACGGGTCCACCGACGATCTCTTGTGGCGATCACTCCAGGCGAAACGTCATACCGAGTTCACGCTATTCGATAATCATACACCACCAGACCACGAGGGGGAGAACATTGTGCCACTCTGATCGGTCTTTCAACGCCTCTATCTTATTGAATACAACATGAGATCACCGCGTCCGTGTTAAGTTATTATTATTATAGTCATGAATAGCAAGAGAATTCAATCATACGGAACGTAAACAGAAAATCGTACAAGGAAAAACATCCGTTTGTAGTTCGTAGATTATTATTTATAAACATTATGCACGTGCTGAAATATCAGTTCAACGGCGATATCATTCGTCCTCAGTCGACTTCCTTTTCTTCCCGCCCTGTTTGGCAGGTCTACGAGTAGTGAATGAGATTCTATGTTGCGTATTTTCCGTCTTCAACTTCTCCATCGTGCTGTCGGACATGTATGACCCGCATACATCTTCAGTGAACGTCGTATGTTCCTTGCACTTGCTTGCCAAGGACCAGCCCGAACCGCAGTCGAGGATGTCACAATCGGTATCTTTCATGTACGCTTGAAGTGCCTTCGTCGCCGATTTCTGACGTTTGCTGATCTCTCGGAGTAGCGTCCGGGGGTCCTCCTTCGCGAGTTCGCATTCCAACCATACCAGTTTATGCGCATTGATCTCATCTTCAGTGGATACGGACATGTCTGCTGGTTTTATGATGAATAGACCCCCGGCAATTGTACGCCACGGTAAAAATATCCACACTTTCCAAATAACATTCCATCCTACATAAATGTATATTATGTATAATAATAAATATGATTACCCCATACGCAGGATTACATCTACTGCCACGCACTCGTCCACGGTGCGTCGCATGTGCCGATGCTATCGGTGTCCCTGATATAGCTGAGATCATGTCTGAATACAGTGGTGAGAAATTAGTGCATGATATTCACGTACCAGAAACCTATCCGAGGACTGTCAGCTGCGTCACAACGAGCAAGAGCCCTCAGTGGATATAACCACACCCTGCAGGGCATCATCGACATCGGCACATGGATGGATGGCCTGAGTCTCCACCGGCCGGAGCAACTGTTGTTGTTCCAACCACTTCTTGTCAATGACGGTAAGACGCTCCGGGTCGGGTCCGAATTCGAGTCGAAGTATAGTCGGGTACACCAATTCCGCTCTTTACCCGACTTTGTACGGTTGCTGGTGACAGAAACCGAACCAGCACGCGAGGAATATTATTATATATAAAAAAAAAATATGATACCCCACCCCATCGATGTGTTCTGTTTTGTACAGGGATCCACTGTAGTAATTAATGAAGAGAAATGATCGCGTATTCTTCAATTTGATTATGTCGCTTGCATGCTATATATATATATATATAAATAACCCGAATGCCTCCCAACTACAAAATAATCACAGCGCTTGTCTTGTTGGCGATCGTGATGTTTGTTACAGGGTCGGTTGTAATCAACATGTACAACAGATGTTCAGATGATGTCAAGAAGGACGTCGGGTTCCACTGGTGGGTTGGACTCTTGTCCATACTTGGGGGTCTGTCCGCCATTGTTCTCAGTGTGTTGGCAGGTGTATACGCAGACCGCATGGACACACCGAGAGAATCAGAACCCGACGAACAGATCTCCCGTTTTAAGCAGTCGCTCTCGAAAATACAAGAGGATCTGGGCGACAAGTGCGACATTGATGCACTCATGGCCGACAACAGAGACGCCTGTGCCGGTAAAAAGTATAAAAAAACCATGGTACAGATCCACCCAGACAAGAATAGTGCATGCCCTATCCTGGCCAACGATGCCACGAAAAAGTGCGTTGCCGCCAGGAACAGGTGAGGTCTATCTACCCCGTATGCGACTGTGCAATCCGCTATTGAATATATCATATTAAAACAACAACTGATTTTTATTTATTGTTATGGTCAGGACTCTTCTCTGCAATACCAACAGACTGGAACCAGCGTTCGGCCTTCCGACATAATTCCACCTGACGACGGTTGAACACTGTTTTGCCCTCGTTGCTCGACAGTCGATAGGCCACCCAATAACTTCGCTTCATCCGAGGGTGTCTGGCGAGTATTCGTCGCATGCTGGAGAATTGTCGAAGTCCCATGCTCTTGGAATCTATGGACGTGGTGAATCCTCTCTCTCTGGTCCAAGGAGCGTTCCAGGTATTGGATATTCCTCTGCAAGTTGAAATATGGTGATGTCGGCGTCGGGTGGGTGTCGCTCATCTGGACAATATGTCTTGCAGCACAGTTGGCGCATGTTACAGTCGCCCATGTCGATCCCACAGACCATACAGCTGTTGATCGGTGGTTCTGTCGACGTTTCTGATGCGTCCGATACTGCGGATGAAAGTCGACTCATCGACACAGTGTCATTCATTTTCTGACTACAAAAACATACTATCCACAACACCAATGAGAACATTCCGGTGATATTATAGAATAATCCACATTTTTTTTTTCAGGACATTCATGATGATTCGATTTCGATGGATCGTGCCAACAGTCCGGATCCCAGTGACATCACCAAAAGGGCCTTTGCCAGCATGGACGTCAGTGTGTACACGTATTCAACCCGTCGGTGCGTTTGTGACGATACGGGATCGTCATCGGTGCTTCGCCACTGTTTTGCCATATGAACCAAATGGATGATGCCAAAGGAGAGAAATAATATACTCATCGAAACGACAATGACCCACACAAACGCGGGTGGTCCCACTCCCGTAGCTGCCGTCGTCTGTGAATATATACTGGAGAATCGGCGTATGATCAGACCAAAGACGGTCATCATCAGCAACCACCCAATGCCCGTCGCTGCTCGTGAGACCGGACGGTCTGTCAGTGCAGTCCGCTCGGAAATATATCCGCAGATCATACAACATGCCGTAGCCACCGCAATGAGGATGAGCGAATCCGTAGAGTTCGTGCCACAGGTCAGTGCGATCACGACCGCCATAATAGTCGCGGTGATTGCGTATTCCATCCACCGCACCCAGTTCTGTCCCCTGTCCACATTCTCATTCTGATACGTCGCGGACGTGTATACGAGTAAGTGCACCATGGCAGTCACGGCGGTGAATATAATCAGACCAATCAAAATGGGAGACAGTGTAACCGACCCGTGGTCCCGACCGTCTCCGATAGGCATGTTGTATTCTCCGATGGGGAACGAAATGTTTTCGACGGTCGTCTGTTTCCTGGACTCGAGGCTCACCAACCAGACGACAAGACCGATGCACAGAACCGACTGAATACTGCCGGCGGCATAGTTGATTCTACGGGTAGTCGTCTCGGACATGTTTCAATTTTCTTTCTTTATACACACGTCGCACACTATGAGATGAACGAACGTCTCAGGATGAACTCATCTGATCATAGGTCCCCTCCACCCGAGAAAATTCTCATCCGCGACTACTGCATGGTGTCCAGTGGTGTCTTCCACGATCACATGTCTCCAATCATCCGGATCATCCCGCGTTTTTTGATGGACCCACTCTCTGCCATCGATCGAAAAGTCGAAGGGACGATCGTCGACGCAATCTCCGTTATTATACATCCACGTGAACGTACCTCGGATACTTTCGACACCACCGACTTTGGTGAAATCGACGATGTAGTTATCTCTGAACACGGCCTCTGGGATGGAAACAACCACGGGGTCATGGACAAGATCCCAGAAGTTCCTGTCCAGACAGAGGAATCGGGTCTGTTCCCCATCAATCATTGCACGCACTTGTCGAGCAGTCAAATGCCACTGTTGCGACCCGTTGTATATGTTTGTCCCGATGTAAGGATACCGCATGTGATTCTATTATTTATTGAACATTCTCCAGAGTTTTTGACTTCACCTTGAATATCGATCGGTTGCTACGTCGGCCGCTCGCGTCGTAGAGTGCATGGGGATTCCGTATGATGACGCCCTCGCATGTGGGGGATCCGATGCTCATGTTCTTCAGACGCGTCACGAGCGACGGGCCCCGCCAGAGGTTGACCATGTGGTACCTCACACGGTTCTCCTCAGGGATGTCCATATCCGCAAGCATCAAGAGACGTTGAACAAAGGTCCGTGTCAGATCGATGATGTCGAAGACGCATAGTCTCAACGATTGGATCTTGCCCGCGAGCACGTAACTGAGGACCCGGTCGTGGTTGCTGGGTTCACTGGAGTGCGTACAGAGCTCCGCATCGTACGAGTAGGGGTAGTCAGCAGGAGTCCAGATTCCCGTGAGGTCGATGCACATCCCGCCTCGGGTCCATGCGGAAGTCCCCTGCACTCGCACGCGGATGCCATCATGTTTCTCAGAGTACACCCAGTCTGCATACACGGACGGTTTCTTGGGAACAACGTCACTGATCAGTTGGAAAGCCTGGGGATCTTTGGTGTACTTGACGACATACGACGGGGCGCAGAGGCTGTTCAAATGCTTGCAGTTCCGGTCACGATGTTGCGTCTGACGGTACTTGTAGCTTTTGCAAGAGCAGTACCGGCGCCCAATGTCAATGTGGTATTTATTCATCTGGATCGCACCCACCAACACGAGTGAATCGGTCTCCTCACCCGACACCGGCGCGCCCGATTCATCCAGGTGAATCTCGCACGCGTGGTTGACAAACGCCAGACATTGTCGAAAACGTGCACACGTCAACCGCTTGACCACCCCGACGCCGACCAGAACCCAGGTGTTTGGGGATATTGGACCGTTGATGGTCTCCAAGTGAACGTCCACGGACGCACCCTCGACGCGTCTCGTGCTCATTTATTCTCTCTCTCTCCCTGGTCAACAACCATGTCCGTCGCGTACGCACCACTTCCGGTCCCCGGCGGCGGAGTTTCTACGATGAACTGCGTGACGATTCCCGTGGCGAGCAGTTCGAGGGTCATGACGAGGAACGTGAAGGGAACCAGGACAGATTGAATGTTCTCGTCGGAACGGCATCTCCGACAGAACTGGTAGTCGGCAGTCCGACACACGTCATCACACATCGTGTGGCAGATCGAACACACGTAGATCTCAAACGCGTCGCTGAGCTCTCGAAATCGTTCCTGCAGCACCCGACTGCTGCCATGCGCGGCCAGCGCGCTGCTCTCCATCTCACCTATGCGCAGGCCGCCACCAAAACGACGTCCATCCCGGGGCTGGCGGGTGAGTGGATCTCGGGGACCCGTGCTGCGCGCATGTATTTTCTTGGCGGCGATGTGCACGAGGCGATAATAGTCCACGACACCGACGAACAGGCGAGCCAGGATGGGGACGCCGGTCCGTCCGTCGATGAACCGTTCAGTCCCATCCGACCGGAAACCATGCTTCCGCAACATGGATTCGCACACCATCTGGTAATGTTGGTGTCCCCTCTTGTAGTTCTGGTGATCGACGCCAACGGAATAATCGCCAGAGACGGATACGGACTTTCCACACAGTGCCTCCAGCAGCGAAGACATGGTCATCCGAGAGGTCATGGACAATGGCGACACGATCATGTCCGGGGAGATGCCCGTTTCACTGCTGAAGGGCATGTCGACGTCGTCCCAGATGGCTCCGATGACGCCCTTCTGGGCATACTGCGAAGTGAACTTGTCCCCGACGGCCGGCATGCGCGTGCTCGTCACCACCGCACGCACCCGAATGCCGTTCGGCATCGTGAAACGATCCAACGTCGTCACCACACCGTCGTCGGTCGGCTTGGTGCACGTCGAAATGTCACATTTTCGGACCGATCCCAGAACGTCGTCTTTGCAGATGGACGTGCGTTTGACAATACGCGTCTTGCCAATGATCACAGAACCCCCTGGCACGTGCGTACCAACGGCTGGCATGCCATCCTCTCCGATGCATTTGTAGGACACGTTCTTACGACTGATGACGGCGTCGGGGCGCTCGAACTGTTCGGTACGGTTGGGACCGGGGCTGGGTGCCTCTGAGGTGTACTCCCGGTTGTCGGACATCATGAATGCCCCCCGTTGGAGCGTGCTGCGCTTCACCACGATCGCGTCTTCCTGGTTCTGCGGGAGTGCAATGAAGGCCAAGACGACGGGGACGCCACGGTGAACGCTGCGAGTCTCGGCAAGACATTCTACCACCTTGGTCTGGACAAGCGGCCGATGTGTGTTCCAGATACAGTTGCTTTCGTTGGCACCCCGGAAGCGCTTGGTGCCGCCGGTGATGATCTGCTTCCGCTGCAGCGTGCTGTAGGCCAACCGCGGACCCTGTTGGCCCGTGGCGAAAGCGACCGAGGCGGCCAACTTTCCCAGGAAACTCGCCTGTGTCAATTCCACGTGCGTGCTGCGGTCCGTGACTGCGTCCAACGAGACGGCGATACGGCAGACACTCGATTGCTCGGCCGGGGAAACGTACTCAATGATGCCAGTGCACAGCAGGTGTCCAATGGTGAACTCGGACGGGATGTCCCCCTCTCGGCCGGCGACCAAGAGCGGGCGACAAAGGATGCCTTCTTGGTGGGTGATACGAACGAGTCTGCTCGCATTGTCGCTGTCGATGAAGACGAATGGGGAAATGTGACCGCCGCGCCGCAGTTGCCGGAATTCGCGAATGAAGCGAGCGGGGTCGGGAATGCACCCCACCCAGGCACCATGGGCATCGACGTACAAAAATGCATCACCACATTCGTTGGCCGTGAGCCACGTCTCCACGGGCATGATGAGGTGACCGAGCAACGCTTGAATCACGGCGACCAGGATGGTGACGTCACCGACTGGAGGCGTGATGGTCGCGGTCAACCCCATCTCGTAGATGAGCCCCGTGGATTCCCCGTCGGGAGACGAGGCGGCGCAGATGAACCCGTACTGGTCCGACATGACGTTCCGAGGAACCGTGTGGTTGCCATTCGTAGTGGCGAGTGACGACGAGATGCGCCGCAGTTGAGACTCAATGGCATCGAAGTTGTTCGTGTTGAGGTTGATGGACACGCCTTTGCGCATAGCGGACCAGATGCCAGACGCCACTGCCGACATGATGCGAGCGCTGATGCGATGTTCCCCGTACACTTTAGCAATGTCCACCGAGTCCGGGTCCTTGGTCATCATGCGACGCATGAGTTTGCCACAGGTTCGCATGTGACCGATTAAAATCAGACGGAACACCGTGCCGAGGTGACCGGCAGACGTGGTGATCTGAGACATGGCGTAATCGTCGCGCGGCGTCGGGCCGATTGTCCCGAGCTTGAAGAGCAGGAGCTGCGTAGCACACATGCAGAGGTAGTGCAGTTTGGGCAGAAAGTCCGTGCCGAGATGGGGGAACATCTCATTCCGGAGGACATTCAACCCGGTGGACTCCAACTTCCGACCAAACAGTTTGGACACGTACATGATCGCATCCTGGCTAGTCTCGATGTCCATACCGTCCAACTCGAGACTGGTGAACATGGGGGAGAACAGATCGACAGCGTACGAACTTCCCGCGAGCCGGACACATGTCGCCTGGAAGTCGGGTATGGTGCCACCCAGTGCGAGCACGAGGATACGGAGGTGGATACCGGCATGTTGGAACGGAAGATTGCAGGTGACAATACCGAGGTTGTCGATAGACATGTCGAAGGTGGATGTGGACCGGTAGATCTTATGACGGTGACTGGAGCGCACCTGCAGAATATGCAGACCATTCCGCACCAGTCGGATCGGGATGTTGTACTGCAGGGATTTCGTGGGCGGGATTGTTCGACACTTGCCCTTCGAGATGAACAGGCCACTGAAGGGTTCGTCCGCGCCGGGCTTGCGCGGCGTAGACAAGACCGTGCGTCCAGTCATCATGGGAATGAACGCGAGCGGGGAGTGAATCGATTTGATGGCAACGTCATCCCGGTACATCGTGATGCATCCTTGGACACAGAACAGGTAGTTGAGGCCATAGATGTGACAGTCCCGAGCCGACGGTCGGGTCGGTGCGGAGGTCACATCCGTGATCCGAAGAGAAAACGTATGGTCGCTGATCATTGTGGTAGTCGTACCATACATGGTGATCAGGTCTGGTATGTGCTTGGCGACAAGATGGTTGAAACTAAGGACATGATGAGCATTCGTGTCGGACTGCAGCAGACGTCGCAGAATATGATCCATTGGACTGTACTGATGAATGGGGGAGGAATTGGTCACTCGTTGGACTTTTCCATATTTTTCTACAACCGGGATTCGGAAGATCTTCTCCAACGGCTGACCAAACTACTTAGATACGAAAGGTGTCTGTCCAAGTATGAACGTATTGATTTGATTGATGATGACTAATTAGTAACAATATTGTATATAAGAAGGCTCGGGTAAGTGTCCATCTCTTGTTGGATATAAAAACAAAGTGAAAGTGGATGCGATTCAGTACTATCCGTCAGTTTGTTGTGACACTCGGTACGAACCTCTGGTATGGTCGTCAGATATCCGCTCGTGCGACATCCTCACCTCCCTTGGGACAACCTCAACCACGCGCATTTCAAATATGGGCGGTTCTATATGCTCGTATTGCGCTCGCCCTGGTGCAACTCGACAGCAGCCCATTCGCCGATGACTTGTGGGCCGATGCGCTGTACCAGCAGGCGCAGTGGGTCACTGCATACGCGAAAGGTGATCCCACTGCAGCTCACGTGCACATGTTGCAGCTTGAGGAGCACGCCAATCACTTGAGTCGTCTGTACGCATTCCCGCGAGATTATCACACGGTCACCGCCGACATGCATGCAACATGGGTCGCGGCAGCTTCCGTGTTGTCCGCTGATGCAACGTCGCGTGACCGACCCCACTACGCCGACACGACATTGGACGACCTCCTGTCCAGATCCGAAAACATCAAATCGTCTTCTCTGGGTACTGTGCTCACGTGGGCATGGGCATTTTATCACATCGAACCCGTTTCAGAGGACGTCGAACTCCGTCTGTTGACCATCCGCACTCAACTTCCACAACGCTTCCGTGGTCACGGGTCCCTCACGGAACTCTTACTCGCCGGAATCATGGAATTTTCAACCCGATGAGACTGGTTGTCCTGACCAGACGTCATTTCTGAAACGATGCCGTTGTCCTGCGACACGTGCCCATCGTTGGCGAGGTATCAACAAGGGGACGCGGTCCGTTGTATATTCTGCCTCGAAGAATGGATCGATATCCAATGCCTGGAGTGTATGCAATGGAGAACATTCACGACGAAGTCGTCCGAACTCCAGCTGTGCCCATGTCATGATGGTCGACACGACAGAATGTCTGAGGATGAAGTTTATACAGAAAGCGATAACGAACCCGACTGTGAATGATCACTACCGTGTTTTTTGGTCCTGTAGATGATCCATTCTTTCAACGCTTGGTAGTGAGCCCGTAGTACTTGGAAGACGTACAACAACATCCGGATGTCACTACCGGACCATTTTCGATAACTTGTGAGTTCCTCGTGGTTGGTATAAAAATAACGTAAGAAACTACTAGCATCCGAGACGACGTACTCCCGAACCTCATCGAGTGAACATCCCCGTTCTATGCACACGAAACCCAGGTGATCGATCAGGACGATCAGTTCACTGGTGAGTGTATTGACAATGTCGTAATACTCGTACGTCAGACTACGGACGGTCTCCAGGTCGATTCCATCCATTGGTATCGGGATCCGCCCTTCTTCAGGGAACCATTTGGGTTTCCGCGTCGCATCAAACACGGGTTTCGACCGGAACATCAGCACGTGTGTGCGGTCGGTATACATACTGTGTATGAGTTGTAAACGTACATAGGACACCTCCCGCGATCACACGTGAAATATGTACGTTCATGGTAGAAATATCAGACCGGGTGTCGTATCATGCGGAGTATCGCGACCAGTGATCGATAGAAGAGTATTCCATAAAGTATGGACCATTTGTTGATGAGCCGTGTCTGGTCTTCGACTCGATAGTATCCAGACACCGACAGGATATCCGCCATGTGTCGAGTGGATGTGATGTACACCCGGATGACCGAACCGATGGAGTCTCCGTGCACCACGAGTTCTACGTCATGGATCAATGTGTCTGGGATAATTCCGGTGACGTGCGCCGGGAAAAAAAACATCCTCCAGACCATCCAGATGGAAGGGGAGTACGGATACGGCCGGATTGAAGTCCCAAGACCCTCCTCCGTGCGAAATGACACCAGCCCCGACGTGGCCGTGATCCACGAGTCGACGAACACCACGTGCAGTTGCAACTCATATCTCCGGTCCGTCTCGACGTGGCGATGAGCAATGTCCGAGATCACCATCTCGGTTCGACCCTCGTCGGACAACACGATGTCAACTGGAACAGACATCAGTTGATTATGAACGAACAGGTGGTGATATACAACGTACATGGATAATAAACAACATGTCAAGAACGTGCCGGTCGCTTCTGGTAATAGCGGCATATTGGGATTATGTCAACAGGGGATTGAATCAATGTCGGCACAATGGAATATAATGTGACGCGGTTCTGTAAAATTCTAAGTCCGCCAACGCGTCTCGCAGGTCCTGCAGACGTAAAAGGTGGTCATACCCTCATCGGCCGACCGGGTCTGCAGCAGTCGATACATCACATCGTCGCCCCCACATTTTCGACAGATTATACCCGTGTACGTCGATAATCGAGACAGGAAAGCATGGGTTCCTGGAGCGCCGACGACTGCGACGGGTGTCTGGCAATGCTCATCCAGAAAAGTCTTTTCGACGACCGTCGTACCTGGCGAGTGCAGCGACGACATTCTTGTGCCATCGACCACACCACGTCAAATCACCAGGTTGGAAATATCCCACGTGTCGACGCAATTACCCAAGACGACCATCCAGAATCCAGATGTACCGATCCCGATTCCGATCCGGTCGGCGACCCTCGGATGCCATGGCACCCGAAAGTCGCACGACCATCTACACCAACCGATCGAACCGGTATGTCATTGATCGGATGCTCGACACTGGCTACACCCGACAGAAACATGCGTGGAACCAGGAACACGAGAAGAATTGTCAAGAGCTTGCCACCATCATGTGCCACCCGACCCCGGACGCTGCCGACATTTCGTTCTTCACTTTTCAACACCAACGCCTACTCCGGATCAACCTGCTGAAGAAGAAGATTGCAGCCTTTGAATCTGGAGACCACGAGAAAGAATGGACAATGCAAACCCGTCGAATGTACCACCGACCGGACCAGCACGTGGCACGTCTGGTCTTGTGCAACAATATCATGAAACGACCCACCGAGTGCTTCTTTATGAATCCTGACAAGTGTCCAGACTGTATCACATTCTACACGTTCGACACCGTCACGAACGTCCACACGTGCCCGAAGTGTGGGTACACCGTCGAGGCCCTTTTCGTCTCGGAAGACAACTCCCAAGACACCCTTGTGACCCGGGATCCAAACGTCGCTTCCAGCGCGGGCACGAAACCAGGCTCAGACTACACCTACGTCCGCAGTCCCCTGTACCGTCGATACCTCGGTCAATTCAGCGAGGATGTAGTAACAATACCGACAACCGTGATGCAGGTCCTGTATCGATACCTCTCGAACATCCACCTCCAAAACTCCATTCGGTGTCGTCCAACGCCGGTGGGGAACATCCTGCGCACACACGGACTCTCGAAATGGTCCAGCATGTCCATCCGCATCTCGAAGATATTCAACGGCGAACCCGTTCCCATGTTGCCTGTGGATTTGATCGAACGCATGGTCGTCCGGTTCGATGCCATCTTCCACGAAGCATCCCGAACCAAGAAAAAACTTCCCTCCTTTGAATTCATCACCCACATCCTGCTTCGCATCGAAGGACGACCCGAATTGGCAAAATCTTTCGCGCTCCATAAAACACGCAGTGTGCTCCGTCGGATCTATGAGGATCTGAAACAGTTGATCCACGCTGTCCAAACAGCGGACACTACTCTCACCTGGGACAATATACCCACATTCTGATTATCCGAAGAGATGAGAATGGAGCAGGTCCGAAAAAAAAAACCATTTCACCTGTGCTCACTAATGTATACAGCGAGAGTAGAGACGTACATGAAGAAACATCTCGCGACGACAGTCTCGACGACAATAGTATAGACGAAGAAGACGGTGTATACTACCCCTCCCTGTACTTTATACAATAGACACATCAGGGTGAAAGATCGAGTTAAACACGAACAACGGCATACTCAGATTATAAATCAACAGAAAAGGTATGGAATGCCTACTCGAAGTGGTAGTTAGGACAGGACATCAATAAAACAACTGTATGTCGTCAATCGAGGATCCGAGGGTTCTATTTGGAGAATATATCAACACAATCAATCATGATGCAGTCGTACATGTGAATTCCACAGTCTCCTTCCCGTTCGGTTCGCGCACTTCATTCCACATCTTTATCTGATTTTCCGCAAAGACACGACTGTCTACAGCTCCCCGATTTTCCAGATAGTGTCTGGAGAACATCTCGTCCCCAATAACAGAACTCCATTGGAAACGGACCGGCGGCACATCGGAGTAGACGGTGGGCACAGTCAGGAGTGACGACCTTTCCGTCACCGACACCATGTCCGCAAACAACCCGTCAAGTAATGGGTCGGTACATGCGAGACGGATGGTGTGCATATGTCCAGGCTCAAGGGGAACGTCGGTTGGCAACGCGATGTCCAGAGCAACCTGTCGACTTCGCAGGGAGTTAAGCCCGGTGTAGTACTTGTCCTCGTTCTTGAACCCGATGCCGATGCGGACGGCTCCGGCAGCTATCGTCGCAGGGTCGATGTTTGAACGTGAGGACTGGCAAGAGAGCCAGTGTTTTCGAGACAGTTCGTAGTAGCCTGCATTCTCACTGTCGAGTCCCATCTCAACCACTGGTAAATCCAGAACCTGTCGGGCATAGACTAGAAGATCCGCGTGCACGTTCTTCCATTTTCCGCCCCGGGCTCCAGTGAACAGTAGTCTGAACGTCCCCTTTGCAGACGCCGTGTTCTTGCGGTTCTTTGGAGAACCTTTGCAATACACATGAAAAAAAAACAGGTACAGTGACAGAGATCGGTCGAGTGTATGGATGGCCAGTTTTTGATTCTTGGTATCTCTCGGTCGGCGTCGTACTAAAGAGACGTGTACAAACCGTGATCCCTTCAGCATGAGATACTCCTTGGTGCCTTTGGGCATTGCATTTTTTGCAGTGTCGTTGAAACAGTACCCTGCGTCGTCGGGAAGCCCACGTTTCACAGTGATGTGGAGATTCTTGAGGGATTCGAATGACATTGGTTGGAAGGTGTAGCGGAGTGCAAGCTCGATGAATGGCTGCAGCTCACTCATACCAAAGTATTCGAGTGTGTCGAACGACTCGGCAAGGTTCCCGTGGACTAACCACCTTCGTATACGGGCATCAATGACTATTTGGCGTGCCCGCAACTTGGTCATGATCTCTCCAACGATATGAACCGATCCCACCGAGTCCTGCAGATACATGGAAATTCGGGCCTGTTGGTAGAACCGGGCTCTTCTTCCGATCTTCGACACATATTTATGTAACAACTTGTCACGCCTCCCGTAAAACTGGGAGTAATAACGAACCGCCTCGACATCGTGTGTGATGGTCGTTGCTTCACGGATTCCACTCTTCAGTTCATCCTCTACAAATGCCTCAGTCTTGATGAGCAGAGGATTATGATCATCCTTGTCCTGTGAATAATCAAAGTCTTCGGGTCCGAACCTCCCTTCCCTGAACAAACGCATCATCTGGTTCACACGGGCATCTATGTCCTTTGGGTCCCGTAGACGCAAATGCATCCATAGTGGGAAACGGTCGTCGATCTCGGCCACCATGGCTCTTTTTAGTAGGAGCGACTACTGTCTTAATCCTGCAACGCTCCCCAAATCCGGAATTCCCTGTCTAGTCTACTGTAACGGCGGTCATCATTTCCGGAGTACTCGAGCCATCGTTCGACAAACACAAATTCATGGTCTTTGACATGACCATCATCATCATCAACACCACGTCCAAATTTGGTAATCCCGGTTGTCTTACCGTGAAGAACGACATTGTTCCCGACAACATGGTTCTCCCGGGTTCCTCGAGTGAATCGTGCGCGTGGTACGATCTTGTTGTTGATCCGTATCGCGGTCTTGATCCATCGGTCTTGCACGTATTGGTAGGCATCGTCATCTGCAGGATCTTGGACATTCGTATATTTGCGATATTCTCTGCGGACACGATTTAGGGGATCTTCATTTGTACGGCTGATGAAGACGAAACCGACATACGGATCATGCTCGTCGTCGCTCGGATCTGGTAGGATGTCACCAAGTTTAGTGATTCCCGTCC
>JGI20152J14361_10001187_pt1 | contig 17495 bp, 17 predicted proteins | sample COG_02_FD_14361 | JGI IMG/M metagenome (IMG submission 14361)
GGCACCGCCGGTGATCTGATCACCTGTCGGCCTTTTGAAGTCTCCCTTAGCTGGTTCAATCGGGGCTTTCTAGCGCCACTGAACGGCCAAGCAGGTCTGGAAAACTTCCCGGCGTTCGCGAAAAACGCCTGGACTAAGGGCTCCACGCCCTACTGCATGCCAATCGCCTCGGTAATGCATGGCTTTTTCTACAACAAGGACGCTTTTAAGTCATTAAACCTCAGCGTACCGAAAACCGAAGCGGAATTTATTAAGGTCTTAGCGGCACTGGCGGCAGACGGCGAATATACGCCACTGGCCTTGGGTACCAACGATCAGTGGGAATCCTATGAGGTGGTCTATGCCGGCATGGGACCTAACTATTGGCAGGGTGAGGCTGGACGTAAAGGTCTAATCGACGGTAGCAAGAAGTTTACTGATGCCGAATTTGTCGATGCTTGGTCGTATTTGGCCAAATGGAAGCCATATATGGGCAAGGGCTATCAAGCACAGACCTACTCTGATTCACAGACCCTGTTCAGCCTCGGTCGCTCTGCGATCTATCCAGGTGGTTCATGGGAAATTGCCGGCTTCAACAAGGCTATTGAAGGCGAATTTGAATACGGTGCCTTCTATCCACCGGTTAAAAAATCCGGTGATACCTGCTATATCTCCGATCACGTCGATATCGGCATGGGCATCAACAAAAACGCCAAGAATCCAAAAGACGCTGCGATATTTTTGGAGTGGATCGGTTCGGCCGAATTTGCCGATCTGTACACCAACAAGGTTACCGGTTTCTTTTCACTGTCTAACCACTCGGTCAACATCAATGATCCAGTGGCCGCCGAAGTTATGGCATGGCGCAGTGACTGCGAATCAACCGTTCGTGTCCATTCTGAAATCAAGGCTGATGGTATCTTAAGTGCACTTTACAGTGCCTCTGCTGAAGTCCTAAACGGCACGACTACGCCAAAAGAGGCCGGCGCGGAAGTCCAAGCGGTAATGGGCGCCAACTAAATAAAGCCCCGAATGAAGGACCCTCTGGGTCCTTCTTATTAGGATTCCTATGAATAAATTCCCCTGGCATTTGGTCGTTTTTTTAGCCCCGGCCTTTATTATTTACGGTGTTTTCAGTGCCCTGCCACTGGCCGACACACTCCGTTTAAGCATCTTTACCGAGGATAGTTTCGGAGTCCGCAGCTTTCTCGGCTGGGGCAACTATGAATTTGTGTTTCAGGATGCGCTGATGAGTCAGGCCTTTTGGAATGCCCTCTGGGTAAACTGCAAGTTTTTCTTTATCAATATGATCATTCAAAATCCTATTGCCTTACTGCTGGCGGCCCTATTGGCCACCGGACGAATTCGCGGCGTGGCCTTTTATCGCACCGCTATCTTTCTACCGACCCTGTTGTCGGTGGTCATTGTCGGTTTTGTCTGGAAACTGATGTTAAGCCCAGTGTGGGGTGTAGGCGAAACCCTGATGGCGATGGTCGGCTTGGAAGACTACTTTGGCCCCTGGTTGGGTATGCCGGAAAGCTCGCTCATTACCGTCTCATTAATCTCTGTGTGGCAATATATTGGCCTGCCGATGATCCTGATTTACGCGGCCCTGATCGGTATTCCCGACGAGTTACTCGACGCCGCCTATGTCGACGGCTCTAAACCATTGCGGACCTTCTTCGCGATTCAGTTGCCGCTGATCTATCCCACGCTCGGCCTAGTTACCATCCTCACCTTTGTCGGCAACTTCAATGCCTTCGATCTGATGTACAGCGTCTATAGCGGGGCCGGCGGTGGACCGGAACAGTCGGTCGATGTCTTAGGTACCTTTTTTTACCGGACCTTTTTCGGTTTCGCCAGCCAGATTGGCAGCACGACCATGGGGGCCACAGTTGCCTCACTCATGTTCCTGGTGATTTGTGTCGGGGTCGGACTGTATTTTTACTTTGTCCAACGCAGATTGCTGCGTCACCAATTCTAAGGATACCCTATGATACGTCTGCGTAATCTGGCTCGACCGGCCTTAGTCCATGCGGTATTGCTGTCTTATACGGTACTCGCATTGTTCCCGATATTTTTGGTGATCATCAACTCCTTTAAGAGTAAACGGGCCATCTTTAACGACCCGCTCGCTCTGCCGACGCCGGCGACCTTTTCCCTAGTGGGCTATGAAAAGGTGCTCCAGGAATCGGAGGTACTGACTTTTTTCGCCAATAGTTTGATCGTCACCCTGGTGTCCCTCTTGCTAATTCTTACCTTCGGCGCGATGGCGGCCTGGGGCCTGTCGGAGTATAAGTTTCGCGGCAACCGCTGGCTTTACTTTATAATGGGCTTTGGCATTATGGTGCCGATCCGCTTGGGCACGGTCAGCATCCTCAGCACCATGGTATCGCTCAATTTAACCAACACATTGACTGCCTTAATTCTGGTCTATACGGCCCAAGGTTTGCCCTTGGCGGTGTTTATTTTGGCGGAATTTATGAACCAAATTCCCAAGGATTTAAAAGAGGCTGCGCGCTGTGATTCGGTCAGCGAATATAAGATATTTGCGCAAATCATTGTGCCACTGATTCGTCCGGCTATAGCGACAGTTGCGGTGTTTTCGATGATCCCGATCTGGAACGATCTGTGGTTTCCCTTGATCCTGGCACCGGGCAGTTCGACCCAGACCATTACCCTAGGCGTACAACAGTTTATCGGTCAATACACCACCAATTGGAACGCTGTCTTGGCTTCGTTAAGCCTTGCGGTGCTGCCGGTGGTCGGTTTGTATTTCGTTTTTTCTCGTCAACTCATTCGCGGCATTACCTCCGGTGCGGTCAAATAACAAGGGTTTCCCATGGCAAATGTATCTCTTCACAAGATTGGCAAGCTCTACGGTAAAACTCGGGTGTTGTCGGATATCAATCTGACTATCGACGAAGGCGACTTCGTGGTCTTGGTCGGGCCCTCTGGTTGCGGTAAATCCACGCTGCTGCGCATGATGGCGGGTTTGGAACCCATTACCGAAGGCGAACTGCAAATGGAAGGTGAGCGAGTCAATCACTGGACACCGTCGGAACGCAAGATTGCGATGGTCTTTCAGTCTTATGCACTCTACCCCCACATGAGCGTCTATAAAAACATGGCCTTTGGCCTAAAGGCGAACAAGCTCGGTAAAGATGCAATAGCGACACGCATCCAGCATGCCGCACGCATTCTCAAAATCGATGCTCTGTTAGAGCGCCTACCGAAAGAATTATCCGGTGGCCAGCGTCAACGGGTGGCCATCGGCAGGGCGATTGTGCGCGAACCGCGCCTGTTTTTATTCGACGAGCCGCTGTCCAATTTGGATGCAGCGTTGCGCGTGCAAACTCGTTTGGAGATCTCCAAACTGCACCAGCAATTGCGCGCCACCATCGTTTATGTGACCCATGATCAGGTTGAAGCCATGACCCTGGGCAACAAGATCGTCGTGCTCAATGACGGCGCCATTGCCCAAACCGGCTCGCCCTTGGAGCTTTACCAACAGCCGGCCACTGAATTTGTCGCCACCTTTATTGGCTCGCCGACCATGAACCTTTTACCCGGTCAGATTAAGGCCATCGATGCCGATGGTTGTACCATCGTGCTGTCCTGTGGCGGTGAGGTGACGGTTAATGTGCTAACCGAGCAGGCCGCGGTGGGCGATCGCGTTAAGGTCGGGATTCGCTCCGAACATCTGGCCGAAGACGACAGCCACGATCAGCGGCTCTATGGCAAGGTGAGTCTGGTTGAACATTTGGGTGAGGTGAACTTTATCTACCTGACTTTGGCCGATGGTCAGGAACTGGTCTTGCGCGGCGACGGCAACCGGGCCGTGGCCATTGGCGAGGAATTGGTGGTCTCGGCGCGCGCTGCGGACTGTTATCTGTTCGACCAGCACGGCCAGGCCTTTCTGCGCCGTTACCCTGGTAATATGCTGATCGAACCGAAGTTGGCCGCCTTGTCCGCGAGTCAGGCCTAGGCCACTGAACGCCTGGCGAGGGCTAGGTTAGCAATGGCCAACGTGGCCCTATGGTGAGGCCTTAGCCAGTTTTACCACGCCAGCCGTTCACCATCATAATTCCAAAATTGGCCGGAGTCGGCCATATCAAAGTTGATCAGAGTTGCGGCCAAGCCGCTCGCGCTCTGTTCGACACTGATGTCACCATTCGGGCCGCCCATATCCGTTCGAACCCAACCCGGATGCATCAAGTAGACGCCGATTTTTTGCGGTTTGAGCTCGACCGCCAGACATTGCATGGCCTTGTTGAGGGCCGCTTTGGAGCTGCGGTAGGCGATAGAATCACTGCGCTCGCGGGCAAGGGATCCCATGGCACTTGAAATGGTGACAATTTTGGGTTGATTGGACTTGGACAGGTTGGCCATTAAAGCCTGTGTGACGCGCATCGGCGACAGGGTATTGATCTGCAGAACGGTGAGCCAATCGTCCAAATCCAATTCGCTATACGTGTCCTCGCTGCCACCGCGAACACCGGCATTGTTGATCAGAATATCGACGGTACAATCATCCAGTGCGTCCTTCAGGCGATCTACCGACGCTTGCTCGCTCAACTCCACTATATGGGTCTCGATGGTTTTGCCCAGCTCCGCCGCCAATTGCGTCACGCGCGCCTGGGCCGCTTCATCGCGCACGGTACCGATAACCCGATAGTCCCGCTCCAAAAATTCTTTAACCAGCTGAAAACCTATACCGCGGCCAACGCCGGTGATTAATATCGTATTCATAGTCTGCCCCACTTTCACCCACACAATTGCCCTAGCATGAACCTATCTAGGGTATTAACACAAACTTACCAACATGCTTTTTCTCAAGAAATTCTTGTTGCGCTTGGGCGATGGCCGTTAAGGCAAAGCTCTTGGCAAGCAGGGGCTGAATTTCACCCTGTTCGATATACCGCACTATAGCCGGAAAGACCGGTTCATCCCAGGCCGTTGTACCGATCAGGGTGAGGTCCTTAAGGTACATGTCGCGCATATCCAAGGCCACGATCGGACCGGATATAGCGCCCGAGGAGACCAGACGTCCGCCGCGCTTCAACAGTTTGAGCAGGGTCGGGAAGCCGGCGCCGCCGACATTATCCACCACCACATCGACAGTCTGTTCACCCAGTGCCGCGATGAGATCGGCAGAGCGGCCGAATAACAGGTCCGCGCCAATCTCTGCGACGCGCGCGTGCTTAGCCTCACCGGCAATGGCGATCACCCGTGCGCCCCGACGCTTGGCCAACTGCACCGCGGCTGAGCCAACACCACCGGAGGCACCCGCGATTAACACGGTTTCACCGGCCTGAACATTGGCCCGATGCAACATATTCTCGGCCGTGCCGTAGGCACAGGGGATGGTGCCCAGTTCGGCGTCGGTCCAAGCGCATCGGATCGGGAACACCTCACTGGCTTTGACTTTGACATATTGCGCAAAGGCGCCATTAAAATCCGACCCCATCCAGCTGTTGGCCAAGGATTCAAAGCCGCCATCGCGACTGCAGGGCCGGATCAGCACCCGGTTGTCGAGCAAACGGGTGTCGACATCGCTGGCAACCTGCACCACTCGACCACAGCAATCGGTACCCTGAATCAACGGAAAGGCGGTTTGTGCATTCCAACCTCCATCTGCCTGCCCCCCTGCCGAGGGGTCTGCAGCGATGTCGTTGGTCGCGCCCTGCACCGCGGCAGAATACCAGCCCAAGCGCGTGTTGATCTCGGTATTGTTTACCCCCGCGGCCAACACCTTGACCAATACCTCCCCTGGGCCGATCTCAGGCATGGGCACCTCGCTAGCGACCAGCTGATCGTAACCCCCATGGCCGAGGGTTAGGATGGCGGTCATTGAACTCTTAGGCACGTTGGGGTTCCTTCAATTGATACATGAGGTGAGCAGTTACTCTACAGCAAAAACACGCGGAATTTGCATTAACTGGCCCCCAACATTCTCTACCAGTGTTGCCACTAGAGAGCTGGCCGGGGCTTGGGCTGATCACCTCGGGCATCCAATGTCGCCCAACTGGCGGCACCAAGAATAATGATGCCACCGGTAATTTCTAACAGGGTCGGAAATTCATCGAGGATCAAAAAGGCCAGACCAATGGCATAGACCGGCTGAATCATGCCCATCAGTGATGCACGTGTTGGACCGAGATGTTTTAACGCATAGAGGTAGCCCGTATGCGGCAGCGCGACAAAGACCACGCCGAGTAAGGCGAGCAGCAACCAGTCCTGTTGGTTGGCGGACTGAACCGGTTCAAGACCAAAAAACAGACCCAGAGCNACGACCGCNGTGAGCANCTGCAACCACATTTGCATCAATGATGGGATATGGCTGGCCAAGTATTTGCTGAANAGGTTCCGACTGGCAAACAGGATGGCTGAGATCAAACCCAGCCCGATNGCTGGCAAGTTAAAGCCGGAGCTCAAGGACTGGAGTGAGACCAGAGCGATACCGACCAGGCCGGATAGGGCGAGCAAAAGCTGCTGCCGGTTGGGTCGTTGGCGATGAATCAAGGCCTCGCCGAGGGTGGTAAAGACCGGATGGGTGTAGAGCATAATCAGACCCAGAGCAACGGTTGATGCCTGGACTGACTGATAGAACGTGACCCAATGCGTTACCGTTAGCAGGCCGATCAGGATGCCAAAAAACAAATCCATAGGTCGAAAATAAAATGATTTTTTAAGTGCCAACGCGAGTAAGGTCAACACCAAAAAACCAGGCACAGAGCGCAAATAGATAATTTCCGCAGCAGGAAGGTCGATGATTTTGGCAAAGAGTGCGCCACAGGCCCAGAAAAAAATTGTTAAATGCAGTGTAATTGTTGGTGCGGATGAATTGTTCGGCACACATACCTCGGTGTTGGTAGTTACGACGCGCCGGACTGAACGGCCATCGGGAAGGAGACCGGCTTAGCTGCTTTCGCGCGGCACAATCTTAAAACCCACATCGATGTGGGTCGGACAGGGTTTATCTTGCAGCCGGTCGAGTAAACATTGGGCGGCCTTCTGGCCCATCTCAAACCGCGGTATCGCCACACTGGTTAAGCGAGGCGATATCGCACTGGCGATTTCCAGATCGTTAAAGCCGGCTATCGCCAATTGCTGCGGGACCTTGATACCTCGGCGTTGACACTCGAAGATGGCCCCCGCCGCGAGATCGTCATTACTGCAAAACAGCGCGTCGATCTGGTTGTGCTCGGAAACCAGTTTAACCATTAATTCGGCACCGGCCTGAAAGGAGGTGTGGGCAAAGCTGGTCGAGATATAGTCTTCCGATGGCAAGCTGTGGTCGATCAGCGCTTGGCGATAGCCCTGAAGCCTTCGTTGGGTCCGATTGTCCATGCGCGCGCCGATAAAGCCGATATGCCGGTAACCTTTCTGGATCAAATGTTCGGTCATCGCATAACCGGCGTCAAACTGAGAGATACCAACATTGATATCGATCGGGTTGTCGCCTAACTCCATGACCTGAACGACCGGTATACCGATATTCATCAAGCGTTGCCGGGCGCTATCGGATTGATCGATACCGGTTAGGATCATACCGTCCGGATTTTGCTCGAGCATGGTTTCAATAAGCTCTTCTTCCTGGACCGAGGAATAGTGCGTATTGGTCAATAACATCTTATAACCGGCAGGGGTCAGGGTGTTGTAGATGCCATCTAAGAGGCTTGAAAACACCGAATTGGACAAGGACGGAAACAGTACACTAATAATCTTTGTTTCCGACGACACCAGCGAGCGTGCCGCCTGGTTAGGTATATACCCTAGCGTCTTAACAGCCTTATCAATTTTTTGGCGTAACTTATCGGTGACCATGTCGGGTCTTTTCAGTGCTCTAGACACCGTTATCGGGCTGACACCCGCAAGCGTTGCGACATCGGCTAGCGTGACGCGCCCTGAACTCCGTCGAGGATTTTTTGGGTATTCGGTGTCCATGCTTATTAGTCAGTGCGCCTGTTGTGTAGCGCTTTACTATAGGTCGGTTAATGGCGAATGTCATCAAGCCTGACAGCGTTATCAGCATAATTTAAAAAAAACTAAGTAAATCAGCCTTTTTGATCATTGACAGCGCTATCATTTACCCATAATCTCACTCCCCTGTCGCCGAATGACCTCAACTGAGTTGATGCTTCTCGTAGACATACCGAGTTTAAGTACCCTGCCAGTCGGCCGGGTAGCTTGTTTCCCAAGACAAATATAAAAAACAAGGAACAACCGTATGACTTTCAAGATTGACCGTAAATTCAACGCCTTGGCTGCTGCAGTAATCATGACTGCCGGTATGGCAACAGTTGCCGAAGCAGCAAAGTATGAGTGGACTATTCAGACCTCCGCTCAGGCGGGTGACAACTTCTTTCCCATTGAACAGGCATGGGCAGATCGAGTCGGCGTAATGTCCAATGGCGAGATCAGCATCAACTTAGTACCGGTGAACTCCGTTGTGCAGTATAACGAAACGCTTGAGGCTGTCGGTGCCGGCATCCTGCAAGGCCACCTAACGGATCCTTCATACTTCAGCGGTAAAGATCCAGCGTTCGCGATGTTGGGCAACCTAGTTGGTGCNTGGAGCCATCCGTCCCAGATGATTAAATTCATGGAATACGGTGGCGGCAACGAAGTTTATAACAAGCTGGTAAACCCGTACGGCCTACAATTTATTGGTGCAGCCTCTACTGGTGTGGAAGCATTTGTTTCCAGCAAGCCAATCCGCTCAGTTGCCGACTTTAAAGGCATCAAGATGCGCGCGCCAGAAGGCATGGTACAAGAAGTATTTGCCGCAGTAGGTGCCTCACCGGTAAACCTGCCAGGTTCAGAGGTCTATACGTCTCTGGATAAGGGCGTTATTGATGCAGCAGACTATACCGTGTTCTCAACCAACCATGCTCAGGGCCTGCACAAGTTTGCCAAGTACCCGCTCTACCCTGGCTTCCACTCCATGCCAACACTGGCTATATCTCTGAATAAGACTATTTGGGATTCACTGCCTGCTAACTTGCAAGAAGTTATGACTGTTTCTGTGCGCGACTTTAGCCGCGACATCGTTCAGCAGTTGGAAATGATGGATAACATCGTGGTTGTTGAAGCTCGTGCCGATAAGAGCATTGAAATCATCAACTGGTCTGATGAAGAACGTAACAAGTTCCGCGCTATAGCACAGGGCCAATGGTCTAAATGGGCTGAGCGTTCTGACATGGCCGGCGAAGTATATGCTGCTGTATCGGTTTACTTGGAAAGCCAAGGTCTTCTTGATTAAATAGTCGCCATTAATCAACTGAAGCGGCCTCTTCATTTTTAATGAAGGGGCCTTTATCTATAACAAAAGGTATTTGTTATGAGTTCAAGTCCTGTCACCGGCGACAACAATTCCAGTAATCTGAGCACAACCATCCCTAAAATTGAAGACATTCAAACTGAGGTTGCATACGACCACATGGCCGATGTTGTCTTTAAAAATAGGTTGGATGTTTGGATCGACAAGCTCGGTAACTTTGTCTCCTATGCTTTTATGGTTAGCGTGGCGATCAGTTTTTATGAAATCATCAGTCGATATTTTTTCGACGCGCCAACGATATGGGTGCATGAAACCACCATTATGATCTGCGCGTTGTGCATGGCCTATGGCGGCGCTTACTGCCTAGCCCGAGACAGCCATATCCGCATCCGAGTGATCTACGATGTTGTTGGCCCCAAGGGCAAACGTATTTTAGACATTATCAACGGTGTCTTATCGGTATTTTATTGTTTATTAATTGCCTACGCGGCCTTTATTTTGGCCGAGAAAGCACTCTTCAATCCGCTTGGCGAATTCCGTTTGGAAACGACAGGTTCCGCCTGGGATCCAATATATCCCGCGTTGGTCAAAACGGGTCTGTTCTTGGTGTTGATCACCATGACCTTACAGAGCCTGCTACATCTCGTTCAAGCCATTTTTCGCAAACAACCGGAGGCCTAAGGTATGTTTGAATTTGCCTCAATGGGTATCGAAGCTGCATCCTATTTAATTGTCGGAAGTATTCTTCTTTTGTTATTAACTGGCCTACCCCTGGCCTTTATTACCGGCTTGGTTGCCCTGATTTTCACCCTCGGTTGGTTCGGGCCGATGGCGATCCCACTGGTCACCAGTCGTATCTACAGTTTTATTAACGAGTATGTGCTCATTGCCATTCCAATGTTTGTGCTGATGGCATCGATATTGGACCGCTCCGGTATCGCTCGAGACCTCTACAATACCATGCGCGTTTTTGCCGGCCAGTTACGCGGTGGCGTGGCGGTACAGACCTTGGTAGTGGCCATCTTTCTGGCGGCCATGTCGGGCATTATCGGCGGTGAAATCGTGCTTCTCGGTTTGCTTGCCTTACCGCAGATGCTGCGCCTGGGCTATGACCAACGTTTGTCGATCGGCACGGTAGTCGCTGGCGGATCATTGGGCACCATGGTCCCGCCAAGTATTGTGTTAATTATCTATGGCTTAACCGCCAACGTCTCGATTAGCGACCTGTTTTTGGCGACGGTCTTGCCGGCGATGTTGCTCGGTGGATTCTATGTCTCATATATCCTGATCCGCTGCTACATCAACCCAGCCATGGGGCCGATAGCACCGAAAGAAGAATCTCAAATGGGTTGGCCTCAGAAACTCAAGATGCTCAAAGGTATTGCCTTGCCGATTGCCGTAGCGGTCTGGGTTTTGGGCTCTATCTATGGCGGTATCGCGTCGATTACCGAAGCGGCCTGTATGGGCGTGGTAGGTGTGGTTATTTCGACCTGGGTCCGTAAAGAATTGACCTGGCCGATGATTCGAGACAGCTTGCGCCAAACCCTGAACACGTGCGGCATGATTATCTGGATCGGTATCGGTGCCAGTGCACTAGTGGGTGTATACAACCTGATGGGCGGCAACCGCTTTGTTGAGTCGGTTATCCTCGGGCTCGATGTCGCACCGATCGTGGTGATCATGATTATGATGGGCATCTTGCTGGTATTGGGTCTGTTCATGGACTGGATTGGTATTGCCTTGCTGACTATGCCGATCTTTGTTCCGATCGTTATCTCATTGGGCTTCAATCCCGTTTGGTTTGGCATCCTGTTTTCCATGAACATGCAGGTGTCCTATATCAGTCCACCCTTCGGTCCGGCAGCCTTTTACCTTAAAAGTGTCGCGCCGCCGAATATTACCCTGCGCGAAATCTTTCTCTCAATGTGGCCCTTTATTCTTCTGCAATTATGCGCTTTGGGTTTGGTTCTCACCTTCCCACAGATCGCCTTGTGGTTGCCCGGCTTGTAACAGAAAAAAAATTAAGGCGGATATCTGGCGATAACCGCCCAATAGCTAAGAGGCTGCGAACTATTTATAACGAACGCTGACCAGCCTTTGCATGCTTAGCACTTTATAGGAAATTAGAACATGACACAGACAACAACTACACCCCAGGTCGCCGTGATTGGTTTGGGTTCCATGGGTATGGGTGTCGCGCAATCGTTGGTTCGCGCCGGCATTACCACCCGCGGTCTGGACATCAATCCGGCAACCAAGCAGGCCTTTGTCGATGCCGGCGGCTACGCCGCGAAAGACCTGAGCGATGCGGTAGCGGGTTGCAACATCATCATCCTGATGCTGGTTAATTCTCAACAATGCGATGCCGTGCTCTTTGGTGAGCAGGGAATGGCTAATCAATTGCCTGCTGGCACGATTGTGGTGTTATGCAGTACTACCTCGGCCAGCTATGCCCGAGATCTCAACGTGCGCTTGTCGGCCCTAGATCTGACCATGATTGATGCCCCCGTCAGCGGTGGTGCCGCCAAGGCCATGACCGGCGATATGTCAATTATGGCCTCGGGTGCGCCCGAGGCATTTGCTCAATGCCAGACCGTCTTCGATGCCATATCGGCCAAACTTTATGTGGTTGGGAACGACGTCGGCGCCGGCGAATCGGTGAAGATGGTCAACCAACTGCTGGCCGGAGTTCATATAGCCGCCGCCGCGGAGGCCATGGCATTAGGCATTAAGTCAGGTCTTGACCCAGAGATGGTCTATGAAATTATCTGCAACAGTGCCGGTTGCTCGTGGATGTTTGAAAATCGCGTCCCGCACATCCTGAAGGGCGACTACAGCCCCAATAGTATGGTGGATATCTTCGTCAAGGACCTGGGGATCGTATTAGACGCCGGTCATGAGATGAAGTTCCCCTTGCCGATAGCCGCCAGTGCCCTGCAGCAGTTTCTAACCGCCAGTGCCGCCGGTTTCGGCCAGGAAGATGATTCCGCCGTTATCAAGGCGTACCCCGGTGTTAATTTGCCCCAAAGCAAATCATAAGGAGTGTCGACATGCCCATCCTTCTCGGCTGTATAGCCGACGATTTTACCGGCGCAACGGACCTGGCCAGCTTCTTGGTCGCCTCCGGCATGCGCACCGTTCAGCTCATTGGTGTGCCGACCGGACCGGTTGATCTCGACGGCGCCGATGCGGTGGTCATCGCGCTGAAAACGCGCACACAGAAAACTGACCAAGCGGTGGCAGAATCCTTATTAGCACTGCAGTGGCTGCAGCAATACCAATGCGAGCAATATTATTTTAAATACTGCTCCACCTTCGACTCCACAGCGGACGGCAACATCGGCCCGATTAGCGATGCCTTGCTGGATGCACTGGGTGAGAAATTCACTATTGCTTGCCCGTCTTTACCGATCAATGGCCGTGCCGTTTATAACGGCTATTTGTTCGTCAATGGCGTCCTATTGAACGAGAGTGGCATGCAGCACCATCCACTCACCCCGATGACCGATGCTAACTTGGTGCGCGTATTAGATGCTCAGACGCGTCATAGTGTCGGCCTGGTCAATCACCAAGTGCTAGATCAGGGCGTCGAAGCAACTGGCAAGGCCTTCGGAGAACTGGCAAAGCAAGGGCACCACTATGCGATCGTTGACACACTCAACTACGATCACCTAGTTACAATCGGCCATGCCGCTCGTGACCTTAAATTATTGACCGGCGGTTCCGGTTTGGCTGTTGGTCTGGCCGATAACTTTGCGGCTAAAGGGCTGCTAACCAAAAAAGCCGACTCTGGCGCCTTAAGTAAAGGTCGCCGGCGGAATTGTGCTCTTGTCCGGCAGTTGTTCAATAGCAACCCAAGAACAGGTTGCGCAGTACCGTCAAGATCACCCGTCGCTTAAGGTTGAACCGCTTAAAATTAACGATGGCTCGCAAACGGCGGATGACATAGTGGCCTGGTATAAAGAACAGTCGGTGAGCCGTCCGGCACTGATTTACGCAACTGACACACCGGAAGCTATTAAGGCGGTACAGCAACAACTTGGCGTCGACGCCGCCGGCACCTTGGTTGAAGGTGTTATGGCCGAGGTAGTGCGCCAACTGGCCCAGGCAGGTATCCGAAAATTCATCGTCGCCGGCGGGGAGACGTCGGGTTCCGTGGTGCAAGCGTTAAACATTAGCGCGATTAAGATCGGTCAAAGCATTGCGCCCGGCGTTCCGCTGACCGAATCCATCAGTGCACAGCCTCAGTTGTTGGCGCTTAAATCGGGTAACTTTGGCGATCGAGATTTCTTTGCCAAAGCGGTTGAGGCCATGTTATGAGCCTAACCGAACAGGATCTACGCCAGCAAATCAGTGACTTTGGTCGCTCCCTTTTTAATCGGGGGTTGAGCGCGGGTAGCTCGGGCAATATCAGTGTCCGGCTCGACGATGGTTGGTTAATGACCCCGACAAACTGCTGCTTAGGAAATTTGGATCCAGCGGATATCTCCCGCCTCGATGCCCAGGGCAACTTGCTCAGTGGCAAGAAGCCATCGAAGGAATTTTTTCTGCATGCGGCCTTTTTAGCCCAGCGACCGCAAGATAAAGCCGTGGTCCACCTTCATTCGACTTATGCAACCGCAGTCGCCTGCTTGGCCGGGCACGATGCCCATAATATGTTGCCAGCCCTGACCCCTTATTCGATTATGCGTCTTGGGCCAGTGGCCTTAACGCCCTATCACCCACCGGGCGACCCGCGTTTGGGCGAGGAAATCGCGCTGGTTGCCGCCAAGCATCACTGTGTCCTGTTGGCCAATCACGGGCCCATCGTTGCCGCGCCAACCTTGACAGCGGCGGTCTATGCCGCCGAAGAGTTGGAAGAGACCGCCAAACTGTACATCACCCTGATGAATCATCAACCGCGCCTGCTCACCCCGGCACAGATTGATGAACTGAAGCAAAAATTCTCAACGGCAGGAGACCCCGATGCCAAAACTTGCTGCTAATCTTTCGATGCTGTTCACCGAAGTGGACTTTATGGATCGTTTTCAAGCCGCTTCCGCGGCGGGATTTGATGCCGTTGAATATCTGTTCCCCTATGCTTTTAGCGCCCAAGACATACGTGCCCAGCTGCAAAAACATGGCTTAGTACAGGCCTTATTTAACGCCCCGCCGGGCGACTGGGCAGCCGGTGAACGGGGCATTGCTTGTATCCCGGGCCGAGAAGAGGAGTTCCGCGCGGGTATTGCGACGGCCTTGGAATATGCCAAAATATTGGGCAATACACGTTTGCATGTGATGGCCGGTCTAATGCCCGATAATATCGACCAAGCCTTGGCGACTGAAACCTATGTCTCGAACCTGCGCTATGCGGCACAGCAGGTTAAGGAGGCGGGCCTTACGATCTTGGTTGAGCCGATCAATGATATCGATATGCCAGGCTATTTTGTAAATTACCAAGAAGATGGTGCGGCCTTAATCGACGAAATCGACGAACCCAATGTGCGACTCCAGTTTGATTTTTACCATTGCCAAATGATGCAAGGCAATGTTCTCAGCACGTTTCGAAAATTACGTGCCTATGTCGATCATGTTCAGATTGCCGGTGTGCCAAACCGTCATGAACCGGATGTGGGGGAACTGAACTATCGTTACCTGCTGGCTGAGTTGGACAAGGATGGTTACGCTGGCTTTGTCGGGTGCGAATACAAGCCACTGGCGGGAACCGTCGATGGTTTACACTGGATTAACAAATTGACCTAATTAACATTTTCATCAGGTTTTATCTTTACTCTTAGCTCTAAGCTGTTTTTGGCGGATCTCCCGGATCCGCTTTTTTTGTCTCTACTGACTCGCTCTGAAAAAATATCAGCCCAATTTTGTTTCTGTCCGCTGCGCATCCGACCAATTAAAATGATAGGACTTTTCCTCAGCCTGATCGATGCGTTGATAACTGTGCGCACCAAAATAATCGCGCTGGGCTTGCAAGAGATTGGCGCTGCTGACGGCCTCGGTCATGGCGTCGAAGTAGCTTAGCGCCGAGAGCGTCGCCGGCGCTGATACCGCCTGCTGACAAATCTGGCTGGCGACAAAACGCCATTGCGTCTGCCGTTGATTGATTTCGGTTCGAAAGAAATCATCGCTGAGCAGGTTATCCAAGCTCGGTTGGCGATCGAATGCCACGGCAATGGACTGCAAGAAGGCGGCGCGAACAATGCATCCACCGCGCCAGATGCGCGCAATTTCGGCAAAGTTCAGTGACCAATTTTGCGCTCGGGCGGTCAGCGCCATTAACGAGAAGCCCTGCGCATAGGCACAGATTTTGGCGCAGTACAGCGCATCGTGTACGGCGTTAACAAAGGCTTCTGAGCTGTCTTGTGATCGACTGGCAGCAGGATATAGGCTGGCTAAACTCTGGCGCAGCGTAGCCTGGGCCGAACTGGCTCGGCTAATAACCGCCTGCACAATGGTCGGTGCCGGACAACCCGATTCCATCGCGTGGGTTGCCGTCCACAGGCCGGTGCCTTTCTGCCCGGCCTTATCGCGAATCATCTCCACCAGTGGTTTACCACTCGCAGGGTCGGTCTGTTGCAGAATATCGGCACTGATTTCAATCAGGTAACTGTTGAGCACGCCGTCGTTCCATCGGGCAAAGACTCGACCGATCTCAGCACTGGTTAAACCACCAATGTCCTTGAGCAGTTGGTAAGCCTCACAGATCAATTGCATATCCGCGTATTCGATGCCGTTGTGCACCATCTTGACAAAATGACCGGAACCGGCCGGTCCGATGTAGGCGGCGCACGGTTCCCCCTGCGCTAGGGCAGGCAGAGCCTGGCCTTGCGGATCAATCTTGGCGGCAATCGCATGCCACATGGGCATAACCCGTTGCCAAACATCGGCATCACCACTGGCCATTAGCGACGGTCCAAAGCGAGCACCCTGTTCACCACCGGAAACCGCGGTGGTGAAGAATTTGCACCGACCGCGATACAGCTCTGTGCGTTCGATGCTGTCCGTCCACAGGCTGTTGCCGGTATCGATAACGATATCGTCTGCTTGCAGCCCATGGGCCAGCAATTGGTCAATAACCTGATCGACTATTTTGCCGGCGGGTACCGACAGGGCCAGGATACGGGGCGTGTTGAGGGAGTCCATTAGGGCCTTCAGGTCACTGCAGTCCTGATAACGTTGGGCAAAATCACCCTCCCCGGCAATCGCCTGTGCGGCTCGATTTTTTGTCGCCTCGTTGGCGTCATAGCCGCTGACCCGAAAGCTATTCTCAAGCAGGTTGAGTGTCAGGCTCTTGCCCATAACTCCTAGGCCAATAATGGCGATGTCGGACGCGCTGGAATTTTTCATCTTAGGGTTCCTTGCTGATAGGCAGTTGCGCTAAACACTGGCGCACAACCTCATCTAATGTTGTGTCGATATTAACGCGAATGGCTTCGTCAGGACCGGGCTCTTCAAGCGTATCGAATTGGTTTTGCAGTAGCCCCTGATCATTAAAGTAATGCTCAGACCGGCTTTGCATCCGTTGCCAGATTAGCGCCATGCTGCCTTGTAAGTACAAAAAAATAAGCCCGGGATTGTTGGCGCGCAATTGATCTCGATGGTCTCGCTTTAATGCCGAACAAGCCAACGCTACCGCACTATGTTGGCGGAGTTGATGATTTAAGATGCTCAACCAATCGGCGCGATCCGCATCCGTCAAGGCGATACCGGCGCGCATCTTTGCCACATTGGCTTTATTGTGGAAATCATCGGCGTCCAGAAAGTTCAGCGCAAGATGTGCGGCAAGCTGCTCCGCCGCGGACGTTTTTCCACATCCAGAAACGCCCATAATGACGATTTTCATAATGTTCTTTTTGAGGGAATATTAGGACTTAGTTTACGTTATTTTTGCCTGCCTCACCATAGAATGCAGGCCCCCTTTTACTCTATCTCGATGCCTATAATAAGCACAGGGCTCCATATCTGGCAGGCACCTAGAAGATGGCATCTTCTGGTTACACCAGCAACCCTAATTGACACCCTAAAAAATATAAGTAATGAGCAGTTAGTCTTACAGAAACAAAGAATCTAACAGTCATTTAGCGTTCGGCTACGCTGTTTTTATTCGTGCAAGGCAAAGGTAAAACGTACGTTAATGGTCAGGTCTACCCTTTAATTCCTGCTGACCTCTGTATACCTTTGCAACACTAACGCTGCGCTTTCCTGCGGTACCGAAAAGCCAACAATAACTCTAATT
>JGI20152J14361_10001202_pt1 | contig 17388 bp, 9 predicted proteins | sample COG_02_FD_14361 | JGI IMG/M metagenome (IMG submission 14361)
TTTTCAGCGCATGAGACGCCCGCCGACTGCGATGTCTTGATCGTTGGCGCTGGCCTCGTCGGTGCGACGCTTGCGCTGCGGCTGCGTACCTCTGGGCTGCGTGTTGGGTTGCTCGACAAGAGTGAATTAACTGGTACCACGGCCGCGTCTGTTAGTGAGCCGCGCGATGCGCCGGATAATACTGAACAACCCCCGAAGTTCGACCCGCGAGTAGTGGCACTTACGGCGCAATCGCAGCAGCTTCTCGAACAAGTTGGTGTGTGGCAAAAGCTAAAGCAGTCACGACACTGCCCCTACACCCAGATGCGTGTGTGGGAGCAGGATGGCACCGGCGAGGTCGAATTTGACGCAAGCGAGATACATGAGCCTGCCCTCGGCACAATCATCGAGAACGGGCTCATTGTCGGCGCGCTGCATGCTCGTATAGCCGACTGCCTTATCGAGCAAGCGCGTAGCGTCAACCCTTGGCTCACCCTCTTTATGGGACGCGGGGTGCTTAAGCTCGAACAGAGACAAGAAAAGGGGCGCCCACTCTCAAGGCTTCACTGCGACGACGGGAGCCTCGTGTCTGCCCCTCTTATAATCGCCGCAGACGGCGGCAATTCGCGCCTGCGTGACCTCGCCGGATTCGAAACACGTGAATGGGACTATGGGCAGAAAGCTATCGTGACGACTATTCGCACGCGCAAGCCCCATGATCGCACTGCGCTGCAGCGTTTCCTGACAACCGGCCCGCTTGCCTTTTTGCCGCTCGCCGAGGCGGCTGACACCCCACAAGGGCATTATTGCTCGATTGTTTGGTCAGCCGATGACCCGTGTGCAGACGAGCTTATGGCAGGCGACGAATGCGCGTTTAATGCGCGCTTAAGTCGCGCAATGGAAGGTGCTTTTGGCGGAGTCGAGTGGAGCGACACACGCTATGTGTTTCCATTAAGGCAGCGCCATGCCAAGCGCTATGTTGAGCGCAATGTGGTGCTTGTGGGCGATGCAGCACATACGATTCATCCCCTCGCAGGGCAGGGTGTTAACCTCGGTATGCTCGATGTCGTCGCGCTCGCCGAAGAAATCGAGGCAGGTGCTGCGGCCCGACGCTTCCCCGAGGACCCCCTCATTCTGAGTCGCTATCAGCGTCGTCGCATAGGCCCCAATCTCGCGATGATGGGCATGATGGAGGGCTTTAAGCGCGGCTTTGGTGAGCAATCGCTTGCCGTGCGCTTGCTACGGAACGTCGGGCTGAGTTCTGTTAACCGCTTTGGCCCGCTTCGGAAGGCATTAGCGCGCAAAGCGTTAGGCATCTAATTAGCAGAACAATTTTCTGCTTTATGCACTGATTTCATTCGCTTTTATTCGATTCAAGCTCCAGGCAACGCGATTCTCGTTTACTCGTCATCGCATTCCTCGCCCTGCAATACCTTTTTTTATGCAATAAAAACTCTAAGGTTTAGAATTTGTTATAAGGTTTTTTTAAAGCCAGTCGATACTTTTTGTGTGTAAAGAACAGACGTGATTCTTCACTGTCGTCTCACGATTGAAGGGCTTAGCCAGGAGCCGTTGTACCGATGTCAAAGCAAACCAACTTTCCGTTCGATCTAGACCTCAGCATTATCGATACGGCTAGCCTGACCAATATACTGAGTGATATAGAACAGCACCTCCCTCTCATGGAGAGCGCCGGCGACCTCGATCAGCTGCTAGAAGTAAAAGCGTTTTTCGAAACAGAGCTTAAAGTATCGCGCAGGCTCCACTAATTCGCCTTTTGCTTGTCTCCCCCTCGCTAATTCATCCTCGCTTGCGCTATTCTCAGAGCGCAATCTCGCTTTCATTCAGCATGACCTAAGGAATAGGGAGTTACCTATGAAGAAAGTACTTACGATGATTAGTTTACTGGGGCTTATGAGTAGTGCTGCCTCGGCACTCGATATGGCTGCGCTCGAACGCGCCATGGCTAACCCTGATCGACCCGCCGAAGACAAAGAGCGCGATGCCAGCCGCAAAGCTCCCGCGGTATTGGATTTTATGGGTGTCGAACCCGGGATGACTGTGTTGGATATCAACGCGTCGGCTGGTTGGTACACCGAGGTTTTGTCTTATGCAGTCGGTGCGAATGGCAAGGTTTACATGCAAAACCGGCCTGGAGGCCGAAGTGCCGAGGCCGCCGCGACTCGTGCTGCCCGACTTAACAATGTTGACGCGTGGGACGGTGATGTTTCCGCTATACCGGCAGGGACAGTAGACTTTGCGCTAACTGCATTAAATTTCCATGATTTTCATAACTCGAATCCCGCTGCTGCGCAGGAGCTTCTATCAGCAACGATGGCGACACTAAAACAGGGTGGGATTCTTGGTATTATCGATCATGAAGGCACACCAGGTGCAGACAATCAGTCACTGCATCGCATTGCATTCGATGAGGCAGTGAAGGCCGTGTTGCAGTCGGGTTTCGTCTTGGTCGGTGCGAGCGATGTGTTAGACAACGAGTCAGACGATCATTCGGTGGGGCCATTCGATCCATCGCTTGGTCGCAATACTGACCGCCTCGTGCTTAAATTTATAAAGCTGTAACCCGTTCGTAATATTGAATGACGACCACTAAGGGCTTCGCTAATCACGTGGCCCTTTTTATTTTTCGCCATACACCACAGCTAATTCCGCAATAGATCACCCGGATTATGACAGCAGAAAAAAGTAGTAAAAGCCCTCTCTCTCGATTTTTAGGCGTGTTTCGCTACAGCGCCGTCGCTATGCGAATCGTCTGGGATACTAGTGCACCGTTGATGATTGCCATGGCGTTGACGACGCTGATTGTTGGGCTACTGCCTGCTGCGATCGCCTCGGTCGGCGGCTTATTCGTCGATGCTGTTGCTGGCGCACTAGGAAGCGCTGGCGCGGCGGCCGAGGTTGCAAGGAGTGAAGCACTCACCTTTGTCTACATCGAAGTAGGATTGGTGCTGCTTATGACAGCAGCACAGCAAGCTAACACGGTATGCCAAACGGTGCTTCGTGTTCTGCTCGGTAACAAAATTAATGTTATGATTCTTGAGAAAGCCTTGACCCTCGAGCTGGCGCATTTCGAAGACGCTGAATACTACGACAAATTAGTTCGCGCGCGGCGCGAGGCGAGTTCACGACCGTTAAGTCTAGTAACGAAAACCTTCGACCTGCTCCGCAATGTGATTTCACTTATCGCTATCGGCGTGTTTCTTTTTCAGTTTTCTCCCTATGCAGTGCTTTTACTCAGCATAGCCGGCGTGCCCGCGTTTATAGCCGAAGCAAAATTTTCGGGTGAGGCTTTTAGAGTCAATAAACGACGTTCGGCTGAAAGGCGTATGCAAATTTATCTCGAAATGGTGCTCACACGCGAAGACGGCGTAAAAGAAGTTAAGTTATTGCAGCTTGGGAAAATCTTTTTACAGCGCTATGTCGACATATTCTTAGCGATTTATAAAGAAGACCGAAGCTTGGTATTGCGTCGCGGTGTGTGGGGCTATGGATTGGGCATTATCGCGAGTGGCGCGTTTTATTTCGCCTATGGCTGGGTAGGTTTCGCAGCGATTGCCGGCGCAATTACCATTGGCCAGATGACAATGTATATCGCCCAGTTTCGACTTGGGCAGAGCGCGGTAACCAGCAGCCTGACCTCGGTAAATGGCATGTATGAAGACAATCTCTATCTGTCTAATCTTACCGAATACCTCGAGCATGAAGTGCCGGAACAGAGTGGTAATTTACATGCCGGACCAAGGCCCGAAGACGGCATTCGCTTTGAGAATGTCAGCTTTTTCTACCCTGGTAGCGACGTGCCAGCGCTCGACAACGTGAGTCTGCATATAACCCCCGGCGAAAGCCTTGCGATAGTAGGCGAAAACGGTAGCGGAAAAACGACGTTGATCAAATTACTCACACGCCTTTATACGCCTACGCAGGGTCAGATTATGCTCGAAGGTCTGCCGCTTCAAGAGTGGGACGTCGATACGCTTCGGCGTAAAATTGGTGTGATCTTTCAAGATTTTGCGCGCTATCAATTAATCGTCGGTGAAAATATTGGCATCGGAGATTCCGATAATTTGGCATCCGAAACTGAAATCGAAATCGCGGCGAAAAAAGGCATGGCCGACGAGTTTGTGCGCGATTTGCCGAGCGGATATAAGACGCAGCTCGGCACGTGGTTTAAAGACGGCAAAGAGCTGTCGGGCGGGCAGTGGCAGAAAGTGGCTTTGTCGCGCGCCTTTATGCGCAGTAAAGCCGATATCTTGATTCTAGACGAACCCACCGCGGCTATAGATGCCAAAGCCGAGGCGGATATCTTCGCGCATTTTGCTGAGCTTACTGCGAATCGAATCTCGATCATTATCTCGCACCGATTCTCTACGGTGCGCCGCGCCGATCACATTATCGTGCTCGAAAAGTCGAAGATAATGGAGCAGGGGAGTCACGAAGAGCTGCTAGAACTTGATGGCCAGTACGCAACGTTATTTATGCTTCAGGCCGAAGGTTATCAGTAGCCTTACACTCAACAGGAGAAAGACAATGGAAGGGCAAGTAGAAGAGGAATTGAACTCCCGCGCCGTTACAATACTCTTGCGGTCGAGAACTAGACTGCTCGTTTGTTTTCTAACCCTGCCTCTTTACATCGCCGCTGTGTGGGCGCTGCTCAGCAATGGCCGCGAAGTCGGCGCACTCATGTGGATTTATATTGCCCTCTATTCGGTGTTCGCTATCGACTTGGTGCGTCGCCGCTGTCCAAGTTGCGGCGAGCAGTTTTTTGTAAAGAGCATTCTCTTGAATTTTCTTTCTAAGCGCTGCGTGCATTGTGGTGAGGACGGATATAGCCAGCGGAATTGAGCGTTTCACTCGAAGCCTTAGTGCCCAGCTTGTGTGATTTCTGAATTGGATTTTGGCTGCACTAGGCTATACTAAATATTGCTAGTATTTATGCATTTGTTCTAGTAGCCTCCCCCCAAATTTGAACTTTAAGTATAATATTCGTTTAGTATTTCCGAATATTTTAATTCACTAGCTTTGCTAATCCCCTCGGGTGAGGCCTGCGAGGGTTTTCCCTGATAAGAAAAAAATTAGAACCGCTCTTCGGAGCTGATTCTTCAGACTTCTCTGACTTCTCTGACTTCTCTGACACTTCAGACTTCTCTGTCTCTCGTCAATCGTTAAGCTCCGACACCTTCTATTTCACTTGGCTTCGACGCATCGCCTTTGGGGTGCTGCTACTTATGAGTTCGTTGTTTTCGTTAAGTGCAAGCGCGGCCAATGTCTTAGCTTTACGATGGTAATAACGACTTAGTTCGCGACTCCTCGTTTAGTGCAGGCTCTTTCGCGAAGACGAGCTTTAGCGTTGAGCTATGGTTCAAATCGGATGCTGTAAACCGAGGCTATTTAGTCCAGAGTGCTAATTCGAGTTCAGCTTACGCTGGTGAAAAAATACAATATTCCATGCGCCTCGAAGCAGGAGGCAGCGTGATAGCCAGCTATGGAGGAAAGGGTTCTTACGTCAGTGCAGCCTCTTCGAGCTCTTATGGCGATGGCAACTGGCACCATGCCTCTATGACTCTCGCCAGTTCAGGTGTGTTTACTTTGTATATTGACGGCGCCGCGGTTGCTACCGATTCTTATTCAGAAGCCTCGGGTACGAGGTACTACACACTCTCTCTATTTAGGCGTTTTAACCTCTACGAGTTTCTCTAATAGCAGCTATTTCAAAGGTCAGATGAGAGACGTTCGCTTTTGGTCGGATACTCGTTCTGCCGCTGAGGTTCTGGCCAATAAAGACGCAACGCTCACGGGAGCAGAGTCGGGCCTTTTCGCATGGTATACCCTCGACCAAGGCGCAGGCGGCGGGACCAGCACCAGGACGATAATTGACTCGGCAGGTTCAAATGATGCTGAGCCGTTGAATTTTACTATGGGCGGGACCGTGTCTAATTTCGTGGCCTTCGTCGATAACACTGATCTGGATGCTTCGCTGACTGCCGCTGCCGGCGTGGCAGAGCCTGTTGCGATTCCTACTTCAGTTGATACGGTTGGCGAGTCACTCGATGTCTTTGACTTCACTCTCACAGACGGCGGCACCGCAGACGCACTGGCGCTGGGCGTGTCGCAGGTAGTAGTCAACGTCTCGGGCACCGCGACCGATGCCCAGCGCAGTCAGGTCACTTGGCGTCTGAATGGCCCCGATGCGAGCAACGTGACCGGCACTTACTCTGCCGGCGCAGACACCCTCACCTTCTCAAGCCTGTCGATCTCCGTCGCCGATGGCACAAGTGAGATCTACACCGTCAACGCCTACTTCAATGACAACAACAGTCTTACCGACAACGCGACGGTCATCCTGTCGGTAGATGGCGATACTGACCTGACAGTGTTAGGCACTGGCACAAGCATGGCTGCCACCACAGCGGTGAGCAACGGTACAGGCACGCTCATCACGGTGGCGGCAACGAAGCTTGCCTATGCGACCGAGCCTGCAGGGTCAGCATCAGGCGTCGCGTTCACGAGTCAGCCGGTGGTCCGCGCACTAGATGCCGCCGATAACCTCGACTTAGACTTTACCGAGACGATTACGCTTAGTACGAGCGGCGGTGGCTCGCTGAGTGGCGACGTTGATATTGCCGCTGTGGCGGGCGTGGCTACCTTCGCTGGCGTCGGCTATATGGCAAGCGCCGATAAGGAATCTGTTACGGTCAGTGCAGACGACGAGGCCACGAGCGGCGATTTCGCCCCTATCACCTCTAGCAGCCTGCGCAGTGAGGTGACCGCGACACGACTTGTGTTCCAAGTCCAGCCAACCCCGCGTTCGGCGTTCTCAGGTGATGTACTCACCTTTGCTCCCGCGCTCACGGTGGCTGCGGTCGATAGCGCTGGGGTGGTGGATGTCGACTATACAGCGAGCGTAAACGTGTCAGAAACCGGCGGAGCGGGAGGTGTCTTGCTCGCTTTTGCCGGTGATACCGATGCCGACGAAGCGACCGCGACAATGAGCGCGGTTGCTGGGCTCGCGAGCTTTACCGGGTTGACGTCGCGCTATACTGCAGTCACTGAGTCTAATGAGACCTATAACTTCGCCGCCAACTCTGGCGCTTTCGCGCAGGTGCTTAGCCTTGCGCTAAGCAGTTCACCCGTGCCGCCGCCGGTAGATCCGACGATTCGCGATAAAGTCACTCGCACAGGCACGAGCACAGATCCTGAGATCGCCGAAGGCGGTGAACTCACCGGCGGCGAAGTCTGCGGCGACGCGATTAGCGAAGGCAAAATCACAGACGTGACTCTGTGCGGCGGGGCGACGATCACCGGCGGCGAGGTGGGCGGCGAGATTATCGGCGACCCTGATGACCCCGCGACGCTGAGCGGCGTGACGGTGCTGCCGGGATCACGATTGTCCAACGTCAACATTGGCGCGGACGTGATCTTGCTAAAGGGCGTAATCATTGGCGACAACGTCGGCTTCGCGTCTTTTCTGAATATGCCGAGTGGCGTTGCGCTGACTAACACGCTTAGCTTTATTGCCGTGCCGGGTCGCGAGGGACAGACCGCACTAGACCTCAGAGGCGAGTCGATCGCAGGTGCTGCGACCGCGCCGCGTACAAGTTACCTTGACCTCGTGGCGGAGGTGCCCGAATTCGAAGAACCGGGCGCGGCGATCAAGCAGCAGCCTCAAGGTGAGATCGAGATGGAGTTTTCAGACTCGGAGGCGCGCATGGTGCCCATCCGCATCACCAAGACCGACACGCCCGACGCCGACGAGGTTGGTTTTAGCTACGACGACGATGGCAATCTGAGCATTCGCCTTCCCTCGCTGCTCGAGATCATCATGTACCCGATGTTCACCGATGATGATGCGCTGCTTGCGGCGATCAAAAAGGAAGACCCTGCCTACGGACTCAAGTACGGAGCAGACTCCTACTTCGAGATCACCAAGGACACTGAAACAGGTTTAGCGGCGACGCTGCCGCGCTACGTGGGCAGGCCAGGACTGTCGGCGGTAAAACTGGCAAGTGGCACCGAGCGCGAGCTAGGCTTCTTCACCTACCCGTCGCCGTTCCTCGCAAACGTGAATGCGGTCTCACTTATCACGCGCAACGACGTAGGCGCGCTAATGGAACAGGAGATGGTGCCGGCGCCGAGCGACTGGCTGCTGTTTAAAACCAGGGTGTTAAAAGAAGGGCGGGTATCTCGCGTGAGTATCGACCCACGTGGTGTGATTACGATACGCGAAACCGCTGGATATGAGTTCAGGGTACTCGCAGACTATGCGGTAATCCCTAATGCGGTGTTCTCAAAAGAAGGCAGGCCGATAGTGTTCATCAACGCAGGCGATCTAAACGCCAACGGCGAGGACGACTACTATAGCTACTATCCAAATGGCGATCGGCAGACTCTGTATGTTTTTCCCCAGTGATCGCCCCTGTTGACAAAGCTGTAACGAGACGCGGTTTGTTAACACGGTAGCCTAAAGCGAACGCCTAAAAAAAGGGGCCTAGGCCCCTTTTTTTATCCGCGATGCTATTAGAAAGCCTAGACAGCGAGGTAGTCGTCGATCTTTGCAGCCACTTTGCGTCCCTCATCGATCGCGCGTACGACGAGCGATTGACCACGGCGGCAGTCGCCAGCCGCGAAGACTTTAGGGCTCGAAGTCGCGAACTCTTCATACTCGGCTTTGTAGTTCGAGCGACCGTCTAGCTCAAGCCCGAGCGCTTCGCTGACGTAATGCTCTGGCCCGAGGAAGCCCATCGAAAGAAGAATAAGATCGGCTTCCCAGAAGCGTACGCTACCCGGAATCTCTTTGAAGTTGCTGTCCACATTTACTGTGTTAATACCGAGTAAAGTGCCGTCTTCGTCGCGCACAAATTCTTTACCCGACACGGAATAGACGCGCGGGTCTTCGCCAAATTTTTTCGCGGCTTCTTCGTGGCCGTAGTCGACGCGGTAAATTTTAGGCCACAGCGGCCACGGATTATCGTCGGCGCGCTCGACCGGCGGCTTTGGCATAATCTCGAAGTTCACTAGCGATTCGCAGCCGTGACGTAGCGACGTCCCTATGCAGTCGGTCCCTGTGTCGCCGCCGCCAATAACGATAACTTTTTTACCTTTGGCAGTAATGTAGTTGCCGTTCTCGAGTTTAGAGTCGAGCAGGCTCGATGTGTTCTTCTTTAAAAACTCCATCGCAAAATGAATTCCCGTGCCTTCGCGATTTGGAATCGGTAGGTCGCGAGGCGTAGTTGCGCCTGTGGCAAGAAGTACGGCGTCGTTGTCGGCAACCAGTTTGTCTATGCCGATACCGTTATCACCCGCGCCACCGATGTCGGCGCCTGTTACAAACTCGATTCCTTCTTCGCGCAGAATATTTACTCGGCGATCGACTACGTCTTTCTCGAGCTTCATATTAGGAATGCCGTACATCAACAAGCCACCAACGCGATCGTCGCGCTCATAAACTGTGACGCTATGACCTGACTGATTGAGCTGCGCCGCAGCGGCGAGACCCGCAGGGCCAGAGCCTACAACAGCAACAGTTTTACCACTGCGCGACAATGGCGGCTTAGCAACAACCCAGCCATTTTCGAAGCCTTTGTCGATGATGGCGTTTTCGATATTTTTGATCGTGACCGGTGGCTCAGTCGAGCCAAGCACGCAAGAACCTTCGCAGGGAGCAGGACACACGCGGCCGGTAAATTCCGGGAAGTTATTGGTCTTGTGCAGGCGCTCGAGCGCCTCTTCCCATCGGCCGTGATAAACGAGGTCGTTCCACTCGGGAATCAAATTGTAAACAGGGCAGCCGTTTTCGGACTGACAGAAAGGCACGCCGCAGTCCATGCAGCGCGCGCCCTGTGTTTTTAGCGCTTCGTCTTCGGGCGCAGTGTAGATTTCTTTGTAGTCGATTAACCGGTCCATCGCATTGCGATAGGGCACAGTCTGACGCGTAAACTCTTTAAATCCGGTTGGCTTTCCCATGATCTTTCCTTCCCTGGCAGGTCGATTAACCAATCGCCTGCACCTCAAACTTATCTGTTTCTAAATTTTTTGCGCGAGCACTAAACTTTACGCGGCCGTTGCTGCGCGCTCTGCCAACACACGCTTATAGTCGGTTGGCATCACCTTAACGAATTGGCTTAGGGCTAAATCCCAGTCGTCCATTAAGCGTTTAGCCACTGCCGAATCTGTGTAGAGATAGTGTTTCTTCACAAGGGCGTGAAGCTCGTCTCTATCCGCTGAATCGGCGACGCCTTCGAGTTCGAAAGTTTCACTATTGCACTGCTTAGGGAATTCGCCTTTGGGGTCCCATACATAAGCAATGCCGCCGCTCATACCGGCGCCAAAGTTGCGTCCCGTGCTACCAAGAATAACGACGCGTCCGCCTGTCATGTATTCGCAGCCATGATCGCCAATACCTTCGACGACAGCGCTTGCGCCACTATTTCTTACCGCGAAACGCTCGGCTACGATGCCGCGAATATAGGCTTCGCCGCCGGTTGCGCCATAGAGGTTTACGTTACCGGCGATGATGTTGTCCTCAGCCTTAAACGTGCTCTGCTTTGGCGGATAGAGAACAATCTTGCCGCCAGACAAACCTTTGCCGACGAAGTCATTCGCGTCGCCCTCGACCGTGAGCGTGACACCCTTCGCGAGCCATGCCCCTAGGCTTTGTCCCGCCGAGCCGTTGAGTTTAATGTTAATCGTGTCGTCGGGCAGCATCTCGGCTTTCCAACGTTTAGCAACCTCGTTCGAGAGCATCGTGCCCACCACGCGGTTTATGTTCACCACGTCGTGTTCGATATGGACGACATTGCCGTTCTCGATGCCGTCTCGCGCAAGTTTAATCAACTCGTTGTCGAGCGCCTTATCGAGGCCGTGATCTTGCTCTATTGTCTTATAGAAGCCAGTGTTCTCGAATACCACTTCCGCCGGCGTAAGAATCGAGGTGAGGTCGATGCCACTCGCTTTCCAATGATCGATCGCGTGATTCATGTCTAGCATATCGACACGGCCGACCATCTCGTTGACGCTGCGAACGCCTAGGCTCGCCATGATTTCGCGCATCTCTTCGGCCACCATAAACAAATAGTTGGTGACGTGCTCGGGCTTGCCCTTAAACTTTTTACGCAGCTCAGGATCCTGCGTCGCAATCCCAACCGGGCAAGTGTTGAGGTGACATTTTCGCATCATAATGCAGCCGAGCGTGATCAGCGGAGCTGTGGCAAAACCAAATTCTTCGGCACCCAACAGTGCGGCGATTGCGATATCCCGGCCGGTTTTTAGCTGACCATCGGTTTGCAGCGTCACTCGAGAACGCAGGTTGTTCATTACTAGCGTTTGATGTGTCTCGGCCAGTCCTAGTTCCCACGGCAGGCCCGCGTGCTTAATCGACGTGAGCGGAGACGCGCCGGTGCCGCCGTCGTGACCTGAAATAACAAGGTGATCTGTTTTCGCTTTGGTCACGCCCGCGGCAATAGTGCCAACGCCGATTTCTGCAACCAACTTAACGCTAATGCGCGCGGCGCGGTTTGCATTTTTCAGATCGTGAATTAACTGTGCAATGTCTTCGATCGAATATATGTCGTGATGCGGCGGCGGGCTAATGAGTCCGACGCCCGGCGTCGAGTGACGGATGCTCGCGATGTAATCGTCTACTTTGCCGCCCGGGAGCTCGCCGCCTTCACCCGGCTTCGCGCCCTGCGCGATCTTGATTTGTAGTTCGTCGGCGTTAGTGAGATACCACGCGGTGACGCCAAAACGGCCCGAGGCAACCTGTTTAATCGCAGAGCGCATGGAGTCGCCGTTTTCCATTGGCGCAAAACGATAAGGGTCTTCGCCGCCTTCGCCAGTGTTTGATTTTGCGCCAATGCGGTTCATCGCAACGGCGAGTGATTCATGGCTCTCTCGCGAGATAGATCCCAGGCTCATTGCGCCCGTTGCGAAACGCTTAACTATTTCGCTAGCAGGCTCAACTTCGTCGATTGGTATTGCCGAGTCCACAGTGGTGTTGAACTTGAGCAGGCCTCTAAAAGTACAGCGCCGTGTACTATCTTCGTTTGTGTGTTTGGCGAACGCGGCGTAAGCCTGCACATTATTGTTTCTGGCGGCCACTTGTAAGTTAAATATGGAATCAGGGTTCCACATGTGCGCATCGCCGCCCGAACGCCAGTGGAAGTCGCCGGGGTTATTGAGTGCAGGAATGCGCTGGCTTTCGCGCTTAGGATAACCGAGCGCATGACGGCGACGAGTCTCTTCAATAAGCACAGGGAATTTAACGCCTTGTACGCGACTCGCGGTGCCGACGAAACAGCGATTGACGATTTCGTCGGCGATGCCAACTGCTTCGAATATCTGTGCGCCTTTATACGATTGCAGCGTCGAGATGCCCATTTTCGCCATCACTTTGAGCATGCCCTTGGCGACACTCTTCTTATAGCCATAAACGAGCGCTTCCTCGCTTTCGGCGTTGCTCGATACCAGGCCTTCCTTGCTCGCTTGCCACAGTGACTCGAAGGCGAGGTAAGGATTTACTGCGTCTGCGCCGTAGCCCGTTAAGAGGCAGAAGTGGTGAACCTCACGCGCTTCGCCTGTTTCGATCACGATGCCGATCTGCGAGCGCTTGCGTGCGGCGACCAGATGATGGTGTACAGCGCCACAGGCAATAAGCGCGCTTATCGCCATTCGCTGCGATGACATTGCGCGGTCTGACAGCACAATGAACGAGAAGCCGTCGGCGATGGCCTGCTCGGCTTCGGCACAGGCGCGGTCGAGCGCATCGAGATAGCCGCTCGCTGAGTCTGTGTCGAAGGTAATGTCGATTGTCTTCGAGCGCATCCCGTGCGTCTCTAAATCACGAATGTCGGCGAGTTCTTTATTAGACAGAATAGGGTGGCTCAGGCTCAGGCGATGTGCCTGCTCCGGCGCTGTGTCGAGCATATTGCCTTCGGGGCCAATAAAGCATTCGAGCGACATCACCACCTCTTCGCGAATCGAGTCGATTGGCGGATTAGTGACCTGCGCGAACAGCTGCTTAAAGTAGTCGTAAATCATGCGCGGCTTGTCTGACAAACAGGCAAGCGCTGAGTCATTACCCATGGATCCCAGTGGATCACGCGCCTCAGTGACGAGAGGAATGAGCATGAACTGCATGGTTTCGGTGGTGTAGCCAAACGCCTGCATACGACGCAGCAGGGCATCTTCGCCTTCGGCATCTTCTAACGACAATACATTGTCGCTTTTCGCGATATCGGCTAGCGTGACTTTCTGTTCGGCGAGCCAGTCGCCATAGGGGCGTTTGGCGCTGATTGTCTGCTTGAGTTCCTCGTCAGGAATCAGGCGGCCCTGTTCGAAGTCGATGAGAAACATTTTGCCCGGCTGTAGACGGCCTTTTAGCAACACGTTAGCGGGGTCAACGTGAACCACACCAACCTCTGAAGCCATGATTACCTTGTCGTCTTTGGTCACGTAATAGCGGCTAGGTCGCAGGCCATTGCGGTCGAGCACGGCGCCAATGTAATGACCGTCCGAGAACACGATCGAGGCTGGGCCGTCCCAGGGTTCCATAATGGCCGAGTTGAATTCGTAGAAGTCGCGCTTCTGCTGATCCATATTGGCATCTGATTGCCAAGCTTCGGGGATCATCATCATGACAGACTCTTGCAGTGAGCGACCTGACATGAGCATAAATTCTAGGACAGCATCGAAGCTGCCCGAGTCGCTGCAATCCGCGTCGATAACGGGGAACAATGATTCAAGCTTATCGCCAAAAACGTCGGTTTTCGCCGTGCCCTGACGGGCGACCATTGCGTTTACGTTGCCGCGTAGTGTGTTGATCTCGCCGTTGTGGCTCATGAAGCGGTTTGGCTGCGCGCGGTCCCAAGACGGGAAGGTGTTAGTACTGAAGCGCGAGTGAACCATCGCTAGATGCGTTTCAAATTTCGGGCTCATCAAATCCTTATAGAAAGGAAATAACTGCCCCGGCGTTAACATACCTTTGTAGACAATGACTTTGGTCGAGAGGCTGCAGGCATAGAGCTGTTTGGCTTCAGTGAGGCTCGTGTCGCCGCGCAGCGTGTGTGAGAAGCGCTTACGGATCACATACAGCTTACGCTCGAACTCTTCTTGGCTGAGGCCTTCGGCAGCGCCTATAAACAGCTGCTCAATACGCGGTTGTGCTGCGAGCGCTGCAGGTCCGACGTCGGCGCCAACCGCGTCGATGGGGACGTCGCGCCAGCCCAGTAAAGTCTGGCCTTCCTCGCTGATTATGCGGTTAATTGTCGTGCGGCAAGTCTCTCGCTCGGCATCGACCTGAGGCAGAAAAATGTTACCCACAGCGTATTGGCCCGCTGCGGGAAGCGTCACGCCAAACGACTTGGAAGCGATCTCGCTAAAAAAGCTGTGTGGCAGCGCCATGAGTATGCCCGCGCCGTCGCCCGTGTTGGCTTCGAAACCGCAACCGCCACGGTGGTCCATGCGTGAGTTGAGATGATACGCATCGAGCATTATTTGATGGCTCGGCTTGCCTTTTATATTGGCGACGAAGCCAACGCCACAGGAGTCCTTCTCTTGGGCAGGATCGTACAGACCCTGCTTGGGGGGAAAGCCAAACTTTAAGGGCATTCGGTTGTCATTGCTCATGGTTACATCTCTCAAAATTCTTGCACTTAACATCGCTTGCACGCTGCCTGTGTTTTCCACAGCAGTGTGGCAATGAGCGCGTTTCTTACATCGAAGCTCAAGCGTCCGACACGTGAGTGAATCGGATAAATTGAGCCAACTATGCTTATTCTGCAGCTTGTTTTGCGGCCTGAACTAGGTGTCGAACTGACGCAAGGTAGGTCGTCTAGTTCGTGCTGCTACGGCATTTTGTGCAGCCTGCAGCGTCCCTGTTTGCACGGTCGCGTGCTTGGTGAGCAGCACGGAAACGGCCGACAACAATACCATTGCACTAACTATTGTCAAGAATTCGGCTGTGCGGAAACCGCTTGGGGAAAGTAAACTGACAAGAGTTTGTCAGTAGTCGAATACCGCTTTGTGATTAATGACAGAATTCTGGCAGGAGGCGACGAATTTTCAACCTCAAATGTCACAGGTTGTGTCGCAAAAATTTTTCAAAACCTGACGTCACGCGGCTAACAGTTTTTCAATTGCTCTGCGGTTTGNCCAAAGAGAGATACACGCTTTGCTCGCTTGATAAAACACAAAGGGTGGATTACTCTCTAGCGTCGTATTTACTATGCTTGTGCGAAGCTACGCCTCTTAAAGGCAGGTGTTTCGACTCGCTTGCATCAACCGGCGCCTAACAGACTTTCAGACTTTCGGCGATGCAACTCTCATTCCCAACAACGGAGGCGAATGTAACCCGTGAACCTAAACCTAACCCGTAGACGCTTTATCAAGGGCGTAATCGCCTCTGGCGCAGCGGCAACCACGACTGGCGTCTGGGTTGCAGCGAATGGTGCCGCGAGGCCCGCCGGCGCGGTCGAACGTATGATCCGCATCAACATCAACGGTCAAGTACGCACAGTAGATGTAGCGCCGCAGGAGACGCTGGCGTCGACACTGCGTTACAAGCTCGGCCTTACCGGCACTAAACTTGGCTGTAATCGCGGCGAGTGTGGCGCTTGCACTGTGCTTGTCGACGACGTGTCGACCTATGCCTGCTCGGTTCTAACTCACTCGGTTAAAAACGGGCGCGTCGAAACAGTCGAAGGCCTCGAGTCTGCCGATGGCACGTTGCACCCTGTGCAGCAGGCCTTTGTTGAAGAGCTTGCGCCGCAATGTGGTTACTGCACGCCTGGCCAGATCATGGCCGCTGTAGGACTACTCCGCGAGAACCCAAATCCTACGCGTGAAGAAGCGCGACAGGGACTGTCGGGCAATATCTGCCGCTGTGGTTCTTATGACTCTTACCTCGATGGCGTAATGCGCGCCGCGCAAATAGGATAATCAACATGGCTTATATGCACATTGGTAAAGACTTCGTGCCACCAGATGTTAACGGTAAAGTTACCGGTCGCATCAAATATGCCGAAGACTACACGCGCGAAGGCATGGTCTATGCGCGCCTATTAACGAGCCCGATTCCCCATGCGCGCGTCGTCAACATTGACGCGACTGAAGCACTGGCGATGGACGGTGTTTTTGGCCTTCTCACGGCAGACGATGTCTATCCCGACGGCGAGCCGCAGAGCACTGGTCTCAAGGTGCTTACAAACGAGCCCACGCTAGTCGGCGAGCCGATTCTTGCGTTAGCTGCAATCGATGAAAAGACGGCGGAGACTGCAATTAGCAAGATCTCTGTGACGTTCGAGCGTCTACCATTCGTATTAGATCCGCTCGACAGTCTCGCCGAAGGCGGCCCCGATGCTTACAACGGCGGCAATACCTACGTCTTCCGCCAAGGCTTTGCTTCTGAGAAGTGGAGCGCCGATCAGGTGGCTAGCTTCCGTGCGGGCAACGAGCCGACAGCCGAACCACAGCAGACTTTCGCGTACGGCGATCTTGATGCAGCACTCGGTGAGTCTGCGTTTGTTTACGAGACTGCCTTCACAACAGCGGGTTACCCACACCAGTCAATGGAGCCTCGCAGCGCGATGGCTTATTGGGAAAACGGCAAGCTGTATCTCCACGGTACGTCGCAGTCACTGTCGGCTCTCGCCGATGGCATGGCGAGCATCGTTGGTGTTCCGCAAGAAGACTTTGTGTTTATTAACGAAGCGACAGGCGGTGGTTTCGGTCAGCGTGCCCGCGCAAACAGCATTCCCAGTATGGCGATCCCTGCGAAAATGTCGCAGAAGATTAACCGTCCCGTCATGATGCGCGTAACGCGCGACGAAGAAACGGCAATCGGTGGCGCGCGTCAGGGTTTCCAAGGTTGGATCAAGTGTGGATTTAAAGCCGACGGCACGATGGCGGCGGCAGACCTCTACATTATTTCCGACAATGGCGGTAAAGGTGGCGGCGGCGATGCCTACTCAGCGGCCGACTGCATCTCAATTCTTTATCAGACCGAAGCAGTTCGCTTCCGCGGCACGTCTATCGGTAGTAATACCGGACACCGCGGCGCGCAGCGTGGACCAGGTCAGAATCAGATAGCCGCGATTATCGCGCCAATCCTCGACAAAGCGGCTGAAGAACTCGGCATCGATCGCCTGAAGATTCGTCAGATCAACACGCCGCAAAATGGCGATGTGGGTGGCGCACGGCAGATTCCGTTTACCAGTGCCTATATGCCAGAGGCCCTTAAAATGGGCGCCGAACAGTTTAACCTTGAAGAGCGCATGGCGCGTTCACGCAAGCGTAACGGCACGAAGGTTACTGGTATTGGAATCGGTCAGGGCTATCACAATGCGGGCCGTAGCGGCATGGACGGTATCGTTCGCCTCACCGCAGACGGTCGCCTGA
>JGI20152J14361_10001204_pt1 | contig 17382 bp, 17 predicted proteins | sample COG_02_FD_14361 | JGI IMG/M metagenome (IMG submission 14361)
GGCAGTATTGGTTGCAATCGCATGGTCCCCTCATTCGGCAACACGCACCCGACTCAGGCATCGCGCGGTATGTCCAGGTGCACCGATTGGATCATCCCGTGAATGCAAACATTGCTGCTGCTTTGGGTTTCGAGTGCCCAGTTTATTTAGGACACGCTGAGGTTTGGGTGGGGCCGGACGGTGGCACCCAAGATGCCCGCCGGAACGCGAGTCGTGCAGCGGTCGAAGACGAAGCAAAGTTCATCGACTTTGCCGCGTCCACGCTGTTCACCGGTATTGAAACCCGCCTGATTGAATGAGGGCGATGCTAGGGCCTTTATAAACCGTAAGCTTTCCTCAGCAGGGTCATGGGGTGGGCCGCCAAGTCTACCGATTCAGAAAGGTTTGCGATGTGAACCGCAGCCATCGGACAATCGCTGGCAAAATGCTTGGCTTGTTTTGAGTCCACAAATTTACGACAGGCTTGGCAATTTTGACCGATTTTGCACGAGTTTCTTCTTTTACCGCATAGGTGCCATCATGGCCTGAGCATCGCTCAATCGTATGCACGACGGTATCGTTCACTAAATTCAGGATATCACGGGTTTTATTACCAATATTTTGGACTCTGAGGTGACATGCGACCTGGTAGCTGACCTCTCCGAGCGTTTCTTTAAAATCTAATTTTAGGCCACCTTCTTTGTGTCTTAGGAAGAGGTATTCGAAGGGGTCAAAAAACGCGTTTTTGACCTTTAAGACGTCCGGATCATCGGGATACATCAACGGCAATTCTTGCTTGTACATGAGGACACAAGACGGGATGGGGGCGATTAAATCAAAACCTTGATCGACGAGTTTCGCGAGTACGGGAATGTTCTTTTCCTTCAGTGCATTCACGCTATCTAAATCACCCAGCTCTAATTTGGGCATGCCGCAACAGGCTTCTTTGGGCACCAGTTCAATATGAATATCGTTATGAGCGAAGACATGGGCGAAATCTTGGCCAAGATCTGGCGTGTTGTAATTGCCGTAGCAGGTAGCATACAGCGCAACCTTACCCGTTGTGCGCCCGAGGGGGGCGGGTGATTTGGGGGCGGCCGAAAACTGCTTGCGCAGCGTTTTACGGTGATATTCTGGTAATGGGGCGTCAGCATGCACGCCAAGCGTTGTCTCCAGCGCGTTCCGAAAGAGCTTATTTTTGTTTAACGCATTGGCCGTAACATCGACCAGCGGTATGGTCGTGAGGGCCTTACCCATAGCGTCGGTGCTGGTTAATAAATTGTCTCGGAAGCTTCCACCATCGGCTTTAAACTTCTGGGCCTTGGCGCGGAGCATCAAATGGGGAAAATCGATGTTCCATTCATGCGGCGGTACATAGGGACATTTGGTCAGATAGCACAGATCGCAAAGGTAGCACTGCTCAACGACATCAAAAAAGTCGTTCTTTTCAACGCCATCAACTTCCATGGTTTCGGATTCATCGACCAAGTCAAACAGGGTTGGAAAGGCATCACACAAGCTGACGCAGCGGCGGCAACCATGGCAGACATCATAGACGCGCTCTAATTCCTCGTTGAGTGAATCCCGCTCCCAGAAAGTATCTTCCTGCCATCCTAAAGGGTGACGTGTTGGGGCTTGTAAACTGCCTTCACCTTGTTGGGCCATAACCTGAAAATCCAAGAATAATGAGAAGGTTAAGTTTAGGGCCTTGCTCGCCGACGTGCTAATGAATCTTTTGATTCGTCCCGATTCACAAAATCAATGGCCGTTTTGGCAGTGCCGCAGGCAAGCCCTGCGCGCAAGATGACGTCGGCGCTCTGGTTGTAAGCTCGATATTGCCGCAAGCAATCGAATGCTTGATTGGGCGCCTCTCTCAGGCTGAGCCTAAGTCCTCTTGTTCTATGGGAATGCGGATCTCAAAGGTCGCGCCTTGGCCACGGCCATCTTTAACGAGACAGATCTGGCCAGCGTGCAGTTCAGTGATGATACTGCGACTGATCGATAGGCCAAGCCCCGTGCCGTCACCCACTTTTTTTGTGGTGTAGAAGGGCTGAAAGATCTCCAGCGCAATCGCATCTTCGATACCCGGACCATCATCGGATATTCGAATGACCACTTGATCGCCATCTTGATAGCTGTCGATATAAAGGTTGCCCGACGCCCCCATGGCTTGTAGGCCATTCAGAATAAGGTTCGTGAAGACTTGGTTCAACTTGCCTTGGTTACAATGGATTAAAGGAAGGTCACCAAGGGCTAAATGAATTTGATACTGGGCACTGATTTTGTTTCGGAGGACATTGAGGGTCGATTTGATGCCTTGGTTCAAGTCGGCGCCTGAAAAGGCGTCCTGGTTGCTGTTTCTTGAGTAGTACCTGAGGTCCCGAACGATTGTTTGGATGCTGATCAGGCCGTCAATGGTTTCTCGAATTAATATCGGTAGGTCCTCTCGGAGATAGTCGGCATCAGCCCGTTTCTCTGCGTCCCAGTCGGGAGAACCCGCAGCACAAGCTTCGAGTAAAATGGGCAGCTGATCCTGAAGCGAATTAATATTGGTGAGACAAAAGCCGACCGGGTTGTTGATTTCATGCGCGATGCCCGACGCCAATTCACCAACCGATGCCAGTTTTTCATGCTGCACCATAATGGATTGGTTGCGCTTAAGGTCTTCGTAGAGACGGTTTATTTCCTCGTTTTTGTCATACAGCTTGCGAGACAAGTCTTCGAGCAGGTGCTCTGCCTCATTGCGGGCCAATTTTTCGCGTTGGTAGGCCTTCTCATAAGGATTATCTGACATGTGGGTTAGGCTAAGCTCACCAGCAGCCCACAGTGGTCAGCGCCGTGATGCGCGCAGGGCTCGTGCGCGAGGGTGTAATCATGGCCGAAGTGTGATGCTGCCCCATCGATCAGGCCTTCGGCCAGTCGGCAAAGATTTCGGTTTGATTCGTACTTCAAAAACAATTGATCCTGACTGCGTCGGTCTGGCTCGAATCCGGGCGTAATGGCCCCAGGATAGAGTTTGACGACTTCGACGTGGATCACGCTGTCTAAAGATTCCAAGAAATCCAGCATATTAGCGTGACCATCGATCAGCTGCGGGTAACGCTTGTAAAAAGCGGGAAACATGAACTGGCCGAAAGCAAAGACAAGATCGCTTGCAGGGATGTTATTGCGTTGACTGAGAATACCGACCAGGTTGAGGAGTCGCTCATCGTCGTAAATCGCAGTTGATGTATAGATGCCGCTCTCATCGGCTTCGTCAAGCACGTTGTTCCATTCTTCTAAACCAAGCTGTGTTTCCACCATCTCGGCTAAAATATTCATAACGATACCTTTAATGCCTTGCTCCTTGTTCCTGATCGATCGCCATGTGGGGTCGCGGCGATCAGATAAAATATCCAACGCGTGATCCGCAACACACCGCGTAATGCGTCGACAAAAATGTTCGGGTCAGCAGAAGCGTTCGACACCAATAAGCGATCGTCGGGTTAATCGATCTGCTAACTGCTTTGTAGCAAACATCGAATAAATTACCAAGGAATCTTTTGCCCTCGCCAGTCCCAAAAAGATCCGGTATTGGCGGGCGTAAGCGTATCGAGCAATTGAAGGCAGTGCTCCGCGGCATCCCCGGGGCTTAGCGTGACGCTGGTCGAACCGGATTTTAAAAACGGTGCTGATAGCGCGGTCCTAACGGTGCCGGGATGATACGCAATGAGGGTTGCCATCGGCAGGCTTCTCTGCCATTCGATCGCAAGGGTTTTAACGGCCATATTGAGCGCCGCCTTTGCGCATCGGTAACTGTACCAACCACCCAAATCATTGTCAGCAATCGAGCCCACTCGAGCTGATAGCGCGACGATGATCGGTTGATTGCTGGCTTTAAGTGCCGTTTGGGCATGTTTGGCCAGGTTTAAAATAGGCGCTGTATTGATTTCAAAGGACATCATCATGTGTTCGGCATTAAATTGCCGAATACTTTTCTCGGGGCCGTGATAAGGGCTGGTTAAAATGCCCGTCGTATTGATTAAGAGATCAATTTTAGACAACTGGGTCATCAAGGACGCGATTTCGGTTTCCACGCGGATATCCAGCGCTCGCCAAGTCATTAAAGAATGTTGCCAAAGCGGTTCTGTCTGGTGGTACGTACCCAGAACCTGCCAGCCCCCACGATCTAGGAGTAGATGGGCTAGGGCGCCGCCGAGTCCGCCACTGGCGCCAATAATGAGGGCTTGCTTCATGAATCTTGCTTCATGAATAAAGTCGGTCGAAGCGACGTTTTGCCCACTTTTCATAGACGACATCAGCGAGGGGCTTAACGAGCGGCCACCGTAGCCAGGTCCAGAGAAAGCCAAATCGAGTTTGCTGCCACGCATAGACGCTCGCATCGAGCCCGCTCAGCATCTCGCCATCAGGTTTTCGCAGATGTAGACGGTTTAGGAAGTCTCGCTTGGTTTCTTCATTTAAATCAGCGGCCTGATGGATATCGGTGAGCGTTAAAGAATCCCGTTTGTGTTGCTCAAGGTGGCGCATTTCGATCGAGCACAGAGGGCATTGCCCGTCATAGTAAAGCTCTGCAGTTTGTAAGGAGTCAGCCATGGTGGGTTATCANAAGATTTGGNNTNTTTTACGCGCTGTCACCANAATTAGATTGGGTGAGGCGNGCGCTNACCTCAGGCGCGGGCGTCAAGTTGATNTCGGATTTTTTGATGTTGCGCTCGATTAAGGGGGTAGTTGATAACGGGCAGTGCAGCAAGCAATANGCCCGCGGCGGTGCCGATGGCGTAGGTCCATAATAACCCCTGCAACGCTGCCTCGGAGTTTTCGGCTGCAGGTTGAAAAGCGAAAACGGCTTCGAGGATGGTAAAGGATAACCCCACAGCGACCGCCGCGCCCAGCTTGTTTGTCGTTGTGAGCATCGCAAAGAAGAGTCCAGCGCGTTTCTCGCCGGAGTCGAGCTCATCAAGGTCGGTAAGGTCTGCCATCATGGTTCTAAGCAAGGTTGGGGCGGCGCCAAAGGCCACGCCAAAGGATAACGTGAAACCCCAGAGTACGACCGCATTGCCGGGTTCTGCGAGGGGAATCAGGATGAGGTTGATTAAAGCCCCGTATCCAAGGGCAATGGTGAGCGCCTGGGCTTTACCGAGTTTGATTGCGAGCTTCATCCATAATGGCATGGCAAGAAAACTTGCGACGAAATACAGCAGGAGCGCAAGGCTTGCATGTCCCGGCAGTTCGAAATACTTGCTGGCAACAAAAATATAGAGCGCGCCGCTTACCGCGGTGCCAAAGCCCGCTAAAAAATCCGCAGCAAGGAGCCGCCACATCAGTTGGTTAGACATGAGTAATGAGAATTGCGCTTTAATCGACAGGGCGCTGCGGCCACTAGAACGTTTGTCTGGGACGAAAGCCAGAGTGGGTAGCGCCAACAGTGGAAACAAAATAATACAGAACCACCCCATGCTGGCGACTTTAGATTGCTGATCGTCGATGCCGGTGGATTCCAGTAGGGCAGGCAGCGCGAGGACGATGGTCATCCCGCCAATCACGAAAATTTCACGCCAGCCAAAGAGCCGCGTTCGCTCGTCATAACTGTCGGCTAATTCTGCGCCCCAGGATTGATGCGAGATAGCCATCATGGTGTAGCCGACGTAAAGCATAATGAGCCAAAAAAGAAGATACCCGCCACTGACGTCTTCCGGTGATGGGATGAAAACCTGATACACCGATACCACAAGGATGGGGACCGCCAAGGCAATCCAGTGTTTTCGTCGCCCCCATCGGGTTTCAAAGCGATCAATGAGATAGCCCATGGCGGGGTCGGTCACCACATCCCAGACTCTGGCGAGCGTGAAAATCAGTCCGACCGTGATTAAGGAAAGTCCCAAGCCTTCGCTGTAAAATCGAGGTAGGTAAACGGCGATGGGCATTCCCATGGCGGCCATGGGAAGAGCAACACCTGAGTAGGCCGCAAGGGTAAACGGTTTTAAGGGCTGTTGCATGCAGGCCATCCTGAATCAGTGATGTCTCGATCCTACACCAGACTAGGGTGTGCCGCGCGTAAAAAAAGCGCGCGGGGTTGCAAGCGTAGTTCTGTTTAAGCGCGTGGTTAATCAGTACAATTTGTCCAACACCTTAATTTTTGCTCATTCAGGATTAAGATCATGATGACGCCTGTTGAAGAAAGTCCGCCCGTTATCTTGTTGGTTGATGACGAGCCGCGAATATTGAGCGCACTGCAGCGGCTATTACGACGAGAAGGCTACCGTATTTTGACGGCAGGCTCGGGTGCCGCGGCGCTTTCGATTTTAGATCAAGAGTCCGTGAACATTATCCTGTCTGATCTGAGAATGCCGGAAATGGATGGCTTTGCCTTTTTGGGGGCGGTGCAAGATCGCGGCTTGGAGGCAGCCCGGGTTTTGATGTCGGGTAATGCGGATTTAAAGCTGGTGATTGATGGCGTTAATGAAGACCGTTTTTCGCAATTTATTGAAAAGCCTTGGGTTGATGATGCGCTTAAAATCAGCCTTCGAAAACTGATTGAGGCCCAGCAACTAGCGCGGGAAAATAAAGAGTTGATGAAGGCGCTACGAAGCCAGAATCAAATGTTAAATCAAGCGTCTGAAAAAGCGGCGAGCGAGATTCAGCAAAAAGAACGCTTATTTGCAACCATCAGCCATGAAATTAGAAACCCGCTACATGGTATCCAAGGCATTTTAGAGCTTTTGAGTCGGGACAGTGTTGGCAGGGATCAAAAGTTGCTCAGCACAGCGATAACCAGTGCAGGGTTTATGCGGCAAATCATCGATGACGTACTGGATTACAGCAAGGTCGAAGCGGGAAAGATGGTCCTCCAAAAAGTGGCCTTTTCCCCCGTCGCACTAGCGACAGATATCATATCGTTGATGCAACCAATGGCCACGGGGCAACAACTTGTGCTGGACCTTTACTACGAAGAAGCAATCGCGGAGCGATATTTTAAAGGGGATGATTTTAGGATTCGACAGATTCTAAATAACCTGTTGTCGAATGCCATTAAGTACACCAAAAAGGGCNGCGTCGGGGTCGAGATCACGGTTGATCCGATTTTAAAAATCGCGGTTATGGATACCGGGATTGGTATTNCGGAAGAAAAGATGGCGTCGTTNTTTGATGCCTTNGTGATGACCAATGATCAACATGATCGAACGTTTGGCGGCACGGGGCTTGGATTGACGATTGTTAAGAATCTGACCGAGTTAATGGGTGGCGAGATCGGTGTTTCAGCGCGTCAAGGGGGTGGCACGGTGTTCACACTAAGCTTGCCGCTCGAGTCAGCTGCGGCCGAGATTGCCGTTGCGCCCACTCAAAACGTTGATCGTGTGCTGGACGGAATGCAAGTGGTTGTCGCTGACGATATGGCGGCAAATCGCATCATTGTTGAAAATCTGTTGCCCCGGTATGGCGCAACGGTCCATGGGTTTTCCGATGGGGAAGGGTTACTGAACTTTTTGTCGGAGTTTGAGGGTGTTCCTGATCTATTTCTTTTAGATATTAATATGCCTGGCATGAAGGGTGACGAGGTCTTACGCGCCATTAAAGCCGCCTCCCCAGCGTTGGCCCAGGTACCCGCCTTCGCTATGAGCGCGTCTCTAAATTTTGCGGGCAGTGAACAGGTAGTCAAATTGTTTACCGGCCTGTTCAGCAAACCTTTTTCAGTGGGCCAATTATTAACCCTGGCTCGACAATATGCGCCGTCGCCGCCCCCTCTGGCCACGACCGGGCCGACTTCTGATTTGAGCCCGGCGATTGGCAGCACCAATCGAATGCGGGGCGATACAGACTCGCCTCAATTCATCGGTGAGTCTGGCGCTGAAGGCTTTTCACCGGCAGATAAAGGTGCTTTACCCACAGCTGAAGGCTCTCCATCTGGCGCTGAGGGCGCTTTACCCACAGCTGAGGGCTTCAATCCAGAGGTCGATACTTTGATCGAGGATATGGGGGTTGAGCTCGTGGTAGATCTGAGCGAGGCCTTCAAGTCGAGTCTGAGTCGTGCCTTGATTACGGCGCAGCCGGGGGACACTTCGGCGCAACAAATCGTTGATTTGGCACATGCTTTAAAGCCAACCGCTACGATGCTGGGTTTCTCACAGCTAAGCCAATGTTGCCAGCAGATCGACGGTCTGCGGTCCTCTGGCGATATTAGCCCGGCGATTGATCGTCGGATTGAACTGCTGAGTAAAATCGAAATGACGCTGGTGCTGATTGAGCGCCTGGCGGATTTTTTGAAAGCAACGAGCAGGGTGGATTGAACGCCCTAGACAAGCCCAATTTGGCTGCGATCTGTACTCGTTCAGGCAGTCATCTGGATTTGGTGGTGCAAGCGGTGCCGGCGCCAAAACCGCCAGGTCTTGGTGAGATTCAAGTTGCACTGACGGCGTCGGGCCTTAACTTTAGCGATCTCGTGAAGTTCCGAGGGCACTATCAAGTTCAAACGAAATTACCTTTTATCGTCGGGGGCGAGGCATCTGGCCGGATCGAAGCGGTTGGCCCTTCGGTTCGGGACCTGTCAATAGGGGACGCCGTATTGGTGCCAACCGGTTGTGTCCGATTCCAAACCCTGCTGGCCAGTCAGGCAACAAAGGTGCCAGATGGGGTCGATTTAACGGTAGCGGCCTCTTTTCGTCAGAACTATCAAACGGCAATCGATGGCTTACGAAGAGCGCAGTTGAGACCCGGCGAAACGCTGCTTGTGCAGGGCGCTGCAGGCGGCGTTGGGCTTGCAGCAGTCGACCTGGGTCTGCAGATGGGTGCCCGCGTCATTGGCGTGGTCAGCACTGAGGCGAAACAGGCGGTGGTGGCGCGCTATGGTGCCCAAACCATTTTACTCGGCGACCAAGGCTTTCGATCTGAGGTTTTAGCGTTAACGCAGGGCCAGGGTGCGGACGTTATTTTTGACCCCGTCGGAGGGGATGTGTTCGATGAATCCGTTCGCTGTATTGCGCCCTTCGGTCGGATCTTGGTCGTGGGATTTGTGAGCGGCCGGCCAGCGCTGGCCAAGACCAATCACCTATTGGTAAAAGATGCCGTCGTCATAGGCTACACAGTGGGTGGTTTGCGTAAGCATCGGCCCGAGGAAGCCGAGCGTCAGGCGCAGACCCTCATGCGCTGGCTCGCTGCGGATCGCATTAAGCCTTTTATCTCCCATGTGCTTGAACTTGAGGAAATCCAAGCAGGGTATCAACTGATCGTCGATCGTGAGGTTGTCGGTAAGGTCATGATCGACCTTACCTAAATAGATCATTTGTCTGGATAGGCAGCCTGACAGGCTTCTCGAAGCAGGCGCGTGCCGGATTCTGTAGTAACTTTTGTAAGCGACTTTAAAATGCACTCAGCGGCTTTTTCGCTGAGTTGCACAGGTTGATTGAGCGGTGCTTTTTCCAGCCAACGAAGACCCTGATTCGGTCGCGTTCGGTGATCCATGCCCGGTTTTGAAGGGTTGAAATCGCGAAGGACGACATGGTGCCCGCCTTGATCATTGACAATGATATCGACATTCCTATCGTTCAGCGCAGGGTCTTCATTGAGCGCTTCATGCAGCGCCGCCATCACCTCTGGCGGTAGGTTCTGATCGCGGAGTTCATCGGTTAAAAGGCGATGGATGGCGGTTGAATCCAGGACATTGGCCGATCCAGCCCGAATCACTTTGATTTTCCGCTCGGCTGGCGCTGGCAAATCCTCATCACGCAGGATCTGGATCAGAATCGTTTCTTCAGGGCCCGCGCTCGAATGAGTATTGTGGGCGTCATGGGTAATGACCGTGTGCTCGTTTAGTGTCTGCGCCTCTTGGGCGGCGCTCGTTGACGGCTGGATCAAAAGACCAGCAAAGACGATCAATAAACTGATGACGAAGCGTAAGGTTGTCGATGGCATTGGATTTCCCCCCAAAGCGTAAAATCATAAGGAAAGCGATGGAAACTGTCACGCGATAGTTGGGTCTGCCGGTGCAGCGCGCTTTCGGGCTTTTGACGCCTGATGGGATTGACGTGTTTTCACTGACTGCAAAGGCTCAACCAGAGTGACATCCCCAGAACAAAGGGCTCAAAGCAGGGGTCTTAATGCAAGCGACGAAAACAAAATGACAATCCTGATAGTTGAATGGGTAAGGGTGTCTCGAACTTGGCGACGGGATCTCCTCCGCCAGGGCTGAACGCGATGGGCGACCTGGACCTCAAGGCGACGGTTGATCTGTCAGCGAGGTTGGCAGCCCTCTGGCTTTAACAGGCTTCAAGACGTCCTGAAGACGGCTCGGATCGAAAGTGGGGTTTTCCGTTAGGCGAACCAAGTCCGCAAGGTCCGCTTGTTGATTTTGCGAAGGTTCAAGGCAATGATCCTGCCAATGAATCGAAAAAGTATTATCGAAGCAGCTTTTGATGACGCCTTGAAGCGCGTCGGAATGAGCACCCGGGCAAAGCAGCAGTAGGTGATGCCAAGCGCAGGGTAGCAGGAGCTGTTGCTGGGCGTAATGGATCCGGCCCAAGAGGTCGGCCGATCGTTCTTCGGTAAACAGATTACTGCTGGGCACGTCCCGTTCGATCAGGAGATCGCGCAAGCACTGGGCTTCGGTTCTGCCCGGGAATAAATCAAGGATATGGTGACAGCAGCCTGTGGTGATAAGACTGCTGGTTAAGCCTGCGTGAAATGTCTCGGCAGCTTGATCCGCGAGTTGGGTAAGGCTTGGCGCGGTTCGGTCAGCGTCCCCAGCAAGAATTAAGACCGCATCATAGGCGCCCATCATTGTGGGTTCATCCAAAAGGCGGCCGTCAGGTGCCTGGATCGAAGATCAAAGAATCTAGTTGGAAAAAACAAAGCCTTGATACCCCTCACGTTTAACTTGTTCGCAAATCTCGACATAACTCGGAAAGCCGCCAACATAGGGCATGAAGATTCTGGGTTTGCCCGGGACATTCGCGCCAAGATACCAAGAGTTGCAGGTCGGAAATAGGGTGCCAGCAGCGATGGCATTGCCGGTTTTGACCCAGTCTAATGTGGCCGTGTCGGTCGCTTCAATCGTTGTGGCTTGGCGCTGTTGCATCGCATCCAGACAATCCATGATCCAGTCGATGTGTTGCTCAATTGTGACGATCATGTTGGATAGCACCGAGGGGCTTCCTGGTCCTGAAACGGTAAAAAAGTTCGGGAACCCATCAATCGCGAGGCCTAAATAGGTCACGGGTCCTGCAGACCATTTCTCAGCCAGCGTGATCCCGGCTCGACCTTGAATATCAATTTTGAGCAGCGTACCCGTCATTGCGTCAAATCCGGTGGCGAAAATCAACATGTCAAAGTCATACTGCGTGCCGTTGGTGATCAAGCCTGTTGGCGTAATGCGCTCGATTGGGTGATCTTTGACGCTCACGAGGTCAACATTTGCGCGGTTGAAAGTTTCATAATAATGGGTGTCAACGCAAACGCGTTTGCACCCAAGCACTTGGTCCGGACACAGCAGCTCGGCAGTCTCAGGGTCGGTCACGGTGCCTCGAATCTTGTTACGGACAAACTCTGCGGCGATTTGGTTGGCGTCGAGATTGCTTCCAGTATCACTAAAGCTGCTGCTGAAACCGAGTCCACCCTCTTGCCAGCGTGCTTCAAACCGCTGCATTTGACCCGCCTCATCAAGGTCGAAAACAGATGCCTCCCAGCGGGTTTGATGGGCGCCGAACCCAGCAAACATTTGTTTATTCAGCACTCTGAAGTCGTCGTAATGCTGTTTGATTTCTTGGACATAGCCTTCGTCTATCGGGCCATTGTGGGCAGGAATGGCGTAATTAGGCGTTCTTTGGAAGACCGTTAAATGCGCGCAGGACGCGGCAATGATCGGAATGGATTGAATTGACGAGGAACCGGTGCCAATAATGCCGACGCGTTTACCGGTAAAATCAACGCGGTCATGAGGCCAGGTGCCGGTATGGTACGCCTCGCCCTGAAAGTCATCGCGGCCTTCAAAATCTGGCAGGTTGGTTGAAGAGAGGCATCCAGTTGCCATGATACAAAAGCGGCTAAAGAAAACGTCGCCTGCCGCCGTTTCGGTACGCCAGAGGTTATTCGCTTCTAAAAAGGTCATGGTCACGACTAAGGTACTGAACCGAATATGGGGTCGTAACCCGAATCGATCTGCAACATGGTTGGCATAATTCAATATTTCTGGCTGGGCGGCGTAACGCTCTGTCCAAGACCAGTCTTGTTGTAGCGCGTCATCAAAGGAGTAGGAGTACTCCATGCTTTGGATATCACATCGCGCGCCCGGGTATCGGTTCCAGTACCAGGTGCCGCCAACATCACCGCCCCGTTCTAGGACCACGGCAGACCGATTGCTGTTCAGAGCACGCTGCAGGGCGTAGAGCCCGGCAAAACCAGCACCAACAATGATCAGGTCGAGGGGGTTGGCCTCTGATGAGGCGGGGTCGTCCAAACGTGGCATATCGATCTCCGGTTGCGCCTGAAATTGAACCACGTCGGACACATTTACTCAAACCAGCAATCCGGACATACTCGGGAAACCGCAAGGGTGCTGTGGTCTGTGCGCAAAGTCTTGCTCAAGTTGAGTCCTACTTAAGGAAACCGAATGAACCGGACTTTGGTGGTGTTAACCCTGGCAGCCTGTATGGCGCAGACGGGCGCGCCAATCGTTGTGTTGCTTGGCGGCATTATTGGCGCCGAGCTTGCGCCATCGCCGGGTCTGGCCACCCTGCCGGTTGCATTGATGATACTTGGAACGGCAGCCTCAACGATTCCTGCCTCGTTCATCATGCGCCGCTTTGGTCGGCGTAAAGGATTCTTATTTGCGGCCAGCTACGCGGTGGTTGCGGGGTTGCTCGCGGCCTTTGCGGTCCAGACGGCGGCATTTTGGCTGCTCTGCACCGCGACCTTTCTGATTGGAAGCCACAATGCCTTTGTTCAGCAGTATCGGTTTGCCGTTGCCGAATCTGTTCCGGCGGCGCGCCTCGGTCGATCGTTATCCGTCTTGATGTTAGCCGGCGTTGTGGCTGCCTACCTGGGACCTAAAACCGCAACGTTGCTACAAGATCTTGTGCCGAGTGCTGTCTATGCAGGGTCTTTTTTAGGCTTATCAGTTCTAATGGCGGGCGCTGGAATGGTTTTGTCCTTTTATGTGCCGGATTCCTGTGACAGAAGTCGATGATCGGGGCGGTCGGTCTTTGTGGCAAATTGCACAACAACTTGATTTCAAGATCGCGATTGTTTCGTCAGTGGCCGCCTGGAGCATCATGAGCCTTTTAATGACCGCGACGCCGGTCGCAATGCATCATCTCGATCAGTTCAGCATGATCGATACGGCTTGGGTCATTCAAAGCCATATTATGGCGATGTTTTTACCCTCCTTAGTGAGCGGCCTATTATTGGACCGCGTCGGGCCGCTTCGCATGATTACAGCAGGTGCGGGGATCTTGATCGTGTGTTTGGGGGTTGCGTTTGCGGGGCGGCACCTGATGCATTATTGGTGGGCGCTGGTGCTGCTGGGGATTGGCTGGAACTTTATGTATTTAGGCGGAACGGCCTTACTGACTCGAACCTATGAAGCCAATGAACGGTTCAAGGTTCAGGCCTGCAATGATTTTATCGTCTTTGCAATGCAGGCGGTTGCGGCCTTGTCCTCCGGGTTTTTCTTGTTCAGTTTCGGCTGGTCCTGGCTGGTTTATCTCAGCGCCGGTGTGCTCATTGTGCCCCTGGCGCTAGTGGGCTACAAACAATTGGCGCTGAAAGGCCTCAAAGCGTGAGGTAGACGCATCACATTTGCGCGCCTACTTAAAAACGGAAATTAACTTTGGATAAAGTTGGGCGAGTTCCTGGCTGAGCAGTGCAAATTGCGCATCAAGTTCCGCAAGCGCTGCTATTTCTGGCTCAAGCCCATCTAAGTCATCAGCTTGCTCGGTGAGCGCCTCGTATTTGATCTGACTCAGAACCAAGTCTTTGTCCAGGGTAAACGATAGACTCTGATCCCAGGTTAGCCTGAGTTTACTGCAGAGTTTACCGGTATCAATGTGCGCTAAAATCTCTTTGCTCTGCAGCGCGACCTTTCGACAGGTAATGCTCGATCCGTCCTCTGGGTCAAAGAGATCGCACGCATTGCCAAGCTCGAATCCGGGTGGTGGCTGATTTCTTTTTAGCCATTGAGTGAACAATTGACCTGCTGACTGCTTGGATTCGATGCGGGTGACCGCAAGCGTACCCAGGGTCATCCGAAGATAATTTAAAAAGGTGTCGACGTCTGTGGCGGACGCGCTATTGATCACCAGCAGCCCGGCCGCTGGATCAATGTAACCGAGTATCCGTCGATGTTTGCTCAGGGCCCTGGGTAGCAGCTCACTGAGGGCGGCTTCTTTAAACTGGAGCCGTTGTTTTGAGGAGGGTTTTTGACCCTCAAGGTTGGTCCAGTGATGCGATTTTTCAGAGATGAGTTCTTGTAGGGCACTGGTTGGAATCACCTTTTCTTCGCGTTTTCCGCAAAATAAAACACGATTGCCAAATTGACGGGTCAGATCCGTAAAGCCGTCGGGCAGGGGTGAAACCCAGCCGAAAGTACTTTGACTGAAGGAGCTGCAGGGCTCGAAGGCTTCATTGGCCAGCAAGTCGTCAAAGTGTTCCGGTAAGGTGTCTGAGAAACTTAAAATGGTCGCGCTGGAAAACAACATGGGGATTACTCATAAAGTGACAAGCCAGTATACGCGAAACTTCCATCGGATCATGGATCACATTCACGGCGTCGCGTCGTATACTGCACCGATGAGCCAAGAGAAAGCCAAATGCTGCAGATCGAATCCTTAAGCTGCTTTCGGCAAGATCGTTATCTTTTCAAGGACTTAAATGCCAAGGTCCTGCCTGGTCAGGCTTTGCAAATCGTGGGCGAAAACGGCGCTGGCAAGACGACTTTGTTTAAAATTTTGGCTGGATTATTTGAAGAGTATGACGGTCGGGTCATCATCGCCGACGCTGTCGGCAGTCTGTATCTGGGTCACCGGTATGGCGTGAATGATCAGTTAACGCCCGTTGAAAATTTAAAATTTTTACTCAGCCTCAACGAAATCCAGTTGGCGCCTGGGTTGCTAACGGCCGCTCTAGCGCGGTTTCAGCTGTCCGCTGAGTTCGATCAGCCCTGCGCTGCCCTCTCTGAAGGTCAAAAGAAGCGAGTCGCGTTGGCGCGGTTGCTGTTGACCTCTGCTCGGATTTGGTTGCTGGATGAGGCCTTCAGTGCCCTGGATGCGCCCGGGCGTGCTGTCTTGTCCGAGGTCTGTCAGGCGCATCTTGCGTCCGGCGGGATCCTGATTTTTAGCAGTCACCAGGGTATTCCAGAGTTTGCCGCTGCGGCGCAATTGCGCCTCGAGGTCGGGTCATGATGCTGTTGATTCGAGAGCTGAAAATCATGCTCCGGTCTCCGGCTGGGGCCATTCAGTCTCTGATGTTTGCGGTATTGGTCATCGCCCTGTTTCCATTGGCGATTACCCCAGACCCTGACCAACTGGAACCCCTGGGCATTGGGTTAATCTGGGTGGTGACGCTTCTTTCGTGCTTGTTGGCAGCGGATAAAAGCCTGGCGAGCGATTATGCAGACGGCAGTCTGGAACAGATGGTGCTGAGCGACTACCCCTTGTGGTGGGTGTGCTTGGTCAAAAGTATGGCGCATTGGGTCAGTTGCGCGCTGCCACTGTTGCTGATGGCCCCCATACTGGGCGGCATGCTTGCGATGCCTTTGGATCGTATTGTTTGGCTGATGGCGTCGCTGATCCTTGGGTCCCCGATTTTGAGTTTGTTTTGTATATTGGGCGCCATGTTGACGGTGGGGTTGAATCAAAGCAGTGCTTGCTGCCCATCTTGATTGCCCCATTCCTGGTGCCAACCTTGATTCTGGGTACCCAGTGGGCGACGACCGGGGGCGAGGCTTTTTATGGCTACATGTTGGCGGCCTTGCTGTGCCTATCACTTGTGACCCTGCCCTTTGCAACGGCGGTGGTCGCAAAAATAGCGGTTAGCCGCTAAGTCTGTGGCGACAGACCTGTTACAATTGGCGGTGAAGCTTTAAAGGTAGATCGATCGTGTGGCGCTGGTTTCATCAATGGGGTAGCCCCAAATTTTTTTACCATCGTAGCGGCGTGCTGATACCCGTCTTGGCATTGGCGAGCGGTTTGATTTTGGGTGCCGGCGTGTTCTGGGGCTTGTTGATTGCGCCTGCTGATTATCAACAAGGCGAAAGCGTTCGAATTATGTATGTTCACGTGCCGGCTGCAATTTTGGCGCAATCAAGCTACGCCATGATGGCGGTCATGGCGCTGATTTCCCTTATCTGGCGTCTCAAGATCGCGGATGCAGCCGTTCAAACGGTGGCCCCGATTGGCGCGTGTATCACGCTTTTAGCGTTGGCAACGGGATCGCTTTGGGGCAAACCCATGTGGGGAACCTATTGGGTGTGGGATGCGCGCTTAACCTCGACCTTAATCTTGTTTTTTTTGTTCGCTGGGGTGCTCGCCCTCAGAAATGCAGCCGGTCAAAGCCAGACAGCGGGCCGGGCAGCATCGGTTTTAGCCGTGATTGGGCTGCTGAACCTTCCGATTATAAAATACAGTGTTGATTGGTGGTTCACGCTGCATCAGCCAGCAAGTTTTACACTGACCGATCGCCCCGCAATGCCTTTTTCGATGTGGGGCCCACTTTTGATGATGGTTGTCGGTTTTTATGCTTGGTTTTTCTTGGCTTGGTTGATTCGTTTGCGTCATGAGCTCGTAAAACGAGAACGACGATCGGATTGGGTCCAGCAGATGATGAAACAATGAGTTTTGAAACGATAACCGCTTTTTTAGCAATGGGCGGTTATGCGACCTACGTCTTTGCCTCCTATGGTCTGACGGCTCTGACGCTCGGTGGCTTGCTTTTGGCGGAGTCCCGTCGGCATCGAGCCTGGCTGCAGCGGCAAGGTTCGCGGCGGCGGTCAGAGGAGGCCTGATCAGTGAAATTGGGCGCAATGAAACCGCAACGACGGAATCGGTTATTGCTGATCTTAGGCTTAGTAGGCGGCTTAGGCCTGGCGCTGACGTTCGTTTTGAAGGCGTTGAACAGCAATATTAATTTGTTTTATACGCCGGTGCAGGTCATTGCAGGCGAGGTGCCCACGGGCGCCCGCGTCAGGGCCGGTGGCATGGTTGAAGCCGGCTCGATTCGGCGCTCCGACACATCGCTCGAGGTCGCTTTTACCGTCTCCGATTTAGCGGGCGCTGCTTTTGAGATTCGTTATACCGGTATCCTGCCAGACTTGTTTCGCGAGGGCCAAGGCGTTGTCGCAACCGGCACGCTGAACCAGAACGGGGTGTTTTTTGCCGAAGAAATTCTTGCCAAGCATGATGAAAAGTACATGCCGCCTGA
>JGI20152J14361_10001206_pt1 | contig 17367 bp, 10 predicted proteins | sample COG_02_FD_14361 | JGI IMG/M metagenome (IMG submission 14361)
TGCCTGATCCGACTTCTTCTAAATATAGAAAACTAGGGGAGGCCAAAACGACCGCGATTGCCTCACCCATTGCTTGATTGAAGTTTTGCCCGTTCGCCCGATTCTCCTCAAAAAATGCCATTAGGCTGTCAATGTATGCCGGTTCAGGTTGCTTGTGGCGGAATGCTTGGTAGGCGAATCGCTCGATGAACTCCCGTGCATTGTCATCTGAATTCAACGAACTGCTGTAGCGCGATGCACCATCTTTAGCATTGATCAGTTCACCGAAGAAATTGGTCTGTTGCCGGTAGAATGGCCCCTCGATTTCGAGCCAATCGACCCAGACGGCGGCCCAAGCTCCCGGCTTATCCACCAGCTTAATATATTTGGAGACCCCACCGTTGATTTCAGGTCGATTCTCATAGATGGTTAAATTGTGACTATTATCTCCAAAGCGAAGCCTCCTCAAGAGTTCGACTTCACTTGGTTGTCTGTCGGTGCCGTCGAGTTTGAAAATGCCGACAACGCCATCAACAGAATCCAGTTTTAAATATTTTCGCACTTCCGGCGCTCCCTCGACCGCACCGCCATTGATGCGAATACGGTAACTAGCGCGAATGTCCGGATTACGTTCAAAGTTCACACCGATACGTGCGGAATTTCGAACATCGGCAAAATAAAACGCCTTATCTACCAACGGATATTCCAGATACTTGACTGGCTTATCATAATCGAAGCGCTGTCTAAAGTAGATCTTCATATCTCCCGCGTCTTGAAATCCGATTTCTTGCCAGGTTTTGCCTGCATCCAGCATCTGCTTCTTACGCTTAAATTCGGCCACTTTTGCGCGGAGTCTTGCGGTGTGCGGGTTCTCTGGCTCTATTCGTTTATTCGTATTTTTTGCCAGCGGTCGGCCAGACCACTTAAATCCTTGTTCCACAATTTTTTTGCCAAGCTCGAAATACTTATCGAAATCATTGGCACTGAAGAATTGCTCTTCACCCACCGTATCAAATGAGTCTGCTTCAGCGTCGGGAGGGATGATGTGCGGTGAGACCTCAAAGCCGAATAAGTCACGAATGGTATTGGCATATTCACGCTGATTGAGTCGGCGCATGGTGATTTCTCCGCCATTTGCGGTTAATCGCTTACGCGCGTCAACCAATGAGCGAGTCAATGAATCCAACACGTCGATTAATTCCTGGTTCGACGGTTGAGGCTCGTCTTCTGGTGGCATTTCACCGCCGTTCAAAACATCTAGTACATCCTGCCAGCGTTGGGCGGCATCGTTGGTGGTGATTTCCCAGTGCACTTGATCGAATCGCAACTGACCTTTTTGCTTTTCCGAGCCATGGCACTGCATGCAATGTTGCTCCAGGAATGGCTGGATAATTTCTTGCGAGAGTGGTGTGCCCTCGAGCAGCGAGTCAGGCTCCTGTTGCAATGAGTCGCTCTGGTCTGCGACCAACTGTGGGGCATCTTCCAGTTCGGCCTTTAATGAACTGATAAATGCGGCTAATTGAGCGGCATCAGGCCTTGGTTCTTCTTCTGGGGGCATCTCACCGTCTTCCAAGACAGTCAGTACCTCTGACCAAAATTCAATCGAATCGCGCTTATCCAAGCTCCACGAGGCACTGTCAAAGCGAACTTTGCCCTTTTGCTTGTCTGGACCATGACAGGCGATACAGTTTGCCTCAAGAAAGGGCTCAAGCTCCGATTGTGAAAATGGTGGGTGCTGCAGTGGGGCGGTAGGCGCAACGACTAGCAGCGGCGGCTCTTCAATGATCACGGGCTCAATGACCGGCGCACTGATTGGTTTCAACGGCGCACTGGGAGTAGTTTGATTCGACCAATACACATAGCCCCCCACGCCTGAGACGAGTGCGAGTGTTAACAATATGGACGATTTGCCGGGTGACATAAGTATATGCTGCGGGTTAGGTAACAATAACCTATCTAATATTCTTTATGAGAGGCATATTCTAGCAAGTGGAAAAAACTCCGTAACGGACAAAAAAGACTAGCATAAGTCTGTCTGTTAGCTGCTAGCAGCAGCCCTGTTAGCCGGTTGTAGTCGAGCTTGCGCAGCAGCTTAGCCTACAATCATTCTAAAAAATCGTGGAGGAAGCGTTTGCTTGAGTAGAATCTGCTCGCTAGTCAATTGTGCCAACTTGTGGTCATTTCGAAGCGATTGTTGACAGTACCAGTTGGCGGTTAACTATGTGCAGTTTACTTTGTAGCAGTGATATTTTTTACCGACAGATCATTATGACGAATCAAAAGTTTGAATCCAGCAGTGCGACGCTGCAAGCCGTGCGAGAGCGTGTCGGCCAGGTGGTGGTTGGCCAAGAGGCTTTAGTTGAGCGTTTATTGTTGGCGTTGCTGTGTAACGGGCACGTGTTATTGGAGGGTGTCCCTGGAGTAGCAAAGACGCTGACTGTCAATAGTTTGGCGCAGGCAATTCATGCGCAGTTTAGTCGCATTCAGTTCACCCCTGATTTATTGCCAGGTGATTTGACTGGCACTTTGGTGTACGACCCGCGCGCACATACTTTTACCGCCGAGAAGGGGCCGATCTTTACCAATTTACTACTTGCGGACGAAATTAACCGTGCACCGGCCAAAGTGCAGAGTGCCTTGCTCGAGGCGATGCAGGAAAAGCAAGTGACGCTGGGTAAGGAGACCTATGACCTGCCGAAGCCGTTTTTGGTTCTCGCCACGCAAAATCCGATTGAACAGGAGGGCACTTACTCGCTGCCTGAGGCGCAGGTCGACCGCTTTATGTTTAAGCTTAAGGTTGGCTACCCGTCGATGGATGAGGAGCTGATCGTGATGCAGCGAATGGCCAAAACCGAGCCGCTACTGGATGTCGAACCGTTGTTGTCGATTAAAGAGTTGATGGAGATGCGCGTCACAATGGAGACGGTCTTTATCGATGAGAAGGTNGAGCGCTACATTTTGCGACTAGTCGATGCGACGCGTCAGCCCGAGAAGTATGAATTGGATCTGGGGCGTTACTTACGTTTTGGCGCCTCGCCGCGTGCTTCGATTTACCTATCGTTGGCCGCTCGTGGCCATGCGCTGATGCAACAGCGTGACTATGTGATCCCTCAGGATGTGAAGGATGTTGCGCATGATCTGTTGCGTCACCGTCTAGCGATTTCGTATCGAGCCGAGGCGGAATCGATTACTTCGGATGATCTACTCGATCAGATCCTCGCGAAAGTACCTGTCTCNGCGTAAGTTGAATTTCGCACTGAGATACTGAGCCACTGAGACGCAGAGTTAATTAAATTTATGTCCTCTGCACCTCAGTGTCTCTGTGCGCGACTTTATTTCTTCGTCCTCATTTTATGCTTAGTGAACTAGAGAGTCAGCTGAATTTGCTGGAGCTGAAGTGCCGCCGTCCGGTGGAGCACTTGCTTGCCGGTGAGTATCGCTCTGTATTTCGCGGGCGTGGTGTCGAGTTTGAGGATGTGCGTCCGTATCAACCGGGCGACGATGTGCGCTCGATGGACTGGAAGGTCACGGCGCGCACGGGTGAACCGCATATCAAGCGCTACATTGAGGAGCGTGAGCAGTTTGTTTACCTGCTGGTCGATGTGTCGGCGTCGATGCTGCACGATGCCGATGGNNNNAAGCGTAAGACGATGGCCGAGGTGTGTGCATTGCTGACATTGGCTGCGGTTAAAAATCACGATCGTATTGGTCTGATTNTATTTTCAGATCGTATCGAGCAGATTGTACCACCTGGCAAAGGGCGCAGTCATGCGATGCGGATTATGGATGTGTTGATGCATTTCAAGCCGCAGGGGCGTGGCACGGATTTNACAGAGATGNTGGGGCGCTTTGGCCATATGGCGCGTAAGCATTCGATCGCGTTTGTGGTGTCCGATTTTATGACCGACGACTATGTGCAAGAGCTACAAGCCTTGGCCTTTCGTCACGACGTTAACGCCATCAACCTTAGTGATCCCCATTTATTAGATGCCAAGGCGTCTGGACTGGTGCGGATGCAGGATTCGGAGTCGAATGAACAACGCATTATCGATCTCGGTCGTAGCGGTGGAGAGACGCCTGCGCATAGTGCGCGTCTCAAGCAAGCGATGCTGGAGTCGGGGGTGGATCTATTGGATCTGCCAGTGGGGGGCGATTGCGTCGCGGCCCTGGCTGGATTTTTCCAGCAACGGCAACGTCGCCAAGTGGATGAAACCGGAGGATAACCTGTGATACGTTTTATTTCATTTCTATGCGTGTGGCTACTGCCGCTGTTCGCCATGGCAAGCTCAGCACCAGAGGTTGCACTACGCTTGGTCGATGGGACGTATCGCCCGGGGGATATGCTTGAGCTGCAAGCCGAGATGCGTGGGGTGGACTATGCTGAGTTTGAATTGCATGTGCCTGCCAACACGCAGTGTCACTTCGTGACGCAGACACGTGAGCCCGTGCGCTACGTTGAGGGTGTTTATGTGCAGCGTGTCTTGTTGCAACTGCAACCGCTGAGCGCAGGAGACTTTGAGCTAAATGACATCACTGTGACGATTGCGCAAGGTGGCGAGGTGAGGAACGTCGCATTGCCGACGGTGTCGTTTACTGTCGCGACGTACGCGGCCGAGGATAGGTCGGAGGCAGCTGCCGAGTTGGGCGCAGGTGTATCTTTGTTAGCTCAGGCGTCGAACAATTTGCGCATCATTATTGCGGTGTTGTTTATTGTTTTAATGGTTGTCTGGTGGTTGTTGCGTAAGGTGAATACAAAGCCAGTGAAAACCGCTGAGATCGAACTGGGTTTGAGTGATTTGATTGTGGCCTTGGAGGGAAACGCTCCGTCGTTTCCACCATGCGATCCTGACGAACGGAAACGACGGAGCGAGGCTGACGAACGGAAACGACGGAGCGTTGGCTCGAAGAGTGTCGCTACGCTCGGAACCCTGCACGGGGGCTCGGAGCTGACCTCCATGATGATTGCTGAGCAACTGCTGGCGCGAGCGGACCTTTCAATGTCGTCGGCCTTGCGTAAGGATTTAGAAGCGGCAGTCTACGCGAATCGTTTGAATTCGGGCGTGTTGTTACAGTTGCTGCGAGAGGAGGTTCAACGATGAGTTTTCTCTATTTGTGGGTGTTGCTGTTAATTCCGCTGTTGCTATGGTTACTGCGCGGACGTTTGCGTCGCACTTCATTGCAAGTGTCATCACTCGGGCTATGGTCTGATGTGGATGCCGGACGTGCCCGCTACTTATGGATTCCTGTATTTTTGCGCCGTATGACTTTGGTCTTATTGCTACTGGCGTTGGCACGCCCACAGGCGGGTTCAACTTACAGCATGAATGTCTCCGAGGGCATCGCGATACAACTGCTGGTTGATGTGTCGAGCAGTATGGATATGAATGTGCGCGATCTTGACGGCCAGAATCGCAGTCGCATGGAAGTGGCCAAGGAGATGGTACAGCGCTTTATCAGTGGCGATGGGGAGACTTTGCATGGCCGCGGGGAGGACCTTCTGGGGTTGATCACTTTTGCGCGCTATGCGGATACACGCAGTCCGTTGACGTTTGGGCACGATGCGTTGTTGCAGATCGTGAGCAGCTTAGAGGTGCAAGAGCGGCCCAATGAGGATGGTACAGCTTATGGCGATGCATTGGCACTGGCTGCGGCTCGATTGCAAAACATTGAAGAGCTGCAATTCGGATTAGGATCAGTCGAGGTCGATGCGATTGAGAGTCGTGTAATCATCCTGCTGACGGATGGTGAAAACAACTCGGGGGCACACTTGCCGCTAGAGGCGGCTGGCTTGGCTAAAGCGTGGGGCTGTCGGATCTATTGTATCAGTTTAGGGGATACGCGGGTCGGATTTTCTGGTGAGGTGCAGATCGATAAATTGACGGCAGCCGAGCAGACCTTGAAGCATATTAGCGATGAGACCGGCGGTATTTTTCGACAAGCAACTGACTATGAATCGTTGCTCTCTGTGTATGAAGAAATAGATCGTCTGGAGCGCTCGGATATTGCCACGCGTAGCTATGATCGAGTGGCGGAGTGGTTCTGGTTGCCATTGGGGTTGGCGCTGCTGAGTTTATTGATTGCGCTACTATTGGAGGCGTCTGTGTTACGTGTCGTGCCATGAGTGGATTTGTATTTCAATGGTCGGCAGTGTTGCCGCTTTTACTTTTGGCAGTGCCGCTTTGGTGGTTGCTGAGCTATGCACGTGTGCGTCGTGCTGAATTGATCAAGGCGATGGGCGGCGGACTCAGCACGCATCGACGATTGCGTGATACGCTGCGGGTTGCAGCATTTGTATTGTTGGTGCTGGCGCTGGCGCGGCCGGGCTATTCGCCTGAGAGGTTGTCAATTTCTAGAATGGGCAGAGATGTCGTCTTTGCGCTGGATGTCTCGCAAAGTATGTTGACTGAAGATGTGGCACCTTCGCGCTTAGAAGTCGCGAAGCAAGCGGTGCGCGATGCGTTGAATACTTTTAGCAACGAGCGAGTGAGCTTGGTGGTGTATGCGGGCAGTGCCACGATTCTATGTCCGCTGACCTATGATTACGATTTCGTGCGCTATATGCTTGAGCAGACGCATACACGCAGCGCGGATTTTGGTGGCACGACCTTGCAGTCGGCAGTCGAGAAAGTGGTCGATCAGGTGTTTATGGCAGATCGTGCTGGGGTGCAGGATCTGGTGGTGATCACTGATGGCGGCGATCATGGTTCGCAGATGCCAAAGGTTACGGAGCTGCTGCAGGAGCATGGTGTCGATTTATTGTTATTGGGCATTGGTAATCCTAATAAAGGTTCACCAATTCCGATCGAAGATACTGACGGTGTGCGCACCTTGCTGCGCTCGGAAGAATCGATTATTTATACNNAACTAGATGATGCGATGCTGCGTGATCTAGCCGCGCAAAGCACGGATGCGGAGTATGTGGCTGTGGGGGATCGAGTATTCGACCTCGGGCAGATCTATGTCGAGTATGTGGCTGAACGGGCGGGCTCTGCTTCGCTGGAGGGCGATGGTATTGTTGTGTATCAAGAAGCGGCGTTGTTTTTTATGATGCCTGCGCTGCTGCTGTTATTGCTGTCGGAATGCTGGGGAGCGAATGGACTGCGGCTTGGGCAAGCGACTCTGTTCCTTGCGGTGCTCTGCGTGGTGCCTGAAGGCGAAGCGGCGACCAAACAATTGAAGGCGCAATTTACAGAAGCCTCCAAATTGTATGCCGACGGCTCATTTACGGAGGCAGAGATATTGTTTTCTGAAGTCGCTTACTCCGCTGATGAGGCTTCGATGAAGCGGAGTGAATTGGCGGCGGTGCAATTGAACCGTGGGTTGTGTTTGTTGCAACTTTCGCGCGCAGAAAGTGATGCATCGGCCGAACTTGGGNTGAACTATGCGCAACAAGCACAGTTGGCATTTCTCGCGGCGAAACGCTATGTGCCGAATGATGATCGTTCAGGTATACGCTTGGAGTCGACTTCGACATGGGTGACAGAGCTGCAAGTTCGGATCGCTGAAGAAGCAGAAGAGCAAGATGAGATGGACGCTCAGATCGAGCAGTTGCTGGATTTGTTACAGGCCTTGCTCGAAGCGCAGCAGGGTTTACGTCAGCAAGTGTCTGATAGTGATGTGGATCGTCGGCAGCCGAAGCGCGCGAAGAATGCACCGCCATTGCCGCCGATTGAAGCGCCATCGGATGCGGGGGCGAATGCACCGATTTTTATGAGATCGCAGCGGGCGTTAAAGTCTGAGGCGGAACGCCTACACATCGGCATGCAGAAGCTGGATACGCAAATGACACCGCCTACTTCTGAAGGTATGCCGCCGATGGATAGTATATTGGCTGAACCTTTGAAACTCATGGTAAAAGTGCCTGAAGCGATGGAGCGTGCGACGCATTTACTTAAGAGTTGGAACGGTTGGCCGGCGGGGCGTTCGGAACAGCAGATCGCGGAGCGATTGATCGAAGAGATTTTGAGTCTGCTGGGGAATCGTTCTTCCGATGAATCGGAGGGCGATGAGTGGGATGAAATGGATGAAGANGGGGAGTATGAATATTCGGACGAGATGGATGAGAGCATGATGAGCTCAATGCCGATGGAAGGCGATTTTGCNGCGGGGGGGGAGATGCAGGCCTTGCCAGTGCCTAACTATTCGGCCGAAGATATTTTGATGGAAGAGCAGGGTAGTCTTCAGTTTCGCCAACAACAACGTGCCAAGGCGAATGCCGGTAAAGTGGAGAAAGATTACTAATGCGCACGTTTATTTGGATATTACCGTTGTTACTGTCTGTTTTTTTGAACGCTCAGAAGGTCGACCCAGATGTATCTGCGGTTGAGGCTCCGCCAGTGACTGTCGAGGAGGTTCAGGCAGCTGAATTGGAATCCGTTTCAGTGGCTGTGGAGATGATCAACCAGAGTTGGTTTACGGATCGCACGGGCACAGCGGTGATTCATTTTGATGATTTGGTAGTGACTCCGGAGTCACTGCCGTCCGGAGTGAAAGGTCTGAGCTTTATTGATATAGAGATACGTGAGGCGTCGGATTCTAAATCGGACCAGTCGACCGTGATCATTCGATTTATACTGCGAGATACGGGGATTGTGACTTTTCCATCACTCGAGTTTTTCAGCGAGACGAAGCATTATCGGACGATTCCCGAACAACTTGCTGTGGGTTCTGTCGTTCGGACAGAGGCGATGTCACTCACGCTTAGCCCAGCGAAACGTCAGGTCTATGTCGGCGAGCCGTTGCGTATTGATGTGACGTGGCAATGCGATTTAGAGGCGAGCCGTTTGCAGGCGCTTAATTATTATCCACCGTTTTTTAATGATTCGACAGTCGAGATCGTCATCCCTCGGACTACGGAAGTTGAATCGCAACAGGTCGGGTTGCCGATTGGTGGGCGACGTGTGATTGGCAAGCGCACATTGAATGAGGGAAATACGAAGGCGCTCGGTACGGTCGAGTTGCCGCTCTACTTACGACTATCAGAGCCTGGGGTGTATACGTTGCCCGCGACGCGTTTGGAGTGTGCGTATTTGAATGATGGTAATCGAAACTTCGGGCAGTATGCGGCGCATTTTAATAACAGTCTGTTTGCTCCTGAAGAGCCCGATGTGAGCTATGAGCGTTTCTATGTGGAGACTCCAGCGATTGAAATTGAGGTATTGCCTCTGCCTGCTGAAGGCCGAGCATCTAGTTTCAGTGGCTTATTCGCCCCCGTGCGTGTGGAGGTCGCTGTGACACCTGAAGCGCTCAAAGTGGGGGAGTTGATGCAAGCGGAGTTGAGGGTGTTTGCCGACGCTCCGCATAGTATGATCGAGCTGCCGCGCTTGAGCCGCCAGCGTGGTTTACGTGGCCGTTTTTTAGTCGACGACGATTTGGGCCGCACTTGGCGCACTGATGGCACGACCTTCCGTTGTCGCTTGCGAGCTTTGACGACAGGGGTGGAAGCGTTTCCGTCGTTACAGATTCAGACGTTTGATCCCGAGGTCGGCGCGTATGTGATGATTGCGACTGAACCGGTAGTGCTCAGCGTGGAGCCAAATGAGGGGCAGGAATTTATTGACCTTAAATCTTATAAGGGAGCGGGGGTCACTTTAAGTAATCAGTCAGAAGGGATCTGGCACAATCGAGAAGCAAATAAGATGAATGATCTAATTAATAATATCGTCGTGTGTTTGGCGTCATGGTTTTGGCTTTGGATGTTACTCGGGTTCGCTGGCTTTTTGCTGATGTGGCCGGTCGTGCGAGAGCGTCGTCGCCGTGCGCTCGATGTGAAATATCGTGCCCGCGCTGAGTCGTATGCCGCATTCCGGAAATTAGCAGAAAGTGATCCAGCGAAATGGCCCGCATTTTTACAGTTTCTAGCCGTGAGTTTTGACTCCGAAGGTAAGGCTTGGACGGTGCGAGATTCCGAGCAAGCGTTGGAAGCGATCGGCGTTTCGACCGATGACATTGCATCGATTGTCGAGTTACACCGTGCGTCTGATGCGCATGATTACAGCGTGCAACATCCGGCAGCTCAGTTGAGTGCGCTCAATGCCGTGGGCAAGCGAATCCTCAGCCTCGTCAGTAAGACCGCGTTGTTACTGTTATTGCTGGGAGTCAGTAGTATGCCGCAACAGATGCAGGCATCCGATTGGTCTGAGGCGGATCAACTTTTCGATCAGGCGCTTTCTACGCAAGCTGGTAGCGATCATGCTGCGGCATTGTACGCGGAATCGGCTCTCAAGTTTCAGGCGGCAGCCGAGACGGGGGAACGCCCGGGAACCGCGTGGTATAATGCAGGCAATGCATGGTTTCAAACTGGGGCGCTGGGGCGTTCGATCGCGGCATATCGTCAGGCGCAGATTTATCGTCCATTTGATGCGGAGCTGGTTGATAATCTAAGTGCGGCGCGTGCGTTGGCGCTCAGTGATGTGCCAGATGAATCGGCAGCGTGGTTACAGTGGCCAACGGTTTGGCTAAAGGCGTTATTGCTCTGCCTGATTCTGTTGCTGGGTGTGTGCGTTCTAGTCACTGTGCGTTATAGAGGACGTGCCGCAGGGATCGCCTGTTTGCTGGTACTGTTACTCTGTTGCCTGACTTCTTGCCTCTGGTTTATGTCGGCCCAATTGTCAGGGCAGCATGGCGTCGTCATTACCGAGTCGATCTTGGCACGTAAAGGGCCAAGCTATGCGTATGCGGCGGCGTTTCATGAACCGCTGCATGACGGCCTTGAATTTACTGTGCAAGAAACCCGCAAAGGTTGGGCGCGTATTGAGCTAGCGGATGGTCGCGCGTGCTGGCTGCCACTGAGTCAGGTGCAGCTAATCTACTGAAGGCTGGCGAGCGCGCAGTAGATATGTGTACTTAACTGTTGGTGAGCAAAATGACACGTCTTGGACGTGATGCCTCTAAGGTCATTTTACATATAATTCATCAGATGTGGGTTGTCTCAATCCAGTGTAAAGCTGATAGTTATGACATGGTTCGTAAATTAAGCTTTATTAATTATAAGGGCGGTGTCGGAAAAACGTCGCTAGTGGTTAATCTTGCTGCGTCACTGGCTGAAGCTGGTAAGCGTGTACTGTTGGTGGATTTGGACGCTCAATCAAATTCGAGTATTTGGCTTATGCGCTTGGATCGCTGGAATCCGTTGAATACGTCTGATACGGGGCATATTTACTCAATTTTTGAACCTGGCGTCTGTCGTTTGCGCGATTGCGTGAGCCGCGATGTCGTCTGCGGTAAAGAGGGTGAGGCCTTATTGCCAGGGCTAGATATATTACCGACGACTTTTACATTAGTCGATCTAGAGCACGATTTTGACTCGCCCGATGGCCGACCTGCATTCGCAATTTTCCAAGAGCAATTGGCGGAGATTGAAAACGACTACGATTTCATTCTCTTCGATTGTCCGCCGAATGTACTGTATGCAGCGCAGTGTGGTATTTTTTGTAGTAGTGAAATCTATGTGCCGGCAAATCCTGATGCACTCAGCTTGATTGGATTTACTTTGTTAGTAGGGAAATTGCAGCAGTTTAATAATCTCTGTGCCAGCTTTCGCGTGTCGGGCATGCAACCACTTGCGCAAATTCGCGGCGTCATTTTTAACGCAATCAAGAGCAATATGGACATTGAGGTGCCGAAGATGCGCATGCAGTTTCGCATCAATCAATTTAAAAATCAGGGTAAGGTCGCAAAGGATGCGCGTATTTTTGATTCACAAATTCGAGATGCGATTATCGTGCGACGAGCAGTGACGCTTGGACTGCCAGTGAATCTAATTAGTAGTATCGGCAATGAAGCTTCGGTGCGTGATGATTATCGTGGTGTTGCTCAAGAAGTTCTAGCAGCCCCTAACTTAAATTAAATACTGATCATGACACAGGCAATGCCAGTAAAATATTCAGCCGAAGAGTGGGAGTACTTCCGTAAACGCTTTTTTAACTCGATGCTAAACGATACTCAGGTTGCCGCTTTGGGGCAGAATGTTGGAGTGTCTTGGCCGTTTAAAGGCAGTGATGAAACACCCGCAAAATATATCGAATTCGACTTTGTAGAACTTCAGTCAGTACCAGGATTGATTGGCAAAAAGACACGTATTAAAAAGTTAATGGACATCTTGCGCGAGACCTTGGCTTTCGACGATCCGTTTTCTGATATGGTGGAAACGGTTGATGCTGAGAGTGCCAAGGATGATGCCTTTGAGCGTATTTTGGCGAAGTTAGGAATCCCTAGTAACTATCCGGCGGCGTTGATTCATTTTTCTCCTGAAACTGAGGAGCTATTGAAAGTGGAAGGTATTGAAACGCTGATTCAAACGATTCAGTTCGCCCAGAACTTGGCGCGCACTGTCGTGATTGGTGGCGACCTAAAGTCTTTCCTTAATGGTTTGGCGCACACTGACATGGCGAGTATCATAAAGTACCTGCCGTATCGTCGTAATGATCGTGGCCTGTACTTGGCTGAGGCAGTCGGGTTGATAGCTCGTGACTTGGAAGAACCCGTTCAGCTTGAATTGTTGTGTCAAGCTGGAGTCGCTCTGACGGATGATGAAGAGGGATTACGCAAACGCGCCAGCCAAGAGGCTTTCGATGCGGCACTAAAAACTGCGCTGGGGCGCTTTGATGCGCTGTGCATTTGGTTTACTGAAGAGGCTGCTGACCTCGAGCTAATTTGCGCTACTAGTGGTTCGGTGGAGCGTTACTTCATGTCAATTAATGAACCGCGACTTGAGCGCGTAGCCGTCACATTGGCTCGAGCTAAGTTTGGAAACACTGAAACTGAGGGTCGTGGCTTATTTGGTAAAATATCAGGTTTGTTTGGACGTTAATACGCTTTACCGTAAGTCCCTGAGTCTGAGGCGGCTGATTATTTGACCCACAAGCTTGTCTAGCCTCTTAGCTGTTACGCGCTGTGAATGGCGTTGCCATCGACAGCAAGTGCGGCCTCTTTAATCGCTTCGCTTACAGTTGGGTGGGCGTGGACGGTACGGGCCAAGTCTTCAGCACTGCCGCCATATTCCATATGAGCCACTGCCGAAGCGATGAGCTCGGAAGCACCTTTTCCGATCAGTTGAACGCCGAGGATACGATCGGTCTTTTTGTCAGCGATGACTTTGGCAAAGCCGTCAGTTGCATCAGTCGCGATGGCGCGACCATTACCTGCAAAGTTGAACTTCCCAACTTTGGTTTCGTAGCCCTGTGCCTTTGCATCGGTATCGCCGAGCCCGACGCTGGCGATTTCGGGATCAGTGTAGATGACATTCGGAATCACGTTGTAGTTGACGTGACCCGCTTGCCCAGCGATGCATTCAACGCAAGCGACAGCTTCTTCCTCAGCCTTGTGTGCCAGCATCGGACCTGGAATAACATCGCCAATGGCATAGACGCCAGTTGCAGAGGTTTGGTAATGCGCGTCCACCACGATGCGGCCTTTGTCATCGGTTGCGACACCAGCTGTCTCGAGGCCGAGGCCCTCGGTGTAGGGCTTGCGGCCTACCGCGACGAGTACCTTATCCACTTCGAACTCGATCACTTTGCCGGCTTTTTCGGCAGTGAGGATTTGCTTACCCTTGGACTGCTTAATGCCGGTGACCTTAGTCTTGAGGTGGAAGTTGAGGCCTTGTTTTTTGAATAGACGTTCTGCCATTTTAGAAACGTCTTTGTCGAAGGTCGGTGCAATAACTGGGAGGAATTCAATCACGTTGACCTCTGCGCCGAGGCGCGCCCAGACGGAGCCGAGTTCGAGTCCGATGGCGCCAGCGCCAACCACTGCGAGTTGTTTGGGTACCTTTTCGAAGGCAATGGCTTCGGTGCTGCTGACGACGGTCTCGCCGTCATATTTAAGGAAAGGCAGTTCGATTGAAGCAGACCCAGTTGCGATGATGATGTGTTTACCGTTGAGAACCGTGTCTTCACCAGTGGCCCGCACACGGACTTTGCTGTCGCCCTCCAAGATGCCTAGGCCATTAAAAACTTTGATCTTGTTGGTCTTCATTAAGTGCTGAATGCCGCCACAAAGTTGAGTGACAGTTTTGTCTTTTTTCGCCATCAACTGCTCAATGCTGATCGAGAGGTTGGTCAAATCGATGCCGTGTGCCGCTGCGCCATGGCCAACGAAATGAAACATCTCAGTCGAGTGTAGTAGCGCTTTGCTCGGGATACAGCCGACGTTGAGGCAAGTGCCGCCGAGCGTCTTGCTTTTCTCGACGAGTGCGGTTTTAAGGCCGAGTTGTGCGCCACGAATAGCTGCTACGTAGCCGCCAGGGCCGGAGCCGACAATGACGAGGTCGAAGGTGTTTTCAGACATGATATTTTAAGTAGGAAGATCGGCTGTGCCGAGTGGGAAGGTATGAAGGTGGGAAGTTCGACTGGGCGAGTGAGAAGGTAGCAATTTTTGAAGGTATAAAGGGTGGCTTGTTCTAATGTTATACATTCTTACCTTTAAACTCTGCCCAAGGTCGGCTAAATGCCGAAGAGCAAACGGCTCGGGTCTTCGATCGCATCCTTCACGGTATTGAGGAAAGTGACGGCTTCCTTGCCGTCGATGAGTCGATGATCGTAGCTGAGTGCGAGATACATCATCGGGCGAATGACGATTTCGCCATTTACGACGACAGCACGCTCGGTGATGTTGTGTAGGCCGAGTATTGCAGGTTGAGGGTAGTTAATGATCGGCGTGCTCAGCATCGAGCCGTAGATGCCGCCATTGGAGATGGTGAATACGCCACCTTCGAGGTCATTCATCTGGATCTTACCCTCGCGGGCTGCTTTAGCATATCCGAGGATGTCTTGTTCGATTTCGGCAAAGCCCTTTTGATCACAATCTCGAATAGTTGGCACCATCAGCCCTTTGTCAGTGCCGACGGCGACGCCAATGTCGTAGAAATGTTGAGTGACGACTTCGTTACCTTCAATGCGTGCGTTGACAGCAGGCACGGCTTGTAGCGCGTGAGTTACCGCCTTGGTGAAAAAGGACATAAAGCCGAGCTTAATGCCATGGCGCTCGACGAATTTTTCCTGATGCTGCTTGCGCAACTTCATCACGCTGCTCATATCGACTTCATTAAAAGTCGTGAGTAATGCGCACTCTTGAGTGGCAGCTACAAGACGTTCGGCGATCTTGCGGCGTAGCGGGCTCATCTTCTTGCGCGTCTCACGAGTGGCTGGATCAACGGCGACTGGCGCAGGTGCGGAAGTGGCAGTAGGTACGGCAGCGACGGACGCTGGTGCGGCAACTGCCTCAGGTGCCGCAGCGACTGCAAGAATGTCTGACTTGGTCACACGACCGTCTTTACCTGAGCCAGCGATGTTGGAGGTATTAACGCCAGTTTCCTCGGCCGCTTTGCGAGCAGCAGGGGAGAGTGGGTGTTGTGTGCCAGTGGCAGCTTCGACTGCGGCAACTGCTGCGGTTGTGGCAACGGCTTCGACAGGAGCGACTGCGACCTGAGCTACGGGAACTGGAGATGCTGGCGCAGCACTACCAGCTGGAGCGGTGGCGCTTTCATCGATTGTGGCGACGACTTGGCCGATATCGACTTCGTCATCGACAGCGACATTCAGCGTAATAATACCAGCGACTTCAGCATTCGCCTCAGAGGTGATCTTGTCGGTTTCGAGCTCGTAGATCGCTTGATCTTTTTCGACGTAATCGCCGTTTTTTACGTGCCAAACGGCAAGGATGCCGCTGCTGATGGATTCGCCCATCGCGGGGATTTTAACTTCAGTAGCCATGATATATTTGTGGGAAAGTGTGAAAGTTGAAAGTTTGAATAAAAATCGGCGACGTCGAGTATGACGGTTGAAACGTTATTTACCGAATGCTTGTTCGACAAGTTTAGCTTGTTCGCGCTTGTGCAGTGCGAGTGAGCCGACGGCTGGGCTAGCTGCTTCGTCGCGACCAGCGAAACGCGGCATGCGCTCGATGGTTTCCATTAATCGTGGTGCGATAAACGTCCAACCACCCATATTCTTCGGTTCTTCCTGGCACCAGACGATATCTTTGGCCTTCGGATAGTTGGCAATGATGCGCTTGAGCAGGTCAGTGTTGAGTGGGTAAAATTGCTCTAGGCGAACGATTGCGGTGTCCTTGATTTTGTTGGCTTGGCGGTATGCAGAGAGATCATAGTAAACCTTGCCGGAGCAAAACACGACACGTTTGGCAGTCTTCTTGCTGACGAGTTCATCATCGAGAATGGACCAGAATTCATTGTCGGTAAAATTCTCGATCTTGGACACGCAGTCCTTGTGGCGCAGTAAACTTTTAGGAGCCATAATGATGAGTGGCTTCTTAAATTCGCGCTTCATTTGGCGACGCAACACGTGGAAATATTGTGCGGGTGTGGTCAGATTGCAGACTTGAATATTGTTCTCGGCACAGGCTTGCAGGAAACGCTCTAGGCGGGCAGAGGAATGCTCAGGCCCTTGGCCTTCATAACCATGCGGAAGTAGCATGACGAGTCCGCTCAAACGGCCCCATTTTGACTCACTGCAAGTCAGGAACTGATCGATGATTACCTGAGCGCCGTTAACGAAATCACCAAACTGCGCCTCCCAAATCGAGAGCATTTGCGGGTAGTCGAGTGAGTAGCCGTAGTCGAAACCGAGCACAGCGGCCTCGGAGAGCGGCGAATTGTGCACGCAAAACTGCGCTTGTTCGGATTGCAGATCGAGAAGCGGTACATAGCGTTCTCGCGTTTCATTATCGTAGAGTACGGAGTGGCGATGGCTGAAGGTACCACGCTCACTATCTTGGCCACTGAGTCGGACTGGGGTACCGTCCATCAGCAAGCTGCCGAACGCAAGCGCTTCGCCCATGCCCCAGTCGATACCGCTGTCAGTCTTCAGTGCCTGCAACTTGGTGTTGAGCTGTCGAATGATTTTTTTGTTGGCGTTGAAGCCTTCGGGAAATTGCACTAGTCGCTCAGCGATGTGCTCGATCTGAGCCTGAGGCACGCGTGTGTTGTAGCCCTTGAAGTTGTAAGACGGCTGCTTTTTTGCGGTCGACTCAGAGAGTAGATTACCACNGAGGCTTTCCTCTTTTTTNGCGATTTTAAAAGCTGCTTCAAGCTGCTTATGATAATCTGCTTCGATCGTGCTGATTTCTTCCACGGTAAATTCTCCGGAAGCGATCAAACGCTCNCCAAGCGCACGGCCAATCGGCTGCATGCTGGAGATTTTCTTATAGAGAGTCGGTTGCGTGAAAGCAGGTTCGTCGGATTCATTGTGGCCGTGCTTACGCCAACAATACATGTCGATCACCACATCACTGCCAAAAGTTTGTCGGTAATCAAAGGCCGCTTCGATCGCTGCGATAGTCGCGAGCGGGTCGTTGCCGTTGACGTGGAAAATCGGTGCATCCACAATCTTGGCAACATCCGTACAGTAGCGACTAGAGCGTGCTTCATCG
>JGI20152J14361_10001207_pt1 | contig 17358 bp, 14 predicted proteins | sample COG_02_FD_14361 | JGI IMG/M metagenome (IMG submission 14361)
ATTATGCAGCGTATAAAATCCAGGAGTATTAATGTAGTTGTATACGAACCTTACCTTAAAGCTTCTAATTTTTATGGATTCCAAGTGATTAAAAATTTAGATCAATTTAAATCTAGTGTAGATGTTATCGTTGCTAATCGATACTCAAGTGAACTTTCAGATGTAGAGAATAAACTATTTACCCGAGATCTTTTTCAGAACAATTAACCTGTGCAAATTTTTTTTTAGATGGTGATAATCTAATAGATTTGCCATATAATAAAAACATTATTTTATTTAAAACCTTTTAAATTTATGAATGGAAATAAATATGAGAGTGCTAGTAACAGGTGGAGCTGGTTATATTGGTAGTCATACGTGTGTTGAACTTTTAGAAGCAGGCCATGAGGTTTTTGTTCTAGATAATCTCTCGAATGGACATGAGACTTCAATTGAGCGAGTTCGAATTATAACCAATTGTGACTTACAATTTATGAATGCAGATATTCGCGATGCAAATGCATTAGATAAAATTTTTAATACTTTTAAACCAGATTCAGTCATTCATTTTGCTGGGTTGAAGGCTGTTGGTGAGAGTACAGCAGATCCAATAAAGTATTACGATGTAAATGTTGGTGGTTCTATTTCATTGCTCACGGCTATGTCTAATGCAGAGTGTGATAATATTGTTTTTTCTTCATCTGCTACTGTTTATGGTGATCCTCAATATTTGCCTTATGATGAGGAGCACCCAACTAATCCAGTGAACCCATATGGGCGCACAAAGTTAATGATCGAAAATATAATACATGATTGGACAAAGGTAGATTCAAAAAGAAATGGAACTATACTTAGGTATTTCAACCCTGCTGGAGCTCATGAATCAGGTCAAATTGGGGAAGAACCAGTTGGTATTCCAAATAATTTAATGCCATTTATTGCTCAGGTGGCTGATGGTCGGCTTGATCATTTAGATATCTTTGGCAATGATTATGAGACTACAGATGGAACTGGAGTAAGGGATTATATTCATGTCGTTGACTTGGCGCTTGCGCACACATGTGCTTTAAATCAAAATTTATTGAATAAATTTGAGATATTAAATATTGGAGTAGGTAAGGGCACTACAGTACTTGAGCTGATAAAAAGTTTTGAAGAAACTTCTGGTGTTAAAATTAAATTGAAATACTTACCTCGCCGAGATGGAGACCTTGCTGCCTTTTGGGCAAATTCTTCAAAAGCATTTGAAAAAATGAATTGGCAACCAGAAAGAAATATAAAGAAGATTTGTGAAGACACTTTTCGTTGGCATAAATACAATCCAACTGGTTATGAAAGTGAATAATTAAATTAAAAAAATAATTTAATCTAATGGTTGAAGGGCATTTAAAGGAGTTTGTAGTTTTGTCTTCCTGCCCATTAAATCCATGAGTATCCATATACGTTGTTCAGATTCATATTTCTCGACAGACGCAATGAAATTGGCAAATGGCCCCTCTAAGATTTCTACTTTATCGCCTTTTTTCATTTCTACAATTGGTATTAATTTTCCTGATGAGTCATATCGCTTCATTAAGCTATCAATAAATGTGGAGGGAATTGATTTAAGTGATGAATTAACAGTAATTAGGCGTGATACGCCATAAGTATTTCTTATTTTATGCCATTTGTTTTCTGTTTTATTGAATGATACGAACATATACCCTGGGAATAGTGGTTTAGTGCTTTTCACAAATCGAGAGGCTTTTCGTGAAGTGATTTCATGTAATGGTAAAAATGTTTTAAACCCTTGTCGGTTTAAATTCTTTTTTGCTTGATAATGAGAATTTGGTTTAAATTGTATAACAAACCAGTCTTTTGACATAATAATACGCCTTTTAATAATTGTTCAATTTTGAACACACATGAATAATAATAGTGTAAGTGTTTACTAAAAAATATTTATTAAAAGTATTATTTTGATTATATTTTTGTCAAGATGATTAATTGAGAATATATATTTACCATGATGATCACATATTGGATATGTTTAATGCTTTTTATAAAAAAAATTAATTTAGTATTATTATGATACAAAGATTCCATTGACAGTAATTATTTATAAGGGCATGTTCATATATGAATATTATGCAAAATTACTGCGCAGTTATCACACTAGAATCACAAATCTTTGAGGCAAAGATTTGTGCGGTAGCTATGCATGGCTAGTCGTCGTAAAGAGCATCAGGAAGATGCAAAGTTGAGAGTATTTCAAATAATTAATGAAAACCCTATATTGACCACGCGTGAAATTGCTCAAAAAGTTGGAATTTCTCACGGATCTGCCTATTATTTATTAACATCATTAATTGATATGGGTTTTGTAAAGCTTAAAAACTTTAAAAATAACTCACAAAAGGTAAAGTATTATTATTTGTTAACCCCAAAAGGTATTCGTGAGAAATCTTTGGTTACAAGCAAATTCCTTGTGCGTAAAAAGCAAGAATATGAACTATTAAAAAAAGAGATCACTGAATTAGAGCGAGATATGGGCTGAAAGATAGAGACTAAGAAATGCACATAGATTACAATATAATGTCGAATTATATAAAATCTAAATCAAATACTATAGATTGTAGCTTCCAATAATCGAGGGTTATGGGGAGCAATATTCAAAGTTTTCGGAGACTATAAAAAAGAAGTGGGTTCGCGGCTCCGGCAATCAAGAAACATAATCCTCCTATTTAAGATTTTTCATTACATTTTTAAATTTGAATTGCCATTAATAAAAATACATGGGGTAATTTGATAAAAAATTTATGGGCGGGATTGGTTTAAAAATGCAAAAAACCAAGGTAACATTGAAGAGGCAGGCGACATTGCCAAAAGCTATACGGGCTGCCTTAAGAATTAATGCGGGTGATGCGCTTCGCAACGTGGTGTTGGGTAGCAAAGTTCGGATCCTGAAAACACGGTCAGTATCGGAGCTATCGCGAATGTTGAGAAGGCCAAGTCAAGCGTCCGCATCTGTCGAGGCGATGGATAAGGCGATTGCCGAAGGTGCGACGTCAGAGCCATGCCTATTGCTCTCAACAAAAATCTCCTCATGCGTTTTTTGAGATAGGGTTACATTAAGCGGTTCGAAATTGCGCGGGACGTTATCAATAGCAACAGCGCCAAGCAGCCCGCCTTTATTTTTTGAAAAATCTTGATTGCATTAGATGAGTTAAAACCTACCCAATTAGCTTCTACTATAGTTTGACTTTCACCCTACTCGAGACCAGTAATTGAGACAGTATTCTTCTATTTTAGATGTAGGCTTTCATTGGGTGACAAACACTTCGAGTGTCCAAATATTAAATATTATCCAAATAATAAGACATAAAGTTTGAATCTATCAAAATTGAAACGTTAACTTTTTCATTGGAAATTCAAGAGCACGCCCTATCTCGGTAAAAGAATTGTCAACATTAATGATGAAAATCACCGAACTTAAGAATAAAAATATTAGGGAAGGCGGATTAAAATAAATGATACTGACTTTGACTCCCTCAAGAAAAACAGCAACTTACATACAACTATTTGGTGGATATATATTAATTGCGATTTCAACAGTCCAAGGCTTTTTATTAATACCTATATACCTGACTTACATTGATCTTGGTGCATATGGATATTGGCTGACAATTAATAGCGTGATAGCTTTAATCAGTATTATAAATTTTGGGGTTGGCCCAGTCGTGGTGCCCCTAATGGCGCGCGCTTATGGGCTGAAAAATTATGAAGAATTAATATTATATTTTGCAAGTAGCTTGGTTCTTTATATAATTATCTGCATATTTTTTATTTTAGCTTGTAGTATTTTCTCTGCCTTTTTGAATATTTTTTTGAATATCGAAGCAAATGAGCTAAAAGTAATCAAGCAATGTTTTTTTATCGCAACTATCTGTATGGTCTTGACTATATTGAACCAATCTATGATGGATTTCTCCAACTCATTACTAAGGCCAAGTTTTCCAATTATAACGCGAATTGTAAGCCAACTAATAGGAATATTAGTTATACTACTTCTACTATATAACGGTTATGGTTTATTATCTATTGCGTTAGGGCTTCTTTGTAATGCAGCAGTATCCTTTGTCGTGCTGCTTTATGATACCACTCTAAAGGTAAATTCTTTTAATTATAAGTTAAAGATACATAAAGATAAAATAATTGAGATTATTGGAGCGGCACCCGCAATGTTGAGCTCTAATATTGGAAACAAGCTCTTTGAACAAACTCCACAAATAATAATTACTAGTTTTATAAGTGCTGAGATGACAACAGTATATCATATTTCAAGAAAGGTTGCTGAAATAATTTTGACGATAATACGCATTTTCAATACGTCTATTTTAGCAAGCTTCAGCAACTTAGTAGCCACGGAGAATGTAGAAAAACGACAAAAAATAACTAGAATTATAATTTTTATATCTTTGCTAAGTTCGTTCATGGCTTTAAGTTTATATGTTATGTTTATTGAGGATTTCTTACGATTGTGGGCTCCACAAGTGATTGTATTAAGTGAATTTGTAATTTTACTTATTGGTATAAGCACGTTTTTTTTGTCTATAATTAGTGTGTTCCAACATCTGCATTTTGGGATTGGTAGCGTTAAAAGTCCTGCGTACATAAACCTTTTTGGAGGTGCATCAGCAATTTTGTTAATGCTAGCTGGATCAAATCGGTTTGGTATTATAGCAATTCCATTTTGTACAATTGTAGGGGCCAGCCTTGTAATTTATTTCTCAGCAAAATTATTTTTTAGAAAAGAAGGCCTTGGACTTGATGTGATGCAATTTCCAAAACTTATTTTGTTTTTTTCTTTATTAACACTAACCGGCCTATTTTTCCGCTCAATTAACTACCACTTAAATTGGAATAATTTTATAATTTCCCTCGTTATTACATCGGTTATAGTATTTTTAATGTCGATACTGTTTTTGTATCAGGACACTAAATATATAATGGTGGGTATTCGACGAAAAAAACTGTGAGACCTCATCGTAACTAGAGGATCCCCAATAGCATGGATATTTAGTATCCTTGTTTCATGCAGAAACCTTTTATAACCCACGCTGAACTTTTTGTCTCCAGCAGTGATTTAGAACACCCCACTCTCCATGCGCTTGACGACACTGAAGCAGTTTTGGACTGGTCTAAAATAAAACCGATACTATCCTCGATTTATGCCTCGAAGACGGGCCGTCCCAGTCACCCGCTTTTGACCCTGTTTCGAGGTTTGTTGTCGGGCGTGTGATATCGACTATCAGATGTTGAACTATCTCAATGGTTTTATCGTGGTTTATTGTTTTGCAAATTCTGCCACCTTGAGTTAGGCGGCGATGTTCCTGAAGCTTCTACACTAGGACGGTTCCGCAACCAGCTTGTCGAACACGATCTGTGGGAGCGGTTATTGGGAGAGATCAACCGTCAACTTGAAGCCAAGAACATCATATTGAGGGAAAGTTGCATTAACATCATCGATGCAACCACGATTGAAGCAGCGCAATCTGGCCCGGGAAAGGGCAAAGACGGCAAGCCAAAGCGTGATGAACAAGCAGGTTGGCATGTCAAAAAAGACAGTCGTGGCAATCTAAAGTCTACCTATGGCTACTCGGTATACACGGGCGTTGACAAGGACGGCTTCATCCATCGCCAGACAGTAACGGCTGGCAATGTACACGACAGCCAAGAGCGCCATAGGCTTTTGTTGGGTGATGAGGCTTTCTTTTAAGCGGATGCGGCTTGCAATTCGAAAGAGACCCGTGACAAGCTGGAACGTATTGGCATTGATCAGGTGCAACGTAAGGGCTACCGCAACCAACCGCTCTCGGAGCAAGATAGCAGGTGCAACGATGCAATCGCCGTTATCCGTGCTGGCGGTGAACGCCCCTTTGCCATGTATAAAGGTCGCTATGGCTTAGCCCGAACACGATTTATGGGATTGGCCAAATATATGACCGCCTACGGCATTGCAGCCATCGCTCATAACCTGTGCAATGGGGCCAAGTTCTTGACCCTGTACGGCCTGCCTGACCCTAATTATGATGGGTAAGTGCAGCCAAAACCCAGAAATGGGGCAATGAAGCACGTTAAATTACCCATATCGAACCCTTAAATACGCAAATAGCTGATTTTAATGGAAGTCTGTTGGAAACGCGGTAATATCAAGCTGAAAAGTAGGCCTTATACTGAGGTCTCATTGTCTTAGTTTCTGATAATAAATAACAGTAGTAGAAAAGTGTTATATTAAGTATAATGCCAAGACCAATATACCTTATTTTTTGTTATGCTCGCTCTGGCGGAACATTACTTAATCGCTGTTTGGTTGCCCAAAAAAGATTAGTAGTGCTTTCTGAAGCCCATCCGATTCACAACCGTAAGGGCGGATTGCATTCAATACAGGGGCAGATGAAAAAATGGTATGATGTGGATATATTTGAAACTACTTATGAAAAACAGATAAAAGAAGTAAAACAATGGTGTGATAATAATAACAAAATTTTAGTAATCAGGGATTGGTCATATATCGATTTTTCTAGAAGTTATTTAAATCAACAAAAGCCTTACAATCTATCTACCAACTATCATCTGTTGCATGAGAAATTTGATTTACAGATGACTGCTTTTGTTCGTGATAGCATAGATGTTTACCTTTCCAGCGAACAACCACTAAAGAAGTTTTCTCAAGAATACACAGCCTATGTACAATACTTAACCTCCATGGAGGTTAACATCGTCAAATATGAAGAATTTATTGAGCATCCACAGAAGCAAGTAGCTCGAATTTTTGATACATTAAATGGTGAATTCAGAGAAAGTGAAATAAGCGAAGATATTTCTAGCGAAAAGGTTATTGGAGATACTGGATATTCAAGGGGCAATCAACAAGCCAAAATCACGAGGCTTCCCAGGAGATATGCTGGGTATTTCAAAAGAAAGGCAATTGATTCAAATGAAGGGATAAATCAGGCAAACATTGCTTTGGGATATTCTAACCGATATGCAAGCTCAGATAAAGAAACTTATTTCGCATATGTCAAATATGAGGCCCACTCTCTAGTACCAAAAACTAAACGAAATTTGAATGCAAAGATAAATAACCTTCGTTACTATTTAAAAGCGTTTTTAAAAAGTAACTAAAAACCAGATAAGTTAAAATGTTGGTCTATCCGTGAAAAAAATTTGCTTTCAAAGTTCTAACTATGTTAAAAATGAATGCTTCAGTAGCGATTACGGTCGGGATAACTTTATATATTTTATATCAAACTTAAAACCGTATTTTCTTAAGTATGGTTTCGATATTGCTACGCATGATATAAACTCACCAGAAAGTTCAGACATTATTTTGCGGCTTGGCTTTGAAAAAGGTTTGCAGTTGGGTCCTAAAAATAAAAGTTATTTGATCGCATTGGAGAGTCCACATTTTGATCCAGCAGCAATCGCAACAAAGAATCATGGACATTTTCAAAAAATTTTTACAAATAATGACGATTTAATCGATAATAAGAAATATTTTAAAGTTAATTACGCTTATGACATACCAAAACTAATTCCAAAACAATTTAAAACCAAAAAATTATGCTGTGTCTTAGCCGGAAACAAAAGTGCGCACCATCCAAATGAATTGTACACGAAAAGAGTGGCTATAATCAGATGGTTTGAAGATCACCACCCTAGAGATCTTGATTTGTACGGTATTGGGTGGGACCAATATAGATTTGGTCATAGCTTCATAGGTAGAATTTTAAATAAACCTAAGATATTCAGAAAAAAGAAACTATTTCCATCGTATAGAGGAATAGCCAGTAATAAGTTTATTTTGATGCAAAATTATAAATTCTCAATTTGCTATGAGAATATACAAGGTCAAAACGGGTATATTACTGAAAAGATTTTTGACTGTTTTTTTGCTGGATGTGTGCCGGTCTATTGGGGCGCAAAAAACATTGGAAGCCACATACCTCATGATTGTTTTATAGATAAAAGAAATTTCAAAAGTTTTGAAGATTTATATCTTTTTATGAACAGTATGAGTAGCAATGAATATTTAAGTTATTTGAAAAGAATAGAAATTTTTTTGAATAGTGAAGCAGTGAAACCATTTAGTGCTGCTTTTTTTGCTGAAACAATAATTAGGGAAATCAATTTTGATACAAGAGACGTTAGAAAAAAATAAGATACAATGTTCATTCCAATGAAAAAAAACGGTTTGCCTCTTATGCAAAATACTTACACTACGTATTATTTAGAGGATAAAAAGTAAATGAAAGCTGTAATCTTAGCAGGTGGACTTGGGACACGAATATCTGAAGAGACTGATACTAAGCCGAAACCTATGGTGGAGATCGGTGGGATGCCCATACTATGGCATATCATGAAAATTTATTCATCGCATGGTATTAACGATTTTGTAATTTGCTGTGGCTACAAAGGGCAAGTCATCAAAGAATACTTCAAAAATTATTTTGTTTACAATTCAGATTTCACAGTTTCAACTCAAAACAGTAATATTCAAGTTGTTAAAAAAAATCATGAACTCTGGAACATAACTTTAGTTGATACTGGTAACACTACTAAAACAGGTGGCCGATTAAAACAAGTTGGACAATATATTAAAGACGAAGAAAATTTTTGTTTCACTTATGGTGATGGTGTTGCAGATTTAAACATATCAAAGCTAGTTAACTTTCATAAAGAGCACGGTTGTCAAGCGACACTAACTGCGACCCGACCTGTGGGCCGTTACGGCGTTCTAAAACTAGGAAGTGAAAATAGGGTGAAGCAATTTCAAGAAAAACCAGAAGGAGAAAGCAGCTGGATTAATGGTGGTTTTTTTGTTCTAAATCGAGTGGTTCTTGACCGAATTTCTGGTGACACAACTAGCTGGGAGGAAGAGCCGCTATCTGGATTGGCCGAAGAAAATCAGCTTGTTGCATTCAAGCATCATGGATTTTGGCATCCAATGGATACTCTGCGTGATAAAAACTATTTAGAGAAGCTCTGGCTAACGGGCGATGCTCCGTGGAAAACTTGGTGATAAATATGGTAAAGCTTAACCCATCTTTTTGGAATAAAAAACGTGTTCTAATTACAGGGCACACAGGCTTTAAGGGAAGTTGGTTGAGCCTTTGGCTAAGCTCATTGGGGGCGGAGGTTATGGGATATGCCTTAGAGCCTTTGACATCCCCATCATTATTTAATGAGGCTAATGTTGCTGACCATATCCATAATGCCAGCGGCGACATTCGCGATTATGAAACCCTTCTCTCGGCCACCCAAAACTTTTGTCCTGAAATTATTTTTCACATGGCGGCGCAATCATTAGTCAGAGAGTCTTACATAAACCCAGTAAATACTTACGAAACCAACCTCATGGGCACAGTAAATATCTTGGAAACAGCACGTCATTGTAAAACGGTTGAAACAATTATTAATGTAACAACTGATAAATGTTATGAAAACATGGAGTTGGTAAGGGGGTATCGGGAAGAAGATCGTTTAGGGGGCAGAGACCCATACAGTAATAGCAAGGCTTGTTCAGAATTAGTGACACAAGCCTATAAAGATTCGTTTCTCAGTGACAAAGGAATTGGCGTTGCTACAGTAAGAGCCGGAAATGTTATCGGTGGCGGTGACTGGTCCACGGATAGGCTAATTCCTGATTTTTTTCGAGCATATAACCACAACGTTGCTTTGCAGGTGCGAAAACCGAATGCAATAAGGCCATGGCAGTACATTTTAGAACCCCTCTCAGGCTATATGATGCTAGCAGAAAGGCTACAAAGAGACCCCACTTTATTCTCTGGAGCGTGGAATTTTGGCCCCATCATCCAGGAGACAAAATCTGTCGCCTGGATTGTTGAATATCTCTCATCCAATTTACAGGGCGCTAAATGGATATCAGACGAACATCCAAATCATCCTCATGAAGCCAGCATTTTGAATTTAGATATCTCTAAAGTAGCAGATTTATTAGGTTGGTCACCAAGACTAACTCTAGAAGAGACGCTATCTCTGTGCATGAACTGGAATAGAGATTGGACTAGCGATGCTGACATGTCGATTGTATGTCTAGACGAAATAACCAAGTTTATGGCGATGGAGCGTCCAGTTTTATAGTGATCCATCTTTATAGTCGGGCAAGCGGATGGCCTTTGACAGACTATGGGCAAAACCTTACATAAATCTTTAATTGAATAAGTCAGGTAGAAGTGAGAAGGAGTACTAAATGGAAAATTATGAACAAATTTCATATGCAAAAACTGTATATGGTAAGGAAGAAGTTGAAGCGGTCGTTAAATGTCTGTCAGAGTCTACTCAAATGGGCAATTATTCTCGGCAGTTTGAGGGAAAAATTGCTAAACTATTTGATAAAAAACATTGCCTATACGTAAACTCGGGCTCATCTGCACTCTACATTGGAGTCGAGGCGTTCGAATTCCCTGCAGGTTCTGAAATAATAACTCCTGCATTGACGTTTTCTACATCAATAGGCTGCATAGTAAAAAATAATTTAGTGCCTGTATTTGTAGATGTAGAGCCTTTAACATATTGTATTGACGCCTCTCAAATAGAAGCTCAAATAAGTGATAAGACGGTTGCGATATTGGCTCCAAACTTAATGGGAAATTTATGTGATTGGCCAAAAATAAGGGCAATTGCTGACTCCCATGGTCTGATTGTTATCGAAGATTCAGCGGATACACTGGGGGCGACAATAAGTGGCAAAAGCTCTGGTCATTATTCAGACATGTCAATTACAAGTTTTTATGGATCCCACATAATAAATTGTGCAGGAAATGGTGGGGCGTTAGCAATAAACGACGAAAAAGTGATGGCCAGGGCCAAGCTTCTTAGGTCCTGGGGTAGAAGTTCTTCGCTTTATGATGAACAAAGTGAAGCTATAGAAAATCGATTTGATGTCGAATTGGATGGGATTGATTATGACGCCAAGTTTGTGTTTGAGACGGTAGGTTACAACTTGGAAGGGAACGAAGTGGGGGCTGCATTTGGATTAGCACAACTTAAAAAATTGAATAAAAATATTGAAACCCGACAGATAAATTTCCAAAGACAATGCAATTTTTTTCTGAAGCATTCTGATTATTTCATCAATCCAATTGAGACTAGTAGCTGTGAAACCGCTTGGCTAGCTTTTCCATTACTTATTAAAGACAGTGCACCATTTAATAGAAAAGAAATGCAAATTTTTCTAGAGAATAAAAATATTCAGACACGTGTAGTGTTCACCGGCAACATTCTACGTCAGCCAATGTGCAAAGGGATGAACTATAGAGTGATAGCTGGAGGTTGCCCTAACGCAGATCGTATTATGAAATTAGGTATACTGCTCCCTCTTCATCACGGTCTAACAGAAGAAATGTTTAATAGGTTCCACTCCTCAATTGATGAGTTCATCGCAGAATTTGGATAGTAAAAAATCGATGTATGAGGAATGTGGATTATGAAGTTATTACCTACGAAGATTTTAGGTTGCTATGAGGTATTTGCTCCAGTGCATAAGGATTCCCGCGGGACATTCACAAAAACATTTAATACAACCACGTTTAAAGAAGCTGGCCTATGCACATCATTTAAAGAGCAATACTATTCTAGATCAAAAAGACATGTTATCAGGGGATTGCATTTTCAGTTACCACCTGATGACCATACTAAGCTGGTTTATTGTACGGCAGGCGAGGTACTTGATGTTGTATTAGATTTGAGAATAGGCTCACCAACTTACTGTAAATTTTTTTCGACCACACTCAATGCAGAAACGGGGAACATGATGTACATTCCTCCAGGAGTTGCTCACGGTTTCTGCACGCCGCATCAGCCTGCGACTTTAGTTTACAACCAAACAACTGTGTATAACCAGAAAAACGACACAGGCATACATTGGAATTCTGCCGGAATATCTTGGCCGATTAAAAACCCACAACTGTCTGAACGAGACTTATCTTTTCTTTCACTTGACGATTTCATCAGTCCTTTTATTTTTGAGAAGCCTTTAATATGAAAATATTTTTAACAGGAGGCACTGGTTTTATTGGTGGTCATTTCATTAATAAAGCACATGATGCAGGTCATGAAGTTGTGGCGATAAAACGGTTAGGCAGTAAGCCTAGAGTCATCCTCAATAAAGAGCCTACGTGGATCGAGGGTTCCCTTGACAAAAATTACTCCCAAACACTTTCTCAATGCGATACGTTTTTACATCTAGCGGCTTTTGGTATAAGTCCCCAGCCCGAAAACTGGAGCGATTGTTTCTATTGGAACGTATTCAAAAGTACTGAATTATTGAAGCAAGCGCTGGATTCTGGCATAAAAAAAGTGATCTCTGTTGGTACATTTATTGAATACGGTGAGGCTGGCTTGAAATACGAATTCATCCCAATAGATTGTGACCTCAGCCCAGCAGGTGCATATGCGGCTTCAAAGACCGCCTTTAGTGTCGCTATGCAAGCGTTATGCAAAGAGTACAACGTCTACTCAACGTATTTTCGGTTGTTCTCTGTCTTTGGTGAAGGTCAGAACGAGAACAATTTTTTTCCATCCTTAAAAAAAGCTGCATTATCTGGTGAAGACTTTCAAATGACCAAAGGTGAACAAATAAGAGACTTTATATCTATTAGCACGGTGGTAAGCCAAATTACTGAGGGCCTTGAATTTAATGAAGCAAGTTTGGGTGTTACGAATATCCTAAATATTGGTAGTGGAAATCCACAATCTATTTTAGATTTTGCGCAACTAAACTGGACTAAATGGGGTGCAAAAGGACGAATAAATGCAGGATCCTTGCCTTATAGAGAAAATGAGATCATGCGCTATGTCGCAAAAATATAGTTATATTTATGGTGTAAAATTATGATTATTATACAGTTAATTGGTGGATTGGGTAGCCAAATGTCCCAATATGCTTATGCAAAAGCATTAAAGTCAAAGGGATATGATGTAAAGATCGATACATCTGCATATGAGACGTACAAGACACACAAATATGAGTTAGGTAATTATAATATCGATATAGAAACCTCAACTAAACAGGAAAATATGGAACTTAAAAAATATAATTTCGTTGCAAGAGCTTTGTCGTACAACCAAACTTCTAATTTTTTTTTAAAATTTCTGAATAAAATTGGATTAAAAAGCTATATGGAAACAGTAATTAAAGAACAGAGTCATTTGTTTGATGAAGATTTGCTTAAAGTGACAGACGGCGCCTACATTATCGGCGATTTTAAATCTGAAAAATATTTCAAAAACATAAAAGGCGATTTGCTAGAACAGTTTTCTCTGAAAAAAGAGCCATCGAGCTATCTGCAAAAAATGGAATTAAAAATAAAAACAGAAAAAAAAAGTTGCTTTGTCCATATCAGACGGGGTGACTATATAAATAATGCAAAGGTAAGAAAAATACACGGCGTATGCAGCATAGACTATTATCAAAATGCTGTAGAATACGTAAGTTCTAAGGTAAACGATTTACATTTTTTTGTATTTTCAAATGATATCACTTGGTGTGAGAAGAACCTTAATATTAAAAATGTAACTTATATGAAGAATGCAGAACGGCACTCTCCGAATGAAGATATATACCTAATGAGCCTGTGTAATCACAGCATCATTGATCACAGTAATTTCTGTTGGTGGGGAGCATGGCTAAATAAAAATCAAAATTCTATAGTTATTGCGCCCAAAAGGTGGTTTTCAGAAGATCTTTATCAGAAACAAAGTTACGATATCTATTGTGAAAGTTGGATAAAATTATGAACTTAAAAATAATCCTCAAAAAGTATTTGAATACAGGTATGAAGTATGAAGATAATCAAAATAATTGGCTGAAAGAGACAATTGGACGTCTCCCTGCAGGACTAAGGCTTTTAGATGCCGGGGCCGGTGAACTCAGAAATAAAAAATATTGCGAGCATTTGGACTACGTTTCAATGGACTCATGCCAGTACGAAGGTATTGGAGATGGCGCGGGATTACAGACAAATGATTGGAATGTCACTCGGATTGACATTATTGGTGACATTATAGACATCCCTGAAGATGACGACTCATTTGATGTGATCTTATGTACTGAAGTATTTGAACATATACCGGATCCAGTTCTTGCGATTGCGGAGTTTCAAAGATTGTTAAAAAAGGACGGAGTGTTGATTATAACAGCACCGTTTTGTAGCTTAACACATTTTGCACCATTTCATTTTAGCACTGGATTTAATAGATATTATTATGAGCATCACTTGCACGAACGAGGGTTTAAAGTAGAGGAAATGACGACAAATGGGAATTATTTTGAATATATTTCACAAGAAGTTTGGCGTATGAAACAAGTTGTAGAAAAATATACGATGAGAAGCCCATCACTTCTTGATAAAATAATAATGGCGGCAACGTTAAAAATGCTTAGCCGTTTTTCGCGACGCGATATTGGTAGCAGTGAACTTCTGTGCTATGGATACCACGTTGTTGCTATTAAGAAGTAATTTTCCGGCAACCCCACTTCTCCTCTAATAAAGTTTAAATGCAAAATGTTAATTGATGCAAATTTTAAAAATACATCTATCCCACACGCTGATATTTGTATAATAGGTACTGGCATATCTGCATGCTGCCTTGCAAGCGAGTTACTCAAAACAGAAACTCAATTTATAATGATTGAGGCTGGTCCTCTTAATGGAAATTCTTCAACAATAATTGAGCGAGAAAGCGTAGGCAGGGACTTTGGCCTGAACTCAACAACTTCAATAGAAGTCGGTGGAACAAGTAGCTTGTGGCATGGTGTACTGGCTCCGCTTGATGAAATAGACTTTAAAAAGCGGAGTTGGGTGCCAAATAGTGGTTGGCCAATTAATTACGAAGATCTCAAGATATTTTATGAAAAAGCTGGCCGAATTCTGAGGCTAGAGAATTTTAACTTTTATGAAAGTGAAAAACTCCCACCTAAATTTCAAAATCAATTAGGTTGTTTGAAATTCAATCACAAATTTTTAAAAAATAAAATTTTTCAGAGACCCATGCCTGTTGTACGATTTAAAAAAATAATTTCTGATAAATTGAAACAGTCTAGAAATAGCCACATACTTTTTAACGCTTGTGCGTTAGAATTGGTACAAAATAATAGCCGGAAAGTCGAAACCCTTCTTTGTGGAAGTGAAAAAGGTGAAAAATTTAATATTAGAGCGCATAAATATATTGTTTGCGCTGGCGCACTTGAAACTCCAAGACTGTTAATGAATTCTTCAATTAAAAATAATAACTTAGGAAAGTATTTAATGGATCACCCAATGGGTAGTCTGCGTCAAATGGAATTTAGAAAAAAACAGAAAACGCATATCTATACCTATTCAGAGTATTCATCTAATCTAATGATTAAGTCTGGTTTGACTTTTCAGGAACAAACTCAAAAACAGAAAAAACTACTTAACCATTGTTTTTATGTAAAAAATTCTTATGCAAAGGGTATAGACGAAAACGCAGAAAAGGTTTTGTTATCCCTTCTAACATTTAGAGATGGTGGGCTTTCCATCAAAGATTTATGGAATGTACTTAAGAACCCCAGGATCTTTTTCTTTATTCTGCTTTACAAAATAACGACAAAAACTAGATATGCCGATCTATTTTTTGTTACGGAACAAATCCCAAACCCTGGTAGTTGTATATCTCTTTCGAAGAAACTTGATAGGTTTGGATATCCGATCTCTAAAATTAATTGGCAGCTCAAAAAAGATGATATTTTATCTATCAATAGGGCTGTCGATATTATCAAATGCTATTCTTTTGATGGAAAATATGTTGAATTTGTTAAGGAAACCTGCGGATTCGACTGGGAACATGTTTTCACATCAGCAGCACATCATCTTGGTACAGCGAGAATGTCGGTATCTCCCGAGGATGGCGTGGTGGATAAAAACCTTAAAGTATTTAATGTTAATAATTTATTTATTTGTGACGGTTCAGTTTTTCCAACCTCTGGGAATGCAAATAGCAGCCTGACAATAGCTGCTTTAGCATGCCGATTAGCTGATCACTTGTTAAATTCTAAAGAGCTGAATGTAACTTCTGCGCGTCTTGAGTAGTTTAGTTGTCATATCCCATGAGGTGGTATGGTTGTTTCTAGAGTAGTCCAGTTGGTTTTGTGCCATTGTTTCATGGCTTGCAAGGGCGTTTTTCTGCCTAATGCTGACTATCGAAGCTGATGGTTGTAAAACCATATATAGCGGTGCAGCGTCATCCCCTATTAAGGTTCCAAAATATAAACTTATTTAATGGTAGATCTAGAGTAGATGAAATTGGAAAAAGCAGAGCTTCCAAATCTACAAAAGTGTTGAATAAGTAATTATTGATAGAAGCGCCCTTAACAAAATTTCTGCGTTGAGGGTTCTCAGTACTTAGGCTACGAAGCTTAACAAACATAATGGCTATTATAAGCGCATATTTGTAAAAAATTTGGTGATATAACTTTGGGATTGGAGAATGATTAGCCATCTACCGAGATTATAAGATAAAGGAACAATATATATGAGCGTTAATAATAAGAAAATTTTGGTGATTGGTGGTGCAGGCTTTATTGGTAGCGTTTTGATCAAAGAATTGATGAAAGAGCGTGTGGAAATTATTGTCATTGACAAGCTTTCTTTAGGACGAACTGACTATATCGATACTACCAAGGTTGAGTTTCATAAAATAAACATCAATGATATTGATCAAGTGTTGAATGTATTAAGTGGGGTGGAGGTTGATGAGGTTTGGCATCTTGCAGCCAACTCTGATATTCCCGCTGGTGTGGAAGATATAAATATTGATTTAGCTGATACATACATGTCTACAGTATCGACTTTGAAAGTGATGAAGTTAATAGAGTGTAAGAGGCTTTATTTTGCCTCAAGTTCAGCGGTATATGGTTTCAATAAAAAAAGATTGCATGAGGATATTGGCCCTTTAATGCCAATTTCGAATTATGGTGCTATGAAACTTTCGTCAGAAGCCTTAATTAGCGCGTGTCTCGAATCTTTTCTAGATAAAGCTTGTATTTATAGATTCCCAAACGTTGTAGGTGTGCCTGCGACGCATGGTGTTATTTTAGATTTTGTAAAAAGATTAAAACAAGATCCATATTGCCTAAAAGTATTAGGTAACGGGAAACAGCAGAAATCATACTTACATGTGGATGACTTAGTGGAGGCAATGTTATTTATTAACAATAACGTCGGTCTTGGAATGAATTATTATAATATAGGGCCAATGGATGATGGAGTATCTGTAAAACAGATTGCAGAAGAGGCAGTCAAAGTAGTGGCCCCCAGAGCTGTTATTAATTATCAGACCAGTGACCGAGGG
>JGI20152J14361_10001209_pt1 | contig 17344 bp, 17 predicted proteins | sample COG_02_FD_14361 | JGI IMG/M metagenome (IMG submission 14361)
CCATAACTTGCGCCACTCGATCGCCGTGGTTAGCCAAGAGTCGGCCCTGTTCGATGAGAGCCTGCACGATAATATCAAGCTCGGCGATGTGGTTACCGACGACCGGCGCATTGAACAGGCCGCCGTGGATGCCTTGGTCAGCGAATTTGCCGCCGAACTGCCCTTTGGTTTGCAATCCTTGGCCGGTCCGCGCGGCAGCAACCTCTCCGGTGGCCAGCGCCAGCGCGTGATTATCGCCCGCGCCCTGTTGCGCGATGCCCCGATTCTGCTCTTGGATGAGGCCACGGCCGCGCTGGACAACCAAACTGAAATCCAAATTCAGACCCTATTGGATGAGTTCACCCGTGATAAGACGACCTTGGTCATCGCGCATCGCCTAACCACCGTGATGAACGCCGATCTGATCCATGTTATGAAGGACGGTCAGATCGTCGAAAGCGGCAGCCATACCGAACTGCTCGCCAAGGGCGCCCACTACAGCGCGCTGCACCGCACCTTAGCAACCGACTGATCAGCACTTTTCTGGCCAAAAAAAACCCAGCGACCTTAGCAAGGTGGCTGGGTTCGGGACGCTTAACGCGTCCTCATATCATTAAGCCAATCAGCCCAGGGCGGCCAAGGCCGCGGCGTAATCTGGCTCATCGGCAATTTCACCGACCAATTGGGTGTGCGTGACAACACCCTGTGCATCGAGCACGACCACTGCGCGCGCGCACAGCCCGGCCAACACACCATCACTGATCTTCACGCCATAGTCGGTAAGGAATTCCGGTGAGCGAAAGGTTGATGCCGTCTGCACCTGCTCCAGGCCCTCGGCGCCGCAGAAACGACTGAACGCAAAGGGCAGATCTTGCGAGACACACAACACGACGACATCATCACGCTCGTTCATCTTGCTGTTGAACTGGCGAGTTGAGGCGGCGCAGGTGCCGGTGTCGACGCTTGGGTAGATATTCAAGATCAATTTCTTACCAGCAAAGCTGGCCAATGTGACGGGGCTCAAATCGGCACCGGTCACAGAAAAGCTTGGCGCCTGGCTGCCCACTGCTGGGAGTTCGCCTGCGACCGAAACGGGGTTGCCTTGCAATGTAACTGTAGCCATAAAAAGAATCCTAGAGATTTAAAATGAGATCGAGTTTGGTTATACGAGCAGTATCGTGGATTGGATATAAGATTCAACCATGCATTTAGTAAGGCCATAGCCCCGGGGCGGATATCTTGCCCCGCCTTAACTCGCCGAGCGATTAATCGGCCAGCAGTGCGTCGGTCTTAGCCGCGCAAATCAGGTCATTACGATGTAAGCCTGCGATGGCATGGGTCCACCACCGCACGGTCACCTTGCCCCATTCGGTAACAATGACTGGGTGATGATCTTCCTGTTCGGCCAGGTTGCCGACCCTATTGGTGAAGTCCAACGCCAAACGAAAGTTACGGAAAATAAACACCCGCTCCAGCTGCATCACCTGGTTAACTGCTAGGATTTGCCATTCTGGCAGCTGTTGCATCAGCTCGGCCAACTCATCCGGAGCCATTTGCGGCGCATCCGGGAGGCAAGCAGCACAGTGTTGAGTCGTCAGGGTCATGGTGGTTCCTCAGTTCGCGTAATCGGTAATTGATCACCAATCATCGATAGTCAATAGTGGGTACAGACAGGGTGGGCCCCAAACCGGTTTGTGAGCCCGTTGCTGGGTGGCTATACTGGCCCGCTGAATTGCACCGGAGCATTACGCGATCGCGGCGAGATAACAAGCGCTCAAATAAAAAAACCAATAGCGTCGGGTCTGCGTAAGACCCGACACGAACAGCAGCCACGCACAGAGACGACTATGACCGTAAAAGCCCTGGTATTTGATATGGACGGCACCCTGCTCGACACCCTAGACGACATTGCCGACGCGATGAACAGGGTTTTAGCCGAGCAGGGCTTGCCCCTGCAGCCGACGGCGAACTACCGGCAATTTATCGGCAGCGGTGCTCGGCTACTGATCGAACGAGCCGTGCCTGAGAGCCATCGGGCTAGCGCCACGATCGATCAATACCTCGCCGAGTTTGAGGCACAGTATGCGCTCAACTGGCAGCGTAAAAGTCGACTCTACGACGGCATCAGTACTCTATTGGACACCGCTTGCGAGCGCGGCTTGCCGCTGGCGATCTTGACCAACAAACCCCAGGTCTTTGCCGACCGATGCGTGGCCCATTTTCTAGCCCGCTGGCCTTGGCGTGTGGTCCAAGGTCAGGTTGAGGGGCTCGCGGTAAAACCCAGCACCGATGTCTCAAATCTTGTTACCTCAGCCCTAGGCCTAGCACCGGAGCAGGTGCTCTATTTGGGGGATAGTGATGTGGATATGTACACCGCCCGTAACGCCGGCTACCGGGCCGTGGGCGTGACCTGGGGCTTTCGTTCGGAAGCGGAGCTTCGCGCCGCCGGAGCGCAGGATATAGTGCACAGTCCTGAGCAGATAGTGGGGTTGTTGGGATAGGGGCGCTGTAGCTCTAACAGCCAACCGCTTCACCCAAATTACGCACGGCGTTTAAAGACATTGACTACCTCAGCCGCCGCTATACAAAACACAAAGAGCGCAGCGAACTGTTCTAGCGAGAATAATAGCCCGTCGCCATCAGAAAATGATTTTAGGGCTTGAGCAAAGGGTGGCGGGACCAATAACAGCATCCGAAGGGACCAATTCGCATTGTTATAATATGGACCAACGATCCAGACAAAATATAGGCCCATGAGAAAATAAATCATTTAACTTCTACGATAATATAAATAAGTATCATTAATCCGTGGATTCCTAATGTAGTAGCCGTGAACCTACTCAATAATATACCTTACTCTCTTGGCAAAATCAGATAGGATCAATATATGCAATTCAAAAGACTTCATAATCATGATGAAGTCAGAACTCTTAAGCGACAACTGAATCCATGTGGATAAGAATGCTTAGCCAGCAGTGGTCAATTCAAGAATCGATGACTCAGACCCTCTTTCATCCTTATGGGTGGCCCTTCTGATTCTTATTGGGACAGTCAGCATTCACTTTTGCGATAGTATCAAAGGAATAGACGCACGCAATAGGTTCGTGAAAAGACCTTAGTTCTGAAAATACGAAGGTGTGGTCAATGCCGCCTGCGATACTCAATTGCATATGAGTTTGTTTTAAATATTTTTTGACGCGTCTTTGATCTAGGAAATTAAAAGGGGTGTGTTCGACGCTCTCTATTGTGCCTGTCGGAATATATTCTCGGTCTATGGGTAGGTATGATTTTGCATGATTCATACATTCATGATTTAAGATTGTTCCCGAGCTGTGTCCATTGTAATCCCCCACCTTAAACTAATAACAGTCATAAGGATAAATCAGGCCTGGTCAATGGACTTCATGGGCGACTCGTTGAAAGACGGTCGTTCGGTCCGGACGTTCAATCTAATCGATGACTGTAATCGGGAATGCTTAACGATCGGCATGGATTTTTCGCTACCGACTCAGCGCGTGTTTGCTCATTGGAAAGAATCATTGAGCGGCGCGGAAAACCCAGTGCACGTCGTTGTAACAATGGACCAGAATATATTAGTCAGGATCTTATTGAGTGGGCGAACCAGGAGCAAATTAGATTGCGTTTCATCCCGCCTGGCAAGTCAACTTAAAATACTTACGTTGAACGATTTAACCGCACTGCAAGGAAAGAGTGGTTGGAGCTGAATATCTTTGAGGACATCGAACAGGCTCAGTTATTGGCAACCCAATGGCAATGGACTTACAATAATGAGCGACCATATTCTTCGATTGGCGGGGTTCCACCAAGACCACTACTGTGATTGATAACCTCTCTATTTTTAGCGGAGCTTTTAAAGGTGGGGATTACAATGGATCAGGACTTCTTAAGCCCGAACGGCAACCATTCGCTGTTATTTTTAGCGGAGCGGAGACAGGTATCAATGAACTGCATTCCCTGAAGTCCCTCATCAATCCCGGGCAGCATCGCACCGTCGTTTTTGCCCTCGATCAGGTCAGCGGCTTCGGTGTAAATATTCGCAAAACATTCCAGATAACCTTCTGGGTGGCCAGGTGGAATGCGGGTCCACAACTGAGAACCATCACCAAATCCTGCTCCACCGCGCGTCAGGATGCGCTTGGCTTCACCGTGAACAGTCAGCGACATCACATTCGGGTTCTCCTGAGACCATTCCAGCCCGCCCTTTTCGCCATAGACCCGTAGGCACATTCGGTTTTCATTTCCAATAGCAATTTGCGACGCCCAGAGCATAGCTTTAGCACCGCCTTGCATCCGCAACAATATATGTGCGTTGTCATCCACTTGACGGCCTGTGCCAAAGCTATGCAAGTCGGCGCTCAGGGCCTCAGTTTTTAGCCCCGTAACAAATCCCAACAGGTTGAAAGCGTGTGTTCCAATGTCTCCAATGGCACCGCCGCCGCCCGATTTGGCCGGGTCTGTGCGCCACGCTGCTTGTTTTTGCCCTTCGTTTTCAATGCTTTTTGCCAACCAATCCTGGGCATATTCAATCTGGGCTACGCGGATCGCACCCAATTCACCATTGGCGATTATCCTTCGGGCGTGTCGGACCAACGGATAACCCGTGTAATTATGAGTTAGAACAAAATGTGCACTTGAAGATTTGATGGCCGCTGCAATCTCGTCTGCTTCTGCAAGGGTCGCGCAAAGTGGCTTATCACAGATCACGCTGATGCCAGCTCTTAGAAAAGCAATAACCGGGGCCGCGTGCATCTGGTTCGGGGTAACGATCGCAACGGCGTCGATGCCATCACTGCGATCCGCTTCGGTTTTCGCCATGACACGGAAATCCGAATAAGAACGGTCGGGTGCGATGCCCAGATCCGCGGCACTTTCTGCTGCTGTATCCGCGCTCGACGACAGGGCGCCCGCAACCAATTCAAAACGGCCATCGATCCGGCTGGCGATACGATGCACGCCGCCAATGAACGCACCCCGGCCGCCACCGACCATGCCAAGTTTTAGTCGTTTCATAAACCCAACATCTTCTTGATTGCACCTTCGTCGCGTGTCCCACCGGCAAAGTCATCAAAGGCTTTGTCGGTCATCTCGATCAGATGTTTCTCAATGAAAGGCGCGCCCTCTTTTGCACCTTGCGTAGGTGATTTCAGGCAACATTCCCACTCAAGGACGGCCCAACTGTCGTAACCGTACTGGGACAGCTTGGAAAAAATTGCGCCAAAATCGACCTGTCCGTCGCCAAGGCTTCGAAAACGTCCGGCTCGATCTACCCAAGGTTGATAGCCGGAATACACGCCCTGCCGGCCATCGGGGTTGAATTCAGCGTCTTTGACATGAAAAGCGCTGATCCGATCGTGATAAAGGTCGATAAAGGCAAGGTAGTCCAATTTTTGCAGCAAGAAATGACTGGGATCATAGTTGATTCGCGCAGCCTCATGCTGACCACAAGCATCAAGAAACATTTCCCATGTTGCACCGTCAAAGACATCCTCTCCGGGGTGAAGTTCAAAAGCGATGTTTTGGCCGTGGTTCGCATAATGGTCGAGGATAGGCTGCCATCGGCGGCCAAGCTCTGCAAATGTTTCCTCGATGAGGCCTTCGGGGCGCTGGGGCCAAGGGTAAAGAAACGGAAAGGCTAAGCTGCCGGTAAAGCTGACTGTATTAGTTAGCCCTAAGCGCTCACTTGCTACTGCAGCCTTCATCAGTTGGTCGACGGCCCAAGCCTGCCGTTTCTTTGGATTGCCGCGACAATCCGCGGGCGCAAAGGCATCAAATGCAAGATCGTAGGCCGGATTCACAGCAACCAGTTGGCCCTGAAGATGCGTGCTTAACTCGGTGATTTGTACGCCTGAATCCGCGCAGGTGCCTTGCACCTCGTCGCAATAGGCGGCACTTTCTGCTGCCAGATCAAGATCGAAAAACCGCTTGTCGGAGGTTGGTATTTGAACGCCTTTGTATCCAAGTCCCGACGCCCAAGAGGTGATTTCCGCAAGCGAATTGAACGGCGCGGCATCGCCAGAGAATTGAGCCAGAAACAAGGCTGGACCTTTAATTTTAGCTGCCATCACATGATCTCGCTGTGCATTTTTAGATACCGAATATTCACTGGGCTGGCCAAAAGCCGGTCCACTTGCGAAAACAATGCCGTAAGATGGGGCATATCCATATGAGCATCGAGATCCTGTTGGCTGCGCCAATTTTCATAGAAGACAAAAACACACGGATCGGTTGCATCGACATGGAAGTCATAATTGATACAGCCAGTTTCTTGGCGCGTCGGGCCCACTTGTGCGGACAGAAGTTTTTGCAGCTCTACTCGAGTTTCAGGTTTTGCGGTAACTGTGCCTATGATTGTCACATGGTTCATTGCTCACGCCCTTTTTTGGCTAAGTGCGACCGCAAGGATAATGATTCCTCCTCGCGCGATCAGTTGTTGACTGAATTCCAGCCCCATCAAGATTAACCCGTTGTTGATCAGACCAATCATCATTGCGCCAACGAGGGTGCCAATTACCGTGCCCTTACCGCCGAATAGAGACGTACCACCCAGCACTGCTGCGGCGATGACGGAAAGCTCATCGCCTTCGCCTAGCTGGAAACGGCCCGATTGCAGGCGACCCGCATAAAACATCCCCGCCAAAGCTGCAGCAGTAGATGAGATGACCAAAACCCGAAACTTGATCTTGGCGGTGTTGATGCCGGAATAGCTAGCGGCTTGCTCGCCACCACCCGTGGCCAGCACCCGGCGACCAAAACCAGTTCGGCGTAAAACGACGTGACCGACTGCACCGAGAATTAGAATCCAAAACAGCAACACCGGAATAGGCCCGATGGAGCCACCGCCGAACCACCAGATATAGCCCTGCGACAAGATCGGAACAGCGGCTGTGCCTGACACCCACATGGCAAGCCCCTTGGCTATACCCATCATTGCAAGCGTCGTTAAGAACGAGGGTATGCCAATTTTCGTGGTCAACCAGCCGTTAAAGACTCCAACGGCAATACCTGTTGCAAGACCTGCAATAATCCCCGCAAATGGCCCAGCGAAGGAAACCGCCAATGCAACGGTCACACTGGCAAGGCCAGCGACAGCACCGACAGAGAGGTCAATTTCACCCGCTGACAATACGAATGTCATTGCGATCGCCATCACGGCGATCATCGCCGTCTGTCGGACAATGTTGAGCAGATTATTGGGGTTCAGAAACCCTCTATCATTCAGAGTCAGAGCGAATATTAGAAAAATCGCAATAAAGCCAATATATATAATATTTTGGCGCCAATCCCTCAGAAACGCGTGAAGCACACCAGGGAGTTGATTTGTGTCAGTATTGGGCATGGGAATCCTTTTGCCCTGCAGCGAGGGCTTCTTGAATAGAGATTTGTAGCCGCTGTTCGGCGGCCTGTAGGCGGTGTGCAATGTCGGTATTTTCCTCAGCTGGGTCGTCCAACGCGGCGCGCGGGAAGTCGGCATAGGTCCGTCCGTCCGCCATGACAACAATGCGGTCGCAGGCAGTCAGAAGTTCCGACAACTCGGAGGAAATCATCAGAATGGCTTTGCCACTCGCAGCCAGATCCCGCACCAGTTTGATGATTTCGGATTTCGAACCAATGTCGATTCCAGCTGTTGGTTCGTCAAGCACCAGTACGTCCGGGTCAACCGCCAACCATTTGCCGATGACCACCTTTTGCTGGTTGCCACCTGAAAGCGTACTAACAGCATGATCACGGCTTGCTGTTTTAATAGAAAGTCGCTCGATTTGGGCATCTGTAACTGCGCGTGCTTTGGCGGCGTTGACGAAGCCGGCACTTGTAAGGTTGTCCAGCCCAGCAAGTATTACATTGTCGGTTACGGAATGGGATGCGATGATGCCCTGCGTCGCCCGGGCTTCAGGTACAAGGACCACTCCCGCCGCGATGGCGTCACCGGGTCGGCGGAAGTTAACAGCACGGTCGTTGACGAGAATTTCGCCAGAAGCCACTGGGTCAATCCCAGCGATGAGTTTTGCGAGCGACGTACGGCCCGACCCAAGTAAGCCGGCCAACCCGACGACCTCGCCTTTGTGGATCGAAAGCGAGATATTATTCGGTTTGTTGCGCCCCGACACGTCTCGCAACTCCAGCCCGATATCGCCGCGGATAGCTTCACTTCGCACCACATCAGCAAGGCCGAGGGACCGCTTGCCAACGATATGTTCGATCATCGTATCTATGGGCAGATCGCCGATATCTGCTGTGATAACATGTTTACCATCGCGTAGTATCGTAGCTCGATCAGCAATGCGGGCGATTTCGTCCATACGGTGGCTTACGTATATTATCGCGACGCCCTGCTTCTTTAGTTTGCGCAAAAAAGTAAACAGCCGATCAACATCAGAAACCGCCAGGGCAGTGGATGGTTCATCAAGTACGAGAATGCGGGCGTTTTGAGAAATAGCCTTGACAATTTCCGTCAGTTGTTTTTGCCCCGCACCAAGATCACCAACGATGGCACTCGGATCGACATCCACTTCAAGCATTGCAAAGAGTTTGGCGGCATCGCGCTCCGCCTCACTATCGTCAATTAACCCACCCGACTTCGCTTCACGTGTCAAATAAACGTTTTGAGCAACGGTCAGCGTCGGGATCAGACTCATTTCTTGATAATTCATCGCGATACCGGCGGCACGTGACGCCTCGGGTGAGTGAGTTGTTAGCGGTACGCCCGCCACTTCGATGTAACCCGCGGACGGCGCATGCACGCCGTTGAGCACCTTCAAGATCGTTGACTTTCCGGCGCCGTTGCCGCCCAAAAGCGCATGAATTTCGCCGGCCAATACTTCAAAGCCGACGTTATCCAAGGCTTGGACGCCGCCAAATTTTTTGGAAATACCCTTCATACGGACCGCGACAGTTGACACTATATGTTTTCCCATAAGCCAGTCTTACCTGAACGGATCAAGGCCTCAGCCACTTGTTCGGTTAACAGCGCTTCTTCAAAGTTTGGTGATGGCTGAGTGCCATCCATGATAGCTTTGCAGAAATCATAACATTCGATGATCTTGGTCTCACTGTAACCTATTCCCAGCGCAGGGATTGGCCAAAGGCCTTCACCATACGGGTGGGCAGGTCCGGTATAGATAGTACGGAAGCCGCGCGCATCACCCGGATCATCTGCGAACATGACCTGTAATTCATCTCGTCGCTCGTAGTTAAACAAAATCGAGCCTTTCGTACCATGAATTTCCAGCGTGATGAAGTTGTTGCGACCCCACGCATTGCGACTGGCCTCTATACTACCAACAGCGCCTGATTTGAAGCGCACCATCGATATGACTTCATCATCGACATCCACTTCGGCTCGCTCAGCATCTGAAGATTTTTCGGATGCACCGAGTTTGTCGACACCGCCTTGCTGTATGGGACGGGTTTTGATGTAGGTCGAAGTGATCGCTTGCACGTTGTCGATGGGACCAACAAGATGGTGAGCCAAGTCAATAACATGGGTGCCGATATCTCCGATAGCGCCAGACCCTGCGATTTTTTTCTGAAAACGCCAGGATAGTGGACCATCGGGATCTGCGGACCAATCTTGCAGATAGGTGCCGCGGAAGTTGATGACATCGCCGATTCTGCCTTCATCAATGAATTTCTTGGCAAGAGCAACGGCGGGTGTGCGGCGATAGTTGAAGGCGACCATTGTAGTGCCATTTGAGGCCCGCGCGGCTTCCGCCATTGCAATAGATTCCTCAAGCGTACTGGCAAGCGGCTTTTCGCAAATTACGTGTTTGCCTGCTTTTAACGCTTCGATCGCGATTTCAGCGTGGGCGTCGTTCGGGGTGCAGATGTCGACGATGTCGATGTCTGAACGGTTGACGATCGCCTTCCAGTCAGTTGAGGCTTCGTCGAATCCGAACCGATCGCGCGCCTCTTGAGCCGCCAGGTCTGTTAGATCAACCACTACTTTGCGGTGAGGGATTGCGGGGGCTGGCCAAAAAAACATCGGCATAGCTGCATAGGCCATGGCGTGAGCCTTACCCATAAAACCACCACCAATTAGTGCTACGTTCAGTGTCTTAGTCATCGGAATGCTCCGTCAATAAAAAGTTTAAGATGGCCCTATGGCGGGAGAGCTACCGTAGGGCCGGTTCCTAGTCAGTTAGTCCATACTGTCTAGGATATTTTGCGTTGGCGCGGCGCGGTAAACTGTCTCCCAAGCCTCAAGCAAATTGTCTTTATTGACCGGAAGTGCCGGAAGCGCGACAAACGCAGGAGCTTCTTTGCCCAACAGGCCGTATCCAGCAAGCATCGCTTCAGCTATACCTTGGTCAAAGGGACGTTGTGCACCCAGACCCTTAATGAAGCCGCCCTGCGCCATGTTGATCGCAACGTTTTCACCAAGGTCAATGGTGGTGATAACCAGATCGTCACGACCAGCAACACGCGCCGCCGAGATAACGCCTTCAGCCGGAACATCCCACACTGCCCAAATACCGTCGAGGTCATAATGCGAAATCAGCATAGCAGAGGCCGCTTTTTCGCCGTCGCCAGAGAAATCCGGTCCGCCGATACCTTGCTCTGCTACAATCTCAATGTTCGGGTAGTCCTCAGTGATTGTGGTTTTGAAAGCGTCATAGCGTTGACGTGTGACAAAGAAATCGGCGGCATGGAAAACCAGGCCAATCTGACCTCCATCTTCACCCAACGCTGCTGCCATTAAGTGAGCTGCAGCTACACCGTTGCCATAGTTGTCAGCTGAAACCACAGAAACGTAATCCACACCAGCTGTCATGCCCGGAGGAGTGTTCTCCATAAATACGATCTTCACACCAGCCGCCGCAGCCGCCATATAGGCAGCAGCTGTTGCCGATGGGTCTGTTGGGACAGAAACGATGATGTCGGGCTTCCGGGCCATTATTGTTTCAATATCTGCGACCTGCTTTTCCGGTTTAAAACCGGCGTCAGTAACAGCGATCACTTCGATTCCCAATTCACCGAACTGGAACTTGAGGCCTTCGATTTGTGCACGTGACCAGTCATTGCCGGCATAGTGCATCACGATGGCTGCTGTCGCGTTCATCGCCTTGATCTGATCGATTTCTGCAGCGCTCAGCTTCAAGTCGGTTGCAGGGCTCGGTTCTTCTCCGCTTGGGCCTTTGGACAGGACTGTTTCCTGCAGTGCGGCCAAAGCAGCGGATGGATCTGCTACAGCTGGTGCAGCGGATAGAGTCAGCGCCAGTGCGGCGGCGGCGGCGGCGGAACCCAAAATATTTCTACGTGCAATCATAATACTTCCTCTCAGCAGGTTGGGGCGAACCCCGGTTGGTTTTGGTCAGTTAGACTCGGTTTAAATAGTCAATACTGGCACGTGCGCCAGCAGCGGGGTCGTCCCAAGAATCTAGTTCAGTGCACACCCAGCCTGCGAAATTCGTTTCGCGCAAAGCGGCAATGATCCCGTCCATCGGCACATCACCGCGATCAAGCGGTGTGAATGCAAAGGGCTCTTTTTGAAACCCCTTGAGGTGTACATAGGAAATACGGTCAGCATGTTCCCGGATCATCTGCGCCGGATCACCACCAGCCGCAGCAAGATGTGCTGTGTCAGGGCAAAAATCAATTGACGTCAGACCGAAGATGCGACGCACCTCTTCGGGGCCCTCGACAATCGTAGACAGATGCGGGTGGTAATGAGCGGTAAGATTGCGATCCTCAGCCAATGACTTTACTCGATCAAGAGCTGCGCCCAATTTGTCATAGTCAGTATCGCGAACACCATCAAAACGCTTAGCGCCTCCACCGACCACCAAATGCGGGGCATCTAGTTCTGCAGCGCGATCAGCGGCGCGTGTAATGCGTGCTAATTCCTCCGGCAAGATGTCATCAAAAATAAAGTTAGCACCGGAATACGCTGCAACCAATGCCAGACCGTTATTCTTGAGCATGGTGCGAAAATCGGTGACACCGTAATCCAGCAGATTGCCGTCAAACAATTCAACACCAGTATATCCAGCGGCTGCGATTTCTGCGCAGGCCCGGTCCATATCTCCAAATGTACGATAACTGAGTTGCGTGATTGAGGTCACGCCCTCTGCATTCCCGCCAAGATTACCCCAGCAATTAGCTTGATACGCCAGCTTCCAGTCACTCATGTCGCACTACTCCATCGGTTGATAAAACCACCTTAAGCCGCATTTAGGCTGTAGTCAATATTTTTTATGCACAAGATTGCATTCTTTTGCTTTTTTAAGACATTAGTACAAGAACATTTTTTCCTCTGGATACACAAGCTTTAAAAAATCATCGATAGTCCAAAAACGAAGCATAAAACCCTGCATTCAACCCATATATCCGAACATTTTGCTATCAGATGGCTTTTTAGCACCCTTTTTCTAACTATTAGGCGCAACTATGATGTGAAGCTTTACAGGGTTTCTTAATGCTCGCCCCTCGCCTAAGATTATAAGCCAAACACATCACACCGAATCGAATACGATTACGAGCCAGCCCCAAGTAGCGGGCTTGGCCCATGCCATAATATGTAACTTCAGAAGCCCAAACACTCGCTCGACTGTGCAAGGTGTGCCTGAGGTCGGCCGGCATAAAAGCTGAGTAAGCCTCAGGACCTATCGTCGTTGGTCCCGAGCGGGTCTGGTTGACATGGCCCACGGCCACTGGCCAGTCGGCCGGTGCCAGAAAATAAGATCCGTGAGCAGCAGACGCGGGTGATCTTAGCGGTGGGTAATGAGCCTCAACATGCCAGTTTACCGCCCGTACGAAGCGGCATAACTATCGGTTCCTAAGGAGCTACCTTTTAATCGTGGATGACTCAGGCTGCAGCAGCTCGGCAGAAATGGCGCTTTAAACATAAACAAAGGTGGCCACGCTGCATTACGACGACGTTTGGCATGGATGTCACACAGTAGGTGTTCTATAACTTGCCAATCGATCATCTCATTTACATCATCCGATTTAGTCAGTGCTTCACGCCCAGACGTCAGGCTATTAGCTACACTCAGCTTAACTGCTTAAGGTTTTTCCATGCTATAACGTGTTCCTAGAGCGTTATTTTTGCAGGCTATTTTTACTCCAAACCGGTGATCCTTTGTACCAAAAAGACTTTAAATTGGTGTATTATTAATTATTGACGATATCGCAATGTGTCTTTGTATCTCTATATCTTTATATCTTTGTGCAAAGGTCTCTTTTCATACAAAAGAACGAACTTGTCCTGCAAATATGAGCAGAATATTGTTGTGATTATTCACCAGGGAGATACCCATTTTCGTGCACAAAGACAAATCAGCATCGAATAACCAAAGAGGAAAAGGACGGCCGCGCAACAGCGAAGTGGCTACAGCAAGCCTGGTTGCCGTGCTAAATCATGTGCGTTTGGGCCAAACTACGACCCGTCAGGATTTAGAACGCGTCAGCGAATATGGGCGCGCTATTATCGCCGACAGGCTTGCGATCCTTACAGAACTTGGTTTGGTTAATGAAAGTGAAACAGGCGTGGCCACAGGCGGTCGGGCGCCGCGCCGCGTCCAATTCACCAAGGATCGTGCGCGACTTGTTGTTGTCACACTCGACCAATCCGCCATCGGCGTCGGCCTTGCCGACCTCAGCGGTAAGCTATTGACGGAACATCACGAAGCAGCCAATATCACAGATCAGACCAAGACTGTGGCCCGTATCTACGCCTTGATTAATTGGCTAATGACGCGGCAGNCCGAAACTCCGGATTTGTGGGGGATTTCCATTTCCGTGCCCGGCCCAGTTCTCACCGACCCCAACGCCGCGTTTTTGCTCGAAACCCCCAACTTTCTTCCTAGTTGGGATAAGAGCGGTCTTGTCGAAGCACTGATGCAGCGATTTGATGCCCCTGTCTGGATGAATTCTAACGTTGATGCTATGACGATGGGGGAATTACATGGCGGCACTGGGATAGACCAACAAACCATGCTGTTTATCAAAGTCGGACAGCGAATTGGCGCCGGTCTGGTCAGTAATGGCCAACCCTACCGCGGGGCCGTTCGTGCCACTGGTCTGATTGGACAATTACCAGTGACATCTGGCGACACCACTGGAACACTCGATGCCATGGCTGGGGCGAACATGATCAAAGCGCGGGGTACCGAGGCCGCACAATCGGGGGAAAGCGCTTATCTGGCCGACTTACTTGTGCGTGGAACCGACATTACGGCGATTGAGGTTTGTCAGGCGGCACAGATGGGCGACGCCGTGAGCACAGAAATCATCGTGCAAAGCGGTCGAATCATTGGCGGTGTCGTAGCAACCCTTGCCAATATGCTGAACCCACAACTTATTGTCATCGCCGGGTCGATTGCACAGACGAATGACATCTTGCTCGCAAGCGTACGTGAAACTGTTTATGGTGCATCGCATCCGCTTGTCACACGAGATCTACGCATCCTGCGATCGCAAATGGGCAATTCCGCTGCCCTTTTGGGTGCGGCCGGCATCGCTGTTTCGGCGCTATTTGATCCGACGTTCTTGAAAGGCTGGATATTGTTGGGATCTCCAACCCGGCATCCAGACTTTTTACATGGTTTGGAAACTTTAGGCTCTATTACGCAGCAAGCCAACGACGGGGCCCAAGCCCCACCGGGCCGTTGAGGAGATTGGTATGAAAATAGTTGGACTTGGACCACACGGTGAAAGTGCTTCTCCGCCAGAGCGGGTTACCCTTTTACCACAGGACATAACTGCGGCATGTGCAAAAAAGTTACGCGTCGCCATTGTCATGCACACCTTAGAAAGCAACTGGGCCAGGCTTCTAGTGCAAGGGGTGATTGGGACATTGGGTGAATGCGGTGCGATCGTCATTGACGTTGTGGATTGCAACTTTTCTTCCGCAACGCAAATCGATGCCTTGGACCGTTTGCGTAAGGAATCGCCTGACGCTATTATTTCCCTTCCTGTCAACAATACGACCGTCACAGAGGCCCATCTTGCGATCTCAGAAGCGGGTATAAAACTCGTTTTGATTGACAATGTCCCCACTGGAATGCTTCCAGGCAAAGACTATGTCTCGCTTGTTTCAGCTGACAACTTTGGCTTGGGCAGAATTGCAGCCGAACTTCTGTCTGACCACTTACCGCAGGGCGCTGCTGCCGGGGTGCTCGCCTATGATGCAGATTTCTTTGCCACAAATGAACGTGAAATCGCTTTTAGTCGTTGGATGGAGGTCAACCGCCCTGACGTCGCGGTGAAAACAGCGAGATTTTCAACCATTGGTGACGCCGGACATGAAGCTGCCCAACTCATAAATGACCACTCGGAAATTGCAGGACTGTTCGTCGTCTGGGATAGTCCCTGCATTGACGTCGTCAGGGCAGTTTCAAAACGAAACCCGATTCCGCCCATTACAACGGTGGATCTTGGGCACGAGGTGGCAGAAAGCCTTGCAAAAGGGGGGCCTGTGATTGGGGTGGCAGGCCAGCGTCCCTTTCAGCAAGGTGAAGCCGTCGCCCGCACTACAATCACGACGTTGCTTGATCGCAATTGCCCAGATTGGGTTGCCCTGCCTGGCTTAATCGTCTCTCGATCAAATGTCATTGAAAGTTATCAGACCATCTGGCGCAAGCCTATGTCTCGCGAAATTTTGATCGAGCTCAACCTTTTAAAATCAAAATGAGTTTAGTGGTCTTTGTCCCAGAACCTGGGCCTGAGTGGAATCTTATAAGCTTGCGAATAACAAAGCACACCGGTTACTGACCGCTCAGGACCAGATCAACCTAGTTCTCCGCCCTCGTGCACTTGTTCCTCAAGTAAGCGGTTTAGGAGACCTTTCAATAATTATCGATGGAAGGGCAATTGAGCAAACCAAATTGCTGTTGGTCAATTGGGACAGCAGGCGGGCGATACAAGTGGATCATTTTATCGGTAAACAACCGAGATCCCTGCTCGCTGGTCACTGGTCGACCTAGGGCTTGTGAACCTAAACAGTAGAGGCGTCGGAAAAATATCTACACTTTCTTACCTGTCGGGCAATGGAGACGTTTGCCAACATCAACTATGATAGTAAATATGAGTACATGCCCCCCCCCGCCCCGTTTAATCGAAAAGGTTTTTGAAATTCATGTTAAGTGCAACGTCAAAGGCTTCGGTAATCGCCTTATTGAAATTATTCTGTGTCTTCTTTACTGTCGCACTCTTAGGCGCGCAGGAGAACGTTGAGCCGGTAAAATCTGCAATTAAAAAAATTGATGCAAATATCGTTTTCATGCGCCATGCCATTGCCCCGGGTTTTGGTGACCCCATAGACTTCAAGATTGGTGACTGCTCCACTCAACGCAACCTAGACCAGGCCGGCCAACTGCAGGCACAACGTATTGGTGAATACATGCTGACAAATGGCCTTGACTTTGATGAGGTATTATCGAGTGAGTGGTGCAGATGTGGTGAAACTGCAAGATTGCTGGATCTAGGGGAATGGCAAGCATTTTCGGGCCTGAACTCATTTTTTCAAAGCCATGCTGATAAACAAGAAACGCTCACAAAACTAGAGAGCTATTTAGCCGACAACAATCATGGCCTTAGCTTGTTAGTGACCCATCAAGTAGTCATACGGGCTATCACCGGCCACAGTGTCGAAAGTGGTGGCTTGGTTGCATACAACTCTACTACCGGACAGGCAGTGCCTGTTAGGGTGGACTATATTGGCAAATAAACTCAAAATTCCGGTATTAGAGAGTCTTTTTTTTCGTATCCTGTAATCAATGATGGCAAAGTAGCCAATAGGCATCCCGAGGGGCGACAGGACGCTGGGTAATTCTCGAGAAGGCACTCAGCACCAGATGAACCGACCACAACCTAGCTCCGCAATAATGGGAACATGTGGAATTTTGCCATGTTTGTCAAGGATTCTCAGCCCTGTGATTACGCTTAGAGATTTCTTATGGCTAAGTGACTCAAGACACCTCAGCGGCACAATCCCTTGCCAAACGAGGTAACAAAGCTGGCTAAAGTCATCCAGACAGAACGATAATTACATACTATTCTCCCACTTGGACAACTTGGTAGGATTATTTAACTGTTTTTCGAAGTAAAACTAAGTTATCCAATACCAGATTAGACGACCAAATAAATTCAGCATCAGCTCTTTTTGCGTCAAATACATCGAGAAAATTCATGTATGATTTTTTGTTTTTAACCCCAACGGTGTCATTAGTGAAGGTCTCAGCTGCAGGCCATGCACTGTCATCAAAATTCGGCTTCATCCAGTCTTCCGCGACTGTCCAATGAGCCGCTGAGGTTTTTTTAGCATCAGTTACTTTCTGCTTATCACAAGCTGAACTATCGCGCAACGAGCTACTTACTACCAAACAACGTCTATTGACGATGGGGG
>JGI20152J14361_10001213_pt1 | contig 17321 bp, 17 predicted proteins | sample COG_02_FD_14361 | JGI IMG/M metagenome (IMG submission 14361)
CAGTGGGGCCATAAAAAAGAAGGCTAGGGTGCGCCGATCTCGCACGATCTCGCGTATCAGACGGCGAGCGACTACTAAGGCTTTCATAGCTCACCGCCTAGGCCTTGGGGGGCAATTTGCTCGGCAACACTAATAAAGGTTTCTTCCAAGCTGTCGCCGCCAAATTGGGTCTGCAGTTCACTCGGTGTGCCTTGACCGATTACCTGGCCTTGGCGTAAAAACACAATCTGATCGCTCTGGGCCGCTTCGTTAATATGGTGTGTGGTGACCAAAATACTGGTGCCGTCGTCACACAGTTCACGGAACCAGCGCCAAAATTTCAAGCGCAACACCGGATCAACTCCAGCCGTCGGTTCATCGAGGATTAGAAAGCGGGGCTTGTGGATAAGCGCAGTGGCCAGCATTAGGCGACGAATCATTCCGCCACTGAGCTGAAGGGCGAGGGTGTTGGCCTTACTCTCCAGTTCGGTCATAGCCAGCAGCGCATCGCTGCGCTGGTTTATTAGGGGGGGCGATAAGCCGTAGACCTGGCCAAAAAAACGCAGATTCTCACGCACGGTCAGATGATCATAGATCGCCAACTGCTGAGGCATATAACCGAGCAAGGGGCGCACCGCCGCAGCGCCGGGTGGGTAGCGATCAAAGAGCCGGATCTGGCCCTGGCTGATATTCTGCAGACCCATCAGGCAACGAATCAGGGTCGTCTTGCCGGCCCCGTTGGGGCCAAGCAGACCGAATATTTGGCCTTCGGGGATGTCTAGATTCATCTCATTCAGGGCCGAGACGCCGCCATAGGCCTTACTGACATTGCGTAACCTCAACATGTGCGCACCTTTGTGGACTAACTAAACTCTTAACATAGCGCTAATTCCCTTGGTCTGCACGGCTTCAGTGTGGGCAAATCGACAAACGCTGCAATCTCGATGCAACTCTCCATCAGATCATTGATCGCGGGGCAAATCCGACCGGGAGATTTGGCGGACATGGTCCGGATTGATTGGGATCAGCTCAGCGAAGGTCAAATTAGGCAATACTGGCCGGGTCGATTCGTGACTGGGGCCGGCATTACTGAAACACATGTCTGGCTGCAGCCCATTCCGGAAACAGCCGTGCGAGAGGAAACAAGATATGACGATCAAAAGCATAGGTGTCCTCGGTGCCGGCACGATGGGCAGCGGCATTGCTCAGGTCTTTGCCCAGCAAGGCTTCCAAGTTCAGCTGGTGGACAATCAACCAAGCCATCTGCAACAGGCCGTCTTGAAGATCCAACGCAGTCTCGACCAGGGTTCGCTCAGTGCCGCTCAACGTACCCAAGCAATACACAATATTCATACCGCGCCACAAATGGATCGCTTTGTTGACTGCGACCTGGTGATCGAGGCCGTCAGCGAGGAAGAACCGACCAAGATCGCGCTGTTTCAAAGCCTAGATCGAATTTGCCCCGATTCGACCATTTTGGCGTCCAATACCAGCGCCATCTCACTGACCCGAATGGCTGCGGCCACCAACCGGTCGGATCGTTTTATGGGCATGCATTTTATGAACCCGGTTGCCCAGATGGATCTGGTTGAATTAATCCGCGCCTTACAGACCAGTGACGCGACTTATCAGGCGTTACACGAATTGGTACAGCGTATCCAGAAGACACCGGTCACCGTGAAAGACTATCCGGGCTTTGTGTCTAACCGAATTCTGATGCCGATGATCAACGAAGCCGTCTATACCCTCTATGAAGGGGTGGCGAGCAGTACGGACATCGATGCAGTCATGAAGCTGGGCATGAATCATCCGATGGGGCCACTGGAATTGGCTGATTTTATCGGTTTGGATACCTGCCTGGTTATTATGAATGTCTTGCATGATGGCTTTAGGGACAGCAAATATCGGCCTTGCCCGTTGCTGCAGCAGATGGTGGATGCCGGTTATTATGGTAAAAAATCGGGCCGTGGCTTTTATTCTTACTCATAGCCAGAGCCCGCAATATCACCAAGCGGCATAGAGTGAACGGGCGCAATGGCCGCTCAAGGTGGCTAAGGCATCAGCGCGAGGTAACTGCTGTTCGCTTTAGGGTATAGTGGGTAGCCCTTATTTGGAGTTAAAGCAGATCCAATGTCCACGCTCAAGTACCTCTCAGCCTATAGCCCTGACTTGCAGGCACAAGTGCAAAGCCTGATCGATGAGAATCGGCTGGCGCGTTTTTTGCTCGATAAATACCCGACAATACATATGGTGGCCAATGATAAGGCGCTGCGCGATTTTGTGCTCGGCTTGAAGCAGACCTATCTAAAGAAGTCTGATGCCCTCAGCAAGATTGTCTACGATCCCAAGATCCATGTCGTCAATAACGCGCTCGGCACTCACAGCTTTGTGTCGCGGGTGCAGGGCCACAAGCTAAAGAGTAAAAACGAGATTCGCATCAGCACGCTATTTAAAAAGACCCCAGCGGAGTTTTTGCAAATGATTGTCGTGCATGAGCTGGCCCATCTGAAAGAAAAGGACCACAACAAGGCCTTTTACCAGCTCTGCCGGCATATGCTACCGGATTATCACCAGCTGGAGTTTGATCTGCGAGTCTACTTAACCTATGTCGAGCGTTACGGCAACCTCTATTAGCGAGCCGACCGATCAGGCGTTATAGAGGGTATAGGCGCCTATCGCGATAAAACCCATGCCGGCTATATAGTGCAGATATTTCTCATTTATATATTCCGACAATAGGCTGCCGGCGATCACGCCGATGGCAGATGCGACGACCAAAGCCGCCGAGGCCGCGAGAAAGACTGTGGTCTTGCTGACCGCTTTGTCGGCGGCAAACAGCATAGTAGCCAGNTGGGTTTTATCGCCGAGTTCGGCAATAAAAACTGAGACAAAAATCGTTAGAAATATTTTCCAATCCATTTGTTAATCCAATTATTGTAAGGCGCGCGGGTAAGTCGGCATTATCACCGGTTAGGGTGCTGCCGAGCAAGTAATCTCGGCCTGTCCTTGACTCAACGGGGCCAAGCTCATTCGCCGTCCTGAGGTCGATGCAATGATTTATTGTTGCTTACAAGCTCAACCAATAGCGCCGGTCAAGCAATGAATTTCTTTAGNCCGTTTGNCTGATTTTCGTTACAAAACCGTTAATAGTCTTCGGCCTCATACCAGTAGTCTTTTTGAAAAGTTAATCGGATAACGGGAATCAGTAATAGTTTTTTAAGCGTTTCCGATAGTTTTATTTCTCAGCGCATGGTTAATAATTTTAACTAAAAAATATTTAATTATTTTTGTGGTCATCACAAAAAAAATAAATTGTACAGAATCGATAACCTTATCGATAATTCGCGCAATCGTTAGCTAAAAAGGAATTCACCTGAATGAACACAATTGCGTCTTTTTATAGCCAAAAAACTTTCTCCGATCGCTTGCACTTCCCCTATGGATTCGCCCGCAGTGGCCAACTTTCGAAAAAGCAGGCCGATCTAATCGAACGGCATGGCGAGGCCTATAAGAATTTGGCCAGTGGTCATCAGCAGCCGGCAACGGCCGAAGAGCAAGAGTTTGTGCGCTGCTGCAATCAATTAAAGGAGGCCGAAACCGAACATGAAAAAGTATGGCTTTTCTATTTGAAATATACCGGCCGTAAACTCAGCTATGTGTCGATGGGCGCTGGTTTTCATATCCCCTCTTTTGAGAATGACTCACCCACAGCTGAGGCGGCGCAAGAATAATAGATTAGGCCTTATAGACCTAGAGTTAGTGAGGCTAATCAGATGCCGCACGCGCGAGCCTAACGCGCCAGTAAATAGGTTTTAGAGGGGTCGACCAACAGGCGATTGCCCATGCCTTCTCGGCCTAACAACATCAGATAACTCATGTCGGAGCGGTCGGTCAGAGAGATATCAATCTCCCATGTCTGCTGGTTAAGGCTTATGGTCGTGCGAATAACATAGCGTTCGTCGGTGACGCCATTGGATGACTTTATCTTGCGAATATCCCGCAGCGGGGCCTCGCAGTAAATGCAGTCGTCGACCTTGTGGATATTGGGATGAATGGCGAACGTGACCCAGGGTTTACCATCCTTTTTGATTTTTCGAATCTGATCTACATGCAACGCCGAGGTCTTTGCGCCGGTGTCGACACGGACATTTAAGTCACAGATGCCCAGTCCCGGCAGATCACAGTTTTCCAGACTGCCAACCAAGAATTTGCCCTCAATTGCGGGCTCCCAGCCAGTAATAAGTTGTTTCTGGTCACTCATTCCTGTTTCCTCTCCTCTGTGCTGGACAGCTGTTGGGTCTTGCTAACCCCTGTTGGATTAAGTATCACGACGTTAAGAAAGGGTACCACCTGGTGTCCTTTATGCAAAAAATTGATCGTGTTTCAGACTGGCCATAGGCATTGCGTCCAGCACCCTCAAGAGCGACACCTCGCGCACTGCCTGATGGCCACGCATTGCTAATCCCCTGCCAATATAAAGGGATGGTCGGGCATCAGGGCTTCTTGCATAACCTCAATGTTGTCATAAACGTCTTCATCGGACTCCGAAAAAAAGGCAATATGGAATAGCGCATCGCCTTCTTGGGCCAAAGGAATGTTGAGCTTACCGATAATAATGCCAGATCGCACCGCGAGGACTTGGCCAAAGACTTCGCCGAACGGGCCGCCGATCGTTGCCAGGACGTCATTTTTTTGTACCTGGTCGCCGAGATTTTTTAAATGGTTGACGATACCGCTGAAGCCGGTGCGCACCCACGCGCTGTTGTTGGCGACATAGGGCTGCACGATTTTTTTCGGCATCTTACGGGTCAATAGCCCCAAATAGGTTAGGACATTGAGCACGCCGGTTACGCCGGCGCGAATCGAAATCTCATCGAAACGCAAGGCTTGGCCAGCCTCGTAGATTAGGATTTTGGTACCCTGGGCCACAGCCGCTTCGCGCAGCGAGCCATCGCGCAGATTTGAGTTGAGTAGCACCGGTACGCCAAAATTCTGGGCCAGCTTGAGCGTTTCCGGATCTTCGAGAAAGGCGCGTACTTGCGGTAAGTTGGAACGGTGAATCGCACCGGTGTGTAAATCGATGCCATATTGGCAGCGATTAACAATCTCTTCCATCAACATATTGGCCACTCGGCCGGCCAACGAGCCCTTAGCCGAGCCAGGAAAGCTGCGGTTGAGGTCGCGTCGATCGGGCATATAGCGACTTTGATTGAGAACGCCATAGACATTGACCATAGGCACCAGATAGAGCGTGCCGGCACTGACCTTCAGGGTTTTCGACTGAATCAGGCGGCGGACTATCTCGATGCCGTTCAGTTCGTCGCCATGAATGGCCGCGGAGACAAAAACACTCGGCCCAGGGCGTTTGCCGCGGATCACATAGACCGGCATGGTCACTTCGGTGTCGGTATAGAGCCGGGCAACCGGCAGCTCAATACGGTAACTGCGTCCGGGTAAAATTTCTTGATTGCCTATCACCAGAGGTGTCGTGGCCATTGTCGCGCGCTTCTCTTAGGTTAATGTTCAGTCGATTCAGTGGGCCGCTTAACCCTTGCCCTTGGTTTTGGTGCTGATCAGTGCGGCATTGTTTTCAATAAACTCATAGATTAGGCCGGCAACGTCCTTGTTGGTAGACTGTTCGATGCCCTCTAAACCGGGCGAGGAATTCACTTCCATCACCACCGGTCCATTGGCCGACTGCAACAGGTCGACACCACAGACGTTCAGACCCATGACCTTGGCTGCTTTGACGGCTGTGGCGCGCTCTTCTTTGCTGAGCCGGACCAATGTCGCGGTGCCGCCACGGTGCAAGTTGGAGCGAAATTCACCTTCGCCGCCCTGGCGTTTCATCGCCGCGACGACCTTGTTGCCGACCACGAAGCAGCGGATATCGGCACCTCCGGCTTCCTTGATATATTCCTGAACCAGGATGTTGGCTTTTAAGCCCATAAAGGCTTCGATAATACTCTCGGCGGCCTTGTTGGTGTCGGCTAATACCACGCCAATACCCTGAGTGCCTTCCAATAGTTTGATCACCAGTGGCGCACCACCGACGTTCTTTATCAGATCCTTGACGTTATCGGGTCGGTTCGCGAAACCGGTGCGCGGTAGGCCGACATCGCGCCGGGACAGTAGCTGCAGAGACCGCAGCTTGTCGCGCGATCGACTGATCGCGACCGACTCATTGATGCAAAAGGTACCCATCATTTCGAACTGTCGGACGACCGCGGTGCCATAAAAGGTCACCGATGCGCCGATACGCGGAATCACGGCATCATAGTAGGGCAACTCATGGCCCTGATAGCGCACAGCCGGCCGACTTCGGGTGATGTCCATGTAACAGTGCAGGGTATCGATTATGTCAACCTGATGGCCACGCGCTTCGCCGGCTTCCTTGAGACGTCTTGTGGAGTACAGATTCTCATTTCTCGATAAAACAGCAATTTTCATAACGCGTACCTCTTGTTCTAATTAGCCTAAAAATAAGTGCAGGGCCAAAAGGTGAGTATTTTGGGCCGCGCATCATCACTATCTTGGTGATCAAAGTCGACAACTATTTTTGTGATTTCAGACGACGGGTAATTCGTCGAAGATTCTAGCCGGCCGCGACCGCTTAAACGCGTTTTTTGGGGTGAAAATATGGTCATTATCGACCGGCTTTGGGGTATATTTGCAGCCTTTGCTAAGCTTAGTCCAAGTCGGCCTGTGCGGGGCGCCAATGGTGGCGTAAATTTACCAGAATTAGGGTGGGCTGTATGGATACGGAATTACTCAAAACCTTTTTAGCCGTCCAGCAAACCGGACACTTTGGACGGGCCGCTGAAGCGCTCTTTCTGACCCAAGCTGCGGTCAGTGCGCGTATCAAGCTGCTCGAATCGGCGCTGGGCAGTCCGGTGTTTGCCCGCTATCGTAACAACCTCCAGTTGACCGACACCGGCAAACGCCTGATACCCCATGCCCAAACGGTATTGTCGGCCTGGGATGTCACCCTGCGCGAGTTGGTCAGCGCGGCCACCGATCAGGCCGCCCTGAGTATCGCCGCGCCGGTGAGTCTGTGGGAATCCTTTGTTCAGCAGTCCCTGCAGTCCACCCTAGCAGAGAATGACGGACTGCAGGTGCAAGCTGACTCGATGCCTCCTGATCAGCTCAATCGCCGTCTCTTGGATCGAACTCTGGATCTGGCTTTCCAGTTTGAGCCACCCAAGCACAGCGACATCCGCAGCTTTGACTTGCCGCCGGTGAACTTGGTACTGGTTGCTTCAGAGCCGCGCGATCTGGCCGATGAGACCGCGTTGTCTGGCTACATTGAGCTCGACTGGGGCATTCTGCCCGCGCCGCTGCACGCTTTAGGTCGGCCAATCTCGACCCGGCTGCAAACCGGTTTGGTGCCGCTGGCGCTGGACCTATTATTGCGTCACGGCGGCTGTGCCTATTTGCCTGAACAACGGGTGGCCGGCTATCTGGATCGCTTGCTGTATCGGGTTGCGGGCGCGGATGTCTGCGCACGCCCGGTCGTTGCCTGTTACCATCAGCACAGTAAAATCAAACCCCTTGTCTTACGGGTAATTGAACAGGCTCGTGCTGAACTGCAATCCGCTTCTCATCCAGTCCCACCGGAGTAAACCACTATGCTGTTTTTTGACGAGTTGCAGATGTCGCCCTTTATCACCAGTGTGCTGGCCGAGCCAACTGCGGTACAACTGCTCGCAGTCTTGCTGTTGTGGTCGCTGGCCTTCGGCCTGGCCACTGTGGTGCGCACATTTCTGCCGCATATCGATCAACCTAAGCTGGCGCTGCTGAAACAAGTGCAGAGTTTTTTCAGCCATTCCCTGACATTACTGATCTGGTTTGTACTCTTGGTATTTTTAATTTACGGCCTGGAAAGCGAGGGTCGCTCAAGTCATCTGGTCTCGTTGACGCAGAGTCTGATCGGCGCCTTGATCGTGGTGCGCTACGCTCTGGGTTACCTCAAGGCACAGGTCTATGCCAAGGCGCTGATCTACACCGTGGTGCCGCTGATCCTGTTAAACGCCTTTGATGTCCTGACCCCGGCCATCAATGCGCTCGAAGCCTATGCCCTTAACGTGGGTAATATTCACTTCTCAATCTACGATCTGTGTCGAGTGCTGTACTTCGGTGCCATCCTGTTTTGGCTCGGCAAGGAATCGAATCGGCTTGGGAAAAAAACCATCCGCAGTCGGACGGGCCTGGATTCCAGTACCAAGGAAGTTATCGCCAAACTGTTCGAGGTGCTGCTCTATGTGGTGATGTTCTTGGTGCTCTTGAATGTGCTCGGCATCAGCCTGACGACGCTGACGGTCTTGGGCGGGGCCATCGGTGTCGGGATCGGTTTTGGCTTACAGTCCATCGCATCGAACTTTGTCTCCGGACTCATCATCCTTTTGGAGCGGTCCCTGTCCATTGGTGACTATATTGAATTGGCGGACGCGCGCGGCGGCACCATTCGCGATGTCAATCTACGCTCCATTACGCTGGAAACCTTCGATGGCAAAGACATAGTGGTGCCCAATGATGTGTTTTTTTCGACCACCTTTACCAATTGGACGCACAAGAATTTGAAGCAGCGCTATGACATCGATTTTGCCGTAGCCTTCAGTACTGATCTCGATCGACTGTTCCCGCTGGTCAAGGCCACCTTGTGCGCCCATAAGAGCGTCTTGTCGGGGGCGGATTATAGCTTCGAGGAACAGCCTGATATTGAAATATCGGGCTTTGGCGACAACGGCATCAATCTGCACATCGAATTCTGGATGAATGCCATCGATGATGGCGAGAATCGGGTCGGTGCCGATCTGCTCTATGAGATTTGGAAGTTGATGAACCAGAATGGCTTTTCCTTTCCGTTTCCACAACGCGAAGTTCGGATGCTCAGCGATAAATGATCTATGGGGCTAGGCGGCCCCGCTTTCTCGACGCGCTGACACATTCAAAGCAGCGCTCTGGCGAGCGCCGCGCCAAGCCTTAGTTCGAGTTTGCCAAGAGCGCTTCGACATCGGCTAAGGTGCCCAGGGTGGTGCCGGCACAGCTGGCTGTTGCCGCACCGCAGGCGATGCCCAGGGTTAGCGAACCCGATTGACTCTGGCCCTGACTGAGCCCCCAAACCAAACCTGCCACCATAGAGTCGCCGGCTCCGATCGGATTCTGTTCGACGATGCGTGGACTGATGCATTCGACCTGCTCGTCCGGCGTAGCCAGCAAGGCACCGGTTTTGCCCATCGAAAGCACCAGGCTGACCGGGCCCAAGAGCAAGACCGCCTGAGCGAGAGCCGTCAGGCTTGCGGCATCGCTGACCACCAGCCCGGTTAATTGCTCGGCTTCGGCCAGGTTGGGTTTGACCAGGGTCGGCCCAGCCGCACACCCCAAGCGCAGCGCCTCGCCACTGCTATCCAGCACTGTAAAGGCGCCCTGCTGATCCAGGATAGTAATTAGCTGCGCGTAGACATCATCCGGGACTCCGGGCGGCAAGCTGCCCGCCAAAACCCACCAATCCCCCGGCCGAGCGGCTGCGCGCACCATGCCGATCAATTCTGCCAGCTCCTCGTCACTGATCGACGGTCCGGTATCGTTGACCTTGAGATGCTTTGAGCCGCCGGCCTGAACTAGACTGACATTGGTCCGGGTCTCGCCGGCAATGCGAGTGAAACGGGTGTCGATACCCAACTCGCCGAGCATGGCGCTGAGGCGGTCGCCGGTGGGCCCACCGACTAAGCCCATAGCGATGCTCGGCATCTTTAGGTTGGCCAGCATGCGCGAGACATTAAAGCCCTTGCCGCCGCAGTCAACCCGACTGCCTAAGGCACGCGACACCGCATCAAATTCAAAATCCGCCACTATCAGTTCGAAATCGATGGCCGGATTCAGCGTCAGGGTATAGATCATGGCTGGGCCACGAGGCATTGATTGAACAGTGCGGCCTCGGCAGTCGTATTCCATGTGTTGCCGGCACCCAACGCAGCCGCGACGGCGGGCATTTTCTCGGCCAGCTCGTTTAGGCCCATCAGTGGTAGATCGAGCAATTGTGGGAAAATCAATATTTTGCCCGGATAGCGGCTGGCGATCATCGCTTCGATGCCGGCCTTGGCAACATGCATCCCGCCAATGGCGGCGACACAGACGGCGGGCGCGATATTACCCTGCAGGGTATTTTCCATCACCATGGTTTGGTCGTGAATGGTCAGGCCGGAGGTGCCGGTCAGCTGCGCATTGTTGAGGTAAATTTGGCTGAAATCGACCGGCGCCATGGTGCCGTTCGGGACACCGGCAAACAACACCAGCATGCCGTTTTCATTCATAAAGGTCGCCGAGTCGGCCATGATGCCGCCATTGGGCACACAGACGACCACATCTTCGGCGCCCTTATTGTCGGTCAATTCCATCACCAGGTCGTGTAGGCTGCCCTGCGCGGTGGTCGGGTTGTAGGTTACCAAGGTGCGCTGATTCGCCGCGGTCAAGGGGGCAAAGCGGGCCTCGATTTCGGCCAGTCGATCATCGGCTATATCGGTCACGACCACGACCTTAGGGCCGTTTTTCTGTTCGATCGCGCGCTGCACGTGCATCTGACCCATGGGGCCGCCGGCGCCAACAAAGACCGCCGTGCCATCGTTACGCAGATCACAACGGTTGCGATCCTCGCCATAGGAGTCGGCGATATTGCGGCCGGCATTGCCGATGAAGGCAACATAGTCATAGTGCAGGCGACCGACATCGGCTTCGACCAGACCGTCGAGCGGTTCGGTACCGACCATATTCAGGGTGCCGCGGCGTGCCACCAGTTTGGCCACCTCAGAGACCTGCACGGCCGAACGCGGCGCCAGCATCACGATATCGTCGAAGCCACCGTCGCCAAATTCGCTTGCCAGCGCGGCGTAGTCATCGACGGTAAGGCCATCGCGTACTACGACGCGGCGACCGTGATTGGCGGCCAGGGCGGCAACACTGGCGGGTACATCGGTCAGGATCAGGGTCGCAGGGGACTCCAATCCGTGACTGAAGGTATAGTCCTCGGTTGCACCCGGTTGACCGATCAACCACATGGTGCCGCCGGCCTTAGGCAACAGACGGCGCCGCTGTGTATAGGAGGCGAAGACACAACCCCAAGGCTCGAGCAGGGCGGCATCGCCTAAGCCCATCTGGTCAGAGACCCTCAGCAGGCAGGCACCGGCATCGGTTTCGAGAATCTCTTTACCGATCAGGTGATATTGCACCAGGCCACCGGGCAGGGTGTAACCATAGGCGGTACTTTTGCCGTTCTGATAAATATCCGGTTGCATGGCATAGCGCTCGCCGGGTCGGTATTGGCCCTGCAGATTCGCGCCGACCTGAATTACCGTGACCGTGGCTTCGTGGCCGAGGCGGGTAGGCTCCAACTTTAAATCTCGGTTATAGAGTTTGGGATGGGCACTGCCCTGGTTGATCACCTTTACATCGGAAAAACACAGCCCGACCGCGTCAACGCGCACCAACATTTGGTCGGCATCGGGTTTGGGTACATCAAACATCTCGGCGCGATTGTCGCGGCCGATATTGTCCACGCCGGCACCATAGAGGTTCCAGGTCCAAGTTTGCTCCGGCACGGTGCCGGTCAGTTGTTGATAGTTTTCAAATAGGGTGGTCATGGTCTTACTCCAAAAATTCAATAGGCTTGGTGCTGTGCTCGGCACTTACGTCGGTCACAACAAATCGGTTCGGTCGGCATAGAGTCGACGCACATCGGCGGCGTCGGGCAGGGCAAGCGCCCGCTGGGCTTTATCCTGCAACTTGCTATAGACGACGCTGCGTAAGAGCGTTTTGATCGCCGGGACATTGGCTGGGCTGATCGACAATTCGCTCACCCCTAAGCCGACCAGGAGACAGGCTAAGTCCGGATCGGCGGCCATGTTGCCGCACACCCCAACCCATTTGCCGTGCGCCTGTCCGGCCTGCACCGTCATGGCGATCAGGCGCAGCAGGGCCGGATTATAGCTATCGGCTTCGCTGGCCAATTGCGGATGCATGCGGTCCATCGCCAGGGTGTATTGAGTCAGGTCGTTAGAGCCGATCGATAAAAAGTCGACTTCCCGAGCAAAGTGATCGGCCAATAGAGCCGCCGATGGCACTTCCACCATAATGCCTAGGGGCAGTATCGGAGCGGCTAAGCGGATCTGAATAGCCTCGGCCATGGCGCGCGCCTTGCGCCACTCCGCTAAGGTGGCAATCATCGGAAACATGATATGGATGCCCGGGCTAATGCCCTGGTCGGCCTGCCATTGCGCCACTCGATAAATGGCTTCGAGCTGGTTGTTGAACATCGCCTCATTGCGGAACGAGAGACGAATCCCACGCACCCCAAGGAAAGGATTTTCTTCCGCCGGCATGGTCAGCCAAGAGACCGGTTTGTCGCCACCTATATCAGCGGTGCGCACCACCAGTTGGCGCTCGCCCAAGCAGCTGACAATCTCTGTTAAGGCCGCCACTTGCTCTTCGATCGTCGGTTCCAGCGTGGACGACTCAAACAAAAACTCGGTGCGCAACAGGCCAACACCATCACCGCCGTTGGCAAGCACACCCGGCGTGTCGCTCGGTTGGGCGATATTGCAGACCAGTTCAACGCGATGGCCATCGAGGGTTTCGGTGGGCTGATCTTTTTGACCCAGTTCATAGGCCTGGGTCTTTTGCCACTGGGCGATCAGACTGTCGGCTTGAACTCGGGTCTCGGCATCGGGTGCCAACACCAGCTGAGCACCTTGTGGATCAACGATTGCCCAATCGCCTGGGCGTACCTGGGTCAGGAAATCAGCACCGGCACCGACCAACGCAGGAATGCCCAAGGCGCGTGCGAGAATCGCCATATGGCTGTTGGGCCCACCCAGTTCGGTGCATATTGCCTTGATCGGTAATCCACCCAGTTGAGCGGTTTGCGACGGGCTTAGTTCGCTCGCCAGCAGAATAAAGTCCCGATCGGTCGGATAATCCAGACGATTGGACTGGTGATTCAAGACATTCACCACGGTCCGGGCGACATCGACCATATCGGCGGCGCGCGCCTTGAGGCGTGGGTCGCTCAGGGCCGAGAGTTGATCGGCCTGCGCCATCAAGACCTGTTGCCAAGACCAGGCCGCGGCGTTACCGGCGTTGATCAGAGCAACAGTGGCTGCGATCAGACTCTCGTCACGCAGCAGTTGGCATTGTGCCCGAAAGATTGCGGCTTCATCAACGGCTCCCTGGGTCAGCTCCAGTTGCAGCTGCTCCAGTTGTTGAATCGCAGTGCGCAGGGCGGCGCTCAACAGGGCCCGTTCGGCGTCCGGGTCGTTGGCGGCCTGCACCAGGGTGACCTGTTGGGTTTCGAGCACATAGACCTCGGCCAGCGCAATACCCGGTGACGCGGGCGCGCCATCGGTGACAAAGCGGCCTAACGGGTTGCTCAAGGCCGGCAGCCCGGCCAGGGGATCGTATTCAGCGTTGCTATGATCGCCGGTCTCGCCATCGAGTCCGGCGGCAATGGCGGTTACCAGTTGATCAACCGCCGCCGGGGCATCTGGGCCTTGGGCCGAAATCGTCACACTGTCGCCACACGCTGCGCCGACACTGAGCAATTCGGCCATCGATTTGAGGTTGGCGATGCGCGCACCTTTGCGCAAACGCAGCTCGGTCCCGGCATAAGCGCTGGCCAACTCGGCCAATTCGGCAGCGGGTCGGGCATGTAATCCGGCCGAATCAATCAGGGTCACTGTGCTCTTGTGGCGTAAATCTTCGCCAACGGCACCGTTATCGGTTTCGACTGGGGTGCCATTTAGGCAAGCGACTATCTGCTCGGCGCTGGCGCTGGTGCCCAATTCGGCGGCCAATGCCTCATCGAGGACGACGCCGGTTAGGGTCTGCAGTAAATCGAGATGATCGGTACCGGTTGCGGCAATGCCGACAGCAAGGTTAACGACATCACCCTTGGCGTTCCAGATTACCCCGGCCGGCAACTGCACCACTACTAATCCGGTGCGTACTACCAGGGCCTTGGCCTCGGATGTGCCATGCGGTATGGCCACGCCATTCACGAGAAATGTGCTGACCTTGTCTTCTCGAGCGAGCATTGCCGAGCTGTAATCAGCGGCTACAAAACCACGGCTGAGCATGCGCTCGGCGATGGCCTTGAGTACCTCGGTCTTATTGGTAAAAAATTTCTGAGTTAAAACATCGGCGCTCGACAGCAGGACTCGGTCAGTCGTTGCCATGACGTCGTCTGGCTGGAAGTGGCGCGGTGTCTCGGTATTTTGAGGAGTCTTTGTTAAGGACATGGATATCCCTTTGATCTTAAATTTACAGCAACTTAGTTGCCGTTAGTGGGCCTCAAATAAGGATCATTTGAGGCCCGCATTCTTTATGCCTACGAGTAAAAAGCGTGCACCGATCGGTTAAACGAGTTTTGCGACCAGGTCGTCGTAAAATCCGCCATCCATAAAGTTCTCAATGCTCAGGTGTTGAGCGGACGGTAATTTTGCTTTAGCCCGGGCCGACAATTCTGACTGAGTGATAACAATATCGGCATCGGTCAGATCATTAATGGCGGCATTGCTGACATTGATATCTAGACCGGCCGCTTTTAGCTTACCGCGTAGCACGGTGGCGCCCATGGCAGACGAGCCCATGCCGGCATCACAGGCAACAACAATTCGACGTACCTGGCTGGCGCCGGTTACTGCGTTGCCTAAACCCTTGCTGCTGGCTTTATTGGCATTCACGGTTGCCTGAGCAGCTTCTAGATCATCAGTGCTTGATGCATCGCTGCGGATGATAACAGCAGCGATCAAGAAGGATACAGTCGCGGCGATAGCAATAGAGGCCAAAGTTAAGAGGATACCCATGCCCTTAGTAGACATCAGAATCAGTGCAAAGACAGAACCCGGAGACGGCGGTCCAACTAACGCATTGCCGGTCACCATGTTGAAGGTAACGCCTGCCATACCACCAGCTATCACAGCGATGATCAAGCGTGGCTTCATCAGGATATATGGGAAATAAATCTCATGGATGCCGCCGAAGAAATGGATGATTGAAGCGCCATAAGCTGACTTCTGCGCAACGCCTTTACCGGCCAGCATGTAGGCCAGNAAAATGCCCAAACCAGGACCTGGGTTGGTTTCAATCAGGTAGAATATTGATTTACCCGTAGCGGCGGCCTGTTCGGCNCCGAGCGGAGTAAAGACACCGTGGTTGATGGCGTTATTGAGGAACAGAATTTTCGCCGGCTCAACAAGGATAGACACCAATGGCAGCAGGCTATGGCTTACGATCCAGCCGACACCGGCGCCTAAGGCTTCGGTAATAGCCAAGACCACGGGTCCAACCAGCGTATAGGCAATCAGCGCAGTGAGCATGCCGATAATGCCGAGCGAGAAGTTATTAACCAGCATTTCAAAGCCGGCCTTAACCTTGCCTTCAACTGCTTGGTCGAATTTTTTAATGGCCAGGCCGCCGAGTGGGCCGGCAATCATAGCGCCGAGGAACATCGGGATTGATGCGCCGACAATCACACCCATGGTTGTGATCGCACCGGCAACAGCTCCGCGCTCACCACCAACCATCTTGCCGCCGGTATAACCGATCAATAATGGCAGTAGATACGTGATCATCGGCCCAACGAGCGCGGACAGATATTCATTCGGGATCCAACCCGTTGGTATAAAGAGTGCCGTAATAAGGCCCCATGCGATAAAGGCACCAATGTTGGGCATCACCATGCCGCTCAGGAATCGTCCGAAGGACTGGACGCCGATTTTTAAATTGTTTTCAGACATAGGATGTCCCCAATTATATTGTTGTAGTTAGATTGGCTTCGAACGCTTGATTCAAGCTGTCGAGAATCACTTGCTCATCATGAGCATTGGCCCACAGGTCAAGAGTGCCCGTGCGGCCAATCAGTTGGGCGATGGATGAAAAAACGTATGACTGACTCTGTCTCAGTTTCCGTAGATCATCCTGTGCGGGTGCACAAAGTAAGATGACAAAACGTACATCTTCGTCACTTCCATTCCAGGTAAAATCATCATTCTTTACTCGGGCAAAACACAGGACAGGGTAGTCGACGTGTTTGGTTATCGCATGGGGGATGGCGGTGTGTGACCCGGCAAAGGTACTTACCACTTCTTCCCGTTCAATAATGTCCGAATAGAGCTGCGCTGGATCTTGTGTTTTCTTCAATAAAAACAGGTGACCACAGATGGCATGAATCACTTCGTTCTTTGAAGAGGCTTCCATATTAAGCAAGATTGTTTCTTTTATTATTAGAGTAGGTTTCATCTTGTTACCTCATGTACCCGCGAAGCAGTATAAATAGTCCGTAAAGCGCGTCAAAACAGTCCTCTAGTATCCACGTCAGCAGGGTGACTTACATCTAATTAAACGATCAATCGCACTTAAACAGTGCAGATATCGTCAAATTGGTGCAAGAATTTCAGAGAAATGGGCTGGAATGTGAATCGGCAATCAACTATAGTCATAAATGATCAATTTTATGCAAAACTCGCCAGGGAGCTCAGTTATGAATTCGCGATCGCGCCAGAAACGCATCTTGGAGCATCTACAGGAACACCCGATCTTAACGGTTGGCGAAATAGTCGAATTGATCGAGTGCTCACCGGCGACCATTCGCCGCGATATAATAGAGTTGGACGAACAGGGTAAGTTAAAGAAAATCCGCAATGGGGCCGAGAAAATCCTCTCGCCGAGCACCTCTGAGTCGCCCGGCTTTAAGGGTTTTTACCCGAATATTTCGGATTATAATAACTTTGATGAATGCGATCGCATCGCCCGGCAGGCCGTGCAGCTGTGCCAGGATCGAGACAATGTCTTTATTGGTGAGGGCAAAACGACTTTTTTAATGGGTAAATACCTGCTCGGCACCAACATCCATGTGTATTCCAACTATCTGCCACTGGTGACCTATCTAATTTCAGAGGGCTATGCGCACCTGGTGGTGCTGGGCGGACAGTATATTAAAAGCCAAAGCCTGCTGGTATCGCCCGAAATACAGGAGTCCTACCAAGGTCGATATCTGTTTGTCAGCGGTGATGGCTTGACCGATGCCGGCTTGACTAAGTCAGCCTTATTAGCCTTTATGGAAGAGAAGAAGATGCACGCCTACGCTGACAAGATTATCGCGTTAGTCGACGCCGATAAGATCGGCGTCTTCGGTGGCATTACGCTATTCAATCTGGACGAGCTGGATATAGTGATTACCGGTAAAACTGGCGATCCAGCCATTATCGAACGGCTAAACCGGAAAAACATTAAGGTCTTTCTGGTCTAGCCCAAGCAGCCTAATCGCGCAGTGGCATGGCGCCCAAATAATC
>JGI20152J14361_10001220_pt1 | contig 17284 bp, 27 predicted proteins | sample COG_02_FD_14361 | JGI IMG/M metagenome (IMG submission 14361)
CTCAGCTTTAGTAGCNGATATTCCACTAGGCTCGTACTTTAATTCATTGACAGGCCTGTACAGATATTCTACAAAATGGTTTTTAGTCTTTTCCCAAATGTGTCTCTCTGATTTAACTTCTATATTGTCATTACCCATGAACTTCTTGTATAGGTTCTCCATTTCTTCACCTTGTTTAAGTTGTTCATAGAATTTTTCTCCCTCAATATCCCAGTCTTTATTTGCTTTTGTCATATGTCCTCCAACATTTATTGCTACTGTTCCAATGGTGACTACCATCGTTGTAATATAACCAACTTGCTACCTTTGTACTAAGTACAGGGTCAGTTCTTTTGCCAGTTATATTTAACTTAGGTGTCAACCAGGTCAACCAAGTCTTGTCATTAAACTGCCACAGTCCAATGTCTCTTGTGCCATTGGTGTTACCATTTACTACTTGACTTCGGCCACTGCTCTCACAGAATATAATCAACAAGGCCTCTGCTACATCTTCTTCTTTGAAGTGTTCTGTAACTAGAGGCTCCCATTGAATTACATGTTCTATCTTTGTTTCATTGTTTAAACAATGTATGTATTGTCTTATGCCTTCTTGTGTTTCTTGGATGGGGATAAGACATAGGGGTAGAATACTAGCGAAGAGGCTGAACATTTCTTATCCTCCTCTGCTCTGCTTTCTTCATTGATAATTCAACAAGGTAAGCTCCGCATTCTTTGTTTGATTTCTCCATGGTCCTTTCATCCATCATCTTAATGATGGCACCACAGAAATAGTTTCCACTATTGTCATAGTAAATAGCCCTGTTTCCAGGGCATCTACCATTAACTTTGCATTTAGTATCGGGCATAGAAGGAACATCAAAATTATGATTAGGATATTTCTTCTTTAGCTTTGCCTTTAACTTATCTAGTGGGAACTTTGGCTGTTCTAGAGCCATGTACTAGGTACTTCCTTATCACCTTTGCCACCGATATATCCACCCCATCCGCAACCATTAGCTGCCGGTCTATATTTCGGGTCGTTCTTTTCACACATAAAGTCCGGTAAGTTTTTGATACCACTACCTTCGGGTGCCTCTGCTTTCTTTGTACGCATGTCTTCTATGTCTTCTGTCTTGTTGCACTTAGGGCATGCTTTGACGCTACCGCTTTTATCAACTACTTCTCCAAACACTTCCTCGACTGTGTCGATTAATGCTTTGGGTGTAGCTGATTGATACTGTACAAACAAATCCATGAATGCATCGAAGTCTTGCTCGGTCCACTTGCTTACATCTTTTTCTTTATTAGCTTTAGTCCAGGCATCCCATGCTTGCTGTTTAACTGCTACCCTTGTCTCTTTGTTAGGCTCATGGAACGCTACAGCCTCACGCAATCTATTAACCATATCACTTGGGTCCTCATCTAAGAACTTAGCACTTGGCTTTGTTATGTTAGGTGTCGCTGATTGTTGTGGGAACTTCTCTGAACTTTTGTTAGCGTAGTGTTCTTCCTCTGTAACCTCACCAGTCCATAGGTGAAGGCCAATACCATGTCGCATCGCTCCACGCTTTAGTGCATCCGACATACATAGTTTTAGTAACTCACCTTCGGTATTGTTATTCTTTACATCAACGCTATCGACATCACCGACTTCGTCATGTCGTACACCGAACAGTGTAAATTTAGTTACTACAGCTCTGATACTTCCATCTTTATCTCTTACAATTTCTTTTAATTGATGGCTCCACTCACCATAAGCAACATCGTTAAGTCTCTTTGTGACTAGGTGATGCGGTACATAAGAACCGAACTTACCTCTGGGTGGTGCCTTCACTTCGTCTTTACTGAATGGCTTTGTTAAGGCCTTCTTAATTTTATCGTCCATTTATTTCCTCCATTATTTTGTATACTCTTGCCAAACTGATATCTAAAATACCTGCTATTTGTTTGACTGTAATGTCGTTGTTTAAACAATCAACGATGAACTGCTTGCGTGTCTTGTGCTTTTCTTCTAACATCAACTGCGCTCTGTTTATCTCTGATTGTATTCCTCTTAGTTTGTTAAGAACTATAGTACTTTGGTCTGTCATAAATCTATCACCTCCGCTTCTTCTACATTTGTATTTATAACTTTACATCCAGGGATACTGCTTATGTAACCTTTAAGAAAATTTTCTCTTTGCTCTGCTGTTCTATCTAAGCTTTCATCAATAAGAATTTCTATTGTTAAAAGTTTATTCTTCTTCTCCGGCATCGTTTCCTCCTCTTGCTAATTGTGTATCGTATGCTAATGCGAACTCATCTAATAGAGCGTTTGCTTTGATTGCATTAGGTGCTTTTACTTTGCCAAATAAAATTTGACTGCCACCACATGCGTTAGCTAGCTCTATACTCCATTGTTTTATGCTTTCAATCGATGCGAAATCAAGCCTTGGCCTTGGCATCTTGCCTCCTTAATTGTTTTGTGTTATATACTTGCTGATACTTTGCTGTATAGTTTTATCATAAAGTGATTTGAACCTACATCTTTAAGCTCTCTCACTTTAGCCTGTGCCTCGAATAGGTTTTCGAACTCCCACTCATAGACACTGCTGTCAAATATGCTCACACTTTTTACAATGTATTTCATACTTATAGACTAACAGCTATTGAATATTAAACAACTATTTAAATAGCGTTATGTTCTTCTAGTATCCTTTGTATCTCTATGTTGCATCGTTCTATTTGTATCTCTAAGGATACAAGTTTTTTATTTGTCGCTAACTTTTCCCTGGTATGTATTAATGTTTTTACATTATCATTCATCCCTGGTGCGATTAGCTGATTGATTACATCAATTTCTTTTTGCAACCTAGCCTTCTCATTTTCTAATTGTTCTATGTTACTCATCTTCTATCTCTCCATTCATGGTGTAATCGTATGGGCTATAGTTAAACAGTTTCCAAAAACATCTATCGTATATTTTTCGTGCATACCTGTAACCTATTCTTTTTGTAACTGTATCTTTGTTTTCTGTTAGCTCCATTGCGTCTAAAGAAAAGTAAAACAGTTTGTAATATAATTTTTCACTCATCTGATACCTCCTTATACTTTATCTCTATACCTTCATCAAGCTCTAGTACGAACCCTTGGTCGTTAGTACCTACAACTTTAAAGTGTTGTAAGACTGTTGGCTCTGATAGCTCTTCTTCGGTCTGCTTTTTAATTGCTTCGTCTCTACTGTCATACATTATCCATTTGACATCACCATTTTTAAAACTGACTAGGTCAAACTTAGAACATATGGATATTTCCTTTGGCTCTCTCATTCTTTCCTCCTTGTTTAAACAGTCGGTACTATATGTACCAACTGTTATCACCATCACTATCGTCTGCATCGAGAACTGATATGGATTGTATCTCCTCACCAGTCTGCTTTGCATCGTTATCGTTTCCCCACTTANCCATGAAGTTGTCACTGTCATTCATTGCATCTTGTCTGCAATCATGTAGCTCATCTTCTGTCATTGGGTAGTCATACTTATAGGTAACAACCTTGGTCACCTTAAAGAAGACTGTGTCCTGTGGCGTATCTACTTGTTCTCCCATACTTTGCTCCTTTTATTTCTCCACTCTTAACAACAGCGTCCCACTTCTCGGTAGCTGTGTCGCCATCAACTGAACCAATCTCTCTAGCTTTCTCAATAGCTTTGATAAGACTGTCGAATGCAACAGGATGTATCATCACTGCTGTATTTCTTTGGTCTGTTGGGTCTGTCTCTATCTCTAACCAAACACTGAACTCATTCAATGTATAGGTACTGTCTTTGCCTATTTCTATTAGGCCATTGTTAGTCGGGTATTGCTTTGGCATTATGCCTCCTTCTTTTTTCTTACTTGTTTAAACAGCCATGTGGGTAGGCTGAACAACCATACCTACCCTATGGCTTTCCCTGTTGGGTTAATTATAGAACAGGAAGTCTTGGTCCTGTTGCTGAAATGTAGTACCATACTCGTTAATATGCGTGTCGAATTGTGCGTTAGGATGGTCTGCTTTAATCTTATTAAGCTCACCTTCTTCACCTTCAACGCTCCAACCACATTCGTTTAGTCGAATGTTGTGCATATTCTCTCCACCACCACCGGTGTAGTCTGATATCTTTTGTATTGCTTCTTCTTCGCTGTCTGCTGAGACATATGCCTCGCTTTCTTGCGTATACTTTAAGTAATATAGTTTCATTATTCTTCCTCCTGTACTTCTGCTCCACATTCGTTACAAGTAAACTCACTTTGATAATCTGCTTTGCTAGAGTAAGTTATCTTGTTGCAACTTGAACAAAATGTTTTTTGTCTTTCTTCTTTATCTATTGGTGACACATACTTCTCCCACCAATACATATCTCTTTCTATTTCCGGCATTGTGTCCTACTTTCTTTGTGTCTCTGCTGTCTGTTTAAACAGCAAGCAATCTACATAAGACTTTTTATACAGGGCAATGTATCTTTTGCCTCACATAAATTGCTTGCTATCTACACCCAGTAGCCTACAAGGTAAAAGGAAGGTGGATGAATAAACCACCATAAGTACACCTCATAGGCTACAAGCTGTCAACCCTCGACACTAAAAGGGTACCAACTTATCGTCTTTGGTCTCTTTCTCCATGGCTAACCATTCGAGAACATCTTCTCTCTCTGCTCTAGTTAGCTCACTCCACTGAACTACTTCGTGATTGTACTCACTGCCACCATCGCCTTCTATGCCACTGTGTCGCATATTAACTGGCATATTGTCTTGGTAGATGAACTGTGGTTTGAAATGCTCTGCTTTGCATGCCACTGGGTTAGGCCAACGATACTCTACATTGATACCTAGCTTACCTTGTAGCTTGCTCCACTTTGCAATAGCGTCCTTTGCACTCTCGGCTGTCACCTTGAATGCGTCTTTGTAGCCACAGAATTGGTCTGTAGCTGTGATAATATATGCTTGCATATATCTCCTTTCTGTTTGTGTCTTGATAAATATAATCGATAGCTCGCTGTTTAAACAACAAGCTATCTATATACTTACTTGTAATCTTTTCTAAGATTTTCCGGTAACTCTACAACAGTACTCGAACCACAAGCCATACATCTGAAGTTGTCACCAACTTTTCTGTAGACTGCGATAGATACTCTTGCAATCAATCCCCAACCTTGGGCAATTGATTTGTCTGATGAACCTGGGCAACTCTCTGCGCCTGTGCATCTGACTGCAACTGTAGTCGAACCTTTACCGATTTTATCTTCTAACATTTTTGAATGTGGAAGATAACCTAAGCTCTCAATGAAGTCTTTGACTAACAATGTGAACCCTGGGCCTGCAACAGTAGCTGTTGGTTTACCTTCGGCACCTAGATAATTCTTGATTATTCTAGCGAACCTTGGGCCATGGCCTGTCTTAGGTGGTAAGACTGCGTGTGTAACTTCGTGGGCTACAACTTGTGCTGTCTCGATACATTCGACTAGGTTACTGGCTCCGAGTGTAGGCTTGATGAAGATTTCTCTAAAGTTTCCTGTAGAGTGGCCTTCATAGTGGCATACACCGATAGCGTTACCCATCTTGTTACCTGTAGGCATGAACCCCATAGATAATTTAATATTTTCTCTAGGTACTACTGGAACATATTCCTCTTTTATTTTATTGTAAAAGAAGTCGGCTACATCGTTGAGCCATTCCTCGCGTGTGCCTTGATATACTTTGTTACCTGTTGGGTTTTCTGCCAACAATTGTTTTTGTGTATTCATGTGTCTCCTCTATTGTGTCTTACAATAATAGCGGGCATAGGATATATGCCAACTCCTATTGAATAGCTTGATATAGCTATCATAAAAGGCACTGTTTAAACAATGCCTTCTAGATAGTTATTTAGAAGAAAGTATATCTTCTATACCATGGTTACCACAAAAAGGCGTGCTAACTTCACCCCATGGCGAATTAAATTTGAACACTTCTTCTGTACAATTTTTTTCGTTACACATTTTTTCTCCTTTATAATATGCTGTCTGTTCTACGAATTTGGTCTAATTCATTAACAGCATTTTGCAACATAGTGATTTGTTTCATTAAGTCAATTTGTATTTTTACAACTTGTTCTTTATGTGTCATATCACTTTCACCTTTGTAAACAAGTTTTTTATTATTTTTTAATAATGCTCGTTCATCAAAGTCAACATTTACATTAACTATTGTTTTATTTTCAACTACAAAGATTGTTGTGCAATCTCCAACCAAATGAACATTTGGGTCATCGAATTTTATATAGCTACTCATATTTTCTCCTTTATATATTGATACAATATCTTTCTATAGTCTCAATTTTTTGTTGTCTTCTTAAACTGTTCAAACATTTGTTAAATGTGTGAAAGTTAGCGTCTTCTAATGCAATTTGTAGAATGTCTAGGATGTCTACGCCATCCCATTTTGTTTGCTCATTAATTTTTTGAGCTAACTCTCTTTTTTCTTCTATTGTCATAGTGTCTCCTTTATATTGTGTTTTCTATATAAGTTTTCTTGTTCTTCGGTCATCTGTTCATAACCAGTAAAAAACCTACCAAATTCGTAACCATGTATTGTGTAAAAAAGAAATGTTTCTTCTTCACCTTCATATCTTGCACTTACTATATGGTCAAAACCATTATAAAAATGCTCTTTTGTGATTATAATTGTGTCTCTCATTATTCTCCTTTATCTATTGGTATAAATACCATAGAACCTTCGAGGGGGTCGAAGGCTCTAGCTATCTACTCGATTTCTCCAAAACGATTTTCTATAAGTAAAATTAGATTATTTACTATATCATCACTTGCTGAACATTTTCCTAATGTTGTCTCTACAACATCGGTTATGTCATCTCTTAAAGAGTTATCGTCTCTATATCTTCGTTAAAGAATTGTTTAGCTCTTTCTTGCATAATTCTTTGCTTTTCTTGTTCGGTCATACTCATATATTCTCCTTCATTCATTGGTATAAATACCATAAAGCCTTGCTGTTTAAACAAGGCTCTAGCTATTTATATTTGGTATTCTTTTTCAGCGTCTAACATTATTTGAGTAACTTTGGTTACATATCTTGTATAAACTCTGCTCGCGTTTCTTCCGCTCCATGGGCCTTCTAGTATTGTTACATTGATAGTTTTTGAATTAACTTTCGTAACTCTACAATTATAAGAACCATCTTTGAATTTAACTCGAACAAGGTCTAATTCATTGAATGTTTTCACATCTTCTCTAGCGTTTCTATCCCACTGAACTCGCATCGCATCCCAAACAATTTTTAAGTCGTCATTGTCTGTAATTCTACGAATATCGTCAATTAATCCAGTTAAATCATCGCCAGTATTTGCTAAGTTATTCATATATTCTCCTTTATATAGTGCTAATTAATAGCTTGTAATTCACAGAGAATTGGGTACACACTTTTTACAGTGACAATTATGTATTGTATTCTCAAATTTCAAATCGTTACCCTTCATGAATTACAAGCTACCAACTAAGGTAGCTAATAAAGGTTTTAGCTAAGAATGCGGGGTGCTAGTAATTATATAAGGTCTCCCATTCCCCAATTAATCTCTTAGTGGGGCTTTTGTCGCTTATGAGGTCGTTTTACGCTTTTCGGGCCAATCTCGGTCGTCTGAGCCGGATAAAACTCCTTTTCGTTAAGAGTGTCTAGGTGTCTCCGGTGGGCTTAGAGGGTAGGTATCTCGGGCCATTATGGCTCTTTCCGAGTATTTAGTTGCTTTCTCTAAACTGTACTTGTCTCGCTCATTTCCTTAGCTATTTGGGTGAAAGTTAAGGGCCTCTCTACTGTGTTTGTTATTATTAAATTTAGGGGGAATATCTTTATTTGTCAACAACCATTGAATGAATGAAGAAAAAACATAGGGGGAAATAGCCTATAAACATTGGTGTTTCTACTACATGAAAAAAAACTTTAAAAAATCTAAAAAAACTTTGGTGATTTGCACCCTAAAAAGGCCTAAGACTTTTTCATTAGTGAAAGATTTCACAAGCCGGATACATCCATTGATGAAGAAGGGGAAAGAGAAAGAAGTTAGTTGTAAAACATTCGGGGGGTATTTGTTTAAATTTCTAATATACTTCTAGCCAACCTGTATAAACAGCCAGTCACAATAGATATATTGCACCCATATACACCAACAAAATAAATAAAATTGGTCTTAGAAACTGAAGATAAACAGGGGAGAGGTTCAATGTTGACACCCATTATATTATATGTGTAACCGCTAGAGATATGCTGTTAACTAATCCAGGACCCACTATATATAGCCCTGTTCCTTTACTAGCAAGTTATTACTTATTTAAGATGTTAAGTAGTTCTTACCCTGTGCTACTCCCAACCCAAACCGAATAACTCCATATAGTAGCTATATAACATATGTAGAATAATAGGCTTTTACCCTAGTTACCATGGTCAGACTAATCCACTTACTTGATGTCTCATCTATTAGATTGTTCTAAAAGTCTGCAATCTAATGTGTTTGTGTAATTCAACTATACCATAAAAATTATATAGTAAACTGATATGGGGTATTTTTTTTGTAGGCCTCCTTACTTAATTAAATACCCCACATAAATTACGACTATGCTATTATTACTGATAGATAGGTAACTTAGGAACCTCAAAGGTTTTTCATAAGTTCCTCCTTTCTATTGTGTATGTTAAGTTTAGGTCCTACTGGCAACAGCAGGGCCTTTACTTTTTACATAAAAATTTTTTTTTCTCTACTTAAATCAGTAACAATAGTAGATTAGGTATACCTGGAAAATCCAGGTGAAGCTATGAGGATAGCTTCTATTTATGAAAAGAAAGAAAACTTTTCATCTTTAAGTAACAAAAGTATGTGGTGTACTGGTGTAAAGAGATGTGATAGTTTTGTGAACTTTCATATTTTTCATTACAGTAAATGGACAGACTGTACGAACAGAACCTCGCTTCGGCGGGGTTTTGTGTTATGCTTATCAAAAAGGAGTTAATATGCCAAAAGGTATCGGATACCCTAAGGGGATGAAAAAACCTAAGAAAAAAGGTAAAAAGAAAAAGAAGTAGTATGGCTGAGTATCAAGGTAAATCTGTATCTTTAAATAAACCTTCCAGGATTGGAAAAGGTGAACCAGGACATGGTCGTAAAAAGTTTAAGGTGTATGTTAAGGATGGCGACAAAGTTAAGAAAGTAATGTTCGGCGACCCTAACATGGAGATAAGAAAAGATAACCCGGCTGCTAGAAAATCATTTCGTGCTAGACACAAATGTGATACAGCATCGGATAAGACAAGTGCAAGATATTGGTCTTGCAAAATGTGGTAGGAGTAACATGGCCGGTAAAAGAGTAACTTGGAAGTATGGCGACAAAACTTATAGCGGAACTTTAATTAGGGAAACTAAAACACATAAGTACGCCAGGACCAAAAATGGTAAAACTAAGGTCATACGAAAAAAAGTTTAATTGAAAGTAGCATGCCCTAAGTGTGGCCTATACTTAAACTACGATATAGACAGGTCTAAAATGACTTGTTTAAACAAAGAGTGCGAGGGATACAATAAATGACAAATGTTAAATTATGCTTTGCACAATCTTGTCATAATGTATTAAAACCACCTAAAAGAAAATTTTGTTCTGCTACTTGTTCTAAGGCCTATCATAATAAAAAATTTTACGCCCAACAACAAGGCGCAGTCTATGAACCCGAACATGATGGTAAACCTGTAGCACAACCTAATGTACAAAAACGAAGAGGTGTTGTATATGATGCCTTAGTAGAAAAAGAGTTAGGGCCATTAATACTTAAAGGTGATTTAAAAAAACAAGATGCTGCTGCACTCTTAGATTGTACAAAAGCTGCTTTATCCTATGCATACGCTGCATGGATTGAAGATATGGAGACTAAAGAAAAAGCAGAGAACTGGACTTTACCTGCTAAAGCAGAGAAGTCATTAGCTGACTTTAAGTTATTTAGAGATAGGTATTTTCAAACAGAGACTGGTGAACCCTACCAAACTCCGGAGTTTCACATTAGATGGATTAAATCTATTCTTGAAGCTATAGAACATGGAAATCAACAGATGATACTATCTCCTCCACGACATGGCAAGACAGACCTACTAATTCATTTTGCTGTATGGCTCATAATTAAGAACCCTAATGTTAGAATATTGTGGGTAGGTGGTAATGAAGAGATATCTAAGAATGCTGTCGCTTCAGTAATAGACCAGTTAGAGAACAATGAAAAACTTATCGAAGAACTCTGCCCACCTGGAAAAAGTTTTAAACCAACTAGCAGAGCAGGAAAAGCGTGGTCGCAAAGTGGGTTTACTGTTGGTACTCGTACTGTTACCGGTATTAAGTCTCCTACCATGGTTGGTATCGGTCGGGGTGGAAAAATTCTTTCACGAGATTGTGATATTATCATAGGCGATGACTTAGAGGACCACTCTTCTACAATGCAACCTGCATCAAGAGAGAACACAAGAACCTGGTGGACAACAACATTATCTTCTCGAAAAGAGGAACACACAGCTTTAATTGTTATTGGCTCCAGGCAACACTATGACGATTTGTATTCTCATCTACTAGACAATGAAAGTTGGAATACAATAGTAGAAGAGGCACACGATACAGGGTGTACTTTACCCGATTGGAATGATGAAGCTCACCAAGACTGTATGTTGTGGGCAGACAAAAGAACTTACAAATGGTTAATGGGTAGAAAGTCTGCTGCAGAGACTACTGGTGGTAGAGCTATTTATGAGATGGTCTATTTGAATGTTGCAATGCCTGATGGGATGGCATTATTTGACAGCGTTGAGATAGAAGCATGTCGTGACCAAAGTAGAGAAATAGGGCAAGTACCTGCAGGAGTTAGGTTAATTGCAGGACTTGACCCGGCATCAGTTGGATACCAGGCTGCATTCTTATGGGGATATGACCAGGCATCTAACAAATTGTATATGATTGATATGGAGAACTCACTAGGTGGTGGTATTCCACAAGCATTAAAGATAATGAAAGAATGGTTTGTGAAATACAATCTAGCCCACTGGGTTATTGAAGAGAATGGTTTTCAGCGTGCAATTAGACAAGACCAATCTATTAGAGATTTTGCAGGTAAGCATGGTGTATTTTTAGAAGGTACGCAGACTTACTCTAACAAACATGACCCGATATTTGGTGTTACAGCTATGAGGCCATTGTTTGAACAACAACTAATTTCTTTGCCATATCTTGGATTTGAAGCCCAAGAAAAGGTAAACTTATATAAAAGTCAGTTGGTGTATTTCAGTTCTGCTCAAAATAAAAGCAGAAGTGTTGGACAGAAGTCTGACTTAGTAATGGCTAGTTGGTTCCCAATGAAAACTATTCGTAGACTTCAGAAGGAAAGACTTGCTACAATGGGACTTGAATATGAACCATCTTTTAGTGGTTATGAAGGTAGTAACATAGATTTGGATAATTGGAGATAATGAAAACAGCAGAAGAAATTTACAGCAGAATATACGAGTTGAGAAGTCAACACGCAGATGTTATCAGTGAGAAAGATAAAATCAGAGCCATTATGAATGGTGGTGCTGATGGTATTAAAGCGTTGCTCGGTAAACAAATGCGAGACATGGACTATAACCAAATACCTGCACCGAACTTACTGTACTCCGCTATGGAACGATTTGCACAAAAACTAGGTAGAGCGCCTGACTTAAAAGTAGATATCTTTAATGACAAAGATAGTGAGAGAGCTACTAAGCGTGCAGAAAAACTTGAACGCATTGTGCATTCTTATGATGAAGCACAGAAATTAGATTTACAATTACCACAAGTTGGTAGATGGCTACCTGGTTATGGATTTGCTGTATGGGTATTAAAAGAAAAGAGAGATGCTAATGGTGTTCCTTATCCTTATGCAGAAATCAAAGACCCTTACATTTGTTACCCAGGATATTTTGGAGAAGGACAACAACCTAAAGAGTTAGCTGTTATACAACGCATACCTCATAAGGCCTTAGTTGAAATGTATCCTAAGCACAAGAATGTTATTTTAGATGAGATTGATGCCGAATATAACACTATGGCTTACATGTCAAGTTATGACAAAACATGGGCTAACCAAAGTGGTACAGGTAAAGTTGTTGCAGAATACTATGATGATGAAGGTACTTATATTTTCTTACCGGAAAATCAAATTATTCTAGACTTTATTCCTAACCCACTTAAATCCGGACCAAGATTTGTTGTGGCAAAAAGATTTAGCTTTGACCAAATGCAAGGTCAATTCCAACATGTTATAGGACTAATGGCTAATATGGCGAAGATAAATGTTCTATCTGTCATTGCAATGGAAGATGCTGTGTTTACAGAAACCAACATCATTGGCGAGATAGAAAGTGGACAGTATAAGAAAGGACGATTGTCAGTTAACTACTTGACACCTGGAAGCCAGGTATCTAAACCAACAAACAATCTACCCTATCAGCTGTTCCAACAGATAGATAGACTAGAAAGACATCTTCGTCTAGGTTCTGCATATCCAGTATCAGATGATGGACAAAGTCCTAATGCATTCGTTACTGGTAGAGGACTAGAAGAACTAGGCCAATCTGCATCATTACATGTACGAGAATATCAAGTTGTACTTAAAGATGCATTGGAGCAGATTGACACTAAGAGATTAGAGTGGGATGAGATTATGTATTCCAAAATGCGTAAGCCTCTTGCAGGATTTAGAAATGGAACTGCATTTAAAGAGACTTATGTACCAGGTTCTGATATTGCTGAAATGTATAAGACAAGAAGAATTTATGGTGTTATGGCAGGGTTCGATGAACCACAGAAAATTATTACAGGCCTACAGCTAAAACAACAAGGTATTATCGACAAACAAACATTACAAGAAAACATGGATGGATTAGATAACATATCTCAAATCAATTCAAGAATTAATGCAGAGAGAGCAGAGAATGTTTTATTTGAAAGTCTTATGGCACAAGCTGCACAAGGTAATCCTAAAGCAACAATGGCTGCTATTGAGATTAAGAAAAATCCTCAAAACATGAATAAAATTCTAGAGAAGTTCTATACTCCTGAAGGTGACGAGATGTCACCTGAGGAAGCCCAAATAGCGCAAGCTGCAGGACCGCAAGGACCGCAAGGACCTCCTCCAGGATTACAACAAGTGTTAGCACAAGTTGCAGCACAACAAGGAGGTGGACAAGGTGGCTAAAGATTTTGACCCAATGGAAGAAACTGATAATCTTTTTTACAATATCATTAATGAAGAAGATTGGGATATACAACTCGACTTAGATGATACAGACCCTAACTTAGAAGAACTTGTTATTAATTTAGAAGGTACTCCAGTATTTTTTGAATACCTAGTTCCTGGACCTATGGATGGTGTTCTTATTAAAATAATGATGAGAAAATTAAATGACAAACAACAAAACAATTTTATGAAATTTTTTCAAAACATCGGAAACTTTTTAGAAGACGAGGATAAAAAATATGGTTAGAAAATCAGCATCAGAAAAAGCAGCTTCACAAAATACAGATTTAAAACCTGACCCTGCAACAGCAGATTTATATATACCTAGAAAATCAGGTGACCCAACAGGACAAAGTGGATTAGTTAATGATGTGCTTGCACCAGGTTTAAATGCAGAGACAAGTGGACCTGATGGTGCAGGAGCGCAACAAAATATAGTTACACCTATGGGTAGACCTATAAAATTAGGAGCGCAAACTAAATATCAAAGCGAAGATGTTGCAGCGGGATTAGCAACAGCAGGTGCAAACATTCCAGGAAAACAATCACTAGATGTTGAAAGTTATTGGATAGGTTTAATGGAAAGATTTAATGACCCTATTATTGCAGAGTACTTAACTCCTGATGCTTATGCTGCACCAAGAGTAGAGCCAATAAATAAAAATGAAGCTGATACAGAGACTACCTAATGAGGTTTTCTCCTTTTAACTTTTCAGCTTCTCATATATCCGAAGCGATAGCAGCAGAAACTCTTAACAAAGTTAACTCTTATAACTTAGGTCAACAGATGGCACAAACGCCTAAAGGCCAAGAGATGGCTAGGAATTTTAGTGAGTTAGGTAATACATATCCTAATGTGCCATTCAGAATGAATGCATATCAAGCAATGGCAGGAACTAATGCAGGCGATGGTAATGCATTTCAAACTGCATTAAAAACACAAGAATTATTAGCACAACAAAATACTTATAACCTTAAACCAGTCACACAAGTTGGTGGATTAAAAAGAGCATTCCAAGTAGGTATGTTAGGTTTAGACAGCATGTTTCAACCAGTATCAAGAGGTTTTAAATCTGCAGTAGTTGCAGCACAAGCTACAGGTAAATCAGTTCCTGGAACAGTTGCATTAGCAACTCTTGCCGGAATACCTGAAATCTTTGTTGGTGATAAAGGTGAAGGTGGCGGTGCGGTTACACAAGGAATATTAAATGCTGTACTTGGCGATAACGCAGGTGATAAATATAGAGAAGCAAGAGATGCTTATGGACCAACAGAGCTTACAAGATATATACAAGAAAAAAATAAAGGTAATCCTATAAACCTAGGTACTGGAATGATGCCTAACTCTGTAAATTTAAAAGAAACACAAGAATATTTAAATGCAATTCGTGCAGGAGCTACGCAACAAGTAGCTTATAACAAAGCTAAATCTGTTTATGGTAGAGATATTACAAATGCTTTTGACCAAGCAGAAGATAGATTTAAATATACGACAGGTCGTGGAGAGAAAATAAATATATCTCCTGGAAGAATAATTGCATCTACAGTAACTAATCCAGGAAGTACAGGATACAGCGTTATATCAGGAGTTATTGATGGTGTCTTTCGTGTAGCTGCTGACCCTATGAACCTAGCTTTAATGTATGGTGCAGGTGTTAAAACAGCTATGAGAGGTTTATTAAATGCAAATCAACAAGCAGTTAAGTCAACTGCAAAAGGTTTAAAAAATATAAATTTTTGGAAAGGATTTTTACCAGGTAAAACAGGTAAAGAAAACAGAGCTTTGTATTATGGAAAATCTGTTGATGATGTCAAAAATTCTCAATGGGGTAAAGATTTCGGAAAAGCAATAGCAGATTTACAAGGAGATGAAGGATTAGCTTTTTTACGAGATATAAAAGAGTTTGATAGATTACCTGTATCAGTACTACAAGTACTTACAGAAGTTGATGACCCATTGCATGTGTGGACAATACTAGACACAGTCGCTAAAGGTGGAAGGTTAACAGAACAAAACTATGATGACATCTTTAATGTTATAAAAGAATATGTACCTGAAGGAAGAAAAATAGAATTAGATAGAGTTAGAGAACTAACTAAAAAAAATAGAAATGTAGGGTTAGAAGCACTGCCTTATAAACCTACTGCTTATGGTGAGTTCTTTAATTTTATGAATAAAGTTATTACTGGTAAAGCAACTGATGTTGCACCATTAAGAAAACTAGCAAAATTAGGAGCAGAAAAATCCCAAGTATCTAATTTTCAAACAAGAGGTTTACTAGGATTAGGCCAACAAATAAGAATGGCTTTACCTAAACATATGCAGAGAGCATTTCAATTAAGACCTGAAGCTGTAGTTATGTGGTCACAATTAGATGAGAGTGTAAAAAATCTAGACAATATGATGAAGATAGCATTTGTTGACCCTAAAACTAGAGGTAGCATTATGCGTGAAGCACTAGGTGCAGCATCACAATCACAATTAGACGATATTGTAAATGCAACAAATCTAGAAATTGCAAGTAGTCTTATAAAACAGAACCCTAATTTAAAATTTGATATTGAAGAAATAGTAAAACAACAAGCAAACTTTAACGCAGAAATGGAAGTGCTAAGAAGTTTTTTTAGTGGTACAGCAGGTTCACTTGCATTTAATGGTACAAAAATTAAAAAAAGATATAAGACTTTAATTAAAGATGTAAAAGAATATTATGAACGAGTTGGTATAAAAGATTTCGATGATGGACAGTTAGAACGATATATCTTTGAAGCAGTTCCTACAATGCATTTAATGTCACAAGCATCTAGCAGTTTTGCATTGTTGTTAGACCCACAAGATATTGTTCGTGCATCTAAAGCACATCAACAACTTCTTGGACCGGAGGAAAGTTTACTAAGAGCATATGGTAAAAACTTAGGTCTTATAGAAGATAAAGATTGGGTTAAACAATTTAAAATTCCTAGAAGAGCTACAGCTGAAGCAAGGTCGTTAAAGCCACAGGGAACTATAGATTATCATTTTAACAATCTGCAAAATAATTTCTTAAAACCATTATGGATGATGAGGTTAGCTTTGTTGCTTCGTGTAGTTCCTGAAGAAGCATTAAGAAATGCTTATGCCGGAAAAGTCAATCCATTTACAAGTTTCTTTAAAAGATTATCTTTGACTTCTAATAAATATTATGAGTTCTTTAATGTCGAGAGAGCTGAGGAAGTAGCAAGAATACATGATAATCTTGGTGAGCTTGTTATGACAGTGCAAATGAAAGCTGACGATGTAGAGTTTATGAAGAATGTTATTGATGTAGATGATGTATCAACCTTAAATGCATTTGATTATAAACAAGCACAAAAACTAATGAAGCATTATGCTCTTGAAACTAACTATAAAGGTGAAGTTAGTGAGTATATGATAAATGCAGCAGTAAACAATTTTGATATAAGAAATGTTAAGTTTGCAGAGTTAACTGAAAAAACATTTGAAACTAAAACTAAAACAATAAAAGCAACAGCACAAGGTGCTATAAAAGGATACGATAAAAAAGTATACAATTCGATGGGTGAAGCACTAATTGAAAGTGGTGGTTTTACAACATCATTAGATGAAAGACAATTTATTGATTTGGGATATAGAGGACCTGCTGAAGGAGATGTATTCGTATCTGCATATAAAGATAAAGAAATGGTTCTTGGTAATCTTGGAACAATAGAAGCAGAAGCAGCCAAAGTAAATCTTACTCCTGCAGCATACTTAGACACACAAATAGATAATCTATTTTTTGATGATGACACAGTTGGTTTATTAAGGAAAGATAAACATGCAGTAGGTGTTTATACAGATAAAGATGGAAACATAATGATAGATGTTTCTATTGGATTAAGTGGAGAAAATTCAATGAGCAATGCTTTGATGATGGGTGTCAATGCATTCCAAGAAAGTGTTTATGTGACAAACAAACAAGCAGCTATAGACCAGGGATTTGAAAAACTATTAGCTACTGGAGATAACGAAGGT
>JGI20152J14361_10001240_pt1 | contig 17113 bp, 10 predicted proteins | sample COG_02_FD_14361 | JGI IMG/M metagenome (IMG submission 14361)
ATCTGGGCAGGCAGGGTAGCCTGGGGCCGGTCGAATACCGCGGTACTTCTCTTTGATCAGGGCTTCATTATCCAAGGTCTCATCTGCTGCATAACCCCAGTGCTCGCGACGCACACGTTCATGGAGGTGCTCAGCAAAGGCCTCAGCCAATCGGTCCGCTAGAGCTTTCACCATAATCGCATTGTAGTCGTCGTGCTGGGCTTCATATTCTGCGGCTAACTCATCCGCACCTATGCCAGTAGTCACGGCAAAGGCGCCAATATGATCTTTTAAGCCGGTCTCTTTCGGTGCAACAAAGTCAGCCAGTGAGCAGAGCTCTTCACTGGCGCCGGGCTTCTGAATCTGCTGACGAATATGGTGCAGAGTTGCCTTAGTCGAGCCATCTTCAGCGTAGATTTCAATGTCATCATGGTTAACTGTGTTGGCTTCCCAGAGACCAAAAACGGCCCGTGCCTTTAGACGCTTATTGTCGATAATGTCTTTCAACAGCGCCTGAGCGTCGGCAAACAGTGTGGTAGCCGCTTCGCCAACCACGTCGTCTTTAAAGATCTTCGGGTACTTGCCTATCAGATCCCAGGTAATAAAGAATGGCGTCCAGTCGATATAGGGCACCAGAGTTTCCAATGGATAGTCGTCAATCACCGTTACCCCAGGCGTCGCTGGCAGGGTAGGTTGATAGTCGCGCCAGTTAATCTGTGGCTTCTGTTTGATCGCATCGGGGTAGGTGTAGACAGTTCCCCGAGGTGTTCTGTTGGCTGTGCGCAGTCGCACTGCGTCATAGTCACGGCGGATATCGGCGATAAAGCCATCGCGATGTTCTTTGCTGATCAGCTTGCTGGCCACGCCTACAGCGCGTGAGGCATCAGAGACATAAATAGCCTGATTGTTCTCGTACATTGGGGCGATTTTCACCGCGGTGTGGGCCTTGGAAGTGGTGGCGCCACCAATCATCAGTGGCACAGTGAAGCCCTGACGCTGCATCTCTTTACTCAGCGTCACCATCTCATCCAGGGAGGGNGTAATCANACCGGAGAGGCCAATGATGTCTACATTTTCTTCACGGGCGGTAGTGAGAATCTTTTCCGCAGAGACCATTACTCCGAGGTCGATGACTTCGTAGTTGTTGCATTGCAGCACCACGCCGACAATATTTTTGCCAATATCGTGGACATCGCCTTTTACTGTGGCCATCAGGATTTTGCCGTTAGCGCTGGCGGCGGCATCTTTTTCGTCTTCGATAAAGGGCTGCAAATAGGCCACAGCCTGTTTCATGACCCGGGCGGATTTCACCACCTGAGGGAGAAACATCTTACCCGAGCCAAATAGGTCGCCGACTACATTCATGCCGTCCATCAGCGCGCCTTCAATGACGTGTAGTGGACGATCAGCCTGTTGCCGTGCCTCTTCAGTGTCTTCGATGATATAGGCGGTGATGCCCTTAACCAGGCTGTGCTCGAGGCGACGGTTAACGTCGGCATCGCGCCAGCTGAGATCTTCCACTGAGGCCTGCTTGGAGCCGTCACCGCGATACTTATCGGCTATGGCCAGCAGCGCCTCTGTGCCTTCAGCGTTGCGGAATAGCACCACATCTTCAACCACGTGGCGCAGTTCTTCTGGCAGATCGTCATAGACCGCTAGCTGACCAGCGTTAACTATGCCCATGGTCAGGCCTTCGCGAATCGCATGGTAGAGAAACACCGAGTGAATCGCTTCACGGACCGGGTTGTTGCCACGGAAGGAGAACGACACGTTGGAGATGCCGCCACTAATCATTGCGTGGGGTAGGTTCTGTTTAATCCAGCCGCTGGCTTCAATAAAGTCGAGTCCATAGCGATTGTGCTCTTCAATACCGGTAGCCACTGCAAAGCAGTTGGGGTCAAAGATAATATCTTCTGCCGGGAAGCCAATATCATTGACCAGCATGTCATAACTGCGCTGGCAGATTTCCTTGCGGCGCTCAAGATTGTCCGCCTGTCCCTCTTCATCAAAGGCCATTACGACTATTGCAGCGCCATGCTTTTTACACAGTTTGGCCCGCTCGACAAACTCGGCTTCGCCTTCTTTGAGGCTGATGCTGTTGACCACAGACTTGCCCTGGATACATTTCAGGCCAGCTTCAATGACATCCCATTTAGAGGAATCCACCATGATGGGTACGCGAGAGATATCTGGCTCGCCTGCAATCAGGTTTAGAAACTTAACCATGGCCGGCAGGGATTCGAGCATGCCTTCGTCCATGTTGATATCGATAATCTGTGCGCCGTTAATCACCTGCTGGCGGGCGACTTCCAATGCGGCGTCATAGTTCTCTTCGAGAATCAGGCGTTTAAATACCGCTGAACCGGTGACATTGCAGCGCTCACCGACATTTACAAACAGTGAGTCACTCTTGATGGTGAAGGGCTCAAGTCCGGAGAGGCGGCAGGCTGGCTCGATTTCAGGTATGACACGTGGCGCCATGTTGGCCACGGCTTTGGCAATCACGCGAATATGGTCAGGGGTGGTGCCACAGCAGCCGCCGACAATATTTAACAGGCCCGCGCTGGCAAACTCTGCCACGGTCTCGCCCATAGCATCGGCATCCAGGTCATAGCCACCAAATTCATTGGGCAGACCAGCATTGGGGTGTGAGCTGACCAATGTGTCGGCAACTGTGGAAATGTCGAGCAGGTGAGGGCGCAGTTCTTTGGGGCCCAGGGCGCAATTCAAGCCAACACTGATGGGCTTGCTGTGGCGCACAGAGTTCCAAAAGGCTTCCGGGGTTTGGCCTGAAAGCGTGCGGCCACTGGCGTCGGTAATAGTTCCTGAGATCATGATCGGCAGTTCAAAGCCCTGCTTCTCGAAGACCACCTGCACCGCAAAGAGAGCGGCCTTAGCGTTCAATGTATCGAAGATGGTCTCAACCATGATCGCATCGACGCCGCCTTCTATGAGGGCTTCAGTAGACTCTATATAAGCTTCAACCAACTCATCAAAGGTCACATTGCGGGCGCCAGGATCGTTCACATCCGGTGATAGGGATGCGGTTCTGCTGGTAGGCCCAAGAATGCCGGCCACAAAACGCGGTTTTTCAGGAGTGGAAAACTCATCCGCTGCTTTGCGGGCAAGCTGTGCTGATACAACATTGATCTCTCGAGAGATCCCCTGCATGTCGTAATCGGCCTGGGAGATAGTCGTCGAGTTAAAGGTGTTAGTCTCGATAATATCCGCACCGGCGTCTAAGTAGGCGCGGTGAATATCACAGATGATCTCAGGCTGGGTAAGACTTAACAGGTCATTATTGCCTTTTAGATCAGTGTGCCAATCGGCAAAGCGCTGGCCGCGAAAATCTTCTTCCTCAAGGCTGTGCCGTTGGATCATGGTACCCATCGCGCCATCGATAATCAGAATTCGCTGCTTTGCTGCCTGACTGATTTTGTTCGTCATATCCTGTCTATGCCCTTAATTATCTGTTGTATCAAAATATTTTGATGGATGCGCATAATACCAAAATAAATCCAAAAAGCGACCTTTAAAGGAAAATGAGGGTTTCGTCTGAGGCTCTGTATGGCGTAAAATACCCGACTTATTTACTCAAGTTTAGGCCGCCAGAGTTAATTAGATGTTAATTGAACGTTAATTTGTTAAAACTGACTGCCAGAATGGATTTTAGGGAAGACTATGCTCAACGTAACCATCACTGAATCAGCGCAAAAGTATCTTGCTGGATTATTGGAAAAACAGAACTGCGAAGGCATTGGTATTCGCATGTTTGTTTCCGATCCGGGTACGCCAAAAGCGGAGACCTGTATTGCCTACAGTCGTCCCGGCGAGCACAACGAAGAAGATATGATTGTTGAGTATGAGGCCTTTAATGCCTACTTTGAACAGCGTAGCATTGCCTTTCTCGACGAAGCCAAAGTGGATTTTGCCGAAGATAAGTTTGGTGGTCAGCTGACTATTCGCGCCCCCAACTCAAGATTGCCTAACGTCAATGATGATAGCCCCATTGAAGATCGCATTAACTATCTGCTGTACAACGATATCAATCCAGGCCTGGCGTCTCATGGTGGTGTGGTGTCGTTGGCAGAAATGTCCGAAGGTATCGCTGTGTTGGAGTTTGGCGGCGGTTGCCAAGGTTGTTCTGCGGTGTCTCTTACCCTTAAAGAGGGCGTTGAGAAAACCTTGATGGAAAAGATTCCCGAGTTGAAGGGTGTCCGAGATGTGACTGACCATACGGATACCAGCAACGCGTACATGTGATGACGCGGGACCTTGTTGGCTTGAGTTGCCAGGCTGTCTCCCGATGGAGCGAAGTGGCGAGTTAAAGTCTGAGATCTCTCACATGCGTTCGAGATGACAGCGTAAAGTTGCCATCCTGACAGAGCGCAGCGACTAGGGATCTCATTCAGGTTAACCAGCGCCAACTACAGCAAAATCACCCTAGCTATCAAACAGGCCCCTATGAGCGCACTAGCAGACATCCAAGCATTTCTACCCTGCGCCACTCCGGACCGCTGGATCGAAAACGCCCTCGAAAACCAATCTCTAATGCTGATCGATCACGCTAACTGTGAAAAGAAGGCTGCAAGTACCGCCCTGAGCCTAATCAATCGCTACACCGACAATTTCGAGTTACTCAACAAAATGTCCCGCCTAGCCCGAGAAGAGATGCGCCACTTCGAGCAGGTGATCGCCCTGATGAAACGCCGCAAGATCCCCTATGAGCACGTTTCCGCCTCACGCTATGCCGCAGGTCTCCGCGACCTGGCGCGCAAAGAGGATCCAGCAAAGTTAGTTGATGTACTGATTATTGGCGCCTTTATTGAGGCCCGCTCCTGTGAACGCTTTGCTCTGTTGGCACCGCATCTGGATGCCGAGCTGGAGAAGTTCTACCTCTCGCTACTCAAGTCTGAAGCGCGCCATTATCAGGATTATTTAAAACTGGCGAAAACAGTCGCCGGAGACCGGTCTATAAATGATCGTATTGAACTGATTGCCCAGCGTGAGCGCGAGCTAATTGAATCACCGGATAACCAGTTCCGCTTTCACTCCGGTCCTGTTGACTAGAGATCAGCTGAACAGATTTGATAGACATTAAAAAAGGCAGCCTAGGCTGCCTTTTTTAATGCTTGGAATTAACTGATGCTTAACGATCTTCCACTGCAGGATAGTCACGCACATCTGCGCCGGTGTACAACTGGCGAGGACGGCCGATACGGTAGGGATGAGTGATCATCTCGTTCCAGTGTGAGATCCAACCAACGGTGCGACCGGTGGCAAAAATCACCGTGAACATCTCGACTGGAATACCCAGTGCCTTCAGAATAATACCGGAGTAGAAGTCGACATTGGGGTAGAGTTTTTTGCTGATAAAGTAATCGTCTTCAAGGGCGATCTTCTCAAGCTTTTTAGCTAGACGGAACAGTGGATCGTTCTCCAGTCCCAATACCGCCAGCACTTCATCACAGCTCTCACGCATAACCGTAGCGCGGGGATCATGATTCTTATAGACGCGGTGCCCAAAGCCCATCAAACGGAATGGATCGCTCTTGTCTTTGGCTTTGGCTACATAGGCTTCAATATTGTCTTCGTGACCAATCTCTTCCAGCATATCCAACACAGCTTCGTTAGCGCCGCCGTGAGCAGGTCCCCAGAGCGCAGCAATACCAGCAGCTATACAGGAGAATGGGTTGGCGCCAGTGGAGCCAGCCAGACGAACTGTTGAGGTCGAGGCGTTCTGCTCGTGATCTGCGTGCAACAGAAAGATGCGATCCATGGCCTTGGCAATAGCCGGTTGAACCACATAGGGCTCGCAGGGCGTACCAAACATCATATGCAGGAAGTTTTCTGAGTATGACAGTGAGTTATCTGGGTAGATAAACGGCTGGCCGGTAAAGTGCTTGTGACACATTGCAGCAATTGTTGGGATCTTTGCGATCAAGCGGTGAGCAGAAATCTTGCGGTGCTCTTCATTATTAATGTCCAACGAGTCATGATAAAACGATGACATGGCACCAACCACGCCCACAAGCATGGCCATTGGGTGTGCATCGTAGCGAAAACCGCTGATAAAGGCCTCAACTGATCGGTTTACCATGGTGTGATATTTGATTGTATTGACGAACTCGGCCTTCTCTTCTGCGTTGGGCAGTGCGCCTTCGAGAAGCAGATAGCAGGTCTCAAGATAATCGGATTTTGCAGCCAGCTGCTCAATCGGATACCCGCGGTGCAGCAAGATGCCTTTATCGCCGTCAATATAGGTGATATCAGACTGACAGGCCGCCGTTGCTGAGAAGCCGGGATCATAGGTAAAGATATTGTGCGAGCCCAGGGTGCCTATATCTATGACATCTTGGCCTAGTGTGCCCTTGAGAATCGGTAGCTCAATGGGAGCTTGACCTTCGATGGTTAGGGTAGCTTTACGATTACTCATGCAGGATCCTCTTGTGCAACGTGGTGGTTTGGGCGGAAATTTCGAGGAGCAACTATAGATGTTCACGGCAAATTGTCAATACTGGCGGCCTTTCTGCCAGCTTTAAATCTGCTTTTATACTAGCTTAAACAGGCTATTTAGATAGCGGTTATTCATCAGTAAAATGCTTTGTTATGATCTGGATGGATATTTTTGCCGCGAGGTAGGGTAGGTCTGCATGGAGTGCAAGCCTATTATTGTTGGCGGCTGTTGCGGAGCTGTCGGTTCGCGATTTTGTTTCGTTTCTGCTGATTGAATTTAGCCCACCTAGTAACTATACTGCTGCGCCATCAGCATACTGCTCGCAAACCACCTTTGTAACATCTTTAGCAGCGCTCAGTATTTCTTGACTCTACATTGTAATAAGTTGCTTAAAGTTAATTGAATTCAGTATAAATTCATCTCCGATTTGTCGGATCACTACTTTTAAGGTATCACCAGCCGTGGACAAAAAAAGACCAGTCAATCTTGATCTTGGAACCATTAGTCTTCCAATCACTTCATATGTATCGATCTTGCACCGAGTCTCTGGTGTGATTTTGTTTTTCTCAGTCGCTATCTTTCTCTGGCTACTCGAAGGCAGTCTCGCTTCAGAGCAGGGCTTTGCCGATGTTAAAGCGCTTTTTGCCAATCCATTGTGTCAGTTTATTATTTGGGGCAGCTTGGCTGCGCTGGCCTACCATGCTGTTGCCGGTATTAGGCACCTAATTATGGATATGGGTTATGGCGAAGATTCCTTTGAAACGGGTCGCGCAACAGCTTGGATCGCAGTAGCAATCGCAGTCGTCATTATTGTATTAATTACAGGGTGGGTTTACTTATGGTAACTACAGTTACTAGTCTTGGCCGCAGTGGTCTGTCTGACTGGCTTATCGCACGAGTTTCGGCCTATGTGATGACCGCATACCTGATCTTTATTGTCGGCTATTTGATGCTGACCCCAGAGCTCAACTACACGCAGTGGGCGGCACTGAATAGTTCTCTGCCAATGCGTATGTTTAGCCTGGTCACTATTCTCTCGATCGCGGCGCATGCCTGGGTCGGTATGTGGTGTGTTTTGACCGACTATATAACAGTGCGTCTAATTGGGCCAAAAGCCACTGCACTGCGTATTATTTTTCAGTTGGGCATGATGGCAGTTACCTTGCTATACGTGGTCTGGGCTATCGATATTTTGTGGGGAATCTAAGTAAATGGCTAACATTAGAACAATGACTTTCGACGCCGTAATTGTCGGCGGCGGTGGATCCGGAATGCGCGCTGCGCTGCAGCTGGCGCAGTCAGGATACAAAACAGCAGTAATCACCAAAGTATTTCCAACGCGCTCGCACACGGTTTCTGCCCAGGGTGGTATTACCTGTGCAATTGCCAGTGACGATCCTAATGATCAGTGGCAGTGGCATATGTATGACACGATTAAAGGCGCTGACTTTATTGGTGATCAGGAAGCGATTGAGTATATGTGTCAAACCGGCCCGGAAGCGATTTTCGAGCTTGAGCACATGGGTCTGCCGTTTTCGCGCACCGAAGAAGGGCGCATTTATCAGCGTCCCTTTGGCGGCCAGTCGAAAGACTTTGGTAAGGGCGGTCAGGCGGCTCGTACTTGCGCTGCAGCTGACCGTACTGGTCACGCGCTATTGCACACTCTGTATCAGGGCAACCTGAAAAATGAGACAACCTTTTTAAACGAATGGTTTGCCCTCGATATTGTTAAGAACTCTGACAACGCCGTAGTCGGTGTTATGGCGCTTAACATTGAAACTGGCGAGACCGTTTACGTTAAGTCCAAGGCTACTGTATTCGCCACCGGCGGAGCAGGGCGGATTTATGCTTCTACTACTAATGCACACATCTGTACTGGCGATGGAATTGGCATGGCGCTGCGCGCTGGCTTCCCGGTTCAGGATATTGAGATGTGGCAGTTCCACCCCACCGGCATTCACGGTGCTGGCACCCTGGTAACCGAAGGTTGTCGTGGTGAAGGTGGTTATCTGGTGAATAAGGACGGCGAGCGCTTTATGGAGCGTTATGCACCCAATGCCAAAGATCTGGCTGGCCGCGATGTAGTGGCACGCTCAATGGTTCTTGAAATTCTTGAAGGTCGCGGCTGTGGTCCAGATGGCGATCACGTCTATCTCAAGCTCGATCATCTCGGCGAAGAAACCCTCAATGCCAAGTTGCCAGGCATTCTTGAACTGTCTCGCACCTTTGCCCACGCGGATCCGGTTAAAGAGCCGATTCCAGTGGTCCCTACCTGTCACTACATGATGGGTGGCATCCCCACTAACGTTAACGGTCAGGCTCTGACTATTGACAGCGAAGGCAACGATGAAGTGATTGAAGGCTTTTACGCCTGTGGCGAAGCAGCCTGTGTATCGGTTCACGGCGCCAACCGACTGGGTGGCAACTCGCTACTTGACTTGGTGGTGTTTGGTCGTGCATCGGGCATATTTATTGAGCAGCAGCTGCGCGAAGGTATTGACCTGAAAGACCCCAGTGAAGCAGATCTTGAAGCGGCTTTAGCCGGTTTGAATCACCTCAATGACTCTACTGGCGGCGAAAATGCTGCGGTATTGCGCGCTGAGTTGCAGACCATTATGCAAAATTACTTCGGCGTCTTCCGTCGCGGTGACTTTATGCAGGAAGGTATTGCCAAGTTGGCCGCGCTGCGTCCAAGAATCAAAAATGTTGCCCTGAGTGACAAGAGCAACGCCTTCAATACGTCACGTATCGAAGCGCTGGAGCTGCAGAACTTATTTGAAGTGGCTGAGGCGACAGCGATTACTGCTGAAGCGCGTACGGAAAGCCGTGGAGCTCACGCTCGCGATGACTTTAAAGAGCGCGATGATGTTAACTGGCTGTGTCACTCAGTGTTTTTCCCCTCGGATAAGCGAGTGGGTAAACGCGGTGTGAATTTCACGCTGAAAACACGCGACGCTTTTGAACCCTCAATTCGTACCTATTAATAGGGGCTAACAGATTTATGTTAAATGTAAGTATTTATCGCTATAACCCAGAAGTCGATTCTGAGCCTTATATGCAAGACTTTCAGTTCGATGCTGAGGGCAAAGACATCATGGTTCTGGACGTGCTCGAGAAGCTCAAGATCCAAGACCCCACATTGGTCTTCCGTCGCTCATGTCGCGAAGGTGTCTGTGGCTCGGATGGTATGAACATCTCCGGCAAAAACGGACTGGCCTGTGTCACGCCACTGTCTGCAGCGGTTAAGAAGGGCAAGCTAGTGATTCGTCCGCTGCCTGGTCTGCCGGTGATTCGTGATCTGGTCATCGATATGACTCAGTTCTATGCTCAGTATGAGAAGATTCAGCCCTACCTGATTAACAATACGCCAGCACCGGCTATTGAACGTCTGCAGTCTCAAGAAGATCGGGCGAAATTGGATGGACTCTATGAGTGTATTCTCTGCGCTTGCTGTTCAACAGCTTGTCCTTCGTTCTGGTGGAACCCAGATAAGTTTATCGGTCCATCTGGTCTGTTGCAGGCTTATCGCTTTTTAGCGGACAGTCGTGACACCGGCACTGAAGCGCGCTTGGCTAACCTTGATGACCCGTTCAGCGTCTTCCGCTGCCACGGCATCATGAACTGTGTTCAGGTCTGTCCAAAAGGGCTAAACCCGACCAAAGCAATTGGTCACATTCGCGATATGTTGATCAGAACAGCGACTTAAGTTGTAAATACCCCCTAATAGAAGGGTGGTAGTCATTTGCTTTACTCTAACGGCCAGTTTTTACTGGCCGTTTCTGTATTAGAGGTTTAGAATACCGCCCAATAAACATACCGATTTCTACCACCTGAAAGGGGAATAATAGTAATGCCTGAGGGCCCTATGGAGCACTTTCTTCGCTCCTCTCACTTTTCCGGTGGCAACGCTGCATATATAGAAGATCTCTATGACACTTATCTGCATGATCGCAATGCGGTCCCAGATCAGTGGAGCAGTTTTTTCGATACCTTGCCGCGGACCAACGGTAGCACCGCACCCGATATTTCCCACGCCACCATAGTTCAGCATTTTGAGTTGCTAGGCCGCCGTCAAGCGCGCCCGACACCAGCCCCTGGCTCCGGTGGAATCCATCTTCAGCACGAGCGCAAGCAGGTTAAGGTTGTTCAATTAATCAGCTCTTACCGTTTTCGTGGGCATCAAAAAGCCAATCTCGACCCTCTTGGATTGATGGTTCGCGAACATGTGCCAGATTTGGATCTGCATTTTCATGGCCTCACAGAAGCTGATCTGGATACTACCTTTCAGACTGGTCCGCTGTATTTTGGCAAGCAAGAAGCCACGTTGCGTGAAATCGTTGAATCCTTGGAAGAGACTTACTGTGGCTCTCTCGGCGCCGAGTACATGCACATCACGTCTTTTTCCGAAAAGCAGTGGCTAGCTCAGCGTTTTGAAAGCGTNCGTTCCAAGCCAACCTACGGTGACGAAGCGCGAGTTGATGTACTCAACCGCCTGACTGCTGCTGAAGGTTTGGAAAAACATCTCGATTCTAAGTACCCCGGCACCAAGCGTTTTGGTCTCGAGGGTGGTGAAAGCCTAATCCCATTGCTCGATTGCCTAGTGCGCCGCGCTGGTGAATATGGCGGCAAAGAAATTGTTATGGCTATGGCCCACCGTGGTCGCCTTAATGTACTGGTCAATATTCTCGGCAAAAACCCAGCAGAGCTGTTTGAAGAATTCGAAGGCAAGCGCCTGGTCAATACTTCCGGCGATGTGAAATATCACCAGGGCTTCTCATCTAACGTGATGACTCCCGGTGGTGAAGTTCATATGGCGCTGGGCTTTAACCCATCGCACCTTGAGATTTCATGCCCAGTAGTGATTGGTTCTGGTCGCGCTCGTCAAGATCGACGTAACGACAAGACCGGCGAGAAAGTGGTCCCTATCCTGATGCACGGTGATGCGGCATTTGCCGGTCAGGGCGTGGTTATGGAAACCTTCCAGCTATCCCAGACCCGCGCTTACAAGACCGGCGGCACGATCCATGTTGTGATCAATAACCAGGTCGGCTTTACCACTAGCCGCCAGGAAGATGCCCGCTCAACGGAATACTGTACCGACATCGCTAAGATGGTCCAGGCGCCGATTCTCCATGTTAATGGCGACAACCCAGACGCAGTGATGTTCGCGGCCATGCTTGCCACAGATTACCGCTATGAGTTTGGTAAAGACGTAGTGATCGATCTAGTTTGTTACCGCCGTCGCGGTCACAACGAAACCGATGAGCCGTCTTCGACTCAGCCATTGATGTACGACGTGATTCGCAAGCATTCGACCACTCGCGAGCTGTACTCCCAGAAGCTGGTCTCTGAAGGTGTTGTTACCCAAGATCAAGCCAATGAAATGTCCAATGATTACCGCGCCCGTTTAGATAAAGGCGAGTTCGTTGTGCACAACCTGGTTCGCGAGCCAGACACTAGCCTGTTTGTAGACTGGGAGCCTTACCTGGGCCACGACTGGCGCACCCCAGCCACTACAGGCCTGGATCTCAAAGCGCTGCAAAACGTCGCCGCTAAGATCATTGATATTCCCGATGGTATTAAGGTCCAGCGTCAGGTCAGCAAAATTTATGATGATCGTCGCAAGATGGCCGGTGGCGCACTGCCACTGAACTGGGGCATGGCTGAATTGCTCGCCTACGGTACGCTATTGGAAGAGGGCTACCCAATCCGCTTTACCGGTCAGGATGTCCGTCGCGGTACCTTCTCACATCGTCACGCAGTAGTGTTTAATCAGAATGATGGCGAGGCGTATCTGCCCCTGGCCAACATGTCTGATGATCAGCCACAGTTTGATATTTACGATTCGGTTCTGTCTGAAGAAGCGGTGCTGGCCTTTGAGTATGGCTATGCCACTACAGCTCCTAAAGGGCTAATTATCTGGGAAGCCCAGTTTGGTGATTTTGCCAACGGCGCTCAGGTCGTAATCGATCAGTTTATCGCCAGTGGCGAGCACAAGTGGGGCCGTCTCTCTGGTCTGACTATGCTTTTGCCTCATGGCTTCGAAGGGCAGGGCCCAGAGCATTCCTCTGCACGTCTTGAACGCTTTCTGCAACTCTGTGCTGAGCACAATATGCAGGTAGTGAACCCGACAACCCCAGCACAGATATTCCACTTGCTGCGTCGCCAGGCGATTCGTCCCATGCGTCGACCACTGATTATTATGAGTCCCAAGTGGATTCTGCGTCACAAGCTTGCAACGTCTTCCCTGGAAGAGTTGGCCGGTGGCAAGTTCTTGGATGTGATTGCTGAGAAAGAGCTGGATGCTGACAAGGTTACTCGCGTGGTGCTCTGCTCCGGTAAGGTTTACTACCACCTGTTAGAAGAACGCACGGCACGTGGCATAGACAACATTGCTCTAGTGCGCATTGAGCAGCTGTATCCCTTCCCAGATATCGAGTTGGAAGAGGTATTGAAACCCTACACTAAGCTCAAAGATGTTATCTGGTGTCAGGAAGAGCCGATGAACCAGGGCGCCTGGTATAGCAGTCAGCACCATATGCGCCATGTGCTGCAGGGTATAGATCCAATGCTCCACCTGCGTTATGTAGGTCGTGCCAGCTCCGCTGCACCGGCCTGTGGCTATATGTCCGCGCACTTGGAAGAACAAAAACAATTTATTGATGAAGCTCTCGCGCCAGGCGCGTAGAGAGGCTTGTAAAACGGACTGGTAAAAAAAGACTCGTAAAAACGACTCGTAACATAGGAAAAAAATTAGATGGCCACTGAAATTAAGGCACCAACATTCCCGGAATCTGTTCAAGAAGGTTCTCTGGCAACTTGGCACAAGCAGGTTGGTGAAACGGTTAAGCGCGACGAATTGTTGGTTGATATTGAAACCGACAAAGTGGTGTTGGAAGTTGTTGCTCCAGCCGCTGGTGTACTGGCAGAGATTTTCAAAGCTGAAGGCGATATCGTCCTAAGTAATGAGATTATTGCTCGCATTGAAGAGGGCGCTGAAGCTGCTGCTCCCAGTGCTGCTGCAGCTGCTGAGGCGGTTGCCGAAGCGCCAGAGGAAACCGCCTCAGGTGGTCTGATTAATCCAGCCGCGCGCAAGCTTGCTGAAGAACGCAATATAGATGCAGCGCAAATTGTCGGTACCGGCAAAGGCGGACGCATCACTAAAGAAGATGTAGTCAACTACAAAGCGCCGGCAGCGGCTCCAGTGGTTTCTACACCTGCACCTGCAGCAGTTGCCGAGTTACTTGAAGTGGGTGACCGCGTCGAACGTCGTGTGCCTATGACCCGTATGCGCTCGCGAATTGCTGAGCGTCTATTGGAAGTGACCCAAACCACCGCTTCATTGACTACCTTTAATGAAGTAGACATGACTGCGTTGATGGATCTGCGCAAGCAATACAAAGAAGAGTTCACCAAGATTCACAACGGTACTCGTCTGGGCTTTATGGGCTTCTTCGTTAAGGCCGCGGTTGAAGCGTTGAAGCGCTTCCCATCGGTGAATGCCTCAATCGACGGCAGCGACATTGTCTATCACGGCTATCAGGATGTGGGTGTAGCTGTCTCCACTGAACGTGGTTTGGTTGTTCCTGTGTTGCGCAACGCCGAGAACATGAGCATTGCCAACATTGAAAATGGCATTTATGACTACGCCATGAAAGCCCGCGACGGCAAGTTGACCATCGACGAAATGACTGGGGGAACCTTCACTATCACCAATGGTGGTGTCTACGGTTCACTGATCTCAACGCCGATTATCAACCCACCGCAGTCAGCGATCTTGGGTATGCACAAGATTCAAGAGCGTCCAGTGGCGGTCAATGGTGAGGTAGTGATTCGCCCGATGATGTACTTGGCAATGTCCTATGACCACCGCATCATTGACGGCAAGGGCGCAGTACAGTTCCTGGTGACCATAAAAGAATTACTTGAAGATCCCGCTAAGATATTACTTGAAATATAAACCATACGTCTTTGATATATATAGGAAATACAATGTCAGAAAAATATGATGTAATCGTTATCGGTAGTGGCCCTGCAGGCTATGTATCGGCCATTCGTGCTGCTCAGTTGGGCCTCAAGACCGCCTGTATTGAAAAGTGGAAAGATGCTGAAGGCAAGGGCGTTAACGGCGGAACCTGCCTCAACGTTGGCTGTATCCCATCTAAGACATTACTCGATAGCTCGTTCAAATATCACGAAGCTAAAGAAGAACTCGGCATCCACGGTATCAGCACCGAAGGTGTAAAAATTAATATCGCAGAGATGCTGCAGCGTAAAGATAAGATCATCAAGCAGTTTACTGGCGGTATCGTCGGTCTGTTTAAAGCCAACGGCGTCACCGGCCTATACGGTACCGGTAAGCTGCTCAATGGCAAGAAAGTTGAGCTGACCGACAACGACGGCAATGTCTCGATTCTTGAAGCAAACAACGTCATTCTCGCCTCTGGCTCGCTGCCTATCGCGATTCCTGTTGCACCAGTTGATGGCGACTTAATTGTCGACTCTACTGGCGCCTTGGAAATTGGCGCCGTCCCCGAGCGTCTTGGCGTGATCGGTGCTGGCGTTATTGGCCTTGAGTTGGGTTCAGTTTGGAACCGTCTCGGTTCTGAAGTTGTCCTGCTTGAAGCCATGGAAGACTTCCTGGCGATCATGGATAAAGGCATTGCCAAAGAGTCGAAGAAGATCTTTAAGAAGCAGGGTCTGGATATTCGTCTCGGCGCTCGTGTCACTGGCACTGAGATCAAAGACAAAAAAGTCCATGTCACCTATGTGATGACCGATGGATCTGAGAAAAATGAAGTATTCGACAAGTTGATTGTCTGTGTTGGTCGCCGTCCCTTTACCGATGGCCTGTTGGCCCCGGAGAGCGGTGTACAGCTAGATGAGCGCGGTTCAATCTTCGTTAATGATCAATGTGCCACCAACGTTCCTGGCGTCTACGCCATTGGCGACTTGGTTCGTGGCCCGATGCTTGCGCACAAAGGTTCTGAAGAGGGCGTAATGGTTGCCGAGATAATTGCCGGCCATAAAGCGCAAATGAACTATGACATAGTGCCAAACGTTATTTACACTCACCCGGAAGTGGCTTCAGTAGGCCAAACGGAAGAGCAAATTAAGGCCGCTGGTCTGCCTTACAATGTCGGTAGCTTCCCCTTTGCTGCCGTCGGTCGCGCTGTTGCGGCTAACGATACAGATGGCATGGTGAAAATCATTGCTCATGCTGACACTGATCGTATTCTTGGCTGTCACATAGTCGGGCCAAGTGCTGCCGATTTGGTGCAGCAGGTTGCTATCGCCATGGAATTTGGCTCCAGTGCAGAAGACCTAGGTATGACCGTATTCAGTCATCCGACCCTATCAGAAGCTGTGCATGAAGCCGCTCTGGCAGTCAACGGCGCGGCTATTCATATGCCGAATCGCAAACGCCGCTAAATCGCAGTAATCGTTAAACGGAGTTGCTAGTTACTGTTTGAAATCCAGTAACTAAGGGCTCCGTTGTTTTATTCATTGAAAAAAATTTTACGGGAACCAAAGTATGAACCTGCATGAATATCAGGGTAAGCAGCTGTTTGCCGAATATGGACTGCCAGTGTCGCAAGGCATTGCAGCTGAAACTGTAGCGGAAGCTGTAGCCGCTGCCGACGTCATTGGTGGTGATAAGTGGGTCGTTAAGGCTCAGGTCCACGCTGGTGGTCGCGGTAAAGCGGGCGGCGTAAAGCTGGTTAGCTCGAAAGCCGAAATCGAAGCATTTTCTGAAAAGTGGCTGGGTAAGAACCTGGTTACCTATCAAACTGATGCCAAAGGCCAGCCGGTTAGCCGCATCTTGGTAGAGACTTGCACTGAGATTGATCAAGAGCTGTATTTAGGCGCTGTGGTTGATCGTGGTTCACGCCGCATTATCTTTATGGCCTCCACCGAAGGCGGTGTTGAGATCGAGAAAGTAGCGGAAGAGACTCCAGAAAAGATTCTTAAAGCGATCATTGATCCTGTCACTGGCGCACAGCCATACCAGGGCCGTGATCTAGCTTTCAAGCTGGGCCTGAAAGGCGTTCAGGTTAAGCAATTTGTAAAGATCTTCTTAGGTCTGGCCAAGCTGTTTAAAGAGAAAGATCTTGAGCTGCTCGAAGTTAACCCACTGGTTATCACTGACGAGGGCAATCTTCATTGCCTCGACGCCAAAGTCATTATCGATGGCAACGCGATGTACCGTCAGCCAGCGATTAAAGCGATGCACGATCCCTCGCAGGAAGATGCGCGTGAAGCTCATGCTGCTTCTTTTGAGCTGAACTATGTTGCCCTCGACGGCAATATTGGTTGCATGGTCAATGGTGCTGGTCTGGCCATGGGTACTATGGACATAGTGCACCTGCACGGCGGTTCGCCAGCTAACTTCCTCGATGTAGGCGGCGGCGCGACCAAAGAACGTGTAGTTGAAGCGTTTAAAATTATTCTTTCTGATACCAATGTTAAAGCAGTACTGATCAATATCTTTGGCGGCATCGTTCGCTGTGATCTGATTGCTGACGGCGTTATAGGCGCGGTTGAAGAAGTAGGCGTTAAGATTCCAGTTGTTGTCCGCCTGGAAGGTAACAATGCCGAATTGGGAACTAAGAAGCTGGCCGAATCCGGTCTGGCAATTATTGCAGCAACCAGTCTGACTGATGCGGCACAGCAAGT
>JGI20152J14361_10001253_pt1 | contig 17003 bp, 17 predicted proteins | sample COG_02_FD_14361 | JGI IMG/M metagenome (IMG submission 14361)
AAGAGCGCTAGAAAAACCAAAAAGGCTTTTGATTTTTTATTGTCTTTAGTGATTTTATAAAGGTGGGACATTTAAATATCTAAATAGTAGCCGTTAGTTTATACAGTAGCAGTTAGTTTATACCTTAGCCGTTGGTTTATAGAGAGTGATTTGGGCTTAGGTGTCTGTTTCGCTAAAAGGCAATTCTTTAATTTTATCGTAAATTAAGTGAGACTCCCATCCCCTGTAAAACAGGTACTGCATGAGTTTTCTTTTCTGTATTTCCAGGGAACTTTCTCTTAAAGAAAGTCCTTTTTTATAAGCCAATTCGTTAAATGTACTTAAATATTCTCCGGGGTGGATCTCTTTCAGTGCTTTCTTAATAGCAGTATTCAGAGATATTTCGCTGTTTCAATTCTGAAACTATTCTCGATTTCCCCCACTTCTTAATCCTAAATTTTCCTCTGGCAAATGCCTCTGAAAACCGAGTTCGTTTAGAAAATTATTTGTGATTAATTCGCTAATAATTTGATCTATAGCAGCTGGTATCATACCCATCTCCCTTAGCTTGTCGTTTACTTCTTTATGACAACGTTCTTGATAGGCACAATAACGCGCTATCTTTTTTTTCGCTTCGTCTAGAGTATAGCTGGGATTCATGCAAGAATTTTGAATTTTAAAGGTACGCAAAACCTTAAAAAAAAGGCAAAAAAAAAGCGGTCCGTTAGGACCGCTTTTTTTAATATATAGTTTTTCCGTCATTGTTTTTAAAACGGTACTCTAGATACTGATAGGCATCTCGAGGTTGAATTTTTACCCATTTTTTGTATTCCAAAAACCATTTTTGTCTAATGGAAGGAATGCCTTGGGAAAGGTAAGCTGCAATGAAAGGATGTACATTTAAGGTTACTTTGTGGTCCTTAGAAGGGCCTACTAAAAGTTTCTGTAAATCTGCTGTAATTTTATCCAGCAAAACAATAGGCGCTTCTACTTCCTTACCTGTAATGGTCGGTAGTGGCTCAGTTGTCTTAATATTCATTTCGGGTCTTACCCTTTGTCTTGTAATTTGTATGAGTCCGAATTTACTAGGAGGCAAAATCTTGTGTTTTGCTCTGTCTTCCTTCATTTCTTCACTCAGGTGATCGAACAATTTTTTTCGATGATCTCCTTTGGCCATATCAATGAAATCTACCACAATAATACCACCCATATCTCTCAGGCGTAATTGCCTGGCTATTTCTGTGGCAGCGGATAGATTTACATCTAGCGCAGTGTCCTCTTGATTTTTAGCTTTATTGGAACGGTTTCCACTGTTCACATCTATTACGTGAAGTGCTTCCGTGTGTTCAATCACTAAATAGGCTCCTTTACTCATTGTAGCCGTTTTACCAAATGATGTTTTTATTTGGCGTTCAATACCAAATTTTTCAAAAATTGGCTCAGTGGCTTCATACAATTTTACAATGGATTCTTTTTCTGGTGCAATTTCCTGCACATAATCTTTTACCTGCGTATACAAAGTTTCGTCATCTACGTGTATTCCAGAGAAGCTGTCATTAAAGACGTCTCTTAATATGGATGAGGCTCTGTTGAGCTCAACCAATACCTTTGATGGATGTGGTGCTTTGTGCAGTTTTTTACACATTACTGTCCATTTGTTCAGTAAGTTCTGTAAATCTCTATCTAATTCTGCTACTTTTTTGCCTTCTGCAACGGTGCGAATGATTACCCCAAATCCTTTTGGTTTAATACTTTTCACAAGTCTTTTTAAGCGGTCTTTTTCTTCTTTGCTCTCTATCTTTTGTGAGACAGATACGCGATCAGAGAAAGGAACCATCACTAAGTATCGTCCAGCAATGGACAATTCAGAGCTAATACGTGGTCCTTTGGTTGAGATGGGTTCTTTTACAATTTGAACTAGAATAGATTGATTGGCTTTAATGGCGTCATTAATAGTTCCATCTTTATCTATATCTGGTTCAAAGGCTACATTTTTCAAAGAGAAATCGCGCATTTTTCCTGTGCTAGCTCTTTTGATAAATTTTAGCATTGTTGACAATTGTGGTCCTAAATCGTGGTAATGTAAAAAGGCATCTTTTTCATAGCCAACATTTACAAAAGCCGCGTTTAATCCCGAAATAGGTTTTCTTACTTTGGCAATAAAAATATCACCAACAGAAAACTTATTATTGTCTTCTTCTTTGCTTAACTCAGTGAGTTTTCCATCTTTTAACAAGGCAAAATCAACAGTAGTGGAATTAGATCTAATGATTAATTCTCTTTTTACCATGATTTGTATATTGACACTTCAACGAATTGAAGTGTGTTAAAATTTATTGTTTAGACGGCTATATACCCGCCAACCCCTTTGTTTTTAGGGTTAATGTCAATGAACGTATGAAACAGAAAAAGTAGTTTAAAAACTACTTTTTCTTGTGTCTGTTAGCTCTCCGACGCTTCTTGCGTTTGTGGGTAGCTACCTTATGTCTTTTTCTTTTCTTACCACTAGGCATATGACTGTCCTTTAATTGATTAATATTTTATTTTACGTTTACATTGCTTTTTACACCTTCTACAAATACTTTAGCAGGCTTAAAAGCGGGAATATTATGTGCAGGAATTTTGATAGTAGTATTTTTTGAAATATTTCTACCGGTTTTTTCTGCCCTTGTTTTTATTATAAAGCTTCCAAAGCCTCTAAGGTAAACATTATCTCCAGATTCCAAAGAAGTTTTTACTTCTTCCATAAAAGCTTCTACTGTAGCTTGTATGTCTCCTTTTTCAATACCAAGTTTTTCTGAGATTTTTGTAACGATATCTGCTTTTGTCATGTTGTATGATATATAATCTGTACTATTTTTTTCGGGTTGCAAATATATAAATTAAATTCAATCTTTTATTCTAATGGACTTAATTTTAAGTTAATAAAGGCCTACTTTTGACATTCATCATGCCTTTATGTCCTTTTCTCAGGAAATTATACACTGGTACCAAGCAAATAAGCGATCACTCCCCTGGCGGGAAACTAAAGATCCATACCATATTTGGCTTTCNGAAATTATACTTCAACAAACTAGAGTGGCTCAAGGAACTCCTTATTATGTAAAATTTACCGACGCTTTTCCAACGGTTTTTGATCTTGCTGCTGCTCCTGAAGAGCAGGTTTTAAAACTTTGGCAAGGATTGGGTTACTATTCTAGGGCCAGAAACCTTCATGCAGCTGCTCAATATGTAGTAAATGAATTAAATGGTGTATTTCCTGCAAATTACAAAGCGCTACTTCAATTAAAGGGGGTAGGGGATTATACGGCCAGCGCAATTGCTTCTATTTGTTTTAATTCCCCTGAGGCTGTACTCGACGGGAATGTTTACAGGGTGTTGTCCCGCTATTTTGGCATAGATGTACCCGTTAACACCACAGAGGGTGCTCGCTTGTTTAAAGCGATTGCATTGGATCAATTGGATCTGGCTAATCCATCTGATTACAATCAGGCTATCATGGAATTTGGCGCTTTGCAATGCACGCCTAAGCTTACTGACTGCTCTTCATGCCCTTTACAGTCCGCATGTGTGGCTTATCGAACACATAAAGTCACTGTGTTACCTGTTAAATTACCCAAACAAAAGCCGGTTAAAGTATATCATTATTACTTTGTTTTTGTAGATCCTTTTGGAAATACCCTATATGAAAAAAGGACAGGGAAAGGAATTTGGGAGGGATTGTATCAGTTTCCTTTGGCTACTTTTTCAGCCCCTAGAACAGTAGAAGGGCTTTTGACTTCTATGGAAACAGCTATAGATTTCTCTTTATATGAAAATGCCAAGCACTTTGTGTATCACGACACTTATGTTGTTCACAAGCTTACGCATAGGCATATTTACGCTACATTTATTGTCATTGAAACGGCCGTTACTTTAAAAAAAGGCATGCCTTTTGGGTCAATTGATCAATTTCCAACAGCAGTTTTGATTTCAGATTTTATAAATGCATTTAAAAATTCGTATTTTTGATATAATACCACAATAATTATGAGCGGAACACTAAATAAAGTTATGTTAATTGGTCACCTAGGTGACGATGTCAAAATCCATTATTTCGAGGGAGGTAACTGTATAGGTAGGTTTCCTATAGCCACCAACGAAAGCTATACCAACAAGCAGACAGGGGAGAAAGTGACCAATACAGATTGGCATAATATAGTGGTTAGAAATAAAGCCGCTGAGATTTGTGAGAAATACTTGAGTAAGGGAGATAAAGTCTATGTGGAAGGTCGCTTGAAAAACAGGCAGTGGCAAGCAGAAGACGGCACTACTAAATACACCACTGAGGTTCATGTACAAGACTTTACTTTTCTTTCTACTAAGTCAGATGGAAGCATGGTTCAAGGCGCTCAAACCATGAATTCAGGCGCTGCAGATGTAACTGAGTCTAGCCAACAAATGCAAGCATCAAATACCCATTCTGATCCTTCAGATGACCTACCATTTTAATTCATTTAAACTGTAAAGATTGGATCCTGACCCCCTTTTTTTAAGCCATTATTTATTAGCCATTGACCCTTCTTTTTTTTCAATTAAGATTGGTGTTTTACTTTTTTTAATTAGTTGTTCTGCCCTAGTTTCTGGTGCTGAAGTCGCTTTTTTTGGACTTTCCTCAACGGATTTATCGGAATTGGAAAAGGCGTCTAATGCTAAGGCCTCTTTGGTCGTAAAGCTTTTGGATAAACCTAAAAAATTATTAGCGACTATATTAATAGCGAATAATGCCATTAATATTGGTATTGTTTTGCTCTTTAGTAATCTTGGAGCGGTGTTTTTTTCCTCTATTACCTATCGTTTGTTTGGTTTTATTTCTTTGAAATTTTTAACCGAAGTGGTGTTGGTGACTTTTTTGATCTTACTCTTTGGGGAGATTCTTCCAAAGGTATATGCCAATAGAAATAGACGTTCTTTTGCGCAATTAATGGCGGTACCTTTAAAAGTGATAGATGTCCTCTTTACTCCTTTGAGTATGCCAATGAGATGGATTAGTATTAGTTTACATGACAAATTGGGTAAACAAAAATCTACCCTAAGTATAGATCACCTTTCACAGGCGTTGGAATTAACCTCTGAAGGAGACACTACCAAAGAGGAGCAGAAAATTCTAGAAGGTATAGTATCTTTTGGAAACACTGACACAAAGCAAGTCATGCGACCAAGGATAGATATTTTTGCCTTGTCAGACCACCTGAAATTTGGCGAGGTCTTAGAATCTATTACCAGTCAGGGATATTCAAGAATTCCCGTATACAAAGACCATATGGATCAAATTATTGGTGTATTGTATGTCAAAGATTTGTTGCCCTACATAGACCGAAAAACCTTTAATTGGAACACCTTAGTCAGGCCTACTTACTTTGTGCCTGAAAATAAAAAACTGGATAACTTATTGCTGGAATTTCAAGAGAAGAAAATGCATTTGGCTGTTGTGGTAGATGAGTTTGGAGGGACTTCAGGGATTGTTACTTTGGAAGATATTATTGAAGAAATAGTAGGTGATATTAGCGATGAGTTTGACGACGAAGATTTAATATACTCTAAATTAGATGCTTATAATTTTGTTTTTGAGGGCAAAACAACCTTAAAAGATTTTTATAGGGTCACAAAAATTGAAGATGACGCGCTTTTTGAAGACCATAAAGGAGAGTCTGAAACAATCGCCGGATTTGTATTAGAGATTGCCCAAGGGTTTCCAAAAAGAGGGGCTAAAATTGTGTTTAACGACTACGTTTTTAATGTAGAGCATTTGGATAAAAAAAGGCTGCGTCAAATTAAAGTGACACTGCCCCAAAAAGAGGTCTAAAAAATTAATTGTTGTGAGGGGTTTTTATAGCGGTTTGGGTCTGTTTGTGGCGTTTATTATAACGTCTTGCAATTCCACGCCTACATATCCCAAGCCCAAGGCCTTTTTGGCCCTTTCTTATCAAAAGGCCAACTACCGCTTGTTTGAAAACGAATATTACACTTTACCTGTCCCAAAAAGGGCGCAGGTCTTAAATAAGACGTCAAAGAGCATTGAGTTGTTTTACCCTGAATTAAATGCGAGTCTGTATATTAATTACGTGCCAGTGACCCTTTCTTTGGATGAAATGGTTCACGGAATTGAAAAGAAACTCTCCGAGCACCAAACAAAAGCCACCGCTATTGTGGCTTATCCTTATGAAGAAGATGGTGGCACAAAGGCTGGTGTACTTTATGAAATTAAAGGCAATGCGGCCTCTTCAGCTCAGTTTTATGTTACAGACAAGGAGAAGCATTTTTTAAATGGGGCTTTGTATTTTAATATTAAGCCAAATTACGACTCTATCTATCCAGCAGCCCAATATATCATAGAGGATTTAAGGGAAATGATTTCTCAGGTGTCGTGGAAGACTCCATAGAAGACGTGTAGTCTTCATAAAGCAACAAGGTCAAAATAGAAGATGTGTGGTCTTCATTAAGGCAACAAGGTCAAAGGCGCGTCTGAATTTGAACCACCACTAGTTTAATTTATTGGTTTGAAAGTTGCTCAGCATATTGGATGCTGCCAATGATAGCGGCTTCCATTTCCTTTACTTTTATAGCCTCTTGCTCAAGTATGGATTTCTTTTCAGCGTTTAAAGCTTTGCCTTTTAAGATTTCGTCTGCCGTGAAATTACCCCCAAAATCTTTCATCCATGTCATCATTTTTTTATGGGCTTTCTGCAGGCTGTCTACACCCGTGGAAAGCGCGACTATTTTTAAATCAATTTCTGCTGTAGGTGCCGCTTCCAAAAGACTGTCTTTTTGCTGATTGAGTAACTTAACTAATTTACCAATGGTACCCATTTTAGGCATTACTGCGTCATGTACATCCATAACTTCTTTCATAAGTGAAGGCGCTTCTTTTTTAGCGTCAGATTTACAAGCCTGCAATCCAATTAAAACAAGGGCAAAAAGGACTATTTTTTTTATCATTAGAAATGGGTGTTATATGGGTTTCACAAAGGTAAAAAAAACAGCGCCCGTAGGGCGCTGTTTTAATATTCAATTTCATATTGAAGGGTATTCCCTTTTAGTTAAAATCTTCAGCGGTTACACCACTATTCACTTCAACTTTATCTATGTTAAACTCTATTAATTGTGGCCCCATCATTTGTCCGAGATAAAATGGAAACATAATTCCAGAGGCTTCTTTGTAATTTCCAAATTTCATGGTACTTTCAATAGTTTGTCCCATCATTTCTGTGGTGGTAACCTCCTGAACTTTTTGACCGCTGGCTACATTGTAAAAAGCCACTCTGTTGCCAGACACTTTTACTTTGTAAGCATTTTCACCATCTATTTTTTCAATTCCTTCTAGTGAAATTACTTCTGGATCTAAGTGAAGCTCGTAAAAAGGTTGTGCTTCATCTTTAATCATGGCCGCCTGCTGTGGATTAAAGTCCATTTTTTGTCCTTGCATCATGGCATAACCATTCTCTCCATTAAATACTTGTTTGCTCATTGACCTACCCATCATTTCAATGTTTTGCATGAATTGGTTGTCAGAGGTCCTGACTAATTGAAAGTTTAATGCCATACCTTGAACTTCACCTGAAGCAAAAATAGCGACTGTTTTTACCTTTTCTAAAACGGCCCTTCCTCCAATAGCATCTAAATATTGATCAATCACGCTTTGCGCAGTCACCCCAGCTGGAAGCTCCATTTTGTATTCAGGTTTTTCTACTTGATCTGCATTTGTGTTGAAATACTTTACAGGAAGTTTTTTTCCTTGGAAAGTCATTTTTTCTAAGTTCTCTAGGACTTCTTTGCCCTTTCCTGTTACGACTACTTGGGTGTTTTCTGTGCTAAAATACTTTCCAGCTGCTTGTTGTACATCTGCTATAGTAATGGCGTTAATGCGCTCTAAGTAGGTTTTGTAAAAGTCTTTTGATAAGCCTTCTGTTTCAATATTTAGAGCATAGTTAGCGATAGTACTAGGTCTTTCTAAGGCCATTACAAAATTACCTACGTAAGTTGCTTTTGCGGCATCTAACTCTTTTTGAGTTACAGGCTCAGATGTGATTTTTTGAATCTCTTCTAAAATTTGTACTGCAGCTGAATCAGTCACAGCATTTCTAACACTGGCATATGCTCTAAATCTTGAAGGCACATATTTACTGTTTCCAATACTTGAGTACGATCCGTATGTGTAGGCTTTGTCTTCTCTTAAATTTTGAAACAATCTAGCAGAACCACCGCCACCTAAAATTCTGTTGGCCATTAAAGTGGGCAGATAGTCAGGATCTTTCATCTGAAGTTTAACCACATTCTGAACACTTACCTCAGACTGAACAGCATTAGGCATGTCAATAAAGTTAATTGTCGCTTGTGAGGCAGTTACTGGATTTTTCCAATTGGTCAATACTTGAGCGCCTTTCTCCCATGAATTAAAATGCTTCTTCACTAACTTTTTTACGGCTTTTGTGTCTACATCTCCAATGATTACCAAATAAGCATTGTTTGGATTAAAGTAAGTTTGGTAGAATTTTTTAGCATCTTCTAGACTCACTTTATTTACAGTTTCTTCAGTAGCAAACTCTCCATAAGGATGCTCTTTTCCGTAAGCAATGGCACTTTGAACCCTTCCAGCCATTGCAGAAACATCTTTTTCTTGAGATTTTAAGCCAGTGAGTAGTTTTTCCTTTTCTTTTTGAAACTCCTCTTCAGTAAAATTAGGGTTAATGGCAGCGTCTGCCATAAGTTCTAATATTCTAGGAAAGTATTTAGACAAGGAGCTGGCAAAAGCAGAAGACGCGCCAAAATTTAAACTAGCGCCTAAAAAATCTACTTCTTCGTTAAATGCATCCTTGGATATATTGGTGCTTCCATTACCCAATAATCCAGCGGCTAAACTTGAAACACCTGCTTTTTCTCCTTCTAAACTCGGTGGATTGTCTATACTTAATTGAATAGAGACCCTAGGTAATTTGTGGTTTTCTACCACCATCACTGTCAAGCCATTTTTAAGTTCAAAACGGATGGGTTCCTCTAAATTGATCGTTGGGGCTGGTCCAGCCTCGGGCATAGTACTTCTATCTATTTGTGCGTAAAGGCTCACGGTTGTAAGCGCAATGACTAAACTCAGTATAATTTTTTTCATAACTATTTAGTTTCTTCTTTAGGGGTAGGTAGGTAATCAATCACAACTCTTTGGCTAGGCTTTAAATAAGCTTCTGCCACTTGTTGAATTTCTTCTCGGGTAACAGATCTGTAAATATCTATTTCTTTGTTGATTAAAGAGGTGTCTCCGTAAAGCATGAAGTTTCTTGCCAAAGAGTTGGCAATACCCTCTACACTTGAGTTTGAGTTTACGAATTGGTTTTCGAATTTATTTTGAAGCTTTTGGTAATCACTTTCTGAGATAAGACCAGATCTTACAGCAGAAATTTCTGCTTCCATCTCACCCACTAAGGTCTCTAAGCTCACCTCTCCAAGGGGCAAACCAAAAACAAGGTACATGCCGTAGTCTTCTTGGCCTACATTAAAGGCGCCTACTTGAAGTGCTTGTTTGTTGTCATCTACCATTTTCTTGTATAGTTTAGAACTTTTTCCGTCGCTTAAATAAGATGAGATCATGTCCAAAACATAGGCCTCTCTTGTGGCAAAACCTGGTGTTCTATAAGCCACCACAGCAGCTGGAATTTGAATGTTGTTGTCAAAAGCTTGGGCCTTAATCTCTTCGGTGATTGGCGCCTCTTTAGGGTAGTTTCTTACGACTTCTTTTCCAGATGGAATAGGGCCAAAATAATCCTGAATCATAGTTTTTGTTTTGGCTATATCTATATCTCCAGCTACAACAAGAACGGCATTATTAGGTCCGTAATAGGTGTTTTTGTAGTCAATAAATTCTTCTAAAGTAGCGGCATCTAAATCTTCCATGTATCCAATATTTGGATCTTTGTAAGGATGCACTTTAAATAAGTTCTCACCCACTACATTGAGTAAGTTTCCATAAGGTGAATTGTCTACCCTTAAGCGTTTCTCCTCTTTGACTACTTCATTTTGAGTGTCTACACCCACCTGGTCAATGACCGGATGAAGCATTCTTTCTGACTCTAGCCAAAGGCCTAATTCTAAATTATTTGAAGGAAATACTTCGTAATAATAGGTCCTGTCTTGAGAAGTATTTGCATTATTTTTCCCTCCTTTGGAAGAAACAATGTCAAACCATTCTCCTCTTTTTATATTCTCAGTTCCCTCAAACAATAGGTGTTCAAAAAAATGGGCAAAGCCAGTACGGCCCTCGCTTCTGTCTTTACCACCTACATGATACATGACAGATGTGGTTACTACAGGGGCACCATTGTCTTGATGTAAAATAACGTGAAGGCCATTGTCAAGGTCGTACTCCTCATACGCTACCTCTTGTCCTTGTACTGTAAAGGCCAGCAATCCCAGGCATAGCCCAACTAAATGATTCTTTTTCATGCTTCTTTATATTTATATTTAATTGTAGGTATATTAAAACCTAAAAATGTTACACTAATATAGGTCAAAATGGTATTTTAAGTCAAATCTCTCTAACTAATTAAGACAATCCGTATATTTTTATCGATAATCAGTTAAATAAGTTGGTGATCTTTAGCTTGTTTTCTTTAAAAAAAGGATTTGCATATCAAATGATAAATCGTATATTTGCACCCGCCTAAACTTATTTAGGCCTTAATTAACTATTAAACATTAGCTATGTACGCAATTGTAGAGATAGCAGGGCAGCAATTTAAAGTTGCAAAAGACCAGAAGGTTTTTGTTAACCGTTTGCCAGAAGCAGAAGGAGAGAAGGTTCAATTCTCTAACGTGATGCTTTTAGAAGACGGAAAAAACATTACCATTGGCGCCCCAGCTATAGAAGGAGCCGCAGTAGAGGCCAAAGTAATTAAACATCTTAAAGGAGACAAGGTGATTGTTTTCAAAAAGAAAAGAAGAAAAGGGTATCGTGTTAAAAATGGACACAGACAATACCTTTCAGAAATTGTGATAGAGGGTATTACTGCCTCTGGAGCTAAAAAAGCTGCTCCAAAAGCCGCTGCTAAGCCAGCTGCTGCTAAGCCTGCTGCTGTAAAAGCAGAAGCGCCTGCAAAAGCTGCCCCAAAAACTAAGGAAGATTTGTCTTCTAAAACTGTTGCTGAGTTAAAAGACATGGCAAAAGCTAAGGGAATTGAAGGAATTTCAGCAATGAAGAAAGCAGAATTAATCGCTGCTTTAAGCTAAATAATAAAGTTAAAAATAGATAGATCATGGCACATAAAAAAGGTGTAGGTAGTTCTAAAAACGGTAGAGAATCAGAGTCAAAACGTTTAGGTGTTAAGATTTTTGGTGGCCAAGCTGCTATTGCAGGGAACATCATCGTGAGACAACGTGGAACAAGACACAATCCAGGTGAAAATGTATATGCTGGTAAAGACCACACATTACATGCAAGAGTAGACGGATTAGTGAAATTCACAAAAAAGGTAGACGGTAAGTCTTTCGTATCAATTGAGCCATTCGAGGCTTAATATACCCTTTCATATTATGGTATAAATCCTATGTTGCTTATGCAGCATAGGATTTTTTTATAATCACTTTTCTGATCAGTTTCCTGATCATTAATATCAATACAAAAAAAAACCCGCCATTGGCGGGTTTTTTTCTGCTGTTAAGCGTATAATTTAGTACCTGTAATACTCGGGTTTGAAAGGTCCTTGAACAGTAACACCTATATAATCTGCTTGTTCTTCATTAAGTGTTTCTAACTCCACACCCAATCTAGACAGGTGCAATGCAGCTACTTTTTCATCCAAGTGCTTCGGGAGCATATACACATTGTTTTCATATGCGTTAGAATTGGTCCAAAGCTCTATTTGTGCCAATGTTTGGTTGGTAAATGAGTTACTCATCACAAAACTAGGGTGTCCAGTGGCACAACCCAGGTTTACCAATCTTCCTTCTGCCAGTACAATGACGTTTTTACCATTAATGGTGTACATATCTACTTGGGGCTTAATCTCTTCTTTTGTGTTTCCGTGGTTTTTATTGAGCCAACCCATGTCTATTTCATTGTCAAAATGACCAATATTACAAACAATGGCTTTGTCTTTTAAAGCTTCAAAGTGCTCTGCACGAATAATGTCTTTGTTTCCAGTAGTAGTGATTACTATGTCTGCATTTTCAATAACAGAAGCCATTTTCTTCACTTCAAAACCATCCATAGCAGCTTGAAGCGCACATATAGGGTCAATTTCAGTCACAGTAACTATTGAACCAGCCCCTTTAAAAGAAGCGGCTGTACCTTTTCCAACGTCTCCGTATCCTGCTACTACGACTCTTTTTCCAGCAAGCATGGTATCTGTGGCACGTCTAATGGCATCTACTGCAGATTCTCTACATCCGTATTTGTTGTCGAACTTAGATTTGGTGACAGAGTCATTTACGTTAATAGCTGGCATGGGTAAAGTTCCCTTTTTAACCCTTTCGTATAATCTGTGTACCCCAGTGGTGGTTTCTTCTGAGAGTCCCTTTATAGCTTCTGCTAAGGCAGGGTATTGGTCTAAGACCATATTGGTTAAATCTCCACCGTCGTCTAAGATCATATTGAGCGGGCTGCGCTCTTCACCAAAGAAAAGGGTTTGTTCAATACACCAATCGAACTCTTGTTCGTTCATTCCTTTCCAGGCGTAAACCGCAATTCCAGCAGCGGCAATAGCTGCTGCAGCATGGTCTTGGGTAGAGAATATATTACAAGAACTCCAAGTGACTTCTGCCCCTAAGGCTACCAATGTTTCAATAAGCACGGCTGTTTGTATGGTCATATGTAAACAACCCGCAATTCTAGATCCTTTTAAAGGTTGAGAAGGTCCGTACTCTTCTCTCAAAGCCATTAGTCCAGGCATTTCTGCTTCTGCTAAGGTAATTTCTTTACGGCCCCAGTTGGCCAATCCAATATCTTTTACCTTAAAAGGTACATAGGGTAGGGGATTTGCACTCATAGTCTTTTTTTATTTTTACTTTCGTAGTATTATTAAGTTGCAAAGATACAACATAGCTCAGAATTAAATGCCGCTGCAAAAGACAATTCCTATTGGCCATAATGGTTCCGTTTACCTTTGGGATGTAACTGAGCCTGAGCTTTTTCTGTCCCAGGGAATTTCTCTTGCACCCTACAGTGTAAAAAGGTTAGCGGAGATGAAGTCTGAATTGCACAGAAGGGCTTATTTAAGTATTAGGCATCTGATGGCGCTTGCAGGTTACACAGATCAGGATCTTTTTTATGACGCAATAGGAAAACCACATTTAAAAGACGGTTCTTATGTGTCTATTTCACACTCTTTTACACAAACGGCACTAGTGGTTCACAAAAATATACCAGTTGGTATAGATGTTGAGCTGCAAAGAGAGAAAATTTTGAGAATTGCCCATAAATTCACTCCATTTAATGCCTATACATCAAAAGACATTTTAAACCTCACACATATTTGGGCTGCCAAAGAAACTATATATAAAATGGCCAGTACTCCTGGCTTGAGTTTTCTTAAAGATATCAGTGTTTTTTGGAGGGCTAAAAATACCCTCGGGGGTTGTATTCGCACGGCTCAACAAGACGTCTTTTATGATTTGAATGGCTTTGAAATTGGAGTTTTGGAGGTGTTTGGGGCATGGAAATTGAAAAGGCATCGGCCCGAGAGGGCCAATTAAAAGAGGCTTATGCAACAGCTTTAAAGAAGGCGCAAATTTACTAATGGTTTAAACCAAATATTACTAGAGTGATGGAGCAGGCATTTGAATTTTTTTTTGGAGCGTATTTTGGCGTTTCTCCTTGGTTGGTAGGACTGGAAATGACCGCGGTTTTTTTAGGCGTACTCTCTGTGTGGTTTGCCACAAGGAGCGCATTTTGGTTTTTCCAACAGGATTCATCAGCACAGGTATTTTTGTGTATATTTTGTGGGTTTATGGATTGCTTGGGGACATGATTATTAACGGTTATTACAGCGCGATGAGTATCTATGGTTGGTGGTTTTGGTGGTATAAAAAAACAGTACAGCATGCGCCTCAAATATCTCGAGTTGCCAGTAATGAATGGCGTAAAGCGGGGTATTTATTTATTGGGGCTATTTTTTTTGTGGTCTGTGTGTACCAATACTTTGGAATGTTCCATGTCTGGACCGCCTACGTAGACACTTTAACCACAGCAATATTTTTTGTGGCCATGTGGCTGATGGCCAAAAAAAAGTGGGAACATTGGCATTTTTGGATTGTAGGGAACCTGATCAGCATACCACTTTATTGGTATAAAGGCCTTACCTTTACCGCCTTTCAATATATACTGTTTACTATTATTGCCGTTCTCGGATACCAATCATGGAAGAAAAATTTAAGCAACAGCCCTCCACACTCGTTAAAGTAGTTCTTTTTGGTCCTGAATCTACGGGTAAAACCACTCTGTCTGAACAATTGGCGAGACATTACAACACGGTTTGGGCACCAGAGTTTGCCAGAGAATATTTACAAGACAAATGGAATGAAGAGCGCAAGACTTGTGAGCCTCATGACCTTTTGCCCATTGCAGCTGGGCAGATTGCCTTAGAAAATAAATTGGCCCAAAAAGCGACAGATTTGTTAATCTGTGATACAGATCTTTTGGAAACCAAAGTATATTCTGAAGCCTATTATATTGGATACTGCGACCCTACACTTGAAAAATACGCATTGGAAAACACCTATGACTTGTATTTTCTAACTTATATTGATGTGCCATGGGAGGCAGACGACCTTAGGGATAAACCCACGGCAAGGGAGGAAATGTTTGCCTATTTTAAAGAAACCCTTGACAAATATAACCGTCCTTATGTCCTTTTAAAAGGTGATAAGAAAACTAGATTGGCTACAGCAGTAGCACATATAGACGCTTTACTTGCTAAAAAATGATTTGGACCACTCAAGATATTCAACAATTTAAGGAGCTCAATATTTCGGTAGATAAGGTTACCGAAGACTTAAAAACATTTAGAAGGGGTCTTTCTAAACAATCTTTAGAGAGAGCGGCCACTATTGGAGATGGCATTTCTGTTTTAAAACCTAGAGCAGCACGTAAATTAGTGCGCTTTTTTGAAGACGCTCAAAATACTACCGAAGTAGTGAAATTTGTACCAGCNTCGGGNGCGGCAACGCGAATGTTTAAGCCTTTACTCTCTTTTCTAGAGGCTAGTGAAGCGAAAGATTTTTCTTTTTCTGCTTACTTAAAATCCCATGTAGAAGTATCTGATTTTATAAAGGAAGCCCATCATTTTCCTTTTCACGACACTGTTTTAAAGCAGCTTCCTGCAGATTTTTCATTTGACGCCCCGGCTTCAGTAATTTTATATCTCAAGGCATTATTGCAAAGTCCTGGCCTTAACTTAGGCAACAAACCTAAGGCGCTATTGCCTTTTCATAAAAATGAAGGTCAGACGCCCTTGGTCTTGGAGGAACATATTTTAGAGGCTTTGCATTATGCCAAAAGTAAAGGCACAGCGCAATTACATTTTACCATTTCAGAGGGTCATTTAGCCGCTTTTAATGAGGCGATTAAAGAGATTTCAGCTTCAGATAAATTTCGTGATTTGGGGGCATTCAATGTTCAATTCTCCCATCAAAAAACAGAGACAGATACTTTGGTGGTTGGCTTAGATTTGCATCCGCTTAGAGATAATGACGGTCGTTTGGTGTTCCATCCAGCGGGCCATGGCGCTTTGTTGGACAATTTGGCGGCTTTACAAGCTAATGTAATTTTTATCAAAAATGTAGACAATGTATGTGCCCCTCACGGACTAGAAACCTCTTTAGAGTATAAAAAAATATTGGGGGGTAAATTATTACAGGTACAACAACAAATGTTTGCTTACACGGAGGCTTTAGATTCAGAGATTCCCTTAGATGCTACTGATTTGGCCTTTATGGTCACTTTCTTTAAAGAGACCTTTTCTAAAAATCTGCCGGAATACTTTGAAGAAATGGCTTTAGAAGAGCAGCGCACGTTCTTATTGGAATTATTCCACAGGCCTATTCGGGTTTGTGGTATGGTGGAGAACGAGGGTAAGACTGGAGGTGGACCATTTTGGATAAAGGACAGCTTGGGCCAAGAGAGCCTTCAGATTATTGAAGCGTCTCAAGTGGCTGTTAAGGATCCCGAACAATTGGAAATATTTGAAGCGTCTACCCATTTTAATCCGGTAGATATTGTCTGTGGAATTAAAAACTATAAGGGAGAAACTTTTGACCTTACTGCTTTTAATAACCCATCTGCTGCTTTTATTGCTGAAAAGAATCGATTGGGTAAAAGAGTCAAAGTGCTAGAACTTCCAGGACTTTGGAATGGTGGTATGTGGGAATGGAACAGCATTTTTATAGAAGTACCCAAAGAAACCTTTACCCCTGTAAAAACTGTTTTAGACCTCCTTGACCCTGGTCATATGCCAGGCTAGGAGCGTATAGAAAAGCCAAGCGATATTTCTTTAAAAAAAGATTGTGCCCTATGGATTTGCCCCCTATCTTTGCATTGTCTCAAAGGGGTGCGAACTTCATTTATTGAATAAGCTGAGATTATACCCATGGAACCTGGGCGGGTAATGCTGCCAAGGGACTGCTTAAAAGCTATTGTTGTTTTTTATTTGCGCATTTATTTTGTTCAAATAAGTCCAATTCATAAGCTTTAAGCGACCATTTCACTGAATTTTAACCAGAATAACAGCCCCTTTTATTCGTACTAATTTTATTACGAATGAAAATTGTTTTCACTACACTGGCTACTGCACTGCTCACAACAGCAGTCTGGGCCCAAACAAAGCAAACAGACAGTTTGCTCCAAAAAGAAATTGCCTTAAATGAGGTTTTTGTCAGTGCCCTCAGGGCCACAAAAGCCATGGGTGTTTCCTTTTCTAATGTAAAGGCTGAAGATTTTGAGGCTAGAAATTTAGGGCAGGATCTGCCTATTTTGTTACAGTATTTACCTGGAGTGGTAACCA
>JGI20152J14361_10001261_pt1 | contig 16930 bp, 39 predicted proteins | sample COG_02_FD_14361 | JGI IMG/M metagenome (IMG submission 14361)
GTTAGGCAACGGTATCAGTATGTAGCCTCAGCCGCAGATACGAGCGTGTCTGGGGCGGATGCCAATGGCAAAACTTTGAGCTTTACTGATGGTCAATATGTTGATGTGTTCCTGAATGGTGTTTTGCTCAAAGCCAATACAGATTATGCCTATGGTACAAACGCAATCACAGATATTTCAGCTTTATCAGCCAATGATGAGATTGAGGTTATAGTTTATGATGTCTTTAGTTTTAGAGATACACAAAGCCAAAATATCAGGGTAAGGCACTATGTAACTGCTTCAGGTGGCGAGACATCAATATCTGGGAATGATGATGATGGTCGGCCTATAGCTTTTTCTTCTGGCACACAGATTGATGTAAAATTAAATGGAATCACTCTTGTCGCTGGGTCTGATTACAATACTAATACCGCCAACACAGTAGCGGGTTTAAGCGCATTATCAGCTAATGATATTGTTGAGATATGCGTTTATGACAAATACACCACGTTTGATACGATTGCGGCTAGTGGTGGGACGTTTAGTGGGGCGGTTACTCACAATGCAACTGTAGCATTTAATGAAGGCGCAACACTTCCAGATGATAAACATCACGTTTATGCGAATTACCCCTATGTTGAATTGCAGGGCGATGGCACAGCGGCTTATAGTACATTTACAAATGCAGGTGATACAATAATCTGGCCTTCTGTTAGGCATGGGGATTCAAGCCTTTATAATACAACGACAGGTGTTTTCACCGCCCCTGTCAAAGGTCTTTATTTATGGAACGGTGTTATGTTGATGAATGGTCCAACAGCGGGTAGAGCTACAGCGTTCATGTTAGGTGGTGCGTCAACTCTTTATCAGTATGTTTATTACAACCAATATCCAGCCGCCGCCTCAACTAGGGATATGATTATAAACAACATGATTCCATTAGATGCTAATGAAACTTGCAAATTCGTTGTAGGGGTAGGACCAATAGAGTTTACCAATCAACAAGCCTCAACAGCCGTACAACATTACAGCTACCTTTCAATCACCTTAATAGCGGCAAGGAGTTAATATGGGGCGTTCGAGAGATTTAGCCGATTTAATTTCTGGCGCGAGTACTTTGCCTAATGGAGCAATTCCATCTGGGTCAGTGGTTCAAGTAGTGCAAACACAGGATGCCAGTAATAGTGAATTAACTGTTGCGTCTAATGGTGCATATGCGGATACAACCTTAGTCGTAAGCATAACGCCAAAATTTCTCAATAGCACCTTTATTATTACAGGTAGCTCTTATATGACCCCTGATACTGCTTCCACAGTTTGTACTGCTAGGATTGTAAGAGTTGTCAATTCAGTAACCACTGTAATTAGTCCAGCAAGCACAGGCACCTCATCATCCACGGCGGCAGATGGTTTTTGTCATTCTTATAACAGCCCTGCTAGATCAAGCACTATGGGGACTCAAGCTTTTTCTTTTCATATGAAAGATAGCGGTTCATTATCACTTTTAGAGCATACTTATAAACTACAGCTAGGCTCAAGTGCGGCGTCTACTACCGTACATTACAATCAATACGGCGAAGCCGTTACAAGTTACGAAGATAATTACACTCCAACTTCACAAATGGTAGTAATGGAGATAAAGGGATGACTAGGGCAAGAGATATTGCAGATTTTAGTGGTGGGCTGGTTCTTCTAGGCACTAAAGATGTTGTATCTGGTCTAGCAGGTACAACCGTCTTGCAGTTAAATGATGTATTCAGCGCGGATTTCCAAAACTATAGAGTAAATTTTGATATTATTTGTGGAGCGGATGCCGCAAGAAGTAATGGTTCTGGATTTTTTATGGGTTTCGGTAACTCTGGTACTATAAGAACATCAGGGGACGCTTGGGCGGGTGCTTGCTTTTATTATCAAAGTAATGCGGCTTCTTCTGGCTCGTTTACTGGGGAAGCAACTGATAGCTGTCTCGTCGCTGGCACTTTTACCACCCAACAAACGCAAATAGTAGGTTATTCAATTATTAGTAATCCATTTAGTTCTAGCTTGCCTCACGAAGTTAGGTCGAATTTTTTGATGAACTATATTGGACTTGCCGCCAATCAATATGAAGAACATTCTCTTGGTGTAACAACTGCCGCTAATTTTAGTACCACAGATATAAATTTTCAAGCCTGTACAAATGTGAGCACAAATTCTGCTAGTGATGTTAGCGCATTAACCAAAGCAAATGTGTACGGTCAATTCAGGGTCTATGGAATTAAGGATTCATTCTAATGTCTAATTATTCAACTGATGGATTTAATAGCCAGTTTGTAGCGCAGAGATTGCTCAATGATACAGATTGGACACAAATTCCTAACAGTGGTCTTACTGATGCGTGTGTAACTGCGTTTGACACATATAGAGATGCTTTACGAGTAATCCGTAAAAGAAGCGATAGCAACACATCCGACCCAGCATCAGAAACATGGCCTACTGCTCCTACAGAAGAATGGTCATAAACACATTTTTTTGATACAATAAGCACAGGAGGCTAATATGGCTGGATTAACAATAACTACCGCGCCATCAGATGAGCCGCTTGATGCCGCTGAAACGATATCGTATTTGCGGCTGGACTCTGGTGTAGACACCACTCTTATTGATGGGTTAATTCAGGCCGCTAGGTTTTGGGCAGAGGATTATACAAATAGAACTTTTTTGAACACAGTCTACACCCTATCATTAGATAAGGTTGGTCAAGCGGAAACGCCAATCAAAGAAGGCTTGTACACTGGTGCGTTTCAAGTTCCGTATCTAAATTACATTGAACTGCCACGCTCACCTGTATCAGCCGTGGCTCACGTTAAATATTACGATGATGCAGATAATGTATCTACATGGGCGGCATCAAATTATTATGTTGATACAGCTAGAGTGCCAGCGCGGATTGTTTTGCGCGATAGCGGAACATGGCCTACTGATTTAAGAAACGCCAATGGGATTGAGGTTCAATACACAGCGGGTTACGGTTCATCAAGGTCAGCAATACCAGAGCCTATCCGTGTAGCTATGTTGCAGTATATATCTCACCTATATGAGCATCGCGGGGATGATGAGGGCAGAGGGCTTAACCCACCCGCCTTGGTAACATCATTGCTTCAGCCATACGTCATTATGAGATATGGAGTTAGCGCATTTAGTGGTGGCTACTAATGGCAATCGGTAAGATGCAACATTCTCTACAGCTTCAAAGCAAATCAACATCCGCTGATGGTGGCGGGGGTAACGGTGGCACGTTCTCAACATTTGCCACGACATTTGGCAGAATAGAAGCACAGGGCGGGGGCGAAAGTTTCTTTGGCGACCAGAATGAAGCTAGGACAACCCATAAAATCACAATTAGACATAGGCGCGACCTTACAGTAGCGCACAGAATACTTTATGCCTTTACAGTAGATGGCACATCTTACAATCGTTTCTTCAATATCCGCAGAATTGAAAATAAAGATGAGCGTGATAAATACCTTGAAATTTTAGCCGAGGAAGGCGTTGCAACGTAATGGCTAGGGTAACTACCAAAATCATCAGCAAGCCCCGCTACGGCTCTGCTTTGAAGGATTATGAGGCTAATTTGAAGGCTTTGGTAGGTAGGGCTGGTAATTTGGTGCGAAATACAGCCGTTCAATCTATAAATCAGGGAAGCCGCAGTGGAGCGTTTTATACAAGAGGCGGCAAAACAGGGCAAAGGTCAGCGGCGGGTGAGCCGCCGAAAACAGACCAAGGGTTTCTTGTTCAAAATATTGTTTTAGATATAGACCCTGACGGACTAGGGGCTAATGTAGAGAGCCGCGCGGATTATTCTGAGGCATTAGAGTTTGGCACATCTAAAATGGCGGCTAGACCCTTCATGCACCCCGCGTTAGAAGAAAACAAGCCAAAGATAAGGCGTTTGGCTAAACAGATAGTGAAGGCTAAATAATGGCACTACATAGCTGGGAATTACAAAAGGCGGTATATAGCAAGCTAACAGGCGCAAGCATCACTGATTACGCTGGAAACGCTATTACAGGGGTATTTGATGATGTGCCAACAGATACAGCTTATCCCTATGTTGTTATTGGGGATGAAACAGCTACTAATGTTTCCGCCAAAGACAAGGATTTACACGAACATACGTTGACCATTCATATATGGTCGCAATATCGTGGGAACCGTGATATAAAAGAAATTATGGAACAGGTATATACCGCATTAAACGATGTGAGTTATACTGTTTCGGGTGCTTCTGGGGTGAACTTGAAACATGAGTTTCAAACGACACTTACAGAGGGTGATGGTATTACACGGCATGGTGTCATGAGATTTCGTGCTGTTGTGTCAGACAATTAAAGGAGACTAGACATGGCGGCACAAAAAGGTTCAGCCCTGTTAATGAAAATCGGTGATGGCGCAAGCCCAGAGGCTTTCACAACAATCGGCGGTATGCGTTCAACCTCATTAACCTTGAATGATGAGATGGTTGATGTGACGAATAAAGATTCAAGTGGTGCTAGAACCATCTTGGCGCAGGGCGGAGTTAACTCTATCAGTGTGTCAGGTAGTGGCGTATTCACTGATTCAGCCTCAGAAACAACACTTAAGGGCAAATTTAACGTATCAGCCTTAACAAACTATCAGTTCCTTGTGCCTGACTTTGGCACGTTTACAGGTGCATTTATGTTGACCACCCTTGAATATGGCGGCGAGTACAATGGTGAAGTGACTTACAGCTTTAGCTTTGAAAGCTCTGGCACAATCACATTTGCTACGGTGTAATGAATGTCTTGGGTTGATGTAGAAATTGAAGTTGGTGGCAAAACCTTTAATGGACAAATGAAGTCTAGTGAAGATGCCACCATCTTTAATATCCCACCCGCCTCAGAGTTAAAGGCCGATGGGAAGTTTAAGTGCGGTGGTCAAACATATACCGCCGCAACCGTTAATGACGTAGCCCAAAGGGGCGAAGAACTATTGGTAGAAGCCAAGGAGAAAGAGGATGTCAAATCCAAAGCGCGGGGAGCTAGAGATAGTTCTGGGGGAGAAGAAATATAAAGGGAAAGTGACTTTGGATGTTGCTGTTCGTATTGAGCAATCATGCGGCATGGGCATTGTAAAAGTCACTCAAGCCTTATCTGAAGGTTTGCTTACAACATCTCAGATGATAGCTATTATTACCCCTGTAATAAGGGCGGGAGGGAATGATGTATCTGAAAAGCAAGTAGGTGAATTTCTCTGGTCGGCTGGTGTTACATCTGGGATTACCGCTGTTGGCTTAGTGCTAACATCAATACTATCGGCTGGCGGTGATGAGGGAAACGAAGAACAGGCGGAAGTGTTGCTTTAGATAAACTGCCGTGGGATGAGTGGATGCGGACTGCCTTGGGCAAAATGCAAATGTCATCTACAGAATTTTGGAATATGAGTTTTGCAGAGTTATACGCGGCATTTGAAGGTTTTGCAGAGTTTCATTCTGGTGGGAAACCGCCCCCACTTAGCAAGGGTGAGCTTGAAGGGTTGATGGAGCTTTATCCAGACTAACGAAGAAAGGTGTCTCATAAATGGCAACAACAGTAGATACCTTACTGGTTCGCATTGAATCAGACATGAAAGATGTTCGGCGTGATTTACGAACATTGCAAAACGATACCCAAAAAACAACAAAGCGTATGCAAAGCGATATGCAGAAGTTTGGCAATGTCGCAAAGGCGGTCTTGGGCAGTGTTTTTGTAGCTCAAATCGCTAGAGGTTCGATAGCCCTAACAAAATTTGCATCTGACATTGAAGAAATGCAAGATATGTCAGCGGCGGTGTTTGGTTCATTTGTTGGTCAAGTTAGAGATGACTTAGGCGAATTTGCAAATGCTGTTGGTCGTTCTAGTTTTGAACTAGAGGGGCTTGCCGCTAATGTTCAAGATACCTTTGTTCCTATGGGTTTTGCTAGAGGCGAGGCGGCAAAGCTATCTGTTGATTTGGTCAAATTGGCTACTGATGTTGGCTCATTTAAGAATGTCGCTACCTCAGAAGTTATGGCTTCATTCACATCTGCTTTAGTAGGCAACCATGAGACTTTAAGGCGATACGGAATTGTAATTGACCAAGCGGCTTTACAAACTGAATTGTATCGAATGGGCATTACAAAGAATGTCCTAGCGGTAGACCAAGCAACAAAAATTCAAGCTAGACTTAATTTAATATATGCTGGCACTGCCGATGCACAAGGCAACGCCGCTGATACGGCTGGTAGTTATGCCAATCTAGTCAATGCTATGAACGCTGAATTAGCTGAATTTGCTGTTGAGCTTGGTCAAAAAACCCTGCCGCAAATGAAGGAATTTGTAAAAACTATTACTAGCATGGTCGGCGGTACAAGGGAGCTTTTGAAGGCCATTGGCTTTTTAAGTGATACTAATGACCTTTCCCTTGAAGAAGCTAGGGCTGAACTAGACGGATTAACAGCAAAGATTTCTTCTTATTCATTAGCTATGGAGCAAACTCCTAGATTAACAAAATTTTACACGGCTCAAATACAGAAATTAACCCCAGAAGTTCTTGCGTTAAGAGCAAGGATTGCTGAATTAACTCCTGTCATAGAAAAAGAAGCAGATGCCAAAGAAAAAAATACTGTAAAAACAAAAGAGATGATAGATGCAGAAAAGGCTGTATCTAAAGCATTGGATGCTCAAAGATTCAAAACCCAACAAGCAAAAGAAGAAATGCTTGGAATGTCATCTGCGCATCTAAAGGCTAATGAAACTATGCGTGGTCTAACTGCTATAACTACAGAGCAAGCTAAAGAATTGTTGGCCTTGATTCAGCAAGAAGAAAAGCACACAGCGCAAATAGAAGCTCAGACATTAGCCAAAGAAAAATTAAAAGAAATAGAAGATGAGAGAGCCGCACTTCAAACAGAGGGTCAAACAAGATTAGATGACTTAATAAAAAAAGAGGCAATGCTCACTGCTGAATTGAATGGGCAAACAGAAGCACAGCTACGTCAATTAGAGGTTGCGCTTGAAATGGGCAATCTTGAAGCTGGCCAATCAGAAAAAATACTAAAGCAGGTAGAAGCAAACGCTAAATTACAATCTTCAGTCAACGCTCTAAAAAAAGCAGAAGATGCTCGTAATGCCACTGTCGAAAAAGGGGTTGATTTTGTTTCTGAATTTACTGAAGTGGAAGATGCGTTAAAAGAGACTCAATTAGGGTTGAATGAAGCATTTGCTGAAGGCAAAATAAACGCAGATGAATACCAGATGGCAACCAATAAAATCGGTCTTGAAATGAAACGCCTTGACCCAATGTTTGCCGCTACCGAAGCCGCCGCAAGGAGGGCTGGCGATGCTGTTGCAAACGTGCTTGCAGAGGCCGTGGTTAAGGGCAAGCTAGACGCTGATGCTCTCAAGAATATATTTGCCAATTTAGTACAAGAGTTAATCGCTGAAGCTATAAAAACTTTTATTATCAAAAAGATTATGGCTATGGTTTTCGGTGGTTTTGGCGGCGGCGGCTCTGTTGGTTCTGGCTCTAGCTCTATGCAGTTCACATCTGCATCAGATTCATTTGCTAGTGGAGGCGCGGTAAGGCGTAGGGCTGGCGGCGGTCCTGTTCTTGTGGGTGAGCGTGGTCCTGAGTTGTTTATCCCCCATAGTGGTGGGGTCATTCGTAACAACCATGATACCAAGAATTTGATGAGTGGCGGTGCGCCTGTAAATATCTATCAAACCATTCAAGTTGATACAGGAGTATCGCAGACTGTAAAAACAGAAATGATGAATATGCTTCCACGCTTCAAGGCTGAGACGATGCAAGCCGTTATTGATGGTAAGCGTAGAGGCAAAGCAATTAGTAAGGTATTTGCATAATGGCGGCTCCAACATATCCACTCACTGTCCCAAGCTCACCGTATTATCAAAAGTCTACATGGGCTTTACAGCGCAAAACAGCTTTGTCTGTTTCGCCGTTTTCTGGCGCACAGCAAATTTTTGAATATGATTTTGCGTTATGGTCAGCAACTATGTCATTGCCGCCCATGCTGCGTTCGGATGCAGCTAATTGGCAAGCCTTTATATTGAAGCTACATGGAAGAAAAGGCACATTTCTTTTAGGAGACCCAGATGCCAGAACACCAAGAGGAACAATTAGCGGCGGAGTTACGCTGGGGGCAAGCATCTCAGTCGGTGCTTATACCATTGCTATTTCAACTAGCCAAAATAGTCTTGCTAATGCTTTTCGGGCTGGGGATTACATTCAGCTTGGGTCTGCTGCAACAAGCAAGTTGCACATGATCGTGGATGATGTGAATACAGATTCAAGCGGCAATGCAGATATAAACATAGAGCCAGCTATCAAGACAGCGGAAGCGTCTGGCGAAACCGTTGTGTATACCAACCCAAAGGGTTTGTTTCGCATGGAAAGCCCGATGATTGATTGGGATGCAGATGAAGTTAGTAAATATGGAATAACTTTTGATGCAATGGAGGCTTTATGATGGATAACATGGGGTTTCATGATTTATTGTGGATTACAGCAACAGGTTTAATCGCGTTTTTTGTAAGGGCTATTTGGTCAAAACTTGAAACGCTTGATAAGGAAATGAAGGAGGTGTCTCTCGCATATGTTCGCCGTGAGGACTATCGTGATGACATCAAAGACATTAAAATTATGCTCGGCAAAATATTTGACCGACTGGAGACAAAGGCAGACAAATGAACAAGAACAGATTTATTTCGCAAATCCGCTTTCATGAGGGCGTTGAGAGCAAGGTATATAAAGACCACCTTGGAATAGAAACTATAGGGGTGGGTAGGAACCTTAAAGACCGTGGCTTATCAGAAGATGAGATTGATTATCTTTTGACCAATGACATTACCATAATTGAGAATGAGCTTGATAAGGCTTTTCCTTGGTGGCGGGATTTGGATGAAGTGCGTCAACGTGCGTTAGCTGATTTGGCTTTCAATATGGGCATCCCTAGATTGCATGGCTTTGTTAAAATGCTTGGCGGGTTACAGCGCAGGGATTATCACGCCGCCGCAGAAGAGTTGCTTGATTCCAAGTATGCGAAACAAGTTGGCGCAAGGTCAGAGCGTGTTGCTGGCATGATAAGAACTGGTGAAGATAGCGCGGAGTTTTAATGTATGAAACCATAGTGATTATTTGCGCTTTTGGAACAGCAACCGTAGGCCACACATATCCCTACAAGATGCACACAATATGCGAGTATTTTTGTGAGCGTAGTCAAAGCAGATATCATTATTACTATAATCCAGTAACCGTCATCCCTTATGGGTACACTTGCCCACAAAGTAAGCGGGTGACTTTTGAAAAGTGGGTTAAGAAAAAGCGGTGAATCTTATGTATGAGTACAAAATCAAAGAAGTGGTCAAGGTGGTTGATGGAGATACCATTGATATAATTATTGACCTTGGGTTTGACCTCACCAAAAAAGAGCGTGTGCGTCTGGCTGGTATTGATACGCCAGAAAGCAGAACCAAGGACTTAGAAGAAAAAGAGCTTGGCTTAGAGGCCAAAGAATTTTTAGAACGCCGCATAGCTGATTGTGATAACCTGTGGGTATCTACTGAAAAAGATGGCAAGTATGGTCGGATGCTTGGAACCATATGGTGCGGTGTAATTAACATCAACGAAGAAATGGTCAGCCGTGGTTATGCGTGGGAATATGATGGCGGCAAAAAAGAAAAGAACCTAGATGACCTCAGAACGATAAGAGGAATTATATAAAGGATGTTTAACATCCACCACACAACTGAGGTGGCTTACGTCCTTGTCATTACTATTTGGGGCAATACTGGAACTGTCTGGGAGTACATGGGCAATCAAATTGTTTTGCAGCAAAAAATGACAGAAGCGCAGTGCGAGTATCTAATTGATGAAGAAATGTGGGAAGCAACATATCAAAATAAATATTTACGCATGATGGCGCATTGCTTTCCAGAAGATTGTGCAGGGAAGAAAAGTTGTGACTGAAGAAAAGAAAAAGCCTGTTGAAGTAAATGTTGATCAAAACAGCTTTGAGCTAGTTCTTAGGATACTGGGTAATGAGTTTGTTGCCATCAAGATTGGTTCTACTAATTTTTCAGGAAAGCTAATCGCTGGCGGGGTTTTGCTTCTATTTTTCACGTTTATGATTATGGAAATATTTGGCCTCTCAGGAATGATGGGCATGGAAACTTATGACTAAGCCACAGCGATTGAATGAAAATACAGAGGTCGCTTTGCCTCTCAGAAACATTTTATCAATGGTTGCGGCGGCATCAGTGGCAACATGGGCATATTTTGGCATCATTGAAAGGCTCAACCAGATAGAGACTAATATAACAATGATGGAGTCTAACTTAGAGCAAAATACAGAATTTCGCATCAAGTGGCCTAGAGGTGAAATGGGGTCACTGCCAGCGGATTCAGAGCAGTTTATGTTGATTGAGCATTTAGCTACTGAGTTAGAAAAGTTACAGGACGAGATTGAGGGCGGCAAAGCACCATATGACCAGCAACAAAAGTTAACCCTTGAGTTTTATGAGAAGCGGATAACCAATTTAGAAGAACACATAGAGAAGATGCGTAACGGTGATTGAGCTTACTTTTGTTTTATTATTAGTCATGGGCGGCGAGAAGGTAGAGTACACGCCTTATCAGTCTTTGTCTGAGTGCTTGTCTGTACGCAGAAAGATTAAACGCAATGAAGGCTATACCAATAATTTTGACCAGAAGTGGTCATGTAAAGAGCTAAAGGTAAAGGTACAGAACGGTAATATCTTGGAGTTTATAGAATGATACAGGCACTTATAGGTCCGATTGCTAATCTTGCTGGCTCATGGATGGAATCTAAGGTTGAGCAAACCAAAGCCAAAGGCGCAGTCGCCAAGGCAAGGGCAGAAGCAGAAGCACAGGTTATGGTCACAGCGGCTACCCATGAAGCTGGCTGGGAAAAGATTATGGCGCAAGCGTCAGACAACTCATGGAAAGACGAAGCATGGACTATTCTCTTTATTGTCATAATTGCTATGTGCTTCATTCCGTTCACCCAGCAATATGTGGAAGATGGCTTTGCCGCCTTGTCTCGTACCCCAGAATGGTTCCAGTGGGCGATGTACGCGAGTATAGGTGCTTCATTTGGTATTCGCGGTCTAAAGGGATTCAAAAAGTAATGTCTGGCAAGAAAAGCCGTACAGGGTTATCAAATGTGCAAAATGTTCGGTTTGGCGGCCTTATCGCCGTTTTAAGCGGCAGAGAGCCGTATGAGTACATTTTGAGTGGGTTACTAGCGGATGGGTTTGTTAAGCGCACTGAGGGCGTGTTAAACGTCACAGAAAAGGGTATGCGCGAGAAAGATAGGCTGGCTACTTTGGCTGGCTTGATGGTTGAAAAGGATTATGCTCGTACTTTGCCGCCTTTAACTCAACAGGCTTAGAGCCTATACTCATCTAAATGGTTCTCCTGTTATCCAGCATACCAATGACCACCTAATGCCTTTAGTTAATGGTGTAACCCTATGTGGAAAAAACGATGGGAAAGCTATAGCTTGTCCAGCATCAGGCTTTAATGATTGTTCGCCTGTTAAGAAGAACGCCAAATCGCCGCCCTCGTAATCATCATTCAATAATATTGATAAGCTTATTTTACGGTTAGATGCGTCACCCCTGCCAATATCCATGTGCCAATCATATCCTTTGGATGGTGCTTTGTACCTCAATAATTGAGGACGCTCCATCAAACCGCTTATATTCAATTCAAATGTCTGGTTGGCAGTTAATGCGGCGGTGCAAATAAGCGCATCAACCCAAGAGTTGTTTTCATGGATTACCCAAACATCTGTGTCTCTGGTTTCAATATTCACAACATTTGAATTTTCGCTCTGTATTCTAGCTGTCTTGTGAATGTTTTGTGAATCCTTGTGAAGTGCAATTATATCCTTGCACTGGCTTTTGTCTAATTCCAATGGGCTTATAACGCCTAATTCGCCTACCCGATGCTTTGGCGGTATAACTATGCTCATTTAATTCTCCTATCGCAGTAATTGTTTCAGTGAAACGCAAGAGCTTTCGCTAGTCCACTTTGCTTCATCCCAAGTTCTGCAACCCAATACAGCATTTAAAACAGCCCATTCAAAAAGTATAACAATAATGAATAGAAAAAACACTGAAGCCGTTACGTTTAACAATGTCCTCATTTGTAAAATCATCCTTAGCTCCTATAAAAACGCCCCCAATCAAGGGGGCGGTTTGTTTAGTCATCAAATTCATCAGGGTTTAATTTCTGGTCTGCCAAATGTAACCCATAAAGAACCGCCTGTTGTGTAGTTATGTTAAAGCCTAGCCTGTCAGTTAAGCATTTAGCAATGAATTTAGTTTTTCCATTTACCCTGTTGTTCACATGGTCAGGGTTATCGTGTTGCTCAAATTGCAAAATTGGTGCGTGTTTTATAGGCTGACTTTTGCTTATGTATCTATAAACAGCAACGCCATCACGCATTGATTTTGTAATGTCGTGTCCACGGTTTCTGCAATCAGTTATGTAGGTGCTGATTGTTGCTTTGGTCTTGCCTAGCTTTTCAGATATTTGGTCAACTGAACGTGCTTGCTTGTTAATCACTGGCAGAATTATTTCTGCATATTTACGGTTTTCCATCTGGAATACTCCTTTTATTTCCAACTGCTTCCATTGAGGATGCTGTGTCCACGCCCCTCTAGGCATTTTGCAACAGCCATTCTGTATGTAGGGAATATTTGCCAATCAACTTGCTTGGCTAGTTCCCTGCACTCCATCACATCCCTCTGGAACAATTGAGCTTCATCTTTTGAAGCCCTTAAATCAACCACAGGGTTGTAGCTACAGGCGGTCATTGATGCCGCCATAATAAATACAGCCCACCTCATGACCGTACCCTTATCATTTTGTTTATGAATTTTTTGGCTTGCTCATGGGTCATCCAACGGTAAGGCGTATGCTCTCCGCATTGCATAACATCAAGTGGGTCAACCCTGTTTACAAAACGGTGTGTCGCTTTGCGGATTCCTTCTTCATCTTCATGCTCAATCTCTGGCTTATAGATATATCCCTTGTGGGAATACTCAGGTGCGTTGTGCCAATTTATCATCATGCTTCTCCATCAGTAAATTCATGGTTATGGTCATTCGTGGTGTTATGTATCTATTGCCGCTTTCAAGGTGGCAAATCATAGACCTTGTATTGTATCCAAGTAATTCTGCCATCTTTTGTTGCGACAGCCCTAGCTTCATCCGCATTGCTCTAAAGTCATGCGGCGTTATTTGCTTGGTCATGGTGGTTTAATCCTTCCTCTACTAATGTCTCAACTGGTTGAATTACATCAGCAAGAATGTCATCCAGCTTATCAATAACATTTACAAGCAAATCGTCATTGTAAGCCATTGCCCCCGCTGATTGTAATTTTTGAGCGTGGTGAATAGCGTCGCCAACTTTAGTCCGCAACTCTAAAATAATATTCATGTCGTTCTGAGCGTCTTGCTCTATTCCTTGGTCTATATAAATATTGGTCATCGTGGTTTCTCCTAATGGTTTAAGTAAAGATAACATACTGTTTACCAATGTCAACAGTTATTATCTATATCCCCTACTATTTGGCAATCCAAAGTTTCTTTTAGGGTCATTGCGTCTATTGGTTCCGTATTTCTGTTTTAGCTCTATCTCAAACCTAACGCTCTCTTTGCCGACCTCTCGCTCTTTCCCTGTTTGATTGTTAGTCACTTTAAAGTAAGGCGTAAACCCGCCCATCCGTGTTTTGCCAGAATTGCTCCTGTAAGTTCCATCCCATAACTGTTTTTTAATTGTGAAGTGTCTTGATTGCAGTGTGTGGCATCCCTTGCCAAATTTTTTCCAGAATATTTTGTCAAGAAAGTAGGATGACATAATCTCATATTTGGTTAAATCATCTGGGTTGGCGGCAAGGTGTTCAATCCTATCATGATAGGCTTGTTTGTTTGGATAGGTTAGTTTCTTGCTCACCTTGACAGGTTCAGCATCTTTTTTTGCTTTACGCTCTGCCTTCTTGCGTTCTTTTTCTTTGCGTTTGTTGTAATGATGCAGGGCTGATTTGGCATCGTAGACCCCAAAACTCTCCATCCCGCAATCTTCATTCGGGCATGGCGGGATGAAAACAGATACCCCTTCCTCAATAAAGCATGGTGAATTAAACATGGATTGCTTCTCTTTGCTGTAATATCCATAAAATGTGGTTCCGCACCATTCGCAACCTAGATGACGCCGCTTTTCATAGATTGGCTTCATCATGTTATCTTTCACTTGTTGCAGTGCTTTCATTCCAAGCGTGTTCATTTTACATTTCCCCCCATCCAGCAGATGCAAGCCAAGCGTTATCTTCTTCAGAAATACGCAATCTGTTTTCATGCTCTGCCATCTTTTGTTTGTTATTAGCGCACTCATCACAAAAAGCTGTATCAACATGGCCTCGCTTTGTGATTGTAGAGCCGCATCTAGTTTCTATTTCTTTGTAGCTGTATCCACGCTCAACAAAATAAAATGCAGGGTTATCACACGACATTGCTAAATCTCCTATTCCATATATCTTTGTGTTTTTGTTCCCATCTGTAGCTATCCATAGCGCGGCGCATAATACGCTCTGCTGTCTCAGTCCACACAAGGGCGTTCTCTCTTGCCCATATCCAAGCGTACAACTCTTGGGTCAATAGCCTGTTGCGGGGCATCTGGCGGTCTCCTACGATATGCCCAATCTCATGCAGGGCAGATACATAGTATCCAGTGTTCTTGGTTGGGCGGATTTGTATTTCACGCGGATGCCGCCTTGCCCAATAGCGAGGCTCAAAATCCTCAAGGCTCTGGTATGTCACCTTAATCTTGTGGGTTGCACAAAGTTCCATAACGTGCAGAGCCATCTCAATACGTTTAACGGTCATAATGTACGCCCTCTACCATGTGGTCTAAAACCTCAATCAACTGGTCTGCATAAACATAATCATATGAATCACACACCTTAACCTCACCCTTGCGTATCTTTACTGTCTCAATGGTGTAGGTGTCATTGAACATCAGGTTAATCACAACCAACCCCTTGTGCTTGTATCCGCTTGTCTTAAACTGCAAGCCACCGTGTCTTTTGTCTGTCTCGTTAAGGGCAACAAAGTTCCGCGCCGCATAACTCATTAACGCCGCTGGGGATTGGGCTACAATCTGGTGCTTAATTGTGTTTGCTATTTCTATTGTTCTGGTCATCGTGGTCTCCGTGGTTTGGCGGGGCTGTTAAGCCGCCGCTAATCTTTTAAGCAAAAAGGCACGGCTTGCGCCACCTTTGGCAATGTTAGAAACATACTTGCCATCACGGTACTCATCAGCCAACCAATGATTGCCAATCTGGTGAATCCGTATGTGTTCCGCGCCAACAACAACCCATACTGCGCCTTTAAACTGTGTACGCTCTAAAATTTTCTTTAACTTAATCATTTTGGTCTCCGTGGTTTTGTTTACCTTACCTAATTATAATGGCGCACCTGTTTACTAATGTCAACACATAAAACAAATAAAAAGGGATTATTTTTCATTATTTTTTATTTTGACTGCTTTCAATGTATATCCAAGACAATTCAATGCCGCTTCAATATCATCAATTCGTGGAACGTGTTTTGTCCGCCAGTTTCGCAGGGTATCGCGATGCAAGCCAACCTTCTCTGATAAATCCATTTGGCAACAACGCTGACGGTGCATCTCCTCAAAAAGAAAGCGCACTACTGGATTGTTGTTCACTATAGCGGGTCTGTATCTAAATTTTCTCATAGCACTGTAAAAAATGACCTCTCAGATGAGAGGCCAAGTTCAGGGAGGAAATTAGAAACCATTGAGGTTGTCAATGAAACTATCCAACAGCTTCTTATCCCAGACTACACGCCTATCCGTTATTTGTATAGGCTTGGGAGCATCGCCACGTTCTACCATCTTGCGGAAGGTCATAGGGCTGACCCCCATATATTTGGCGGCTTGTACTATGCTTAGTAATCTAATGTTGTTTAGGCTTTCATCTTTTGTCATATCTTGACCGCCCTATGATTAGCGGAAAAGCTACGCCATGCTTCAATCTTTGCCTCTGCCGCTATCCGTAAGAACCTGTTTTGCTCATCCTGCGCTATCGCAATCTTCATGGCCTCAAGATGTTTTAGGTATCTGTCATCTGCATATGCCTCACGCTCCTGTGCGCCAACTGGCAGATGGTTGTATTCTCTCATAATCAAAGCCTTTAGTGATTTACGGAACTCATCCATATAAATCCTGTTGGCTCTGGATTGGGCGGCATTTGTTGCGCTATCTCGTAGGTAGTCAATAGCCTTCTCTACATCATCATCTGTTATCATTTATTCCTCGTCATCATTATGAGGGCTTTTTTCCCAATACTGTTGAGCAATGATTTTACCAAAGTCACCGTTGCCAGTAATTTCCTCAAAATATTTGATTTCGTTTCCAGCCTTGTGAAGCATTATGTGATGCCGCTGGCAGAGGGGGATAAGGTTGCGGTCTGTGGCCTTCAGCCCCATGCCCCTAATGCCATCCCAAGGTCGCAGCAAGTGATGGGCTTGTATTACGCCCAAGCAATCGCCGTTGACCTTTAAGCAACAATCAAATTGATGAACCCATGAAAGGTGGTCTTTATTAGCGTATCTCTTGGGTTTGATTCTGTTTCGTTTAGCCATGACTAAAACGGAATATCATCGTCTAAATCATCTTGCTTAGAAGATTTGTTATTGAAGTCATCAGGCGAGATGAACGGCTCATCTTCTTTAGGCTTGGATGGCGCAAACCCCATCCTAGTGTAGTCATTGCCGTTTTTATCAGTTTTCTTTCTGCCCCAAGCCATTTGCTTTTCACCGTTGATTTCTAACTCACCAGAAATATCCCAATCCTT
>JGI20152J14361_10001269_pt1 | contig 16824 bp, 1 predicted proteins | sample COG_02_FD_14361 | JGI IMG/M metagenome (IMG submission 14361)
TCCATGGGGGGCTGCCCCTCAAGATAATGGCGAATGGGTGAGATAATGCGTTCACGAGCCGCTAGCTGAATGGCATCGAATATATCACTTCCAGTCACTGTAACCCATTTTAGGTTACGGTTTAGCCAAACTTTGACGGTGCTGATATCTTCATCTCGCAATGGCCTAGGATTGTGGAAGTTAGGATTACCGCGGCTGTTGGGTAGGGGCCGGAGGACCATAATCTGTTCTGCTAGCTCGTCGAAAGCAAACACTCCAGACCAGCAACTCAATCCGTCCAGTATCGTGACCATATTACTGAGAGACTTAACGATCTTGTCCTTCGCGACATCGAGCTTCAAATTCTCGAGGTTAGGCGCCACACGACCATCGCCGAACTCAACAGGTATTCTCGACGTATCGACTGCGGTGTGTTGAAGTTTATTCGGCTCCATCACGACTGCCCCCACTTTTTCTTTAAAGTTTGATGCTACCGCTCGATCTTGCCCTGAGTTTGGGGGTGATATGGCGCACCGCGGGAGTGCTTCATGCCTTTGTCCTGCAACCATTCAGCCAACTCTCCAAAGACGTAGCTGGAGCCGTTATCACTCAGCAGGCGAGGCTTGTGGGCGACATGAACTTGGCCACATCCTGATGCTGCTAAAGCCAAACCCAACGTGTCAGCCAGCCCAGGATTATAGTAACTGACAAGCTGCGTTCTTACCGCGCAGCGATGATAATCATAGCAAAATGTGAGCGCGCACGCGTTAGTCGTTCGTTTCTGAAATTGGTCCGCTTGAATGGATTGATCGTAGTTTTAAATAAATTTGTTTATTTTTAGATACTTATAATTATACCCCTATATATATGGGGTTTCCATTTATCTGAAACTAAGGCTTTGTTTATTGTCACAATCGTAGTTTTGAATAGGCAAGCAGTAGGTTTTTAACGAAATGCCAAATTCACCTCAAAAGTACTTATTGGTCGCTTGCTGTGCCCTATCACTTTTCCTGTTGTGCGGTAATTCTCTAAGATCTGAGCCGGTCCAATTTTCTCTGAACAAAGTTATTTTCAGCGGCAATTATGCCATTAAAGATGATGATCTTTTGCCGTCTGTTCAATTTTTGTTAGACGCTGACGTGACTTTTCAAGATTTGGAAAAAGCGGTTGCATCTGTAGATAGATATTACTCTAGTAACGGATATTTGGTTTCGGTGTATCTTCCGGCACAAGATTTAACCTCCGGTCAATTAGTTATCAATGTCAGTGAAGCAACGGTTGGCAGTATTCTAGTTCAAAATAATGGGGAAGATGTAATAGGGGGGCAGCGTTTGAGGCGCACTGTGGCTCAGTTCAATAATGAGGGGTCTGTTCTTAATCTGAATAATATTCAGCAGAGTATTAATATACTAAATGATTTGGCCGGTGTTTCATCTGATGTAGCTTTGCAACCTGGTCCCGTCGAAAAGCAGGTGGATTTACTCGTTACCGCAAAGGGAACGCCAAAGTTCACCGGAAACTTTATAGTTGATAATTGGGGGCATGCTTCCACGGGGCAGCGTAGGTTTGCTAGTGATTTTCATTTCAATAATTTGCTTTCCTTTGGAGAAGGTTTTTCGTTAAAAAATACAATTACTGATGGGTCAACATCCAACGAAGTAAAAGTGAGCATACCGCTTGCGTATAGTGGCTCGAAGTTGCAATTAGCAGCCCTTAATTTAAAATATAGGCTTATTGATGAATTTGCGAGCCTTGATACGAGTGGCAGCTCTGGTGACAATTCTATTAACTTTACCTTTCCCGTTGTTACGAGCCAAGCACTTTTGATATCTGGTAATGTAAAAGCCAATCATTCCAAATCTGATAGTTATTCTTTTGGAAACCATACATCTGATCAAGTTGAAAATACCTTGCAAGCAGCGCTCAATATTTCTGCGCCCAATCTTCTGTTTGAAAACAGTAATTCAAACTTTGGTATAACAGTGACTCGCGGCAAGCTTGACCTGAGGGCTAATGTAAGCGGTGAGTTGGATAATGACACACTAGAAACACATGGCTATTTTACCAAGGTTCGAATGAACTTAGGACATTCGTGGAAAATTAATCAGGATTTGCAGGCTAAGGTTAGCTTAGAAGGCCAGGCAGCAAATAAAAATTTAGGCGGAAATCAGAGTTTTACGTTGGGCGGGGCGCAAGCTGTGCGCGCGTACCCTGGCTCGGAGGCTAGTGGTGATGAAGGTCACTTGGTGAAGTTTGAACTGAAGCACCTGTTAAGTAATGGTGGCATCTTGTTCACATTTATGGATGTCGGGCGTATTAAGGTGGACCATAAGCCCCTGCCAACTGACTTGGAAGGGCCAAATGTTTATAGCTTACGGGGTTACGGAATTGGATTTGAAAGAAATCTGGGCGAAGGCGTAACATTGTCGGCAACCTTAGCGGGGAAAATTGGTGACAATTCTGGTTCAGTTGAACAGCCGGATGGCTCAAGAACAGAGAATGATAAAAGTAATAATAGCACTCGAGTTTGGGTGGGTTTGTCGTGGTATTTCTGATGACAAACGTACAACATTTAATCAAAGGCTCTGTGGCGCGTATAGCTTACCATAATTCGATCATTGGGGTCATACTTTTAGGATTAATTCCATTTTCAGCGTTTGCTGGGGATGAACTGCCTTCTGGTGCGAGCGTGCAATTTGGCACTGTAAGTATTCATGAAAAACTACGAAATATGACAGTAGTGCAGTCCTCACCTAAAGCGGTCGTAAATTGGGATACGTTTAATGTTGGGTCAAGCTCAGCCATAGAGTTTGTTCAGCCGGGGTCCGACTCTTCGATTTTGAATAGGGTGACTGGACAATCGGCATCCAAAATAATGGGTAACCTAGCTTCAAACGGTAATGTTTTTCTTATAAATCAAAATGGAGTTGTGTTTGGCAAGAACGCAACAATAGATGTTGGCGGTTTGGTTGCCGGTGTTCTTAAGATTTCCGATGATGATTTCTTGAACGATCGGTTCCAGTTTTATGGATCTGGAGAGGCGGGTGTCGTCAACTACGGACGCATTAGCGCAAAAGATAAGGGCTTGATTGCACTTTTATCGCCAGAGATACGAAACGAAGGTGTGATTAAAGCTAGGTTGGGTAGTGTGCTTCTGGCTGCGGGTACACGCATAACCTTAAAAAATCTATTCAGTGGCGTCACTGTTGTTATTGAAGAGAGCACGGTTGACGCTCTAATCGAAAACAAAAGTCTCGTAAGAAGTGATGATGGCAATGTCTTTATCGGCGCCGGCGCTGCAACTAGTTTGCAAAAAGCAGTTATCAATAATTCTGGACGTGTCTCTGCAAATCGAGTGACGCGCCGGGATGGTAAAATTCTTCTAGAATCTAGCGCAATAACAAGTAGCGGTATATTGGAATCCACTTCTCAAACGGGCGTTGGTGGAACGATCCAACTATCTGGAGATAAAATTCACCTAGCCACTGGGGCAATCGTAAATGCCGATGGTGAGCTAGGTGGTGGCCGTATTGATATTGGCGGTGGTTGGCGGGGTGAGTCTATCGGTGCAAGGCCAAGCGCGAGCGCTGTATTAATAGATCAAGATGTAGAAGTAACGGCGTCTGCGGGTTCGAATGGCGATGGCGGGCGCGTTGTCGCATGGAGTGACGTTAATAATCTTTTATCGCTAACAGAGGTTAACGGAAAACTTAAGGCTCGTGGTGGTTCTGTTTTTGGCACGGGGGGCCAAATCGAAACGTCGGGAGCGCAACTGAAGGTCGATAACGCACAAATTGATACCCGTGCACCTCAGGGTGCAACAGGTAATTGGTTAATTGATCCAACTAATATTGAAATTGTAGCGGGCTCTGGTGATACGCCTGCAAACTGGCAAGGTAGTGTAATAAAGGCCGATACTTTAGCGGCCGCACTTGCGAGTAACAATGTTACTGTTCTTACTTCGAATGATGGTTCGGAGCTTGGAAATATTGTTGTAAGTAGTGCTCTGGCATGGACATCGGGTAATGAATTAACTTTGAACGCCCACAATAATATAGCAATTAATTCTACAATTGATGCAGCGGCAGGTAATGGTAAGCTTGCCTTGCGTTACGGTCAAGGAAGCGCAAATGGTGGGTCGGCTATTTACGAAGTTAATGCCCCCATTAATTTAAGTTCTGCTGGCAGTTTCACTACTCAAAAAGGCAATACGGGCACGGATATTGTTTATACAATTATTGACAGTTTAGGGGCGTCAGGTAGTACCACAGGCACCGATCTGCAGGGGATGCAAGCGAGTACAGCTCTAAGTGGTAATTTCGTGCTGGGTGCTAATATTGACGCAAGTGCGACAGCGAATTGGAACAGTAACCAGGGCTTTGGGCCAATAGGTAGCAATGGGGCGCGGTTTGCCGGACGTTTCAATGGACTGGGACACAGTATTTCTGGGCTGAAAATAAACAGGAGTAATGATTACCAGGGCCTGTTCGGCGTGACAGAAGATGCCACAATCAGTGATTTTGCTATGGTCGGTGGCCGTGTGGTAGGAGGCGCCAATTCTGGCTCGATAATCGGAAGGGCTGTCAGTACCGATATAACAGAGGTTAGTTCTAGCACGGATATATCGTCATATTCATCTGACACAACAGGTGGCGACATGGGTTTTGGTGGCCTTATTGGCCAGACATCACATGGCACCTCTGTAGTAAACAGTACCAGCAGTGGCAGTGTAACAATTAACAGCGCGCAAAACGGCGTCTCGATTGCTGGAGGATTAGTAGGTACTGCTAGGAGCACGACAATTACTAATTCCAGTTCCACAGGTGCTGTATATGGAATTGGCCGCGTCGGCGGTTTGATCGGATATGTGACTGGTACAGATGTCTTACCCAGTGTTGTCTCTATCTCTACAGCGACTGGCGCGGTGTCGGGTTACTCAAATGTGGGTGGCTTAGTTGGTTTGGGGGATAAGGATGTCAGCATTTCTGACAGCAGTGCTTCTGGCGACGTAACCGGCATAGATAATACATACAACGGTGTCAGTCAAAATTTCGGGGGGTTGGTTGGAACTTTAAGTGAGGGTCCAATAGTCACCGGTAGTTTTGCAACAGGCAACGTGTCGGGCCTAACTGGAGTTGGTGGTTTGGTTGGTAAAGCCGGCTGGAGAACGGTATCAATATATTCTAGTTACGCAACCGGTAATGTTAGCGGTGTAAATCAAATAGGTGGACTGATAGGCGCTTCTTTTGGCACTGGGCAGAGAAGGGTCAGCAATGTATATTCTTCTGGTTCGGTCACTGGGCAATCACAGGTTGGGGGGCTTGTTGGGCTAGCGACTAACCTAGATTTAAGCAATGCGTATTCATCATCTAAGGTAAATGCACTATCATATGCAAATGACGTGGGCGGTTTGATTGGTTACTCTTCTCATACATCCACGCCTGCAAGTGCTGTAAGTACAGTTGTGAACTCCTATGCTGATGGTCTTGTTAACCTTCTTGGAGCATTTGATAACGTTGGCGGTTTGATCGGTACTACTTCTGGTAACGTGACTCTAAGCAATAGTTTTTGGAATACCACTACCTCTGGTATTTACAACAGCGCACGCGGTGAAGGTAAAACATCAGCCGAGATGCAAGATCTCAGTACCTTTAGTACTTGGGATGTCAGTTCTGATCCCTCTTCATCATCTGTTTGGCAATATCAAAGTGGTCTTACGCCTTACCTGCGCAGCTTTCCCGCCTATTTAGTCATTGATGCGGCATATGTCACCAGTTTGTTAAGTTCGCTGTCAAGTTCTGATGTCACAATTGGCGGCTATCCAAATATTATTTTTGCGGCCGATTTGACTTATACCGGCGCTGCTGGTCGCAGTTTGATATTAACAGCGTCTAGCGCAGTAATCGTGAATTCTGGTATTAACTTTGGTGCGTCATCCGCGGGCTCGCTAGCACTACGCTTTGATGTGGGGGGCAATGCAAGTGTTCTGGGTAATCTTGGGTATACCGATAGCGGTACCGAGTACACTAACATCTCACTGGAAAAAGCGGGAGTTGGTTCACTAACCCTCTCGGGTGGTAATACCTTCACGGGCAATACAACTGTAACAGCGGGCTCTCTTTCTGTATCAAGTGCCGGTGCTTTGCGTACCAGTTACGCCGGTAATATTGCATTGTCATCGGGTACTGGGTTTACGTACGGTTCAACTGTTGATCAAACCTTGGCCGGTACTATTAGCGGTGCGGGTAACCTGATAAAATTGGGTTCTAGCACGCTTACACTAACCGGTACGAACACGCGAACAGGCGATACAAACCTTGCGGCTGGCGTTTTGTCATTAGGCAGCGCCACGGCCCTGTCTAATAATGCGGGTACTATTAGTTTCACGGGCGGTAACCTACAATACTCTGCCAGTAACGATGTGGATTATTCAAGCCGTTTTTCAACCGCGGCCAGCCAGTCTTACGACATTGATACGAACGGCGCTGATGTTACTTTTGCGACTGCACTAACGAGTGCATCAGGTGCGCTGACGAAGGCGGGCTTGGGTACCTTAACTCTAACCGGCACCAATACCTTTGATGGCGATACCAGCATTACGGGCGGCGTACTGGCTGTATCAAGTGCCGGTGCTTTGCGTACCAGTTACGCCGGTAATATTGCGGTTGCTGCAGGGACGTCTCTTAACTACGTATCGAGTGTCGATCAGATTCTAGCGGGTATTGTAAGTGGCGATGGTTCTCTTACAAAATCTGGCGCCAGTACGTTGACGCTTACAGGCGTAAACACCTTTGGCGGTGATACGACGCTATCTCAGGGTAATTTAACTGTTTCAGGTGCAGGTACATTGAAAACCGGTTACGCGGGTAACATCGCGCTGTCACCGGGTACTGTGTTTACTTATGGATCATCTGTTGATCAAACCCTTGCTGGTATTATCAGTGGTGCGGGTGGTGTAACTAAAGCGGGCTCTAGCACGCTTACACTTACAGGCGTAAATGCCTATGAAGGTAATACTACAATAACGGCTGGGGGGATTTCTATATCTGGAGCCGGGTCATTGGCCACGGATTATGCAGGCAATATTGCAATAGCGAACGGCCTGTTATTCACTTATGGATCAAGCGTTAATCAGACGTTAAAGGGTGTGGTTAGCGGCGATGGTGGCATGCAAAAAGCGGGTGCCAGTAATCTAATTTTTGAAGGTAACAATACTTACTTAGGCGGTACAAATTTGTTAGGTGGTGCGCTGGAATTGGGCACTGAGATACCTTTTGGAGCGACAGGTGACCTAGTCTTCTCAGGTGGAGCTCTTCGCTATAGCGACATTAATAAAACCGATTATTCCGGCCGGTTTGATCTTAGCAACACCCCAACGTATAAAATTGATACCAACGGTGAAAATGTAGCTATTGCGGCTGATCTTCTTTCAACTGGTAGTCTAAATAAACTTGGCCTTGGTCAACTAGTGTTAACTGACGTAACAGGGTTTCAGCTGGTTTCAGGTGGTAACAGTACAGTGATTGACCAAGGTGAATTGATACTGCGTACACATGATCCCTTATCACTAACCGCGAGGTCTGTGTTCTCAGGTTCTGGAACGCTTGTTATTGAATCCGTGGGAGCCAGCTTCACGTCGGATATTATTTTATCGTCGCTGACGGTGGGTACTGGCACGGTAAATAACGTCACTGGTTCTAGCTTAGCTGGCTTTACGTTAGGTAAAGTCAGTAATGCTGTAGATATCGAAATTGATGCGCTTCCAACGGGTTTCACCGTTAGCGGCAACCAAAGTTACTATGGTCAAGATTTGCTCATTCCGTCGGACGCGTCTTCTAGCGTAACCGGTTATAGCGGTGGTGTTTTAACTCTATCTGCTCAGCAAAATATTTCAATATTGGCACCAATCACTATTTCCGGAGCTGGAGGGGTTGTTTTACAAACGAGTCAAGCCAGCAGTGCAGGTGGCACCGGCAGCTATGATTTGGGACTGACTGCAAGTGGCTTCGCCGGCAGTATTCGCTTTACTGGAGTTGGTGCTCAAAGTTTCAAAACCCAAGACGGCAGCCACTCGAATAATCTCAAAGACTACACTTTAATATCCACATTGGATGCTCTGAAGGATGGAAGTGCATCCGTTAACTACGCGATGAAAGATGATATAGATGCAACATTATTTAAAGATGCTTCCGGTAATAATTACGGTAACGTCTTCGCATCTACATATGCGGCTGAATTTGCGGGGCTTGGCCATACAATTTCACATTTAAGTCTTACAAAGACATCAGATTACGTAGGAATTTTTTCGCAGATTAGTGGCGGACGTGTTCAGGGGCTGAGGCTGAGTACAGCAACTATCTTGGGACGCTCTCAAACGGGTGCCATAGCCGGCCAGGCAACATCATCTGTTTTAAAAGAACTCATGTTAAGTGATGCGAGTAGTGTCAAAAGCCCTCTCGATCAAACGAGTAATAATGTTGGTGGGTTAGTTGGCTATTTGTATTCCTCGCCGATCGAGAACGCGTGGGTCATTGATAGTGAGATTGGTGCGCGTGATCAATTCGTAGGTGGTATTGCTGGTGATGTCAGATATGCCAGCGTGTTAAATACTCATAACATCAATAGCCCGGTCTCTTCGCTATCAAACTATGTTGGTGGATTGTTTGGTCGTGTTTGGGATAATCACACCGTGTTAAGTTCCAGTGCGAGTGGAGATGTTTCAGGCCGAAGTTACACTGGTGGCTTAATTGGACAGCATTACGGAAATATTACCGACTCCTTTGCGTCGGGTGATGTTTCTTTAAGCGACAATAATGGAAGTCAAATCGGAGGATTAGTTGGTGGCTTTTATGGCGGAACAATTCTACGGTCTTATGCGGCGGGTGACGTGGCCGGCGGCTCCAATCAAGTTGGTGGCCTTTTGGGGTACAACAACACGTATTCTACGATAAGCGCGTCTTATGCGTCAGGCACAGTCACTGGCGGCGCCAACATAGGCGGCTTGGTGGGTTATACCCAAGGTGTTACCATCAGGGACAGTTCGTATAGAGGAACTTTGGTACAAGCAACCGGTGGCATACTTGGTGGTATGGTTGGGTATTCACATGAAAGTGTTTTAATTGATACAGGCTCATATGTATCGGGCGCTAACATTGATGGCAATGACGCTACAGGCGGAATTGTTGGCTATAGCAGACGGCAAGTCACCATATCCGACTCATTCGTAACAAGTGCAACGGTTTCTGGTGGCGTTTACGTCGGAGGTTTAGTAGGCACTGCAAAACAGGGCGTTTGGATTAACAATGCTTATGTGGCAGGCGTAAACGGCGTCGGTGCAACCATCGGTACAGCTGTGTCAGGCGGTAGTTTCGTGGGCGGTCTTGTTGGTGAGGTTGTCGGGGGTAGCATTAAAAATGCTTACTTTGACGGTTCAGTAGTTGCAACATCATCGAATTATGGTGGGCTTACAGGCTATTTGAGACCTGGCGCATACATCCACAACGCCTATTATGATATTGATAATTCACTGATTAATTCGGCGTCTGTGGTTACGATTGGTGGGCTTTATGCTACGCAATTCAATGAGTGGGAGCAGAGCAGCGCCACAATAAGTAGCCGGACCATAAATATTGCTAATTATTTCGGAGCCTCTGATGCGTCCGGTTTCTATTCAATATCGTCAAATAATTCGGTTGGCGTCAGCGGTGATCTTAGCAATTTACTTGGCTTCAGCCAAAATAACCCTGACGGCAGTGCTAACTCGTACAAATTCAAACTCACTACAGATCTTAATATGGCGACGGCTACGACGCCGCATATTCCGTATTTTGGCGCTGCTGAGTTTTCTGGTAACACTTTTGAAGTATTAAATTTTTCATGGAACGCCCCGACGTCCAATGTCGGGTTTTTAGGGTTTGTACACAAAAGCACCGTCACTGACCTGGTCGTCAGCACGACACCTTATAGTGGGCAAAGCATAGCAAACAGTAATTTAGCCGTTTCGGGTACTTACTATGTGGGGTCAGCAATTGGGTCTATTTACGATGGTGTCTTGTATGATTCTTCAGCCGTTTTAAAGGGAACAACATCCGGTAACGATTATGTTGGTGGCTTTGTTGGCTATGTCTATTCTACGCCCGTGGGTAGCGTGCAAACCAGCCGTGATGTAACCATTACTAACACGACTAAAGCGCGGGTTACTGGTAGTTCGAGTTATGCCGTCCGCGATGGAGATTCAATTGAAGTGGGTAACTTTGGGGGTATCGCTGGCCGTATATTAAGCTCGCCGGTTAAAGACCTCTCTTCAGATTTGGATGTCTATGCTGCGGGTTTTTACACGGGGGGTATTGCGGGTTACCTGTCGGTTGGTGGTGATGTTCACGCGAGTGTTGTGGCTAGTGCTATTACTGATATTGCTTCCTCTGGCGATATCTATAGTTCAAGTCAATTTACAGGTGGTCTATTTGGTCGGGCGTATGGCAGCTCTACCTTATCAGAAAATTGGAGTTCGACTGGATATGTCACCGGCGGCTCAAACTATACCGGTGGATTAGTTGGTTATTTACAAACAGGTGAATTTAAAGATCTGTCTTACACCCCAGTTAGCCGAGTAGGTGCAGAACTGACTGGTAATAATATGACTGGTGGCATAGCCGGACAATCTAATATTACCTCAATGATAAATGCAATTGTGGTCGCAGATTTAGAGTCAACCAACTACTCATTAGGTGGGTTAATCGGTATTAGTGCCGGTAACATAACAACTGCCTCAGTTACTGGCGACGTTATTAGCACTAACGGCAAGACTGGTGGCTTAATAGGGGAAATGCAAAACGGTATAATTACCGGAGCGACCGTATTAGGCGATGTCACAACGACCAGATCTGACAAATGGTCAGAGAAAGTCGGTGGTTTAATCGGAACTGGAACGGGCACGCTTACGGATGTATTGTTTACTGGTGATGTTAGCTCAAGTTTCGGCAGCTACGTTGGCGGTATTGCAGGCGAATTTACCGGCGACGTTAGCAATGCGCGTGTGGACGGAAATGTGTCCACCGGGGGCGATGGTACCTTAGATGTGACGGGCCGAAACGGCAGCTATGTTGGCGGTTTGGTGGGCCAGTTGCATGGGAACCACACGGTTTCTGACTCCAGCGCTATATCGGGTATCATCACGGGCTATGGTTTTGTTGGCGGACTGGTAGGCGCCATGGATGGCGATACATCTAAGGTTCTGGGTTCATACAGTACGCAGAATGTTGTTGCGGCCTCTAATTTTGTGGGCGGTTTGATTGGGTTATTTGAAGGTGAATTAGGCGACAGCCCATCATCGCCGTTGTTGGCGCGCGGCAGTCTTCATAGTTATGCCACGGGGAATGTTGCCGGCCGATATGATGTAGGTGGTTTGGTTGGTAGGCTGTTAAGTGGGGGTTCTATTACAAATGCCTATGCATCAGGTAACGTGGTCGCCGATAAGAACTATGGTGGGATTGTCGGATATTTCACCCCCGGTGCTGCATTGCTGAATAGTCACTACGACATGGATACCGTCACCCTCACCGCGTTAAGCCCGTCAAGTTCAGCCAGCCGCACTGATCAAAGCAACACAATAACCATTGGTGGCCTTTACGGGTCTCAATACGAGACTTGGTTTAATGGCGGTGCACTGGATGGTTTATCGAGCCAAGCCGGCACTTACTTTACAGCTGATGCCGGAGTATACCAGATTAACAACGTCGCTGACCTGAAAAATTATTTAGGTTTCGCCGACCAAACAGACCTTAACTTTAAGCTAACGCAAGACATTGACCTTAGCGCAAATTCGGGTTTTTACATTCCTTATGTTGCTGGTGGTTTGAACACGAATAACCGAACTGTCGACAGCCTTTCTTTAAGTCAATACACCTCGAATTTAGGTTTAGTGGGCCACTTTAGAAGTGCGAGTGATACAACAACTTCATCACTCGCCGTCAATGGCACAATTGGGGGACTGACTAACCTGGGCCTTGTAGCGGGTTCCTCTTGGCAGCGTAGCTTTTCGAATATGGATGTTTCCGGAACGGTGGCGGGATCAGACCTTGTGTATGAAAAAACACCGACCAACGACATCCGAGACCAGAATGAAAATGGTTATAGTAATGTCGGCGGGCTTGTTGGCTACGCCTGGGGTAGCAGCACAACCGCTTTAACGCTTTCCAACCTGACTTCATCCGTTTCAGTGACTGGGGTCAATAATGTGGGTGGTCTTGCGGGTCGCATTGAATATGGTGCGATTGCGGATAGTTCTAGCACTGGAACTATTGAAACTGTTGCTATTACGGGTGTTACCAGTCCGAAGTGGACGGGCGGTTTGGTCGGTAGTTTATTGCAATCTAACTCCAGCTTGAAACGCAGTTTCCATGCTGTTGGGCTTGTTAAAGGTTACGATTACGTTGGTGGTCTAGTAGGCGAGTTGGCGGGTAACTTAGGTGAACTATTGGATGCGAGTACACCGGATTATTCGACGTATGTAACCTCTAATGTTCAAGGTTTTGGTGCGCGTATAGGCGGTCTAGTCGGCTTTCATAATTCTGGTTCAGCAACTAATCTATCGATGAGTGGTACTGTGACCGGTTGGCGTGTTAACGATGACATCAATTATGCCGGTTTTTTCGTTGGCGGTATAACCGGTTACTCAAATGCAGCGATTTCTTATGCGAAGTATGTAGGTTCGTTAGTCCAAGGTGGCCATCAAACGGGTGGAGTTACCGGTCATATTGGCGCAGCGCTAACACAGTCTTTTTCAACCGGTGATGTGAAGTCAAATAGTAACTATGTAGGGGGATTGGTTGGAACTTCGCAGATAGTAACCAACTCTTATGCAACGGGTGATGTGTTTGCATCCGGCGAGAGAGTGGGTGGGTTAGTTGGACAAGCAGGCAACTATGTAGCTAATTCCTACGCATCAGGAAGAGTTAGCGGTACCTATTCAGATTCTGGCTTAAATTACTCGGGAAACTATACCGGAGGGCTTGTAGGAATAACTGGTCACGAAATTAAAGATTCATATTTTGACGGACAAGTTGTAAAAGGAGGCCACCGAACTGGTGGATTAGTTGGCCATAGCACTAATTATGTCACTCGCTCCTACGCCACAGGTAAGGTAGATAGTAACTCATCGTGGGTTGGTGGACTAGTTGGATACAGTGGTCACTACATACGTGACAACAGTTATTCAACCGGAGACGTGAGCGGTACTGACAGGATAGGTGGATTAGTCGGCTATGGATCATACGTTAACGACTCTTATGCTACGGGCAATGTAACAAGTTCCTCCTCATATGTAGGGGGGCTTGCGGGTCTGATTTCTTGGGCATCCAATGCCTATGCAACGGGTAATGTCAGTGGTCTTGACCAAGTTGGTGGTTTTGCAGGTCAAACCCAAGGTGGTAATTTTGTGAATACCTATTCTGCAGGGGATGTTTCCGGTAGGAATATGGTAGGTGGTTTTACTGGATATCTGAATAGTGGGAGCCACGCATACATCTACGCGACTGGCGACGTAATCGCGACAGGGTCTGATGTTGGCGGATTATTTGGTTATGCGAGCGCTACAGTCACCAACTCGTTCTCGAGCAGTAACGTTGTGGGTGGAACTTATGTCGGCGGGTTTGTTGGCCGCAATAGTGCCAATATCTCAGGCTCGTTTGCATCAGGCGAAGTGTACGCAAGTGTCTCAACGGCCGGGGGTTTTATCGGTTACAACGAGGGGTGGGGTGTAGTTCTGGATCAAGTCTCGTCCACTGGCGCCGTATTTAGTCTGGGTGGAAATGTAGGCGGGTTCGTTGGCACTAACCAAGGAACCATTAAAAATGCCACTGTAATGATTACCTCGGCACATACTAATCCAAACGCTACCGCATTTGTGCAAGGCACCTCGCGAGTAGGTGGCTTTGTTGGCAAACAAGTTAACACTATTGAAAACTCAACGTATACCGGAACGGTTAGGGGTAGCGATCAAGCTGGCGGCTTTGTCGGGTATATGGAAGGCGGCACAATTACGGGGTCCGGTTCATACGGCTCGATAACGGGTTTGGGTCAGGTTGGTGGTTTCGCTGGTCGAATGAATGCTGGCACGCTAACTCAGTCCTACGCAAACATGGACGTAATTGGCACTACCGATACTACCTCTGGACGTGTAGGTGGCTTTGTTGGCACCTTTTTTAATGGATCAATTTCGTTAAGCAGGGCGGCGGGTAGTGTTGAGGGGCTTGGTAGCGTTGGCGGCTTTGCTGGTTATCTAGAGTACGCGGGATCTATCAGCGAGTCTTACGCGACCGGTTCAGTTCTCCAAACGAACACATCATCGGTTACGAGTGCTAACGGTATTGGTGGGTTCGCTGGCTATGTGGGTGCGACAAACGCTGGAACGATTTCTGATGTATATGCTATGGGCTCGGTTACTGGGTTAGAGAACGTCGGCGGTTTGATCGGCAATTTACAATTTGGCACGGTAGCGACCGGATTTTCCACCGGTGTTGTTTTATCTAGTGGAGTTGGAACACCTACGAATATTGGCGGCTCTATGGGGTTGCGTAATACGACTAGCGATAATTATGACGTGCCGTATACCAGTGTCAGTGATCTGTTCTTCGATACAGACACTTCAGGCATGATTGCCGATGGCACTCAATCCTCGGGAACAGGGCTTGCTACAGCTGCATTGAAGGGGACTTTACCAGCTAATTTCGTTGGCTCTAATTGGAGTATTTCCGCTGGCCTTTATCCATACATAACCAATTTTTACCCGAACACGCCGCACGCGATATTTGGTAAAGCCTATCTAAACGATGGCATAACCGTGGCGGTAAACGCACAGATAGCAAACTACAGCGGCGATATTTTATTGAACGGTGGCACAGTGTCCACCGGTACCGATGGAAGTTACTACTCAATCATCAGTGCACGCTCGTTAATGCCAGATGGAAACGTGCCGGCTGCGATTGCTAGTTTGGTTGTCGATACTGCGGGAAGTGGATACTCCGTAAACCCAACAGTAAGTTTTACCGAAACGGTTGGCATTAAAAAACTGGGTAGTGTCTCTTTAGACCCGTTAACCAATCGTATTTCATCTATTACGTTTGGTTCGGCTAGTGGTTCGGGCGCCAGTGCGACAGCAGTGTACGAGACTGACTCGAGTTCTGTGGATTATCAGAAGCTGCGGTCATTAACATTAGTCAATGGCGGACAACTCTTCGGACCAAGGCCGAATTTGGTATTTGCAGGTAATCAATATGCCACAGAGGCAACAGCGACGGCCACAACCTACTCATTAGTAAGCGACACAAAACTGGCGTCCTATCTTCAGTTAGCGGGCTCTAGCGAGATTGCTGCATTAAATTATAGTGAAAATCATTCCTTAGATGTTAACGCCAATGTTGAACGTCTGCTTACCCAAGGTCTTACTGATTTCAATACCTCTGCTGCATCCTATAGCAGTATGAATACCGATATCTCGGCCACGATGGGCGCTGCGCTTTATGCCAGTTTTGCGACTGATTTAACCCAACGTTCGAGCCTAACACTGGCTTCAAACAACCCACCCTCTGCCTTTGAAATAGATGTCGCATTGGACTATTCCAACGGTGCGCTTATCAATGGTGGAGATATTAGTGTAAGCGGTCTTCCGGTTATTATGTCGGCAGCGACCATTAGGAGCACCGGTGCCCAGACTTACAACACAAACCTGACCCTAGCTTCTGATGTGACCCTAACCGCATCGGGCACAATTACGACGACTGGAATTTTAGGTGCTGGATTTAACCTAAACGTTGCCGGTAACTTTGTATCCGACGCGTCTATTAGCGGGATCAATAATCTTACAATTTCGGGTACCACTAGTTTGGATAGCAGTGTTTCTACCACGGGCAACCAAACATACGGTTCATGGCTAAAGCTGGATACGCAAGCCACATCAATTGCTAGTAACGAAGGCAGCGCGTCTGGCGGTAACATTATTGTGTCAGCTGACACGCGTATTGCAGGGTCAAATCATAATGTGGATGTTCTAGCGGGGAGTGGTTCTGTTGTATTCACTGGCTCAGTGGGAACCGGTAGTTACGATTTAGTTGACTTGGGTGTTTACGCAGCAAATCTAACGGCACCCTCTGTAAATGCCTCCAATCTGATTGTGTTAGATGTAAGTAATGCTGGAACCGTGGGTGCAGTATCTGGTTTAGCCGGTCTGACGAAGTCGGGCGCAGGTGTGGTAACGCTGAACGCTGTGAATACCTATACTGGCGATACAAGAGTAAACGCGGGAACCCTAGTTGTTGCAGAGGCGAGTCAACTGGGCAGTGGTAGTTACGGGGGTAATATTTCATTAGTAGCTAATAGCGGGTTTAATTATGACTCGAGCGCAGCCCAAATTTTGAGTGGTGTTATCAGTGGTACGGGAACTTTAACTAAAGCCCAATTAAGCACCCTAACACTATCAGCGGCGAATACCTTTAACGGTGATATAGCGGTTACGGGTGGAGCACTGAACATTGATACGGCTGGCGAACTTGGTGGTGGTAGTTATGCGGGCGCCATCTCGTTAAATCTTGGCACATTATTCGACTACAAATCTGGAGTTGATCATTCGTTTAGTGGTATTCTAAGCGGAGCCGGTAATGTAACGCAGCGCGGGACTAGTAATTTAACGCTGACTGCAGCTAACACCAATGCGGGTCTAACCTCCATTAATTCTGGTATGCTGACCTTAGGTGCAAACAATGCCCTGGCTGATACCAGCACCCTGGCAATCAGCGCCGGTACGTTTGATCTCGGTAGTTATTCCGACACCGTTGCAGGTGTGGCTTTGAC
>JGI20152J14361_10001302_pt1 | contig 16528 bp, 30 predicted proteins | sample COG_02_FD_14361 | JGI IMG/M metagenome (IMG submission 14361)
AAAAAGCCCCGCCGATTAGGGCAGGGCTTTGAGGTGGTGCGTTTANGGCCGTTTAGGTTTTATACTTTAAAAACCCCGCCAATGGTTTCCCCTTGGTCTATCATTTGGGTTGCACCAGTTTGCAGCAATTCGGTTAGATCAAAATCATATCGTGCCGCAAAGCTTGGCAATTCCTGAGGATCAATATAATTTAAACCGCCTGAAGTATCTGCAACCTTTGACCCATCCCGAAACCATATTTTAAACATTAAAGAATCCCCTGTCATAAGCTTAAATCCTTTTAGGGGCGGTTATTGCTTTACCTAATGCCCCCATGAAGCTTTCGATATTCGGGGCAAATTCTATCGTGTTGAAATTCCCTATTCGGTCAACAATTGCAATTTCGCTGCATATCAATTCAGGTTCACAATGAATGTTATCCGGCTTGCTGTAGTGCTGCGCTATTGAGATTTTTTGCTCTCCAAATTGCAGGGTAATATTGTTAAGTTTCATTATATCCGCCCCCTTAATGCTTTCGGCTTTTTGTTTAGCCTTTTGGTTTTTGGCTTGCTGGTATTCACTACGCTTAGATCGTGTGTGATAAACCGGGGGGCTTTTTTCCCCATTGCCCCGAAGCTTTTGGATTTAGCTTGTGAGCTTGTATTAGAGGTTTTCATTTGGTCATTTCCTTTCGGTTTTATTGGATTGAATTGTGATCAAGCTGTGGCGCTCTTTCATATAGATATTGCGCCACCAAATAGACCGCCATTTTGTGGTCACTTATCCCGGAATCTGCAAATGTATTTTGCCCCACTTGCATGGTTGCGGCGGCAATTAAATCTGAATTATCAAAAGATCTATTGCGGCAATCAATCAAAGCTTTCTCTATTTTGTTTTCTAGAGTCATTTAGTCTTTCCTTTTCGGTTTTAGGTTAGGCCTAAGCCATATGCGACATAGAGGGCGATCATGGGGGTGGCGAAAACCGCCACCGCCCCGATGCAATCACCAATCAGATTAAACCAGCCCATCTGCCAGATCCCACAAGCCTTGATTCAATCTTACGGTCTCTTTCAAGCTTTGGACCGCTTTGGCTTGCCGTTGCTTTGCGCCCTTTGCGGTAACAGAAAGCAAAGAGACCTGCCCCCCGATGATCACTTCCTGCAGGCGATTATAGACCGTCCAAAGATCTTGTGGCGCATCGGCAATGCGCTTTGGGGCTAGGGCTTGCTGCATTGTTTGGGCGTCCCAAAAGGATCCGCTTGCATCCCATGTTGCATCAATTGCGCAATCCCACCGCAGGTTTAATGCATCCGCTGCAAAATCTTGTTGTTGCTTTGGATCAAGCTTTAGCGCCTTCATTGCTTCAGCCTTTGCCATAGCCTTTGGCATGTTTTGGGCTTGCTCTTTCACAAGATCCTCAAAGCCTGCAGTCTGGCCCCCATCATGGCGCAACTTAGCCTGCAAGCCTTGGCCGCAAACGAGCCCATTGTCACATGCAAAGCGGTACAGGCCTGACAGCAGGCGCAAGCTTTGTGATGCATCGTGAGAATTCCAGAGCAGAATTTCGGGGCGGTGGGGGGCGTCATCAAGATCTTGCGCAAAGGCTATTAGGTGCGATGCAAAGGGAATATTGCCCCGTTTTCTGCTAGGCTTTTGTTTTGCATAGACCGGCTTGAACCCATGATCTTGCAATATCTCTACAGCCTGCATGGTGTCCACATAATCATATTGCTTTGTGGTTTTGGGGGCCGGGGCCGGTGTAAATGCTGCAGGCACTAAATCAAACAATTGATCTTGTGAAAGCAAAGAGCGGGGCGTTTTATCTGTTATCAGTAAGTCAAAAGGCATTTGGTCGTTTCCTTATCGGTTTTAATCGCTGCAGGATTGCAGCCCAATGCCCCCCGATCTGCAGGGGGGCTAAGGGCTAAAATCTAAGCTGGTACAAAGTGATGTGAATCCCGAATGCGCTCTGCTAAGGGCATTTCAATTTTATTTATCCGGGCGAATTGCGATGTAAGCCGATCCATTTTATTGCAGAGTCTTTCGCTGTCTTCCCCATAGCTTGCTTTAAGGGCTAAACGATAAGCTTTGATTGCATCCGTTAGCAGGTCCAAACGGTCCCAATCGCAGTTTTCAATTTTATCAATCCGGGCCATAAAATCGGCATGTTTCTTTTGATCTGCAGCAATGCGGATTGCAAAATCTGCATCCATTTGAGCAAGCTTTTTGCGGTCTGCCCGATCTATAGTGGCGCTAATTGCAGTGGCGATTGCCCATGATGCAAAAACAAGAACAGTAAAAAGAGCAGCAACAAAAAACGGATTGGTGAGAGTCTGATAGGTCATTTGGTCGATCCTTTCGGTTTAGATTGTTGTGATTTGAAAAAATGCGCAGTCACTTTCATGCATTTCCCAAGCTTTGCGCCAAGCTTTGGCGGCATATGAAAGTGATTTTTTGTTTGTATAGTCCTGCTCAAAAAAATCGCCGGTTTCCTCAAAGCGCCATTTAATAGTGAAATTCATGGTCGGTTCCTTTCGGTTTAAAAGTAAAAGGGCAAAGCTTGCGCCCTGCCCTTACTTAAACTCGATTCGCTGTCACAGTAAAGCCATTTTATTGTGCCAATTAAAAAAGCGTATCAAATAGCCAAAACCATAGCACACAAAACCCCACTAATTGATAAACCGGGGCCATGCTATTCCGCCCCCCTTACGCTGCACCGATTGAATGGCCCTTTTTGATTAATGGGGAGCCCGTCATGCAATTCGCAAATGCGCCAATCGGTGCGCTTGTGCCATTTGTGTTGAAACACGCCGCAATCAATAAGGGCATTTCCTAATTTGTGATGCTCTTTGCATAGGGACGTGAAACGGGGCGAAATATCAAAGCCCATCAATTCACCTTCAATTTGCATTTCTAATTGATTGCGCAGATATTGGCGCAACAATGGTGGCAAGCTTTTTAAAGGTATAAAATCGGTTGCATCTGTTATGCCCCCAGCGGTGCAATCCCCGTCGATCGCAAGTAAACAACAATTCATAATTCCGCCCCCCTTACTCTGCAGCGATTGCATAAGGGGCGGGGCAAGCTTGGCTGGGCTCTACTATAAAAAGGCTTTTGCTTTTTTGTGCTGCATGCCCTTTGAGCCTTAGACCAATTATTTTTCCTTTTTGCCGCTGATTCAAAATATCTGATTTATCCCCATCAACTATTTCCCGCCCTAAAAAGTATGAGCCAACCGGCACAAAATCCCGAAACACTACGGCAAGCGGTGCATCGGTTTGCAATGCCCGGTTAACTTGTTTTTGATATGCGGGGTTTTGCGAGTAGGAAAATATCAGATCATAATTTTCCGGGGTACGGCCAAGCCTTGCCGCAACTTTTGTATAATCGTAAAAATAGGCTTCCGGGAACATTTGCGGAATCCCGTGTTTAGTCCAATCAATATCCGAAATGGTATTTAATCGAAAAGCGGGGCTTTCACCGGTCTTTTTACATAGCGCCACAAAATTGCGCATTTCCTTTATAAGCTGTTTTAAAAATCCCTTTTGATCCTTTAAATAAAAATCTGTTTTTGATTGCCGCCCATCTTTTACATTTGGAAAGATTCCATAGCCTGCATCCTTTAGGCAAGGCTTCATGCAAAGGGCAAGCTTTGCGCCGCTGCATATTAGATCATCGGGATATAGGGACAAGCTTGCAATGCGCAAGCCGCTTTCCTTTTGGCTTTTGCGGATTTTCGTGTTGTTTGCGTTTGTGCTTAGAAGTTTCATTTGGTCGTTTCCTTTTGTTTCGGTTTTAATTGGCGGGCCGTTTAGTTTTTGGTCGAAGCCCGCCCTTATTAAACCCGCCAGAAAACGATTCTAAAAGCACTTTATTCCTTATTTTTTTGGAGATTTTTTTTGCTCTCAATTAATACATTTACTAATACATGCATCTGTATATACATGTATGCATGTAAATGAGGTGTATAATGATTTGACGCCCGAGTAGTTTTAGAACAGAATGGAAACATTCTAAAAATGGAGTACTAAAATGATTCTTACTGCCACCGAGGCGCAAGAGCTTGGAGAAGCTTTGCTAGATGCCTCTAATGCCTTAGTTAAAACAGAAAATGCACAATCAGTTATATTGTTGAACGACAAAGCTGTCTCTGTACCTACCGGTGATCGTATCGATGACTGGCCTACGGTGGCCCTAGTAAGGTAATTTGTTATATATATCAGGTATATAATGATCTGACGCCTGAGTAGTTTTAACAATCAAAGGTTCCTTCGGGAGCCTTTTTTTATGCAAAAACCCCCCGCCGTATGGAGAAGGGCGAGGGGCAAGTCTGGGAGGACGTTGTAGAAGCAGAGTTGGGAGTGCTTCTGGAAACAGTATCATCCAAATACAAGAAAAGTGCAATAGCTAATATTCATTGTTGACATCTCTTATGCCACTTAGTTAGGTTATGTGTTAGGAGGACCATGACTATGGCAAACAAGATTAAGTATCTCAAGCAGATCAAGCTGCGTGATGGCAGTGAAAAGTGGGCGTTTAACCCACCGCAGTACATTAAAGAACGTCTACAGGTAGGGTTTGAACAGTTTGATGCCCGGATTGATGCGGTACATAGGTGCATGGAGATAGATGCTCTGCATCAACGCTACTTGGCTGATAAAGATGACATTGTTTATGTGAACAGCAACACCGTACTAGGTATGCTAGGCTACTATAAGCAGACACAAGCTTGGTCCCGGTTAGCTGACAACAGTAAACGCACCTATAATCAGCTAATAAAAGGGCTTTCTGTGATCAAATTAGGGTCTGGAAGCACTCTATTCATCGATATGCTGGCTCAAAACGTCCGTAAAGACCATGTACAGAAGCTGTACGCCTATTTGATGCAAGAAGTATCCCCGCACCGGGCTAGGCACACCATTAAGTTTCTGAAGCGTGTTTGGAACGTATGCGAACAGAACGATAAGCTGCGTGGCAACCCGTTTAAGATCATCCAGCTAGACTCTGACCCGGTTTGTGACGTTCTATGGACAGAACGGCAGGTAATACGCTTTGTAGAGGCCTCTGACGAGCTAGGTTACTGGTCTATCGGTACACTAGCATTGCTCTGCTATGACCTCTGTCAGCGCCCCGGGGACATGCGTCAGATTTGTTGGGATGACTTTGATGGAGAGACCTTCCGTTTTATACAAGAAAAGACCAAAGCTTCTATTATTGTAGATGCCAGCCCTCGTATCATCTCCCGTATAGTTCCCCGGCACAACCAAGCTGGTGCTAATGAAACTATCGTAAATTACGAGAAGACAGGCAAACCGTATGACAGGTGGAAGTACAATGAAATTGCCCAGAAGATCCGCAAACACTGCATGCTGCCTGATAAACTGAAGATTAAATTCCTTCGGCACTCTGGCGCTACTGTATTGGGTGAAAGCGGTGCAACTGAGGATGAAATTTCGGCGGTTACAGGACACAAATCCCGACAAATGCTCAATATTTACGTCAAAAAGACGAAGAAAATGGCATCTTCTGCCCAAAATAAAAGGTTTTCACATGAACAAAGATGTAACTCAGGCTCGACAGGCCTTTGAAAGAGAACTGCAACGGCTAACAGGCAAGCCTGCGCAGCAAACAACCGAGCGACTGATCGATCTTATTGTAGCAGTCCGAGATCAACTGAGGAAAACACATGGAAAATGAAATCCCCCGCCACATTCTATGGGAAATGGAGCAAGTGGGTGTGATGCCTACCCCTTTGCCTGATGATGTTCCTGACGAACCAGCCATCCCCCGTACATTTGAATACAACATGCCAGAACTGGATAAAGATGGTGAACTACCCTTCTGAGACCTGCAACGACTGTAAATCTAAACCCGACGTATTCTGGAAACACTTATGGCTGTGCGCTGTTTGCGGCCTCAAAAGGATGAAGAATGATTAAAGCAACGTATCTAGACCATATGGGCAGTGACCTGACGGTAGCCAACGCAGCCCGTGTGTCATTCGGCAAAACCAGTGAGATGGAAGACGATCCGTGGGGGCCACCTAAGCTCAAGGCTAAGGATGATAAGCTCATTCGTTATCTAGCCAAGCACAAACATATCAGCCCCTTTGGTCATTGCTTCGCATCCTTCCACGTTAAGGCTCCAATCTTTGTGGCACGACAACTTGTGAAGCATAAGTTCCTACGCTGGAATGAAATATCTAGGCGATACACAACTGAAAATATTGAACTTTATGTTCCTGATGTATGGCGGGGACAGTCACCGGACAAGAAACAAGGTTCCGAAGGTGAGATACAGCACATTCATATTCAAACATCTCAGCAAGTTCCTCTGAGGTTGTACGAGGGTCTTCTAGAAAAAGGGGTGTGTGAAGAGCAATCCAGAATGGTGCTTCCGCAAAACACAATGACCGAATGGTACTGGTCAGGGTCTTTGGATGCCTTCTCTGCTATGTGCAACCTGCGCTGTAAGCCTGACACGCAAGAAGAGACACGGCAGGTAGCCAACCAGATAGATCGTAAGATGATTGAGCTATTCCCGGTGAGTTGGGACGCACTGACGGAGAGTGATGATGCCTAAGCTGTATGACCTAGAGCCAATGATTATGGACTGTTGGCATGTCTGTGATGACCTTCAGGTTGTCTTCAAACAGATAGGTGATGGTGAGCGTGAGCCTACGCACGATGAACTGATGAACACCCTTATAGGCATGCAGCAACTGTATAAGTGGAAGTTTGAGCAACTCTTTTTTAAATACGAACAGGTGATCAAAAGCTCTTCTGATGCAATAAAAGATGATTCTACATTGAAAAAAATAGAATGATGTGGAATAGAATGGAATCATCAGGATTCGCCTAATGAGTTCAGACACTTGGTTGCGGGAGTAGGATTTGAACCTACGACCTTCAGGTTATAGCTAGAACCTATGTAAAACAATGGGTTGGATGGGGTCATAAGTTACTAACCCCATAACTAATTGGCATAACAAAGTGGTTGACTTATTACATATTAGGTGTAGCCTGCGGCTAACCCGCCCAAGGGTTAGTCCCACCTAAAGGTTAGTGAGGACAACCAATGAGCAAACAAAAGATACAGGCATTAAGGGGTGCGGATTATTATGAAGCAGACGGGCTGATGGCATGCGAAACATGCTGTTGTATGGTAATGAAAGGTGACACAACCGTTCTGGTTGTTTACGCTGTAAACGAGAACCCAGAGGGTGATGGCGTGTTTCTTTTTGAACACCACTGCAAAGACTGTGGAGAGATCTTCAGGATCAAGCACAATGTTTAGCTACAAAGAACAGGTCAGCGTTATCCAGAAGATCAGGCTGGCTGAAGGTGAACACAAAACACTTACCTGTCCCTTTTGTGGGGGCAGGAACAAGTTCACGTTAGACCGCTTCGATGGTGTTCTGGTATGGAACTGCTTTAGAGCCTCTTGTAATGCCAAAGGTAGCCTTCGAGGTAAGCGTGATATAACCGCACTGAAGAACTATGTCGGCGGTACACCTACCCAGCGATCAGTTAAGAAGCTTAACCCACTACCTGCTATGACGGTATCTGTGCGCAAGCATGAACCCGCTATTAAATACCTTACAGATGTAAATTCTCTTGACGCATACGAATCAGGCTTGATTAAGGTTAGATACCTACCTACAGAAAACCGTGTTCTGTTTTATACAAACGATGGCACAGGTGCTGTGGGTAGAGCGTTGGATGGTAGACTGCCTAAATGGTGGAAGTACGGCGACACAACTAAAGGTATAGCTGTTGGTTCAGGTGAACATGCTGTTTTAGTTGAAGATATTGCTTCTGCTGCATCCGTTAGTAGAGTGTCGGGATTAGTGGGATATGCTTTACTAGGTACTAATCTAACTAAAGATATAAAGAGTCACTTAACTAAGTACAAAAAAATAACATTAGTTCTTGACAATGATGCGAGTAGTAAAGCAGTATACCTTGGTAGTAAGCACCCAGTGATAACGAATGTCAGATTAACAATGGAGGATCTGAAATGGCTGACACCAAACCAAATCACAACAATAATAAGTTGAAAAGCTTATTTAAGTGGCCTGAATTAATTACTCGTACCAGTGATGGCGAAACAAAATACAGAGTTTCAATTTTTATGCTATGCCATTGGGACGGTATACCAAATGAATTAACAATTTTATCTAATGTTGCAAATAGACCTAGTGGACCGCCTTATACACATATATGAAAATAGCGGCGCAGAGGAAAACTGCGTAAACAACAACCAATCGTCGAAGTTCATAATACCGACGTTAAACTCTAGGGAATATGAAAATGAAAGCACGAGGGATCGTAGTCATCGACTACTCAGAATTGAACGGATTTAAAGAAGCTGCAGAGGAACAGGCACGGTTAGAAGAAGCAATATCTTCGATTGTTAAAGGTAACAAACGTGTAGTCTTCCATCAGGTGGATATGAAGGAACGCCGGGGAGACCAAAGCCCTGACATCAGCAAGATGAAGTTCCGTCAAAACTAACTGTTCTTACAACACAATTTAAATAAAGACCCTCAGTCGAAAGATTGGGGGTTTTTTTATTTCTGCTAGGTGTTATCCTAGGTGGCACAATTAAAACCACTGAGGACGCAGACTTATGGAGCAACAACTAATAAAAACACTACTGAATAACGCCACCTACTTAGAGAATCAGGCTAACTTGCGGCGAAGTTTATTCAGCGAAGATTTCGCAGACATCTACGATCTGGTTAAAGAGGCACACGGAAAATACGAACACGATATAAGCCCGGACGAAGTGTACAGCCTCTGGCTGTCACAAAACCCTGTGGCTACATCCGCTGAGATACACGAAGTGCGTGATGTTGTAGACCAGATCAAACATGCAGAAGCTATAAGCTCTGACATAGCCTCTGACGTAATCAATAACCTATGGCGTAAGGACATAGGGCGTGAGGTAGCCAATCTAGGCATCAACATGTCTGAGGGCGATCCCTCTGCCCTACGGCGCTTACAGACGCTCCTAGAGCGCATCTCAGACAGCTACATGCCAGATGATTTTGGTGAAGACATCACCGATGACATTTACGAGCTACTGGCTGAAGTATCCGATGATAATAAGTTTGCCTTCAATATCTCAACCCTGTCCCGGCACTTGTACGGCCTTGGTGGCGGCGACTTTGCTATTGTAGCTGCTAGACCCGAAACCGGTAAGTCAGCGTTCATGGTTAGCATCTGCGCTGCACCCGGTGGGTTCTGCAGCCAAGGGGCCAAGGTTCTGTATCTTGGAAATGAAGAAAAGAGCATGCGTACTAAGCTTCGTGCGGTGCAAGCGTGTTCTGGCATGACCCGTGAGCAAATCGCACATAAGCCTGACTTAGCAAATTCTGTCTACATGAGCATCAGGGATAAGCTGATCTTCAAGGACACGCAGGATTGGGATCTGGATAAGATCAACGCCTACTGTGAGCGTGTTAAACCAGACATCCTGATCATTGACCAAGCTGATAAGGTTCATATCGCAGGTAACTACAACTCTTCGCATGAGCGTATCCGTGAGTTGTACCGAAGCCTTCGTGAGGTAGCCAAACGGCATGACTGTGCAGTGATTGCTGTATCACAGGCATCCGCTGATGCAGAGGGCAAGACCCGCATCGATTTCTCCATGTTGGAAGGCTCCAAGACGGGCAAGGCTGCGGAAGCAGATGTGATCATCGGTATCGGTAAGGCCGCAGGTGGCGGTGATGATGAACAGAACACTGAGCGTTGCTTGTACATATCCAAGAACAAGCTCTCAGGCTTCCACGGGGCCATTTACTGCAAAATCGAACCAGAGGTGAGCCGCTATGCTGAGTGAGGATGATCTTAGAGAATTTTACGAAGAGCTACTGAAAGATAGCCAAAAGCGTAGAGATTCTAACAACGAGACAAAGCAGAAGCTTATCAATCGTCAGATAGATCTCCTGCAGGAAATGATCCTAAACCAGAACAAGCTCTGGAAGCTGTAATGGGGAAGCGATCTGATTTCCAGAGACTGCCACGGGACTTCTATAAGACCCCGGCGGCGGCAGTAAAACCGCTAGTACCACACCTGCAGGAAGTTCAATCTTTCTGTGAGCCTTGTGCAGGTGATGGTGCTTTAATCAAAACCTTAATCGATGCAGGTCTAACATGCTCTGCGGCGTATGACATACATCCAATGAGCATTGAGATAGAGTGTCTGGATGCTCTGGATCTAAGTGAGCCGCATCTAGGGCGCACGGATGTTATAATTACAAACCCACCATGGGACCGTAAGATCCTGCACCCGATGATCGAAACATTCTCAAACCTGCGGCCTACATGGCTCCTGTTTGATAGCGATTGGGTCCACACAAAACAGGCAATGCAGTTCCTACCCCGGCTTCGCAGGATCGTAAGCGTGGGGCGGGTCAAGTGGTTCGATAACACCACAGGCAAGGACAACTGTAGCTGGCATATGTTTGACCGACACGACCCAACAATAACAACAAAATTCTATGGGCGGATGAAATGAAGAAGATACTAATTCTGGATTTAGAAACAACGGTACAAAGACTTGATGGTAAAATAGACAACGCACCCTTCAACCCCGACAACAGATGTGTCTCTGCACACTATTGCTGGCTGGGTGAGCCTGTCCAAACACTTGTATTTCACCACAATGATAAACCTAAGCCTGATAGCCCAGCACCGCTGCGTGAGGCTCTAAAGCAGGCAGATGTGATCGTAGCACACAACGCTAAGTTTGATGTGATGTGGTTGATGGAAATGGGCTTTGAGATTCCACCGGAAGTCTACTGCACAATGATTGGTGAATACGTTCTGGCTAAAGGGCAGCGTGAGCAATTGTCGCTAAAAGCTACATCAGAACGCCGTGACGTTACCCGCAAGAAATCTGATCTTGTAGATGAACTGTTTAAGGGCGGGACAGGCTTCGAGGCCATGCCTTGGGAAACAGTTTTGGAGTACGCAGAGGCAGATGTGGTGTCCTGTTCTGAGATATACTTAGCGCAGCAAGAGGACTACGCAAAGCCAGAGAATCAGAGCATGCAGAGCGTGGTCACCATGATGAACCAGATGCTTCTGTTCTTGGTTGAGATTGAGCGCAATGGCGTGAAGATTGATAAGGCTGCGCTTAACAAAATCGAGGCACACTTCAGGGAGCGTTATAACTTTTGTAATAACAGGCTGGATGAAATCACAGAAGAGGTGATGGGTGATAAGCCCTACAACCTTGCAAGCGGTACAGATCGTTCTGAGATCATCTACTCACGGGGTCTAATAAACAAAGACCTGCACATTAAGATGTTCAACATCGGCACTAATGCTGCCGGGAAGCCTCTGTACCCGCCTCGCATGAACCGCAAAGAGTTTAATGATGCGTACCGTTCAAACACCAAGGTGTTGCACAAAACTGATGTGGTATGCTGTGACCCCTGTGATGGAAGAGGCCTGATCCAGAAGTACAAGTCTGTGACCCGGCAGAAGCTGGGTAAGAAGTATAAGGTGCAGGGTGAACCGTACAAGAACCTGTCCAAGTGTCCTGCGTGTGCTGGTGTAGGTGCCTTCTATGTACCGAATGGAAAGGTAGCAGGTCTCAAGCTCAACCCTACTGGCCCTAGTGATGCATCCTTTAATGGCTTCAAGACAGATAAGCACACGATCAAGCTTCTGATCGAACAGGCCCGGAGAAAGCGTAATGACCTCGCAGTAGAGTTTCTGGAACTGATGTCAGAAGCGAGTGCTGTTAGCACCTACCTAGATAGTTTCATTGCAGGCATCGAAACATGGACCCGCCCAGACGGTATCCTGCATGCACAGTTTAACCAATGCATCACTGCCACAGGTAGATTGTCTTCTACCGCACCTAACCTGCAGAACATGCCCAAGCGTGGATTTCCTGTGCGTGAGGCTATGGTGAGCCGGTTCCCCGGCGGTCTGATAATTGAAAGCGATTTCAGTGGCTTAGAATTTGTTATGGCAGGGGAACTATCCCGTGACCCTCAGATCATTAAGGACGTTCTCGAAGGTAAAGACCTGCACAAGCAGACTGCATCTATTATCGACCAGTGTGATCCCTCTGAAATATCTAAAGAAAACAGGCAGTTGGCAAAAGCTCACTCGTTCGCTCCTATTTATGGGGCAACGGGCAGTCAATATGAAGGTCATATCAAAAATTACTATACCCGTTTCTTTGAGATTTATAAGGGACTTGGGGCTTACCACAAGAAGCTCACAGACGGTGTGCTGAAGACCGGTCACATTCAGATCTTCTCAGGGCGGCAGTTCTTCTGGCCTAATGAGGAACGCCGCAAGAACGGACGCACAAAGCACTACACCCAACAGGTGAACTACCCTGTGCAGTCTGCAGCCACCGCTGACATTGTGCCACTTAGTTGCATACGGGCATTCCGAAAGTTCAAGGAACTTAACCTGCGCTCTAAGCTAGTTCTGACTGTGCATGATTCTATTGTGGTAGACACCCACCCAGATGAAGAGGAACAGGTCAAAGAGGTGCTGCAGTGGGCTATGGAGAAGGTCACAGAAGAGGCAAAAGAGCTTTGGGACTATGACTTTATTCTGCCCCTCAAAATAGAAACATCCCGTGGCAAAAATTGGCTGGATCAAGTCGAATATGATTGACTACTGCCACTTAGTAATGCCATACTATAAGTCCATCTAACAGAGGATCGAATCGAGATGAATGATCTTACAAATGTAAATCAACAAGACCTACAGGCAATGAATGAACTGTTAGGCACTCAAGTAACAGGCGGCACTGGTGGAGCGATTGTTCGTGTTCCAGAGCTTAAAATAAACTCACGCTCACGGGATAAGGATACTAAGAAAGCTATCCCAGAAGGCTCCTACTTCCTGACCAACATGGATCAGAAGGTGTACGCAGAGAACGTCACGTTTCGCCCGTTAGCTACGCACATTCAATACTTCCATTGGGAAGAAATTGACGGGAAGCGCACATTGGTGAACAAGTCTATCGCCATCCCAAGCCCCCGTGATGAAGCCCGTGACATTAAAGGTGGTATCGCCTGTGGTTATCCATCGTGGGAAACGCTGCAGGAAATGGATTACGCCGATGCTAAAGTGTATAAGTCCATGAAGCATCGTGTCACCCGTGGCCTTGTAAGTTACGATGGCGTCACTGCCGATGGCGAGAAGGTTTCCATTGAGAACCAGCCTTGCATCATGTTCCACAAGAACAGCACGTTTGGCGGCTTCTGGAACGGCTATATGAAGAACCTGCCCAAGGGTTCTAACATTTATGAGTATGAGACTGAAATGGGTGCCGATTACAACGAAAACGGCTCCGTTGTTTGGTACACGCCTACCTACAAGGTTGACCTATCCAAGAAGCTGGATATGACCCAACAGGTGTTCGACACGATGTCTGTGTTTGCTCAGGCTATCAAAAAAGAGAATCAAGAGATTGATGCTAAATACTTCACGGCAATCAAAGAAGGTTCTCTGAATGACAAGGCAATGAATGCGTTGAACATCGAAGATACCCTCGACAATGACTTTGTTGATGTAGCCTAATGCTGCAATCCAAACTGGATGCAACTAATGACAAACTATCCAATGATGAATTTGATGGACTAACCATTGAGGACAGTTGGATAGAAGAGGCTGGCGAAGAGTTTAAGGCGGCTCTTCGCAAGCAGCTTACTCCGCAAGACAGAGATTTTCGTCTGCGGATGTCAAACATCGGGAAGCCTTTATGCCAGTTACAACATGGCGCAATGGGTTCTGAAAAGAAACGCAAGTCAAAGAACTTCAAGGTTCAGATGATGATTGGTGACGCTGTAGAGTGCATTACTAATCTGATCTTAAAGGTCGCAGAGGTTAACATTACCGGTGGTAAAAACCTTGTTAAAATGGACTTTGGCTCAGTCACCATCAAAGGTGAAGATGACATAGAAATTGATCATAAGATCTATGACGTTAAGTCCTGCAGCCCCTTCGCTTTCGACAAGAAATGGTCACACGGTTATGAGGCTCTAAAAGAAGACGATCCATTCGGTTATATCGGTCAGCTTACCGGATATGCCCAAGCCCAAGACAAAGATCTGGGTGGCTGGATTGTTGTGAACAAGTCTACAGGTGCAATGCTTGCAGTAGAAGCGGATGTTTCTCCAGCGGAGAAATCATTCAATCTGTTCAAGATGAAAAGCACGGTGGACAAGGTCACTAGCGGAGCGCCTCTGGAACGGCAGTTTGATCCAGTGCCTGATAAGTTCAATCGCAAGCCCACGGGCCTAAAGCGATTGCCTATGTCCTGCAATTTCTGTGACTTCACTCAAGCTTGCTATCCGAAGGCAGAGTATAAACCCCACCCCATGTCGAAGGCTAAGGAACCGCCTTCATACTGGTTCGTTGAGGATTAAGCATGGCGATAAAACCTCAGTCTGCAAAGGCTAAGGGGCGGCGTCACCAGCAATGGGTAAGAGATAAAATACTAGCTCTGTTTCCGAAATTGGAACCAGATGATGTCCGTTCCACTGGAATGGGTCAAGGCGGGGAAGACGTTCAACTGTCCCCCGCTGCTAGGAAGCTCTTTCCCTACTCCGTCGAATGCAAGGCTCTGAACAAGATCAGCGCATACAAATTCATGGAACAAGCTGAAGCCAACTGCCCACCAAAAGCTGAACCAATCGCAATCATTAAAGCAGACAGGCAAAAGCCCCTTGCCCTGATGGATGCAGAACACTTTTTCAAACTGATTGGAAAAAACAAATGAAAGATAAAGACCCAATTGCATGCGGTATCTTTGTAACGCCCGTGGACCACACAGGCTTCAATCTTAGCGCCTTTAGCAACCTTGAAGGCAATGTATCCGAAGAAGAGGCTGAACACTACGAAGCCCTGCTTGAGGGTATCGGCTACATGATTCAAAACAACCCATTCTTCTTTGTCGATCTGGGGAACATGCTCCTCGACCAAGCTGAAATGGAAATCGAATTTGAGCCTGCCGATGAACTTGAGCAGGCCATCGCTGAAAGCAAAATCATCCCCTTTAACAAAAAAAATTGAGGACACCATGATGGATCTCAACCAAATCACCGACATGGTCAACAGACCACTTCATTACAACTCTGCGAAAATCGAATGCATCGATGCAATGGAAGCCATGGTCGAAGGCTCAGACTGTGAGCCTCATGTAGCGTATTGCTGGCAGAACGCTTTTAAATACCTCTGGCGCTGGCCCTACAAGGGCGGTCTTGAGGATCTCAAAAAGGCCCGGTGGTATTTAGACCGTATGATTTCTCAGCTTGAGGAGACTGCGGAATGACCCCCGGATACGAGTACTTCGATGAAGGCACTGCATCCCTTCGTGACCCCGATACTTACATCGGTAAAACACCTATGGATATGGTTAAGCATTTTGCCCGGACCTACCAGCAATCCATGGGCCACCAGTGGGCCAAGGGATCCCTAAAAGACCTTCTGCGCACAGTCCTTATCAAAGAGGAATACGCCGAAGTTTTAGCGGCTACAGAAGCACCAGAAATGCTCAAAGAATTAGCCGACCTTGTTTATGTGACCTACGGATGTGCCGCCACGTTTGGCTGGGATTTAGACGAAGCTGTGCGCCGTGTTCATGCATCCAACATGAGCAAGCTGGGTGTCGATGGGGACGTAATTTACCGTGAAGACGGTAAAGTTCTCAAAGGCCCAAATTATGAAGAACCAAATCTAACAGATCTAGTTTGAGGACGATTATGAATAACTATCTACCAACCGATTACCAATCCTTTATACACACCAGCCGCTATGCCCGTTGGCTAGACGAAGAAGGTCGCCGTGAAACATGGGGCGAAACCGTAGGCCGCTACATGGACAGTATTGTTGAGCCTATAATTGATAGCGGCGAAAACGAAAACAGTTTCAATGTAGCAAATGAAATTGAGCAAGCCATCTTGGGCCTTGAGGTTATGCCTTCTATGCGATCCATGATGACCGCAGGTGTTGCTGCAGCCCGTGATAACACATGCATGTACAACTGTTCGTACCTAGTCATAGATGACCCTAAAGCCTTTGATGAAGCTATGTTCATCCTGCTATGCGGGACAGGCGTAGGGTTTAGCTGTGAACGCCAGTACATCAAGAACCTACCAGAGGTTCCTGAGAAGCTTTTTGACAGCGAAACTACAATCGTGGTCAAGGACAGCAAGGAAGGCTGGGCCAAAGCTTATCGCCTTCTGATTAGCATGCTCTTTGCCGGTGAGATCCCCACATGGGATGTTAGTAAGGTACGCCCTGCCGGTGCCAGACTTAAAACCTTCGGTGGTCGTGCATCTGGCCCAGCGCCTTTGGTTGATCTGTTCAACTTCACCATTGATACCTTCAAAAAGGCTGCAGGCAGTAAGTTATCTTCTTACGAGTGTCACAGCATCATGTGCAAGATCGGTGAAGTAGTTGTCGTGGGTGGTGTACGCCGTTCTGCAATGATTAGCCTTTCCAACCTGTCAGATGATCGTATGCGCCACGCTAAGTCTGGTAAGTGGTGGGAAACAGC
>JGI20152J14361_10001308_pt1 | contig 16487 bp, 17 predicted proteins | sample COG_02_FD_14361 | JGI IMG/M metagenome (IMG submission 14361)
TTGATTTCTTCGCAGATAAGGACTTTACGCCCGGTAAATAGGCGTTCGCCAACTGGATCAAAGGTTTGTTCTGGCTTCACGGGGTTCTCCTGTCATGAATTCTATGCGGTCAGTATAGCCAAACTGGGCCAGCTGCACCGCCATACTTTTGTTTTAAGGTATAGAGGTTGACACACTCGGTCGGTCTTATCAGACCTTATGGTACCCCGTAACCGACATCAGGGTCGCGTCGAATTCGGCGTGGGTAATTGTCACATCAAAACCCCTGTCGCTTGCAGGTTCCAAATTTAGGAGACCGACTGCAAGCTTTCGAGCGTTTCCGCCGCGTCCATCCAGACCAGTTCGGCGCCATCCAATTCACCGCGCAACTGGCTCTGCTGCTTGATTAGACGCTGAAGCTTTTCTTTTGCCGCTGCATCATACAGTGTTGCGTCCGATAACTCATTTTCAATGCCTGTTAGGTCTTTTTGCAGTCGTTCCATCAACTGTTCGGCTTTTTTGAGCTTCTGCTGCACTGGCTTTAATTTTTCCCGCTGCACGGCTCTGGCCTGACGGCTGGCCTTGCGCTCGTCAATGCTCTCCTCGCCGGCGACCTGACTCCGCTGCGAGCCGGTTTGCGGCGCCTTTAACATGGCCTGGAAGTAATCATCCAAATCGCCATTGTAGAGCTCTACACCACCGTTTCGGACCCACCAAAACTGTTCTGCGGTGGAATTAAGCAAATACCGATCGTGGGATACTAAAATTACTGCGCCCTCGTATTGTTGCAACGCCAAATTCAAGGAATCGCGCATCTCCAAATCCAAGTGGTTGGTCGGTTCGTCCAACAACAGAAGATTTGGCTTCTGCCAAGCAATGAGGGCCAATGCCACACGGGCTTTTTCACCACCGGAAAAGTTTTTCACCGGCTCGTCCGCACGCATGCCTGAGAAGCCAAAGCGGCCAACGAAATTCTTGATGTCCTGGTCTTTCGCGACATCATCGATGCGACGAATATGTAGATAGGGGCTTGCTAGGTCATCGAGCGACTCCAACTGATGCTGGGCAAAGTAACCGACCTTAAGATTCTGGCCGCGCGTGACCACCCCCTGCAGCGGTTCTAGGTCACCAGAGAGGGCCTTGATCAGGGTCGACTTACCGGCGCCGTTCACCCCCAATAAGCCCAGACGCATGCCCGGATGGAGGCTCAGGTTGATGCCCGACAACACCGTCTTGGTGGGATAGCCTAGGTTGACGTCTTTGAGGCTGACCACCGGATCCGAGACTCGACCGTCGGTGCTAATACTCAGATCGTAGCCATGGCTCATCAACAATGGTGCGTTCATTGTCAGGCGTTCGAGCATCTTGACCCGGCTTTGCGCCTGCTTGGCTTTGGAGGCTTTGGCCTTAAAGCGCTGCACGAAGGACTCTAAATGCTCCTTCTGCTTCTGCTCTTTGTTGAAGGCTGCCTGGTGCTGTGCCATCCGTTCCGCGCGCTGACGCTCAAACTGACTGTAGTTGCCGCGATACAGTTGGAGCTTTTTCTGTTCGAAGCTCACCACCTGAGTGGCTACGCCATCCATAAAGTCACGATCGTGGGAAATAAACAGCAGTGTACCTTGAAACTGCTTCAGCCACCCTTCGAGCCAAAAACAGGTATGCAGATCCAGGTGGTTGGTGGGTTCATCGAGCAAGAGCAGGTCAGACGGGCACATCAGGGCACGGGCCAAATTCAACCGAACTCGCCAACCACCGGAAAAGGAATCGACCGGATTGGTGAATTCCGCCTCGGCGAAACCCAAACCGGCCAGCAATTGCTCAGGCCTGATAACGCTTATTAAAGGCCTGATAGGTGTCCAACGCGCCAAGCTGCTCGGCCACGGCATGGTCGTCGTTACGGCTTTGTGCCTGCTCCAGTTGCTGTTCTAGCTTGCGCAACTGTTGGTCGCCATCGAGCACAAACTCGACGGCCGAACGATGCACCGCGGTAACTTCCTGCTCCATATAGGATAGCCGCCACTGATTAGGCATCAGGCAATCGCCTTGGTCGAGAGTCAGGTCACCCTGTAGCACCTTGAATAGCGACGTTTTGCCGGTACCATTGGCACCAATTACCGCAAGGCGCTCGCCCGGATTAATTGTCAGAGATGCTTGCTCCAGCAATGGCTTTCCACCAAGCTGTAGAGAAATATTTGAGAGTTTTATCATGGGGCAGGAGTTTACCAATGCGTTGCAACAGACGCCATTGTGGCGTTTCGCTAATCGAGTCTATTTGCCAAATAAAATAGCGCTGCTCGCCTGGCAAGACGATTATGCAGCCCAGGTGAACGATATAATCGCCATCGCCTTCGCCTTACAGCAAGGACTTAGCTTACCCGCCTGTTGGTGGCAAGACGACTCGGTGACTCACTTAAGACCCTTGATAGGACGCGTTCGCCACTACCGAACTGGCTTGGACGGAGCGCTTAAACGTAACGCCCTAACTTTTGAGTTGATGCTGGAAGGACTGGATATTCAGCTGCTACAGGCACTTTTTGTTGATGCGGAGCTTGGATCGGGCGATCTTGTCGAGCACTATGCACTTTCTTTGGGCGTAAAAAAGGGAGCTCTCGCTCCCCTTATCCAAACCCTGCTCAGGGTTACCGATTCAACTTAAGCGTTAGCGGCTTATACGTCCTTTTTTGAATCGAACAGGCTGCGACCTTCTGCCGCTGGGACATTGGCGGTTACGGCTGCTGCCGGCTGGTTTTCGACCGGCTTACTCATGCCCGTCGGCTCGGCAAGCGCCATTGGCTTCGCGGCTGGCGTATCTTTTTTCGCAGGTGCGACAGGCTTGGGGGCTGCTTTTTGGGCGATTGCCTTCTTAACAGGCGCTTTTTTCGCAACTGCTTTTTTAACCGCGGCTTTTTTTGCTACCGGNGCTTTGGCGGCGGCCTTCTTAGCAACCGGTGCCTTGGCAACCGCTGGCTTNGCGACTGGCTTCTTGNCAACNGCTTTCTTAGCGACTGGCTTCTTGGCAACNGCTTTCTTAGCGACTGGCTTCTTGGCAACCGCTTTCTTAGCGACTGGCTTNTTGGCAACNGCTTTCTTAGCGACTGGCTTCTTGGCAACNGCTTTCTTAGCGNCTGGCTTCTTNGCNACTGCTTTCTGGGCCGCGGCCTTGGCTTTAATGGCCGCTTTCATGGCTACAAGTTTGGCCTTGGTTGCGGCCTTCTTCTCGACAGCCTTAGCCTTGCGGGCGGCGACTGCGGCAGCTTTTTTCTCTGCCGCGGCGGTCTTTTTAGCCGCATCGGTCAATTTTTTCGCTTCAACGGCAGCAGCCATCGAACGGCGTTTAGCTTCGTCTTTACGGAGCTTTAGGATGCCTTTGGCAAGTTTGGCCGTTAGGGCGGCCTCAGTTTTGGCTGCGTTTAAAACAAGCTTTGCGGCGGCCTGCTCTGTTTTCAGAGCCTCTACAACGACCTTAGCGTCGGCGACCATGGCAATTGCCTGCGTCGCGGCACCGGCAGCTGCAGCAGTCTTTAGCTTTTTCGCCTTGGCAACGGCTTTCGTTTTTGCGGCGATGGCTTTCTTAACCTTCGCGGCAGCCGCGAGCACTTTCTTACTCTGCGCTGAAACTACTTTTTCTGCGCCACTCAATTCGCTTGCTTGAGCCTTCAACAGTTTAGTTTCGAGACTAACCAATTCTGCCTTTAAGATTCCCACTTCTGAAACTGCAACCTTGGCAGCAGGTGCCTTGGCTTTAGCAGGCGCTGATTTTGCAGCGGCGGCCTTGCCCGTTACTTTTTTAACAGTGGCTTTTTTTGCAACAACTTTCTTTATTGCTGCAGATTGAGCTGGTTTTTTCTTTGCAACGGCCATGACCTTGGTCCTCTTAAGGTAAGTGATTAAACTTTGTTAATTCAACTTGACACTATTTAGATTCGGCTTGAAAAATTCAAGCTTTTGTTTTCTCTTTAAATATTTTCATAACGGGTTATTCAATTTCATCAATCCAATCGACCAACTTCTGCCAATCGTTTATGTCAGCCTCCTGAGCATTACTTAGATCGTGAATGCCCAAGCCGTATTCGGAGGATCGGATATAAAATTGGGTATCCCGAAAGGTCGAAATGAACGGGATTTTTAGGCTTTTCAGGAACAGCTCGAGCTTCGAATATACCAGGGTGTTTTTTCGCACCCGATTGGCAACTACAGCGATCCGGCGAGGGCTGCTCCGATAGGCCGGTGTTAGAAAGAGTTCTTTAATAAACAGAGTCGTCGCACGAATATCGATGGGTGATGGGGTAACTGGAATAACAATGAAATCAGATTCGCGTACTAGATCGTTGAGCAATTGGCCGGTCAGCCCCGCGGGCGTGTCGATGACCACCTTGGTGGTGCCAACGGGCAGATTATGAATTTGCCAAGTACGAGTAACCTGTGTTGCACCCTTTTTATAGGCCGACACGCCATGAATTTCGGCGCGCGCCGTTTGCCGCAGTTGCAACCACTGAGTCGATGAACCTTGCGGATCAAAGTCAATAAGCGCGCATTGCTCTTGCCGGCAAGCAAATAGGCTCGACAAATTAGTCGCGATGGTTGTCTTGCCACTGCCGCCTTTGGCGTTTGCGATGAGGATCCGCTTGGGCGCCGCTGTCGGTTTCGCTAGGATGCGTGGTTCAGTTGTCAAATGTGTCGTTACCATGGTCACTCCATAAATGCCCAGCTATGCTAACAGATTTTTACTTGTCAAAAAGCATATAGATAACCATTTGAACCAATCGCCACCAAATTACCCTGATACCAGCCAATATCCAGCACAATCGCGCTTTTAAATGCTTGTTTACCTTCGGTTCCTAGCTTCCATGTTTGACTTTTTTTACCATTTGTCGCATTAAATTCGAATATATTTCGGTGCGTTGTGCCCACTAAAAGTCTATTTTCCCCCACAAAGCGACCGCTATAGAGTCGGAATTTTGCTGTTCGCAGAGTCGAAATTCTGGTGTAGGATTTCAGATTCCATATTTCAGCTTTCTCATTGGCTGGCACTATCAATGCTTTTTTGCCACTCGGACTCAAGGCTACCAATGGCACCTGATTGGAATATTTAAACTCTCGGAGCATGCTGCCATCACCAATATTCCAAAGCCGCGCACTACTGTCTTCCGAACCGGTTAGCACAATACCTGCATCGATATTTAGTGCCACGGACACGACTGGTCCCTGATGGATAAACTCTCGCAAAAGGCCGCCATTTTGAACATCAAATAATAACGCGCTGTTATTGGCCAGACCTAGCATGGCAAACCGTCCGTCGGAGGACAGCGCAACGGCCTCAATTTTTGCCGGTGCGGACCAGAACCAAATCGACTCACCGGTCGTTGTGTCCCACAAAACGAGGTTGAAGTAATTCGCGGTTACGGCAAAACGTCCATCAGACGAAATGTCGCTGTAAAGAATTTCGGTTAGATAACCCTCACGGTGATTCCAGTTAAAACTGCGGCCTTTTTTTTCCAGATCCCAGTACGAACCACCGTGCAGATAAGACCCCACGACAGCTGATTGGCCGATCTTATCGATGGCGGCGGAATAGATGCCCTGACTGGCCAATTGCACTTTTGAACTTGGCCCTTGTGGCAGACAGCCATTTAGCAGCATGATCCAACACAAGGTAAAAAATAGAGTTATCGGCTTCATAATTGGCAACAGTCAGCGATCGTTGCGGACAGTGTAGCACCGCCCGAACTTGGAACGAAGAAAGATGGCGTTAAGGCCGGCCAAGATTGCTGAGCAGAGTAGGGGGCGAGCTAGGTAATGAGCCGATGGCTTCGGACAGATTAGGGTGGATCTATTATTGCCAAGCGCCATCGACCGCGGGGCGGTCTTGCAACCCATAATTATTAAATTATCCAATAGCAAGCGTGGCCCACCAAACGGGTCACTGCCTTGTGAGCGGTTAGGCCAAGGTCTTTTGATGTGCGGTGTGCAGTCGCGCTATGAGCCGATCTTCCATATCGAATCGCTCGCTCATCTTTTCACCTAAGGATGATAGATCACCATTGAGGTTGACGATGTTGGCCTCGACCAGATCAATTGACGCATACTTATCATTAAAATTGAGCAAGCGCTGTGTTGTCAGTTCAATTTGTGGGTACAGCTCATGGGCCAATTCCAAACCACCATCGTCATACTCCTTGGCTTCGCGAAATAACTGCTCATAAATCTCAAAATGACCTTCGGAGATATAATCGACCAGCTGTTGACTGAAAATCTGCAGTTGTTCTGCCAGATTTTCTTTCCCTTGGGCCTCTTGAATGGCAAAAAAACTGATCAAGGCCTGTTGCCGATCGGACAACCAGCGATCGATCATTTCATGTGTACCACCCCAACGCTCTTGAGCTGTTTTACAGTTTTCCAACATATGGATGACCTATTCTCGCTGCTAATGACGGCATCAACACAACGCCGTAATGAATGTCCTATGAATACAATATAGGCTCAGTAAGGCCTTCAGACAACCAACAAACGCTTTTTATGCCAGCTTTTCAAACGTGTGGGCACTGACAGAAACACCACGTTAGCCTATACTTCTTTATTTGTCAGCGCAGAGAATTTTATGTTGTCACGATGCTTTAAAAACAGATTTCGTTTTTTTGCCTTGAGCTGTGTCTTAAGCATGGGTTTTTCCTTTGCCGTAGCCGCAGACCTACCCCCCGGAACGGCCTATGTCGAATTGCAGCCGGCCTTTACGCTGAATTACGGGCAAACCACTAAGGTCCGATATCTGCAAGCGGCCGTTACCCTGCGCGTGCGCGACGAACTGGCGGCAGTTGTGGTGGCGGTCCATCTAGATGCAATCCGCCATGAGATTATTATGCTCTTCGCTCGGCAATCGGAAGAAACCGTGCGCAGCAGTGCCGGTCGAGAAGAAATACTCGAGCAGGCGCTTGAGGCTGTGCAGGCATTAATGATTAAGGAGACGGGCGAGATTCTGGTTGATCGCGTCTTGTTTACCTCTTGGGTGGTTCAGAGCTAACCAGCGCCCATTCAACAGCGGCTTAAAGCCGCACATCCTGGCAAGGCTCTGGTCAGCAGCCTTGCCAGCGACAGGTTACTGACGCAGATATTCGGCCAAAAAATCATCGAAAGTGCCGCTGTCGTTTGCCTCAATATCCCGTTGTCGACCGACGCTAGCAGCCGTCTCGCGCTGCCAAAAGGCCACCTGCTCCGGCGCCAAGGGCTGACTAAAATGCGCCGCAAATTGAGCCGACTGCTTTAGGCTGAAATTCAGGTAAGATGATTGTTCTGTAATCTGCGCTAAGACCTGATGTGACGGCGTCAATCTGACATCATCGATCTTGTCTTGCTGCTGCTGGCAGGCTTTCTGGTAACAGTCAGTGCCGGTCTTTTTATCGATCGTGACGGCGAATTCGGCTATCGACTCCATCAAGGTTTGGGCTAATGCCGGTAACAGCTGATCACGGCCGCCATGGCGTATGGTTAAATTCGGGTCTCGCCCGTTCAGTGCCACACGCTCGCTATTACGCTGGACCTGCTGGCATTCGAGCGTCGAAATCTCCGGGCTATCTTGCACTAAACACCAGAGCAAAAACAAATCAACAAAATCAATCTGGCCTTCATCGATACCCAGTGGCAGCAATGGGTTGATGTCGAGGCAGCGCACCTCTATGTACTCAACGCCCCGATACCGCAAGGCATGGAGTGGCTTCTCACCTGAGTAAGCAACACGTTTGGGGCGGATATCACTGTAGTATTCGTTTTCGATTTGCAGCACGCTGGTATTAAGCTGTTGATACTCACCTTGCGCCATTAGACCCATCTGTTCGTATGCGGAATAGGGTGTTTGAATGGCATTGGAGAGAGTTTCGGCATAACTTTCCAGTGAATTAAAGCACACAAACAGATTCGCCTGCGCCTTGTTGGAATACCCCAGATCACTCATCCTCAGGCTGGTCGCATAGGGAGCATAGAGACTCTGTTCACCCAAAGGCGTCAGGTCGGCTGAGCTATGGTCGAGAAAGCTGCTATCAGCCGCGGGTGAGGCACCGAATAAATAAAGCAAAAGCCAACTGTGGCGGCGGAAATTTCGAATCAGACCAAAGTATTCGTTAGTCTTAAACTCGGTCAGGTCACCCGTTTTATGATTCACCAGGGCCCATTGTCGCCAAAATTCTTCACTCAGCGACCAGTTGTAATGCACCCCTGCGATGGTCTGCATTTTCCGGCCGTAACGATGCCATAGACCGTGTCGGTAGATGGTTTTTAGGCGCCCTATATGGCTATTGCCATACTGTGCGATAGGGATCTCTTCCTGCGCAGGCAACAGCGACGGCATGCTGCCAGACCACAACCATTCGTCATCTAGGTGGCTGAACGAAAATCGGTGTAAGGCATCGAGCTCGTTTAGCAGCCGGCCTTTGTCGCTGTGCACACCGGTAATGAACTCCATCAGACTTTCCGAGTAATCGGTAGTAATCGATTTGTGGGTCAAGGCCGAGCCCAGACTCTCCGGATGGCCAACTTGGCTGATCTGGCCGGCTTTACTGACCCGTAAGGCTTCGCGCTCGATGCCACGCTGAAAGGTGAAAGCATTACTGTGTAAGTCTTTAAGCAATTTGAGACGGGTAATGGCAGGCAAGGTGGCGCCCTCGATAAATGTAGCTAAAGTATGGGGCTGAATCGGGATAGATCAAGCTGAGGCCGATCTATTCCATTCATCAGCCACCGGCTGGCGGAGTGCGGGCGAATTAGCGCCGCGCACCCTTTTTAAGCGCCTGATCAAACAGCGCGTCTAAGGTGCTGGCGGGCGCAACGGGCGCCTTGGCTTGGTTGCGGCTGCCGCCGCGTCGGTTAGCACTGCGCTCACCCCCGGGCGTCGCCGAATCCGGTTCGCTTTGGGCATCATCGTCGAGTCGCATCGACAACCCAATGCGCTTGCGCTGGGCATCAATTGCCATGACCTTAACCTTGACGATATCACCGGCCTTAACAACTTTTGCCGGGTCCTCGACGAAACTGTGGCTGAGGGCGGAAATATGCACCAAACCATCTTGGTGCACCCCAACATCGACAAAGGCGCCGAAGTGCGTGACATTTGTGACCACGCCCTCTAAGACCATATTCAAACGCAAATCTTTTAACTGCTCGACACCATCCTGAAACACGGCAGTCTTAAATTCCGGTCGCGGGTCGCGCCCCGGCTTATCCAACTCGGCAATAATATCCATTACGGTGGGCACACCAAACTGCTCATCGGTGTAGTCACTGGCATTTAAAGCCTTAAGAAATTTACTGTCGCCGATAAGGTCGTTAACCGCCTTGCTGCTGGTTTTCACGATGCGATGCACCAGGGCATAGGCCTCGGGATGGACACCAGAACGATCGAGTGGATCGGTGCCGTTCATGATGCGCAAAAAACCGGCGGCCTGCTCAAAGGCCTTGGGCCCCAGTCGTGGCACATCTTTCAGCTGCTTGCGCGAGGCAAAGGCGCCGTTGCTGTCTCGAAACGCCACTATATTGCTGGCAATGGTTAGGTTTAGACCGGACACTCGTGCCAACAAAGGAGCCGATGCCATATTCAGATCGACACCGACTCCGTTCACACAGTCTTCGACCACGGCGTTCAATTGACGCGCCAGAGCAACCTGAGAAACATCGTGCTGGTACTGTCCGACACCAATGGCTTTGGGGTCTATTTTCACCAACTCGGCCAACGGATCCTGTAACCGGTGAGCGATTGATATGGCACCGCGGATGGTTACATCCAAGTCGGGGAATTCCTGTGAGGCATACTCAGAGGCGGAATAGATCGAGGCGCCGGATTCATTGACCATTACTGGTTCGGCTTTAATGGCCGGATGCTTCTTGAGCATATCTTTTACGAACCGTTCGGTCTCGCGACTGGCAGTGCCATTACCGATGGCAATCAATTCAATGTCGTATTTCAGGCACAGAGCCGAGAGTACCTTTTCTGCATCGGCGATACGATTCTGTGGCGCGGTCGGGAAGATCGCGCCATGATCGAGCACCTTGCCGGTGGCATCGACCACGGCAATCTTGACCCCGGTACGCAACCCAGGGTCCAGACCGATGGTGGCACGTGGACCGGCTGGCGCGGCCAGCAATAGGGCTTTCAAATTTTGGGCGAAGACGTCGATGGCCGACTGTTCAGAACTTTCCCGGATTTGGCCGAATAGGTCGGTCTCGATATGGGTCAGTAACTTGATGCGCCAAGTCCAACGGCACACGTCGAGCAGCCACTTATCTGCCGGCCGCGACTGATCTTCGATACCAAAGGTTTCGGCGACCATCAGTGCGCCAGCACCAGCACTGCGCGGATCTTCGTCAGGCAACACCAAGGCTAGGCTAAGGCAGCCCTCGTTACGCCCGCGAAACATCGCCAAAGCACGATGACCGGGCACCTTATTGAGGGCCTCGTCGTGTTCGAAGTAATCTTGGAACTTAGCGCCATCCTGTTCTTTGCCGGCAATCAGGCGCGCCTGAATCTGACCAAACTGCCACATATATTGGCGCAACTTGCCCAGCAGGGCGGCATCTTCGGCAAAGCGCTCCATCAATATATAGCGCGCGCCATCCAGCGCCGCTTTGCTATCGTTTATCTCCGCCTGCGGGTTCAGATAGGCCGCGGCCTGGAGTTCCGGGTCGAGCATTGGGTCACCGAGCAATGCCTCGGCCAGGGGCTCAAGACCGGCCTCTCGAGCAATCTGCCCCTTGGTACGGCGCTTCTTTTTGTAGGGCAGGTAAAGGTCTTCCAATTCCGTCTTGGTTTCAGACTGCATTATGGCCCGTCGCAGCGGATCGGTCAGCTTACCCTGTTCGTCGATGGTGGCCAGAATGGACTTACGGCGATCCTCAAGATCGCGTAGATAGCGCAGTCGATCTTCCAGGGCGCGCAACTGTATGTCGTCCAAACCGCCCGTTACTTCCTTACGGTAACGGGAAATAAAGGGTACGGTGGCGCCCTCATCGAGCAGGGCTACGGCCGCAACCACCTGCCGATCCTGGACATTGAGTTCACGGGCAATTTTTTGTTCAATCTGCGACATGGGTTTCCTTGGGCTTAGCGGTTAACCAGATAATGGCTGTTATAATTGGTAAAAAGAGGTTCGAATGCAAGCCTTCATATACTCGTTAACTCCATGATTCCAAAGGTGAAACAAAGCAAGCCTGGGCATGCCTCATGGGGCGCCCTAGGGGCGCGCTAAGCTGACCGAGAGGACCATCGTTGAGGGTGCCTTTTGCGGAACCACGGCTCTAGCATGAAGGATCATTGCATGAATTAATCAAAGTTCTATTGTCTTTTTGGCGAACTTTGCAATAATCGGCCGAGGAATGTGACTCCATTTGAACTAAAACTAAGGGAAATCCCAATGGCCAAGAAAACAACTGCCTTGAAAGAGCGGCTGACAAAAACGCAAATTCTTACCGAAATTGCCGACAATACCCAGATGAGCAAGAAGGACGTGCAACTGGTACTCGACGAATTGTCAGACTTGATCGAGCGCCATATTAAGAAACGTGCCGTGGGCGAATTTGTTTTACCGGGCCTAATGAAGATTCAGACCGTTAAGAAGCTGGCACGCAAAGCCCGCCCAGGCGTCAATCCCTTTACTGGCGAAGAAATTATGATTGCCGCCAAGCCGGCGACCACCACGGTTAAGATTCGCCCATTGAAAAAATTAAAGGATATGGCGATCTAACAAAACGGATAACATATTATTGGCTTTCGTCTTTGAGAGGCCTATCCTAAATTTTTTTTCGTTTGCCCTAAGGTTAGGATTTTGACGCCCGAATTGCCCAAGCAACGCCCCCTCGACCGAATCGACCTGAAAATACTCAAGGCCTTACAGGATAATGCGCGCCTGTCCTATGTCGAGCTGGCGCAGCGAGTTGGGCTGTCGACTACACCTTGCCTTGACCGGGTCAAGCGGCTCGAAGGGTCGGGTTATATCCAAGGTTACCACGCCAAACTGAGCACCGAGGCCCTAGGCCTCGAGCTTTTGGTGTATTTAGAAATTACCTTGGTGAGCCAATCACCGGAAACCTTTCAAGCCTTTCATGCCGCTACCGAAAAAATTGCTTATGTGCAGGAATGTCATCTTATTTCCGGACAATCTGATTATCTATTAAAGCTGCGCTTGCCCGATTTAAAGAGTTACCGAAAGCATCTCGGCGACCTGCTGCTGGCCTTGCCCCACGTGCGGGAGTCAAAAAGCCATATTGTCATTGAAGAAACCAAGCAGAGCGCGATTTTGCCGTTGGATTTAATCGCCCATCGGCACAAGACTTAGATCAACCCAGCCACTGCATCACCGCCTAGGTCGAATCCAATCGATTGCCCCCTGTCGGCCTTATTCGAGGTGCCCAAACGCCAAAAATCGGCTAGGCTTTAACAACGCTGAACCATTTGTGTCATTTCTTTAAGGAGCTTTACCATGAATCATTGGCTTAAACTGTCCCTGCCACTAGCCCTGTCGGGCGCGCTGATTTCAGGCTGCACGACCATGGACGCCTTTACCGGTGAAAACCAAATTAGCGGCACCTCAAAAGGCGCGCTTGCCGGCGGTCTGCTCGGTGCCGTTATTGGAGCGGCCACAGCGCCCAAGGCCGATCGAGCCAAACGCGCCCTGATCGGCGCCGGCATAGGCGGCGTTGCCGGTGGCGGTGTCGGTTTCTATATGGACAATCAAGAGAAGCAACTACGCGAAGAACTGGTCGGCACCGGTGTGCAGGTACGCCGCACCGAAGCAGGCCAAATCGATCTCATTATGCCTGGCAACATCACCTTTGATGTTAGCAGTGCGGCCGTACAGGCCTCTTTTAAACCGACCCTGGCATCGGTTGCCAGGGTCCTATCCGAATACGATGATACCCTGGTGACCATCAGTGGCCACACCGACAGCAGCGGCAGTAACGAGTATAACCAGCTTTTATCCGAACAGCGGGCTAGCGCTGTCGCCAATATTATCTTAGAGTCTGGCATAGTCTTCGAACGCGTCGCAGCGGTCGGCTATGGTGAGAACCAACCGATCGCCGATAACGGCACCGCTAACGGTCGTGCGGAAAATCGCCGTGTCGAAATCACCCTCGACGCCATCGTCGCTGACTGACGACCGAGCGACTCAATAGATCCTTCCGTCAAGGCAGCCTGGGCTGCCTTTTTACTATTTCATTCAGGTGACAGCGTGGTAATTATTGGTTATATCTCAGCGCTTGCTGCAGCCCTGTGCTGGGCGCTTAGCAGTTTGCTGGCCATCTCGCCTGTGCGCACTCTGGGGGCCATTCCCTTTAACGCTCTGCGCATGACCTCGGTGGCGCTGCTGCTTAGTCTCTGGCTGCTGCTCAGTCAGCGCTGGCATTGGCCCGAGCCAGACGTGCTCTGGACCCTAATGGCGTCAGGCTTTATTGGCATATTTTTGGGCGATACTCTGTTGTTTGTCTCCATGCGAATTCTTGGCCCACGCCTGGCCGGCCTGTTATTCGCATGCAATGCACCGATCAGTTTCGCTCTCGGCTTGTGGCTATTAGGCGAGTCTTACTATTGGCTCAATCTACTCGGTGTGGGCGCGACAACGGTCGGGGTGTTTTTCGCGATTGCCTCGCGCACCAAGACCGGCGGCCATCAGTGGGAGCAGTCGATGGGCCATGTCGGTCTGGGCCTGATGGCCGGGCTTGGCGCTGCCCTATGTCAGTCCTTGGGTACCCTTATTGTATTTGATACCTTGCGCGCCGGTCAGGATCCAGTCTTTGCTACCCTAATTCGTGTGGCCGTTGCGGTGGTGTTTTTACTCCTCAGTTTGTTGGTCCGGGGTATGTCGGGTACGGTTCTGCCTTACCGAGTATTGAGCTCAACAATGGTCGGGCAAACGATTCTCAGTGGCCTACTCGGCATGGCAGTCGGCATGAGCCTACTGCTCTATGCGGTGAAGCTTGCCCCCTTGGGAACAGTCGCCATCCTGTCGGCGACAACACCGGTGATGGTCCTGCCAGCACTATGGCTCACCACTCGGCGTAGACCTTCGGCGGCAGCCTTTGTTTCGGCGATAGTGGTCTTTTTGGGTACGGCAATGATATTTATCGCAGCCTAATGCGCTATGGAGGCACCCGTGCAGATCAAACAACGACTCTTTAGTGCCCTCACACCATTGGCCAAGTGGCATGCGCCCTTTGGTTACATCGGCACCGGATTGTTTGCGGGTTCGATCCTACTACCACTCGTTAATCCGCAGTTAGATGCGCAATGGTGGCTGCTCTGCATCAGCTTAAGCGCCGGCTTTTGGGCGACCTATGCTCTGCTCAAACAGATACAGGATCACCGGCCCAAGCCTGCGGGCCTGGTTGGCTGGTTTGTTGGACTGTGGCATACGTTGATTTTTTGGGCCTGGCTGCTGGTGGCATCCTTACTATTAGTGCTGGTGGTTAAGTTGCTTTTATTTGTTATTTTTAATTGACCTAATTCTCTAACATAAAGGTCACCGGACCGTCATTTTGTAAGCTTACCTGCATGTCGGCACCGAATTGCCCGCAGGTCGTTGCCGGGTGTTTCCGTTGAATGCGTTCTACTACCCGATTAAACAAACGTTCGGCTTCTTCTGGCGCAGCCGCATTGGAAAAGCCGGGCCTAAGGCCCTTACCCGTATCCGCAGACAGGGTAAATTGGGACACCACTAAGATGCTGCCCCCGGATTGGCCAATATCGAGATTCATTCGGCCTTGGGCATCGGCGAAGAGTCGGTAGTGGAGGAGGCGATCGCTGAGACGGTCGACGCTCTGTTCGGTGTCATGGGCATCGATTCCCACCAAAACCAGCATACCCTCAGAGATCTGCGCGATGCAGCGCTGCGCAACCTCAACNCGGGCATGACGAACCCGCTGAATAAGGGCCTTCACGCTTCACTCTCCGGTGAACCCAGACGCAGAGCGAGTTTTTGGGTGGCACCGATCAGGGCGTCTGTTAAGCCGACATCGAAAGCCGAGTGGCCACCTTCACGCACCAGATTCAACTCCCCATCGGGCCAATGCTGGGCCAGCGCCCAGGCTTGCTCCGGTGGGCAAATCATATCGTAACGACCATGTACGATAAAACCCGGGATACCAGCGAGTTGGCTGGCTGCCGCTATGATCTGATTAGGCCGCAAAAAGCATTGTTGGCGAAAGAAATGGGTCGAGATCCGGGCCATCGCGATCGCCGTATGGGTGGCCATATAATAGGTCTCGGCACTGACGCTCGGGCGAAACGAGGCATTGACTGATTCCCAGCGCGACCATTCCTTGGCCGCCGACACCACCGCCAGCTCGTTCTCACCGCGTAATAAGTGATAATAGTCTTCGATCAGATCGGGCCCGATACGCTTACCAACCGGTGCGATAAAGCGTTGCCACGCCTCCGGAAAGAACCGACTGGCGCCGGCCCGATAAAGCCAATCCAAATCCTCTGCGCGGCCCAAGAACACCCCGCGCAAAATCATACCGCGCACCTGCTCGGGACACTGCTGAGCATAAAGTAGGGCCAGGGTCGCACCGAAACTGCCACCGAATAAGACCCAACGACTGATCCCAAGGTGCGCCCGAATCTGCTCTATATCGGCCAATATTAGCGCGCTACTGTTGTGCTCGGTGTCGGCATAGGGTGTCGAACGGCCTGCGCCGCGTTGGTCAAAGATAATGATGTGATAGCGTTCGGGGTCGAAGAAGCAGCGCATCTTGTCGGAGCAGCCCACACCGGGACCGCCGTGCAGTACCAATACCGGTATGCCCTCGGGCGAGCCAGAACATTCTAGATATAGCTGATGGCCATGGCTGACCGGCAACATCTCGGTTCGATAGGGTCGAATGTCTGGAAACAGCGTTTTCATTTCGGTTTCTCCATCAACTCCCCTCATATTGGCACAGTGGTTAGGGTGACGCAAAAACTAAAATGGCGCACTGACTTCGCACAGGCCCGTGCGTGGGCCCTGAACAGTGCTCAGACCGCCTTAGCGGCCTGAGCTGTTCATCAGTAAGGCCAACGCATCGGTGATATGGCTGGGCTTATGAGGCGGTCGCAGCAGGGTGCTGAGATTGCCGTCGGGGTCCACTATCGCATAATTATCGCTGTGTGCGATGGTATAGCCTTCCCCGGTGCCCTCCCGAAAGAAAACAGCACCGAGTTGGTTCGCCAAGGTCGCGAGCTGATCATCCGCTCCAGTCAGGCCGACAAATTCCGGGTTGTAATAGGGCACATAAAGTGACAGTTGCGCTACTGAATCACGCTCTGGGTCGACCGTAACCAACCAGAAACGAACCCGATCGGCCAACCCCAATGCCGTTAATTGCTGCAGGGCGACGTTCATATCGGCCATATTGGTCGGGCAAATGTCTGGGCAATAGCTGTAGCCAAAGGTAATCAGATCCCACTTACCTTGCCACTGCGCGGTGGTAAAGGGGTCGCCGTCATGGCGGGTCAGCTCAACCTCGGGTACCAGCCTTGGGGTGTCAAAGTGCAC
>JGI20152J14361_10001320_pt1 | contig 16389 bp, 12 predicted proteins | sample COG_02_FD_14361 | JGI IMG/M metagenome (IMG submission 14361)
CGGTTGCGCTCAGCTGCATGACCGGCTTTGCGCTCGGCGTGTATAAATTCCGCGGTAATTTGCTGGTTTTCTTCATGTTCATTGCTGGCAATTTTGTACCTTTTCAAATCCTCATGGTGCCTGTGCGTGACCTGACGCTCGATATGAATTTGTATAATACCAAAACAGGGCTCGTTTTATTTCACATCGCGTTTCAAACTGGATTTTGCACCCTCTTCATGCGCAATTTCATCAAAGCGCTGCCCCATGAGCTGATCGAAGCGGCTCGGGTCGAGGGCATCGCTGAGTGGCGGATATTCTGGTTCGTGGTCCTGCCGCTCATGAAGCCCGCGATTGCTGCGCTGTCGGTTTTGATCTTCACCTTCATCTGGAATGATTATTTCTGGGCAATTGTGCTGACCCAGGGCGAAAACGCCCAGCCCGTCACCGCTGGGATTACCAGCTTTAACGCGCAGTTTCGCGCTATGTATCATCTGATGAGCGCGGGCTCGATTGTTGCAGCGCTGCCGCCGGTCTTGATGTTCTTCCTTATGCAAAAACATTTCATTGCCGGCCTAACACTCGGCGCGGTCAAGTAANCTACACCCGAGCCGCCAAGGAGNACGCTATGTCACAGTTTTGGCGCTTAGATGGGCCCGTTCAAACCTTGATTCTCGCGGCTGANCAGGAGAGGCTGCCGCAGGTCATCTACTGGGGGNCGCCCCTGCCCGCATCCGAGGATTGCGCCGCACTCGCCGCCGCCCATGCGATGGACATCACCGGCGGTATGCTCGACGCCAATCCGGAGCTGTCCATCTGCCCAGAGGCAAGCCAGACCTTTCCCGGNCAACCGGGTCTCATTTGCCGCGATGCACAAGGACGCGTTCTGCGCCCAAATTTTCGCTTTTCACAGGAGCTGACGCAGGACAACAGCCTATGCCTCACCTATGCGGACAAGGAATTGGGCCTAACCTATGAGGCGCATTTTGAACTAACGGCCAGCTCAAACATGCTCACCTGCTGGAGCCGCTTGACGGCGATGCAGCCACTTATTGTAAACTGGCTGGCCGCACCGGTATTTCCCGCAACACAGTTGAGCGATGCGATGATAGGCTTTTCCGGGCGTTGGATTGGCGAGTTTCAAACCCACGCAATCCCTTGGCGCCCCGGCATTCACAAGCGCGAGAGCCGCACCGGCCGCAGCGGGCATGAACATTTCCCTGGCCTCATCCTTCCGGAAGTTGGCGCGCACAATACCACGGGCCGGGCTTATGGGTTTCACTATGGATGGTCAGGCGGGCATCAAATGATCGCCGAAGAACTGCCCGATGGACGCCGGCAAATCCAATTTGGCCATGCCTGCGACAGCCACAACGGTCTGTCCCAAAGTTTTGAAACGGCAAAGCTCTATGCTGTATTTTCCGATAAGGGACTCAATGGCTGCGGGACCGCCTTTCAAAGGCACCTGCGCGATCATATCCTGACGTTCCCCGAAGCCTCCCTGCCGCGTCCGGTGCATTATAATTGCTGGGAAGCCATCTATTTTGACCATGATCTTGACAGCCTCAAAGACATCGCAACCCGCGCCAAAAGACTGGGTGCAGAGCGGTTTGTGCTAGATGATGGATGGTTTGGTCGTCGCGATGATGACAGCTCGTCCCTGGGCGATTGGCAGATTGATCCGCGTAAATATCCCAACGGTCTAGATCCGCTCGTTGATCACGTCACATCTCTAGGGATGCAATTCGGTCTTTGGGTTGAGCCGGAAATGGTGAACCCTGACAGCGACCTCTTTCGCGCCCATCCCGATTGGATCTTGGGGCCGAAAGACCAATTGCTTGGACGCCAGCAAATGGTGCTCGACCTCGCGCGCAAGGAGGTCATCACCTATCTTTATGACTGCATCTCCACCCTGCTTGAGACCTATAATATTAGCTACTTGAAATGGGATCACAATCGGATCCTGCCTCTGTGCGATGTGGCACAAACCGAAGGCATCTATGTGCTTTTGACCCGCTTGCGCGCCGCGTTTCCACATGTGGAGATTGAAAGCTGCGCTTCTGGCGGCGGGCGCATTGACTTTGGCATATTACAGCATTGTCAGCGGGTCTGGCTGTCGGACAGCAATGACGCGCTTGAGCGCAGCCACATTCAACATGGCGCCGCGCTGTTTTTACCCTCCCTGGTAACCGGTAGCCACGTTGGTCCACGCCTCTGTCACACCTCAGGCCGAGTCTTTGATATGCGTTACCGCGCTTGGGTTGCGGCGCAGAGACATATGGGCTTTGAAATGGATCCTCGCGAGCTGGAGCCGCAAGAGGCGCAGGTACTCACCGAGGTGACCCAATGGTACAAAGACAATCGCGACTGGCTGGCCACAGCGGATATCTTGCGGTTAGATACCGCCGATCCCTCGGTTCTGGGAGAGATGCAGCTAGCGGCGGATGGGTCGCGCTTTGTGGTGTTTTCCAATCAACTGGACAGCGCGCAGCAAATTCTGCCCCGCCCGCTGTGCTTGACCGCGCTTGATCCGGAAGCCCGCTATAGCTTGCGGCTGCGCAACCGCGATGAGGCCTCAAACCTATCACGCGGAGCGCCCCTGCTCAAATCGCAAGACTTGCAAGCCTCTGGAGTTTGGTTGATGACCCATGGCTTGCATTTGCCCTATGCCATGCCCGGTTCAATATGGGTTGTTGAAGGGCGCAAACTCTGACTTTATTCTCACAAGACACACAGACCGCCGCAAGGAGATCCCACATGCCCAGCGTCCAGTTTAGCGATCTTAAACAGGCCTCCATCTACATCACCGGCGGCGGATCTGGCATTGGCGCGGCCATCACTGAGGGATTTGTCGCCCAAGGCGCCAAAGTCGCCTTCATTGGAAGATCTGACGCCACGGCTTTCGCCAACGATCTGGCTGAAAAATACGACAACCCACCGCTGTTCATTCAAGGGGACATCACCGACACCGGTGCGCTCCAATCCAGCATGGCACAGGCCAAAGACGCGCACGGCCATATCACCTGCCTGATCAACAATGCGGCCAATGATGCGCGGCACAGCACGGCAGATGTCACAGAAGATTTTTGGGACCAGATGGTGCAAATCAATCTTAAAGCCTACTTCTTTGCCTGCCAAACGGCCCTACCGCAGATGCAAGCCGCCGGCTTTGGCTCAATCATAAATTTCAGCTCTATCAGTTATATGATGGGAAATGCAGGCTATCCCATTTACACCGCCTGCAATTCCGCGATCAACGGAATGACCCGCAGCCTCGCACGGGAATTTGGACCCGACAAAATTCGCGTCAATGCTTTGGCACCGGGTTGGGTTCTGACGCAAAAGCAAAAAGATCTCTGGGTCACAGAAGAAGGGTTGGCGGCCCATGTGGCACGACAGTGCCTCAACGAAACCTTAGAGCCAGAGGATATCGTCGGAGGCTGCCTGTTTCTCGCCTCTCAATCCTCGAAAATGATGACCGGCCAAGCCTTGGTTATCGATGGCGGCGTGGTTACCACAGGATGACGATGACAGCCGATTGGATCGCCGTAGATTGGGGCACAAGCACGCTGCGGGCTTGGGCGATGAGCCAGGATGCGCAAGATTTAGCCACCGCCTCAAGCACAGACGGCATGGGGCAGTTGGCCTCAGCAGAGTTTGAACCTGCATTGTTGCGACTTGTGGAGCCTTGGCTTGAAGTGTCCAAGCCAACCCCCGTCATCGCCTGCGGCATGGTCGGCGCCAAACAAGGTTGGGTCGAAGCGACCTATGCCCCCACCCCCTGCAAGCCTCAATCACGGTTCACCACGGCCCCAACCAGTGATCCAAGGCTCAACGTGCATATCATCGCCGGCGTCAGCCAATCCGAACCAGCCGATGTCATGCGCGGCGAAGAAACGCAAATAGCTGGGTTCCAGCGTCTAAATCCAAAATGGGATGGGGTCATTTGCCTGCCGGGCACCCATACCAAATGGGTGCAAATGAGCGCGGGCGAGATCGTGAGTTTTCAGACATTTATGACCGGCGAAATTTTCGCCCTTCTCTGTACCTCCTCGGTTCTTCGCCACTCTGTCGTCGGCGAAACCTGGGAGGACGACGCCTTCCTGAGGGCTGTGGACGAGGCCATGTCCAGACCGGAAGCCTTAGCGGCGCGGCTGTTTGGGATCCGGGCCCAGGATCTTCTACATGGTCTCCCCCCCGCCTCTGCCCGCGCGCGCGTTTCGGGCCTCTTGGTCGGCGCGGAATTGGCCGCCGCGAAACCCTATTGGATCGGACAATCAATTGCCATGATTGGCGCGCAAGCGCTCTGCGATGGTTATGCAGCAGCGCTTTCAGCGCAGCATGTGCCCGTAATTCGCACCGATACCAGCCAAATGACCCTAGCCGGGCTCAAAGCAGCCTATGCCACTTGGAAGGAAACCCCATGACCCGTCCCATCATCGCCATTTTGCGCGGGGTTAAGCCGGAGGAGGTCTTAGCGATTGCAGATGCAATTTTGCAGGCCGGCATTGAAAAAATCGAAGTCCCGCTGAATTCTCCCTCCCCCCTTATCAGTATCGAAGCTCTGGCCAAGGCCTATGGCGCTGATGCCTTGATTGGGGCCGGAACAGTGCTGACATCCCAAGAGGTCACGCAGGTGGATCAAGCCGGGGGCCGTTTGGTGGTGTCTCCAAATTGCGATGTAGAGGTGATAAGTACCGCGGTCGCCGCCGGTCTTCAAAGTTGGCCCGGGATCTTTACCCCGAGCGAGGCATTAACAGCTCTCAAAGCGGGGGCAACGGGCCTGAAGCTATTTCCAGGCGACATGGCGCAGCCACGCGGTCTTAAGGCAATGCGGGCAATTTTACCGGCCGGCACGCAAGTCTATGCGGTGGGCGGCGCTCAGCCAGATAATTTTTCCGATTGGATTGCCGCCAGCACCGATGGCTTTGGCCTTGGTTCGGCCATATACAAACCAGGTGACACGCCACAGATCGTTCAACAAAAGGCGCGCGCCATTGTCGCCGCATTCGATGCCGCATGGTAAGCGTTTTCGACACCCGCCCTTGCAGCCTGGGCGAGGGTCCGCTCTGGCATCCTTTGCGCGGCGAACTCTTCTGGTTTGACATCAACGCCCATCAATTGCTCAGCAAAACCGCCGTTTGGCAATTTGATGAATATGTCTCTGCCGCCGGTTGGATCAGCAAGGATGAGTTGCTCGTCGCCTCTGAAAGTCAGCTGTTTCGCTTCCATCTTGGCGATCAGACTCAAACGAAAATTTGCGACCTCGAAGCAAACAATCCCATTACACGGTCCAATGATGGGCGCTGTGATCCCCAAGGTGGGTTTTGGATTGGCACAATGGGTAAGAAAGCAGAGGCGAAGGCCGGCGCGATTTACCGATATTACCAAGGTGATTTGGTACGGTTTTTCCCTGAGATTACCATTCCTAATGCGATATGTTTTGCACCAGATGGGCATACCGCTTATTTCACCGACACCCCGCTCCGGCAAATTCTAGCGGTGAATCTGGATGCGGATGGCTGGCCATGCAGCGCGCCGCGCGTGGCGGTCGACCTGACCGGAACGGCCGACAATCCTGACGGTGCCGTGGTGGATGCGCAGGGCAATATTTGGAACGCTCAATGGGGCGCGGCGCGCCTGGCATGTTACAGCCCAAAGGGCGTCTTGTTGCAGACCCTAGAAATCGGTGCCGCGCATGCCACATGCCCCGCCTTTGCGGGAGCCAGCGGCCAAATTTTTTGTACCAGCGCAACGGAAGGAATCGCGCCGGAGGCCCTGACTGGGCATGATGGCCAAACCTTTGTTGCCGAAGTCTCCGCCATCGGACAGCTTGAACATCAGGTCATTTTGTGAGGTCCCAATGAAACGCAGCCTCGGAGTTTGTTATTATCCAGAACATTGGCCCGAAGAGATTTGGGATCGCGATGCGCAATTGATGGCTGAAACCGGTCTCACCTGGGTGCGGATTGGTGAATTTTCTTGGTCGCGCCTTGAGCCGCAGCCGGGACAATTTGACTGGGGTTGGCTGGACCGCGCAATTGCGGCTTTGGGAAAAGCGGGCCTCAAGGTCATCTTGGGCACACCCACCGCCACCCCGCCCCGCTGGATGCTGGACAAACATCCAGACATGCTGGCCCATGGCAGCAACGGCGAGATCCGCAAATTTGGCTCGCGGCGCCACTATTGTTTTAGCCATGCCGCCTACCGAGAAGAGGCCCGGCGTATCACCCGCCTGATGGCCGAACGCTATGGCGCAAACCCGATCATTGCGGCATGGCAGACTGACAACGAGTATGATTGTCACGATACTGCCATCAGTTATTCGACTCATGCCAAACACGCGTTTCAAGACTGGTGCGCCCAGCGCTATCAATCCCCACAAGCGCTCAATGCAGCCTGGGGAAATGTATTTTGGTCTATGGAGTATGACAGTTTCGATCAGTTGGATTTGCCCAATCAAACCGTCACCGAACCAAACCCCAGCCATGTCTTGGCCTTTCGTAGGTTCTCATCCGATCAGGTCGTGATGTTCAATCGCGTACAATGTGACGAAATTCGCAAATATTCGGATCGTCCCATCATTCATAATTTCATGGGCCGTATCACCGCCTTTGATCATTATGACCTGGGTGCAGATTTGGATATATCGTCCTGGGACAGCTACCCTATGGGGTTTTTGCTGGACCGCGTTGGAGCCGATGAAACCGCGCAAGCGCATTATCTGCGCCAAGGTGATCCAGACTTTCAAGCCTTCCATCATGATCTGTACCGCGCCACCTCCGCTGGGCGCTGGTGGGTGATGGAGCAACAGCCCGGCCCGGTCAACTGGGCTCCATGGAACCCCGCTCCCCTACCGGGCATGCCCCGCCTTTGGGCGTGGGAGGCTTTTGCCCATGGCGCAGAAACCGTGTGCTATTTCCGCTGGCGGCAAGCGCCATTCGCGCAAGAACAAATGCACGCAGGCTTGTTGCGCCCTGACCGCAGTCCCGCCCCGGCCCTAGCCGAGGCCGCCCAGGTCGCCGCAGAGTTGGCAGAGGTGCCATATGTTGGCACGGCAACAGCCCCGGTTGCGCTGGTTTTTGACTATGACAGCGCCTACGCTTGGGAAAGCCAACCTCAGGGCGCAGATTTCGATTATTTCCAGCTGGTGTTTGACTGTTATCGGGCTTTGCGGCGGGCCGGCCTCTCGGTGGATGTCGTGCCCAAATCCGTCGATCCCAGCGCCTATAAAATCACCTTCGCCCCGGGCCTGTTGACCGTACCAGAAAGCCTGCGTGGCGGTTTGGTTGTGGCGGGCCCTCGGGCCGGATCCAAAACCGAAGAGCTGACCATCCCCGAGGGTCTTGGCCCCGATATTACCGACCTTTCCACAAAGGTCACCTTCGTGGAAAGCCTTCCACCTTTTGCGCCAATGGCCCTGGACGGGGGTGGGGCATTTATAAAGTGGCGTGAAGCCATAGAAACCACGGATACCGTGATCTTGCGCTTTGAAGAGGGCGCCCCCGCAGCTGTGCGCAATGCGCAGATGATCTACATTGCCGGATGGCCCGATGCAGCAGGCTGGCGGCGAATTCTGGAAATGCTGACAGAGCAAGCCGGACTTGACCTGATGGATTTACCGCCAGATTTGCGCCTGCGGGAAACAGACAGCCATAGGTTTTGGTTTAACTACGGACCGCGCAGCGTGACCTTCCATGGGATGACCCTGCCAGCTGCAGGTGTGCTTTGGGAGTCCAAATAATGCGACCCGAAACTTTTGGACAGGTGGCCGATGGGCGCTATGTGCAAAAAATCACCCTGCGCTCTGAACAGCTCACCGTCACGATCCTGACCCTCGGCGCGGTGATCAATGATGTTCGGCTGACCGGCGTGCCCTGGCCCCTGACCCTCGGCAGTCCTGATGTGGCGGGCTATGAGGGGAAATTAAGCAGCTTTGGCTCCTTCATGGGACCCGTCATAAATCGGATTAAAGGCTGCACCGCCAAGATTGACGGAAAGACCTACAGGTTTGAAAAGCACCATTCTGGCAATTTGACCCAGCATTCCGGGAGCACCGGCATGCATCGGCAGATTTGGAGTATTGCCGAGTATGGATCAGACCATGTCGTGCTAACGTTGCACTTGCCGGATGGATTGGGCGGCTTTCCCGGGAACCGCGAGATCACGCTGCGCTATGAGATTGAGCAGGCCAGCCTGCGCATGACCGCCAAGGCCACCAGTGATGCACCGACCCCCTTCAACCCCGCCAATCATTCCTATTGGTCCTTGGACTCGAAGCCGGGCTATGGTGGGCAAACGCTTCAAATTGCCGCCGATCACTACAGCGAACCAGATGCAGAGTTGATGCCCACGGGACGTATCTTGCCTGTGGACCACGGCCTCAATGATTTCCGCGCCGAACGCACCTTGGCAGGCGACGCACGCGACTTTTATGATCTCAACCTCTGTCTTGGCGCCACAAAAGCCCCGCTGCGCCCGATTGCGACCTTGACCGGGCGGGAAGGGGTTTGCATGGAGATGGCCACAACCGAATGCGGGCTGCAGCTTTATGATGGAGGCACAATCGACGGGCGCGATTATCCAACCCATCACGGCGCGCCCTATGGGCCCTATGCCGCGCCGGCGCTCGAGGCACAAAGCTGGCCAGGTTCATTGGACCAAAGTCATTTTCCCGATATTATATTGCGCCCCGGAACTCCCTATCACCAAGTCACAAGCTGGACCTTCTCCACCAAGCGGATAGGGTAGGTGTGAAGTTGAAAAGGGCTGATTCATGACTGACATCCTCATCCACCCCCTAACTCAAGACGCTTTCGCCCCCTATGGTGATATTCTGGCGCTGAAATCCGCGCCCGATAAGCTCATCAATCAAGGGCTTTGCGGCCGGCATCATGATTTGGCATTGATGGATTTCGGAGCGGACGGCCGGACAGGTATCAGCTTATTTGACGCCACACCGCGCAGCCTCCCCTATGTTTTGGAACTGGTGGAGCGGCATCCAGAAGGCTCGCAGGCCTTTATCCCCATGACTGAAAATCCTTTTTTGGTGATAGTGGCTCCAGATGAAAACGGCATTCCCGGCCGCCCCTTGGCCTTTCGCACAGAGGTTGGACAGGGAATCAACTTTCACCGCAATATCTGGCATGGTGTGTTAACCCCCCTGTTCGCCCCCGGACTATTTGCCGTCGTAGATCGGATAGGCAACAGCGCAAATTTAGAAGAATACTGGTATGAAGTACCCTTCACAGTCTCAGGAGATGTGACATGAAAGACATTCAAGAGCTTAAAGACTTAAACGCAAGGCAGATATGGCACCCGATGGGTCATCCGGGTGATTTGCAAGCCAATGCCCCCACCATCATTGACCGTGCCGAAGGCGTGCGCATCACTGACATAGATGGCCACGAAACAATTGACGCCGTCGGCGGTCTCTGGTGCGCCAATCTGGGCTATTCCAACGACGTGGTAAAACAGGCAATCTCAGACCAATTGTCCAAGCTTCCCTATTATTCTGCCTTCGCCGGCACCAGCAACGCTCCTGCGATTGAAGCGGCGGAGACGGTGGTGAATTTCTTCAAACCAGATGGTATGGCACGGGCATTTTTCACCTCTGGCGGCTCTGACTCGGTGGAAACCGCCTTGCGGTTATCGCGCCAATATCATCGCTTGCGCGGTCAACCACAGCGGATCAAATTTCTCAGCCTCAAGAAAGGCTATCACGGCACGCATTTTGGCGGCGCCTCTGTAAATGGCAATGCTCGGTTCAGAACGGCCTATGAGCCCTTGCTACCGGGCTGCTATCACCTGCCCTCACCCTACAGCTATCGCAATCCATTCAATGAGAGCGATCCGGCCAAATTGGCGCAATTGGTGGCTCAAGCCATGGAAGATGAAATCTTGTTCCAAGATCCTTCCACTATTGCCGCTTTCATTCTGGAGCCGATCCAGGGCGCAGGCGGGGTGATCGTCTATCATGAGAGCTTCATGAAACTGGCGCGGGATATTTGCGACAAATATGGCATCTTGATGATCTCAGATGAGGTGATCACTGGCTTCGGTCGTACCGGCGATTGGTCTGGCGCGCGTCATTGGGGCGTGCAACCTGACATGATGACCACAGCCAAGGGCATTACGTCCGCCTATTTCCCTGTTGGAGCCACTTTATTGAATGCCAAAGTGGCAGAGACCTTTGAAAGCGATCAATCCGGTGAGGGTGGAATTTTTCATGGCTATACCTACTCGGCTCACCCTGTGGGCATGGCGGCGGTTAATGCCTGTTTGAGCGAGACGGTGCGGCTGAACCTAAAGAGCAATGCCGCAGCCCGGGGCACCCAGCTCCATAACGGATTGAAAACCCTGCAAGAGGAATTTGACATTATCGGCGATGTGCGCGGCGGACATGGGTTGATGGCCGCGGTTGAGTTGGTCTCTGATCGGGATGCAAAAACTCCAATGGACATGCCCAGCCTCAAACGCGCCCATAAAGCCTGCTATCAATCTGGCACGATGGTGCGTATGGGCGGCAACAATCTTTTGATGTCCCCACCCCTGACGCTAACAGAGGCAGATGTGTCAAAAATCTTGGATGATCTTCGCGTTGGTCTCAAAGCCATCTAAACCGTCAGCGGGACGGTTTGAACGCCATCCCGCATAGGGCAAAATTTCGACATCATCTCAAGCGAATGTAATACTTTGGTGGCACGTCTTTCGGAAGGGTATTGCTTAATTCAATACCTTAACGGTTATCCCTGCGCTTAAGCTTTGCCCCAACCGCCACCCCCAGGGGTTGCCAATCCGAAAATGGACCCTGCTGGCAGATCAATCTCATCGTTTCCTTGCAACGCAATCTGCTGACCATCCGGCAATTCCGCCCAATTTTCACCGGTGACGCCCATGCCACCTCCCGCGGCTCCAAACGGCGGGACGGTCCGGTGAGAGCATAGGGTTGTCACTGTCACATCCGTTAAAAACTCCAAGCGCCGCAGGGCCCCGTGCCCCCCGCGATACGCGCCAGCGCCCCCCGATCCCCGCCGAATGGCAAAGCTCCGCAAGCGCACAGGAAAACGGCCTTCCAAAATCTCAGGATCCGTCATTTTCGTATTTGTCATATGAGTTTGCACCGCATCACAGCCGTGAAATCCCGGCCCAGCGCCCGTGCCGCCAGCAATGGTTTCATAATTTTGAAACTCCGCATTGCCCCAGACAAAATTATTCATAGTGCCTTGGCTGCCAGCCATAATGCCTAGCGCCCCAATGAGGGCGTTGCAGGCCGCTTGACTGACTTCTGTGTTGCCTGCAATCACCGCAGCCGGATAGGCCGGGTTGAGCATAGAATTTTCTGGCACGATAATATCCAGCGGCTTGAGACAGCCCTCATTTAGCGGGATATTTTTTCCAACCATCATACGGAATACATACAGCACCACCGCCCGTGAAACCGCAAAAGGCGCGTTGTAATTGCCTGGATGCTGCGCACTAGTGCCCGTGAAATCGACGCAGGCCCGACCAGAGGCATGATCGATTTTCACGGAGACTTTGATCTGTTGGCCGGTGTCCATAGGATAGACAAAGCTTCCGTCCCTCAGATCCGCGATCACTGCGCGTACACTCTGCTCCGCATTGTCCTGCACATGCCGCATATAGGCCGTGACTGCCGCCGCCCCATAGCTGTCTACCATGCGCAACAATTCGCGCCGTCCCGTTTCATTGGCGGCAATCTGCGCTTTGAGATCGGCCATATTTTGCGAAATATTGCGAGAGGGGTATCTGCCCGACGACAAAACGTCGATGGCCGCGCTTTCGCATAGGGTTCCCGCGCGGACCAATTGCACATTGTCAATCAGAACCCCCTCTTCCTCGATATGCTGGCTGTCGGGGGGCGCGGATCCTGGCGTGCGGCCGCCGATATCCGCATGATGCCCACGCGAACCGAGCCAATAGGCCGGTTTGCCCGCAACAAAAACGGGCGTGACAACGGTGACATCTGGCAAATGCGTGCCGCCATTGTAAGGGGAGTTCAGCATAAAGGCATCGCCCTCTGCAATCGACGGGTTTTGCTGCATGACTGTTTTGATGCTGTCCGACATGGAGCCCAAATGCACCGGCACATGCGGCGCATTGGCCACCAAGTCCCCTTGCCCGTCAAAAATGGCACAGGAAAAATCAAACCGCTCTTTGATATTTACCGACCAGCTTGTGTTGGCCAATGTTGCGCCCATTTGGTCCGCAATAGACATAAAGCGGTTTGACATCACCTCCAGGAGGATCGGATCTGCCTTCGTGCTGGCCAGATCGCGTGGCCTACGGGCAATATGCTCCAAGATCAAATTTCCCAAGCGCATCTTGCCGTGCTTGCCAGCCCGGCTCCACCACATTGGTCCCGGTGGGTTCAATGATTATGGCCGGACCCGAGATCACCTGATCGTTCCGCAAAAGCCCGCGGTCATAGACTTGGGTCTCATGCCAGGTTTTGCGGTACAGCGTGCTTTCACCAACAGGCACGCCGGCACCAAAATTCTGGGATGGGGTTGCCGCATGCGTCATCTCGCCAATAGCCTCAACACTGAGCATTTCATATTGCAGCTTGCGATCGGGCGAGGCAAAGCCAAAGCGCGCCATATGCGCGGCCTCAAAGTCCGCAACCATTTTTTGTTGCCCGCCGTAGGCGACGCCCAAAGATTGATGAGATCCCTCGTAGCGCAGATGCGCAGTGATTTCGAGCCGCGGGTCAGTTATGCCCTGACTAAGCAATTCCGCCCGTGCGGCCTCTTGCAATATTGCCAACCGCGCCGACACCTGATCGGCGTCCGATAGATCGCAATCTAACTGCCCTTCTCGCAGACAGCGCACATCAGCCAGCCCCATGCCATAGGCGGAGAGGACACCGGCAAAAGGATGGACCATCACCCGCGACATGCCCAGGGCTTCGGCCACCAAACAGGCATGCTGCCCTCCCGCCCCACCAAAGCTCTGAAGCGTATAGGACGTGATGTCATGGCCGCGCTCGACGCTAATTTTCTTGATCGCATTGGCCATATTCTGCACGGCAATATCCAAAAAGCCCTGCGCCATATCTTCTGCCGTCCCCTCCAAACCATGCTGTGCCGCCAAGGCTTCGATTCTTGCGACAGCCGCCTGCGCATCCAAGGGCAATGTGCCGGATGCACCAAAAACAGCGGGAAAATAATCCGCAGAAAGCGCGCCCAAGATCACATTGCAATCCGTGACAGTTAAAGGCCCACCGCGGCGGTAGCTGGCCGGGCCAGGATCAGCGCCGGCACTTTCCGGTCCCACTTGGAACCGGCCATCGCGGTAGCTACAAATTGAGCCACCACCGGCCGCCACCGTATGGATATCCATCATCGGTGCCCGCATGCGCACACCGGCCACTTCGGTCTCAAAACTGCGCTCAAATTTGCCGGCAAAATGACTAACATCGGTGGAGGTGCCGCCCATGTCAAAGCCAATCAGCTGATCAAACCCTGCTTGTTGACCAGTTTGCACCATGCCGACAATGCCGCCTGCGGGACCAGATAGAATGGCATCTTTGCCTTGGAACTTTTGTGCATCGGTCAGCCCGCCGTTCGACTGCATAAACATCAATGCTTTGCAATTTCCACCGACATTCAATGCCCCCGCCACCTGATCCACATAGCGCCGCAAGATTGGAGACAGATATGCGTCCACCACGGTGGTATCACCGCGCCCAACCAACTTGGCCAGGCCAGACACCTCATGAGAGGTCGAAACTTGTGAAAAGCCAAGCTCGGCGGCCAGTTGTGCCAATTGCTGCTCGTGAACAGGATTTAGATAGGCATGCAGCAGCGCAATTGCGATGGACTGCACCCCCGCCGCACGGGCCGCTTCCATATCGGCGCGGGCGCGGGAAAGCTCCAAGGGCGTGAGAACTCTACCCGCTGCATCCAGGCGCTCTGAAACCTCTACAACGGTGTCATAGAGCAGTTCTGGTCGCGAAATTTGCATAGCAAATAGATCGGGGCGGGTCTGATACCCGATTTCAAGTAGATCACCAAAGCCCTCGGTGATCATCAAAAGCACTCTTGCGCCCTTACGTTCCAACAAGGCATTGGTGGCCACAGTTGTGCCCATCTTCACCGCGGCAATATCAGCCGCCTCCAGATCTGTTTCGGCGAGTATGTGGCGGATTCCAGCGATAGCCGCATCTTTATATTGCTCTGGGTTTTCGGACAAAAGCTTGTGACTATGAAGCGCACCGCTGGGATCTTGTGCCACGATATCCGTGAACGTGCCCCCGCGATCGACCCAAAATTCCCATGCCATTGTCTGCTCCTCCTGTCTGTTTTGCACAAAGGCTGCAAACGCCGGTGGGGTCAAGAGGAGGATGCCTGAAATGCAGCCGTTTGCTTTTCACATAAATTGTTCACAATCGAATTCCGGCAATAAGATTTCATTAATTTTTACCTGTGAGAAAGCCCAAAAGCGCATTTCGGAGACCGGTCGTGGGAAGCTTTCAGTATACTGAGGCAATTTCAGGATCCATCCTGAACACCCCGCTTGGGGATGCGCGATTTTACGAACATAACGGGCAGATTACCCTGGCCAGCGATGGTGGGCAGGGCGTTATGACTCTCACATCCGCCGCCAATCAGACAGCCACCCTGGCCCACAGCGCCCCAGTTTCTGCCAATGCGCCATCGCAAAATGGCACCCTTGGCGGGCGGACGATCACAATTTCAGATCGAGATTTAGCCGCAGTTTTGACCAGCAGATCCGACAGTTCTTTAAGCCTTCATTCGGGCAACACAGGTCGATATTCAGACCGCCTTGAAGCGATGCACCTGCAAACCGACAGCACCAGCCTTGTCGTGCTCGCAGACAGCACGGGCAATGGGCTGGCCACGTTTCAAGTCGCCAGCGACGAGACAATGGTGGAGCAAAACCAACTGGCCACCCAGCAAGCCGCATTCACCGATCAAATTTCCGCGCTGAGCGTTGTAACCCCGGGGAGCGACAGCTTCCTTCTAGCCGCCTCCGCCAGCAATCATAGCATCACCGCCTATGCGGTCTCATCCAACAGCACGCTGTCGCCCGCCTCCACTCTGGGCGCACAACAATTTCTGCCCATTGCCACACCGCAGGATATGGCCACCGTGTCATTCCAAGGACAAAGCTATGTTATGCTGGCCAGTGCGGGCACAGGATCGCTAACCGTCCCGACGCTGGATTCTTCGGAGATCTTATCTCCAGTGGATCAAGTGACAGACAGCCTCAATACGCGGTTCCAGGGGGCGCAAATACTGGAGACCTTCACCCATCAAGGAGATGCCTATGTCATTGCGGCTGGGCAAGACAACGGCCTGTCATTGTTCCGGTTTTTGGGCGATGGGCAGCGTGTCCACCTGGACACCATCGCAGATCAACTCAACATGCCGATAAACAGCATTACGGATATCTATGTCAACATCATTGGAGGCGATGTTCAGCTGTTCACAGTCTCTGGCTTGGAGGCCGGTATAGGTCACTTCACCCTCAGCCTCAGCACAACCGCCAGCGCACAGGCCGATGTTTTGTTCGCCCAGAATGCCGGGCAAGCCCTCAATGGCGTCGGCGGAGATGACCTGCTGCGCGACGGGGCGGGAATGGATCAGCTGACAGGCGGAACTGGAGCGGACACATTCATGCTTGTAGGGGATGGCAGCACCGATCGCATCACCGATTTTGAGCTAGGGCAGGATCGCTTGGACCTGTCCCATTGGAGCGGCTTCACCCATGTTCAATAATTGACAGCGACCGGTGCAATATTAAGTTTTAGCAATGAACAGCTGGTAGTGGAGAGCGCCAATGGCCGAAGCCTGTCAGCCACAGATTTCACCAACGCAAATGTCATCGCCCTGCAGCAAACAGATCTGAACGCCACCCTTGCGGCCGAAACAAATTTTACGGTCTCGCACCAAGCACTCNTCACCTCCCTGACAGGCCAACAAAATTGGATGGTTCAAACCCANGCGTCTGCGGCGGTAAATTCCGCGCAGCAAGTGGCAGGCCAAACTGTGGCCGCAGCCAGCACCGACAGCTTTGTTTTTGCCGCGCAAGGCGTTCCGCTTGCCACCGAGCTTGAGGCCACCATTAACACAGTTGCACTGCATGCCATCCAGGAGCGGATCGATGAGGCCTCTGGCCAAACGCCCACTGCTGGCCCCGCTCAAGCCACCCTAATCAGCGCCGCCGCAGAATTTCTCATCGCCAACTATGACGCCACAGACACCGATCAGTTTGTATTTTTTCAGAGCTAAAGATCGCTGGCGTGGATCCTAAATCGCCGCGCGGATCGCCCGTATGTTCTCACCATAGGGTGCGGGATTTGCCACTGAGCCACCTTTGAAAACAGCTGAACCTGCCACCAAGACATCGGCCCCCGCACGAATC